>Ga0315284_10011198_pt1 | contig 12794 bp, 7 predicted proteins | sample YL17G09_16_MG_FD_203696 | JGI IMG/M metagenome (GOLD analysis project Ga0315284, IMG submission 203696) | Sediment microbial communities from Yellowstone Lake, YNP, Wyoming, USA - YL17G09_16 | ecosystem: Environmental > Aquatic > Freshwater > Lake > Sediment | place: USA: Wyoming | collected... | reverse complement strand
TCTGGGCCAGCGCTCGGCGACAATGTCCAGAGGGAGGTCCAGCCCTGGGAGTTCGGGTGGGTGGCTGGGTGACGCTTGCGTAAGAACGGATGTAATAGTGGCACCCCACAGCATCGCCCACAGCTTGCCCTGTAGCGTGTACGCATCGATCAGCCTTTGGTTCACGTCCGACAGGTCATAGCCCTCCCGGTCGATGAAGTCCTGGACGGGCCTAGTGGCGCCGCTGTCGATCAACCTCTGAGGCTCGCCCTCATCCAGAAGGACGATAGCGGGGACATTGCCGGAGCCCAGAGACGCCGTCAACTTGGCCATGTGGTCCCAGACCGTGCCCTGGTAGGACTCCTGGACCTTGACCTCGTTCTGTGACGAGTTGTACCGGGAGACCAAGCCTTTCAGGGCGTCCGCGTTGGCGGCAACCTCGGAGTGCCAGAGATCGATGGTGACGGTGCCGCCTGCCGGCCCGGCGCCGGGGGTCTCACCGGTAGGCGCCTTCTCCCCGCCGCCTCCACCGCAGGCGGAGAGGGCCAGGGAGAGAAGAAGCGCCAGAATCAGAAGAACGCGTGGTCTTGACATGCTGACACCTCCGAAGACGAACTTGGCTGGTCCGTCACTCTCTGGTTGCACTCTCGACGTATCCGCTCTCCCAAGCGGACCACCCCAAGCTGCCCAGCCAAGGACTGGACGCTCGACTGCTCGTCGATCCCAACACGAGCCGGTTATTCCGGGTAGCCCGTGATCTTCTGGATCTGCTTGAACAGGGGCAGAAGCTTCTTGTACATCTTCAGGTAGACCCGCTCGTACAGCTTGTCGTAGATCTCGACGTTGTCCTTGATGGGTTCGAAGATGTCCCGAACCCTGGTCATGGCGCCCACCGCCTGCGTGAAGTCCGGGAAGAACTTCAGTCCGACGGCTGCGTCTATAGCGGCGCCCACGACCGACGTCTCGTGGGTGTGAGGCCTCTGAGCGGGGAGCCCGAAGACATCGGCCGTCACCTGCATAATAGAATCGCTCTGGGAGCCTCCCCCGGACGCCCGGACCTGGGTCATCGGCACGTGATTCTGCTTCTCCGTAAGTTGTGCGCCCTCTTTGAGCGCGAAAAGGAGCCCCTCGATGATCGCCCGGTAGAGGTGGGCCCTGGTATGGATGTCCCCGAACCCGATGATCGATCCTTTGGCGTACGACGCCAGCTCCGGTCCGGGGGTCCAGTACGGTTGGAGCACCAGGCCCATTGAGCCCGGCGGTACGTCTCGTATGAGTTCTTCAAACAACTCTTCCGGCTGGGCTTGCCCGTCCATTGCCAGAAGTCTTTCCTGCAGACCGAACTCCTGCTTGAACCAGGAGACCATCCAAAGCCCCCTCGTTACCCCGACCTCTGTGTAGAACTGCCCTGGAATTGCCGATGGATAGGGAGCTAATAGGGGGCGGAGCTCGACGTACTCTTTGTTCTGGGTGTTGATGGTTGCGATAGTACCGAAGCTGATGCAGGCCGTATCCGGGGTGAGACAGCCAGCGCCGATTATCTCGCATCCCTTGTCGTTTGAAGCGGCAATCAGGGGGAGGCCCTTGGGAATGGCCGTTTCCTCGGCAGCCTTGCCGGTGACATGCCCGATCAACTCAGTCGGGTTGACCAGCTCCGGAAGCTTCTCCTCCTCTACCGGGAACAGCGTCCATCTCAGGTCGTCTTTGGCCGCCCAGCCGAACGTTTTCACGTCGAACGGCATTGTTCCGATGATGTTTCCGGCTGAGTCCCTGAACTCACCGGTCAGCCGATGCGTCAGGTAGCCGGACACGCCGAGGAATTTGTGGGTTTTCTCCCAAATACCGGGTTGATTCTGTCTGATCCAGTTCGACCGGCAGTACTGGACCCCAAACTTCGCCATGTCATAGAGCTTAGCCTTCTTGAGGAAAGGCGTGAGAGCGGGCGGAATAATCCCTCTTGTGCTTGCCTTCCTCCAGTCCAGCCAGATAATGGCCGGCCGAAGAGGATTGCCTTCGCGGTCAACGTTGATGTAAGTCCCGCGCTGAGTCGTCAGGGTCACAGCGACGAGGCCCGCTTTGGGGTAGTCGGCGGTATCGAGTAGCTTGCGACACGTCTGGCAAAGCATCCGCCAGTAGTATTCGGGCTGCTGTTCGGCCCAACCGGGGCGCTCCGAGAAGTACGCCTCAATAGGGGTCTTGACGAGATGGCGAATATGACCCGCCAGGTCCACGAGGGCGGCGCGAATGGATTGCGTGCCGGCGTCGATCGAAAGGATCAGCTCGTTCCCGTGTTTAGCAGCGCGTCTCATTTCCAAGAATCCCCTTCAAACGGAAGAGCCACACCATAGACTCCCGGCTCCTCGCCGGCGGCCTGCCTAGTCCAGTCCCAAGGTCCCGCCGGGATTCATGATGTTATTGGGATCGAAGTGCCGCTTCAGTGCCCGCAGCACTTCCATCTGTTCCTTGCCCAGGTAGGTTTCCATCCAGGGCGCGAACATCTTACCGATCCCGTGATGATGGCTTATCGATCCCCCATGCTCGACCATCTTGTCCATTGCGCCGCTGCGGAACTGGAAGAACTCCTCCTCGTTCTCTGGTCTGAGGATGAAGATGAAATACAGGTTCGTCCCCTGGGGATAGAAGTGGGAGCAGTGAGTCAAGCATAGGGTTTGCGGTCTTTGCTTCGCGAATGCCCGCACTCCCTCGTAGACCCGCTGCAGGTTGTCCCACGTTACGCCCGTTTCTAGCGTATCGATTATGATGCCGTAGTCGAAGAGGTCGTCCCGCACATGCACGTCCGCGTAGCGTCCGCGCTCCCACTGCTCAACGGCATAGCCGGTCAGCGACATCGCTCGCTGTTTCCGCGCGATTCGGGCCGCCATCTTCCTTACGTGTTCTGCCTGTCCCTTTTCTCCCTCAACAGTCGCAATCAAAAAACAGCGCTCCATTGGCTTGAAGCCGCGGGCCCTCATGCCCTTGTCGATTACCGAGTCACTGATCCCTTGGAGCCTGAAGCCTATCTCGGTTTCCTCGGGATCGGATATACGTAAGACGGCGGGCAGTCCAAACTCGCCCTGCAGGATCTCTCGACAAGCTTCGACCGCCCCATCCCAGGACCTGAAGATGAAGGAAAGGCGCTGCCGGTTCTCCGGTATGTACCTGAAGACCTTCATCGTCGCCTCAACCATGACCCCGAACGCCCCTTCGCTGCCCTTCATTATGTCGTTTACCCGCGGGCCTGTGGCCATCCCCGGGATATCACGCGTCTTGATAACACCTGCGGGGGTCACGTATTCAGCACCCATAACCAGATTGTAGGCGTCGCCGTAATAGGTGGAGGCCTGGCCGGACCCTGAGGCCGCGATCCACCCTCCAACCGACGCCAATTCGAATGACTGCGGGAAATGTCCGCAGGTGTAGCTTCGACTGGTGCCGAATAGCTGGGGAGCGTTGTTGAGAGCGTCTTCGTAGTCGGGGCCCATCAATCCCGGCTGGACCACGGCGGTCTGGTTCAGCTCGTTGACTGCCAGGAGTTTGTTCATGTGAGTTTTCAAGACCAAGGAAACGCCGCCCTTGCTCGCTCGGCTGCCGAACACAACACCCGACCCCGCGCTCCAGATGATGATTGGGATCCTCTGCGAGTTGGAGTACTCGACGATCTTGATGACGTCTTCCTTGTTCCTCGGATGGACTGCCAGATCGGGCACTTCCTCGGCGATGCCCTTTCGAAGGGCGAGGTCCTCGTCGACCGATTTGCCGTGGCCGTACTTGACCCTGCTGTAGTCGTCGGTCGATACGTTCTCCGCGCCGACGATGTTGCGGAAAGCGTTCACCTGCTCGTCGCTCAAGGCGCACTGGCGCGCAACGACCACCTGCTCGTCACCGCTCGGGCCCGGCTTGCGGAAGTCGTCGTCGGTCATCCCGAACTCACTCTTGAACATCTCATACCAGGAAGCGCTCGGGTGCCTGAACTTGTTGGGGTCAAGCTTGAAGATGGACCTGTACGTCCCTGCCGCCGGCACGTCCTCGCGCCACTTCGGTCTAAACTCGCCCTCTTCGCTCATCTAACTTCCCTCCATTGTTGCTCTGCCGATCAGACAGGCACTTGCATGGCCTGCTTCACCTGCCGGATCTCTTGGTCTTTGCGATCGCCGTCCCAGCCGAGCTCGGCCGCAGCCAGGTCAGCCACCTTATTGATTACCCCGTCTCCCGGGTCTCCCAGCGTTCCGAGCCCGGTGCGGCGTAAGAAGATGTCCTTGAGAGTCAGGGCCATCTCCTCTCTTATCGCATAGACTACCTGGGCGGCAATCTCACCGTCCGGGTCAAGAGGTTCGGCCAGCGACCTGTCCGCCCGGGCCAAGTCGATAACCCGTTGGTATTCAGTCCCGTAGTGCCTGCCCAGCCAGTCGAGAGTCGTCTCTTCGAAGTCCTTGTTCTCGTTCTTCAGGCCATCGATGAACTCGCCGATGTCCTTTATCTCGCAGCCGGCCAGGTGGCTCTTTGCGGTCATGCACTTCCCGAGGTTCTTGCCCAGTTTCGCGCCCACCATCTCCATGGCGTGTTCGGCCAAACTCCTGCTGGTGGTATATTTCCCCCCCCGCTACTGTTATCAGACCCTCGGACCCGTCTTTGGCGGCGTCGTAGATCTCGTACCTCCGCGACGACTCGCGCGTTCCCTTGGTCTGGTCTTCGACCAGCGGCCTCAAGCCGCCATATGAATGAAGAACGTCATCGTACCGCAGTGGCTCCAGTCCGAAGCCGCTATTCACGTCCTCCAGCAGTTCTTCGATCGCCGCCCGGGTGACCCTGTAGTCATCGGGGTCGCCGATGTACTCCTTATCTGTGGTGCCAATAAGAGAATGGCCCCGCCAGGGTAACAGGAAGAAGGGCTTTCCTCTCTTGGATGCGCAGGCCACCATATGATCACCAACAAGTTTCCGCGTAATCACATGAATACCCTCGGAACGCCTCACCTTCGTCCCGACGCCCTTATCGTTTATGGAGGTGAGGATGATATCGGCCCACGGGCCGCCGCAGTTGATTACGAGGCTGCCTGTTATCTCGACCTCTCTGTTCTTGATGAGGTCTCTGACCCTCACTCCGCTGATTCTCCCGCTTCCCGAGAAAAGGAAGCCCTCCACCTTCACATAGTTGGATGCCTGCGCACCGTGTTTGACGGCTGACTTGACGAACGCAAGAGTCAACCGTTCAGGACATAGGCTAAGGCAGTCATAGATAAGACCTCCGCCCCGCAGGCCCTCGGCGCGCACGTTTGGCTCGAGCCGCAGCACATCCTTGGGCTTCAGCATCTTGGATCGAGGGATCTTCTTGCTCTTGTCCCACGTGGCGCGCTTGTCAAGAGAAAGCGTGTGGTACAGCGTCATCCCGGTCCTGATGAGCTTGGTGTTGTCGGAGAGCTTACTGCCGTAGATGGCGACAATGACTGGCTGCGGGTATACGAAATTGGGAGCGATGTTGGACATCGTCCTTCTCTCACTGAGAGACTCCCTCACGATGCCGAACTCGAGGTTAGCCAGGTATCGGAAACCGCCGTGGATGAGCTTGGATGTCGCCGCGGATGTAGCGCAGCCGAAGTCCTGCTTCTCGACAAGGGCGACGGACAGACCACGGGAAGCCGCGTCATAGGCCACAGCGGCCCCACTTATGCCGCCGCCCACAACAACTACGTCAAAGGGCCTTCCGTCGTATGTCTCGATGAATCGTTTCATGTCTGTCGCTTCCCGCTTACCTTCTCTTGAAGACCCTGCTGAAGGCGCTGACCTGCCTGCCATGAGAGCCGTTCAGTTTCGCCCTTATAGTTATTCCGATTACCTTGATTGGGTTCATTCCTCGGGCTAATCGGACAGGTTCGACCTGCATCAGATGGCACAGGGCTTCAGACCTGGCGGTAATGTCATTACAGCCCGTGGTGGTGAGGTAGACCTTTCTTCTTCCGAGTCGTTCTACCAGCCTTTCGCCCACTTCCTTTGCCGCGCATCCTCCGTCCACCAGTACGGGCCCAGTGAGCCTTTCAATCTCATCGTGGTCGAAGCCTTTACCCACAACCAAAGTCCAGCCACCTTTTCCACCGTAATCAAGAGACATAAGCTGTATCCCCGACAGTGAGTTGGTGAGACAGCCTTCCATGCACGCCATTTCTTTTCCGGTTACGATGGCTACGTCATCTGGAAAGGCAGGATAGAGGCTATTCGGATACTTGCCGCCGAATTCAGCCAACTCATTCAAGAGATCGATGTTCTGAATGTCATCGAAGTCTCCGGTTATGACTATGTCCTGCTGCTTCTCAACCCCGGCGCCAAGCCCCCGCTCAATTGCGAGCTTGATGTGGGGTACATCGTCAACCTCCATGCCTAACACTTTCGAGCCTACGATATCGGTGGCCACGACGTTCAATCCCCCAATCAAAACCTTGAAGGGTCTGACGCATTTATCCGCGAGGGCAAGGGGCGGATAATGCCCGTAGATAGTTCCTTCCACGCCCTCAATCAAGGTGACATCAGGTTGCACAAGGGACAGTACGTCCACTAGCTTGCTGTGAAGGTTGTAGTTGTGGTCGGCAATGCGGTCATCGTGAGGTACCAATCCCCACTGGTTCTTAATCCCTAGGGTGACCACTGCCATTACATGGGTCTTGAGCTTCGGGATGCTCACATAAAGGTTCCGGCCTTTTCCTTCGATCAGCTTCTCGGCTACAGTCCTGGGCATGCCGAAGGTGGTAAGTTCATAACCCTTAGGGTCACCTTCGCTTACCGGACCTCTACCTGCGAACGGGTAAGGGACCCTTTTGTCTTCATCTAGGTAGACGGGCTTCGCGCCGGTGCGCTTGCAGACCTTTGCATAACCGGCCTGTTCGAACACAAGCCTGGTCAACGCGGCCTGGCTGCTGTTCTCAAACAGGTACACCTTGCGCGCGCCGGAGTTGAACCAGTACCTGATTGCAGCCTCCAAAACCTCTGGCCTGGTAGAAACGTACGGTTGCGGGCCGACTCCATTTGGCTTGATATAAACCTCGCCGCTGGACTTGATCAGAGATGATCCACCCAGTCCGTCGAAGATCTCCTTGACGTTTCTGTCAACCTCCTTCACCATTTCGGGGTTTAGAGGCAGATAGCGGGTGAAGGTTTCCTGGCCATGGTCCGCGCGCAGGCGCTTTATGATGACGGCATTCCCGGACATCGCACTTCCACTGGTTTTCATTAGTCTCTCCTCGCGCCATCAATGCCGCCTGCCAGGTTGTTGCGGCCGGCAATGCCCACTTTCATGGCGCCCAAATGCTTCGCCACGCGTCCGATCTCTTTGGTGAGCGAGATTGTCATGAGCCGCCTCGTGTCTCTTGCGTCGCGGGTTCGATGAGATGATGTCGCCCTGGCGCGGCGCACCGCTAGCCTAGATCACGGGTGTCCCAGACACAATCGGGCCGTCCCACGTTGAACAGATAGCTCTGCGCGATGCGGGGATCGCCGCAACAGGCTTTGTACTTGCGGCCGCTGCCGCAGGGACAGCGTTCGTTGCGAGCGACGGGTGTCGGGGCCGCTGGCGTATGAGCGGCCGCTCTCGCTGAGGCCAAGCGTCGTTCGAGGCGCTCTTTCAGGGCACGGAAGGGCTCATCCGCACAGCTGAAGAAGCGGCGGTGGCTCTCGCAGAAGTACTCCGGCGGCATGCCAGCAGCGCCGTCCGAGCGATTTCGCGGGCAGCCCCCTTGGCAGAGGCGTCGCCATGGGCATTCCTGGCATCGCGCCGATAGTTGCAGCTTTCGCGCGATGAACCAGTCCCGCTCCGGTTTTCGCACTATGTCGGCCAGCGGCTCCCCCGTGCAGCTCAGCCCCACCCGCGCCAGGGCTGCCAGCCCGCCAGGATGTTCGGTCCCCTGCCTACTTGCACAGCCCAGCGATCAGACCGGACTTCGCGTCCTGGATGACGTCGCCGGTGAAGTTCACCACGTTGCTGCGGCGCCTCTACTTGCATGTCAAGATCCCCAGGGTCATCTTGGCCGTCTCCAGGGTGTCGGTGCCGTAGTCACCCATAATGACGTTATTGCCGTTCAGGTCGAAGTCCCCGTCCTTGCCGAACGCCGCGGCGGATAGCAGGGTGGCCCTGGCCGAGTTGAGGGCGTCATTGCCGAAGTCGCCGAGGATGATGCCGTTGCCGTTGGTGTCGACGGCCTCAACGCAGTCGCCCAGGGTATCGCCGTCGCTGTCGATGACGCCGGGGTTGGTGCCCCACTTGCAGACCTCCTACGTATTCTTGAGGCCGTCCCCGTCGTCATCGCCGTTGGGGTTCACCGCCAGCGGACAACTGCCCTCCACGCTGTCTCTCACGCCGTTGCAGTTCCAGTCCCAGGAGGGGCCGTGGTCGGCTGCGTCGGTGCCCAAGGGCACACAGGGGTTCCCGTTGCGGTTGGTGTCGTAGGTGATGTCCCCGCCCGGGTGGGGGTCCGAGCCATTAGGGATGCCGTCGTTGTCGCGGTCATCGTCGCAGGCGTCGCCGAACGGGTCGCCGTTGGGGATGGTCGCGTCGTCCCCCGTGATGCTCGTGCCGTTGCCGATGCCGCCCCCCACGGAGGGAGGTGGAGGCACTCCGCTGTCCGTGTTCTCCTGGTTCGGGTTGTTGTTGATGGGACAGTTGTCCTGGTTGGGGTCCAGGTTGGCCCCGGTCCGGCTGTTGGACTGGGGGTCCTTGTGCCCGTCGACGTCGGTGTCGGCGATGCAGGCCTCGGTGTCGCCTGGGAGTCCCGTCTCCTCCGAGTTTAGGAGGCCGTCAAGGTCGCAGTCGGCCGGTATCTTGCGTACCCGGTCGTTCCCCTGGTCAGAAAGGTAGAAGTTGTCGCCTGCGCGGGCCAGCCCTGCGGGCGTGTTCAGGCAGGCATCCGTGGCCAGGTGGGGAATGACCTCCGGTGGTGGCGTCGGGTTCGGGTCCGGGTCCCCGCAGAAGCCGGGTGTCGGCGTGGCGCCCCCGGCGCTGGTCACGATGGGTTCGTCACCGCCACCGTTCACGATATTGTCGCTGCCGGGGAGAACGGTGCGCAGCCGGTGGTTGCCCTGGTCCGATATCACGAGCTCGCCATTGTCGCCGAGAGCCAAGCCAACGGGGATGTTCAACTGGGCGGCCGTCGCCAGGCCGAAGTCACCGGCGAAGCCGCAGGTCCCCGTCCCTGCCACGGTGCTGATCGTACCGCCTGATACCAGGCGCGCCCGGCAGTTGTCCGTGTCCGCGATGTAGAAGGCACCGCTGGCCCTGTGGGGTGCCAATATTACATCCGTATCTGCACACGTCAAGCAGCCACCAATTCGTACTCGTGATGACGACCTGTGGGGTGCCAATATTCCATCCGTATCTGGGAGAGCGGCAAGTGGTAAACCGGGACCGCCGAATGCCGGCAGAGGAGCGCAAACCCTCTGCCTAGAAAGCAGATGGTCGTTGGCTTGAAATGAAAGAGGCTGGGCATTTCGCCCAGCCTTCCTTAGTGTATATGTGTTCTGGAGCGGGAAACGGGACTCGAACCCGCGACCCTCTGCTTGGGAAGCAGATGCTCTACCAGCTGAGCTATTCCCGCTCACTCTTGAATCTGGGAAGAGTCGATAACTCGTATTTCGACCCTTCAGACTTGACGAACAGCGGTGGACAAATCCTGTCCCGGACGTCGGCCTATTAGACCAAACGCTGACGCGCCCGTCAACCGGGCGAACTATCTCGGGCATCCGCGGTTGGCTAGCCCGTCCCAAGCGACAGCTGAGGGGGCTACACGTTGTAGCCCCCTCAGCAAGTCCGGGATCCCTAGTAGTCAGTCCCTTGAATGTAGCTTCTAGTGGGAGTGGTGCCTGGGTTGTTGGTCGCACTCCCGATCGGGTCTACGTTATCAGGTCGCATCATCTCGTTGTCCTCGTGGTCGATGATGTGGCAGTGCCACACAAAACCATGTCCGCCGCCGTTCGGGTCGAATGGGAAAGATGCGGCCGACTGAGGTGTGTTGTTCGGCAGATCAGTGGGGGCCCATCTGACAATGATGCGCGTCACTTCACCAGGGTACATGATCACTGTGTCCTTCCAACCGGCCTCATGCGGCAACGGGGGCACGGGGGGCGTCTTCTTCGCGTTGAGGAAGGGCGTGACGTCGGGGTTGCCGCCTTTGACCGAGCCAACTGAGACCTTGGCACCATTGAACACATCGATCGCGCTCCAGATCTTCCCGCTATTGTAGTCTGCTGGAGGGCCGAATCCGCCGATGAACACCCCTGCAGGGAATGGCAGTCCGGTCATTGGGTCAATCGCACTGCTGCCGGGGAAGAGAGCGCCATAGGTAGCAGCATACCCTTTGGCGTCGAACGGCTGGCGGTTCATGACCTGGAACTGCACCAAGTGCAGATGGATAGGATGAGCGTCGGCTGTCAGGTTGATTATCTCCCACTGCTCGAGCTCGCCCTCGCGTGGCAGTTCCGAGTAGAAAGTGTGGCCGTCGGGCCCCACTGTGAAGTCGGGCCGCATGCCGTCCGTGAATCTGTCCGTCGCGACTGAGTGGCCGGCCCATTTCGTGTTGTTGACCAGCACCTCCATCGGACCTCCGGGACCCATGACCTCGTTAAGGGTGATCTGGCGAGTCACCGAAGGTGCGAGTCTCGTCGCGGTTGTACCAGTCTTAATGGCTGGCAGGCCTGCCACCGGGTCCACCAAACGCACCATCGGCGTCCTCAGTGCCCCGAGGCCCGCTGGGTCGTAGCTCAGGTCTGCGGAGGCCGGCGGCGCCATGTTGACGCGGAACTCCAAGAGCCGTCCGGTGGTGCTGGTCGGGGCTGGCGCGCCGCCCGGATAAGGCGTCTTCGCGGTGTTGCGAAGACACAGCTTCAAGATGGGAGGAACGCCCATACCGAGGGCCTGATAGGCGGCCGTGATGCGACTCACCCAGGTCGAGTCGTTGAAGTCTACGATTACCTCGTAGCGTTCACCCGGCATCGACACCAGGCTCTTGGCAACCGTCTTGGTTGTCGAGTTCGGGTCGATCAAGACAGGGCCGTCCAGATAGCCGCCATCGGTGCCTATCACCCACATGCGCGGGCCCTTGACGCCTGTGACTTGGTCGATGAGGACCATATCGTAGGCGCGAGCGTTGGATCCATTCAGGAAGAGAAGGCGATAGCGCTGCCTGTCGACAGCCTTGAACGGCCAGACCTTTCCATTGACCACGATCGTGTCGCCGACGAACTCCGGCACCCAGAAGGGATGTTCCGGGTTGATCCCCAGGTTGGGAAAGTAGAGTTGTCCATTGACATCGAACATGCGGTCCTGGATCGCCAGAGGGATCAGGCTCGGCAAGTTCGCTGGAATCCCTGCGCTGGGATCCGTGATGATGTAACCCCCAGCTATGCCTGCGTAGACGTTTGCGCGCGTAACACCAAGGGCATGGTCGTGGAACCAGATGTTGGCCGCTTCCTGGCTGTTTGGATAGCGATAGATGGCGTAATTCTTGTTCGACACGCCGTCTCGAGAGTAGTAAGCATGCCCGATGTGCGCGCCATCGCTCGTGAACCATGCGTCGGGGCCGCCATCGAGCTGTGGTGGCACTTCGCCGCCGTGCAGATGGGGTACCGCCGGCACCGGACCAGCATAGTGAGTCATCTGGTGGCCCTGGCTCAGAGGGTCCGCCCAGTGCAGAGTTTGGTCTGTCCACTGATCCCATGCCGTCCGCGTGCCAGTGGTTGTCCCCAACATGTTGCGGTACGTAATCTGGGTTGGCACGTGGCGCTGCGCCACTATTACCGGCCCGATGTAGGAGGGAATTGCCGAAGGGATCGGCTGCCCACCGCCGTCAATCTGGCTGGCCCCGTCTAGGTACCCCCACACCCAGGTCCCTGTATAGGCGCCGACCGGAGGCACGAAGCCGCCGGGGCCAACGGGCATCACGGGGGACTGGAACTCCCTCATCTGTAGCTCGAGGGTAGAAGCAGTCGTCACGTAGAGGTCAGGCAATGGATCGACGAATTGCGGGATCTTCTTGCCAGGCAGGGGTATCCCCTGCATCGCCGCCCATGCCGGTTGGGCGTCCCACTTCAGCATTGGCAGGACTCCGGCTGACGCGGCGCCACCCGCAAGCCCCGCGCCGGCTGCCAGCTTCAAGAAAGTGCGTCTAGATAGCTCGCGATCCTGACTCATGGGTTCCCCCTTTCTGGCTACGCGTGAACAAGCCCAGTTCCTGCACGGCCTGTCACCAGGAAGCGGCGGGGAACTGGAGACATTGTCCCACCGGGGAGGCCCTGGTGGCTGGGATCTGCCAGGTGGTATGCAAATTGTACTGAGAGAGTGCCGCCCGTGTCAATACGAGAAAAGATACATTCTCCCCACTTTCTGGGCCGAACACCCCCTTTCAGAGGATGGACAGAACGGGCGCATCAGGCTGTGAGTCTCGACTGTTGCATTGCGCGGCGAGCGAGCAGAGTCAACGTAGGAAATGACGATCCAAAGCGCCGCGGCGATGGGTCATGGATGCATGATAACTGTGCGGCCTACGGTGGGGTTCTCTGAATCTGACGAACAGCGGTGGGTGCGGGATGGTTGGGAAGCAGATGCTCTACCAACTGAGCTATTCCCGCTCGGTCCGGGCCAGCAGGCCCGACGATAATGTACACCGGCGGCCCTGGACCGTCCAGCGCCCTATTCCTCAGCCCCTCGGCCCCCTCGGCTGGCGGCTACTGCGCTACTGGCCGGCTCAGCCGCGACCCCACCACGCCCAGCGCCAGAAGCGCCAGCCCCAGCCCGCTAAAGGCGAGGCCGTTCCGCATCGGCAACCACGCCGCCCCTTTCGC
>Ga0315284_10011196_pt1 | contig 12795 bp, 14 predicted proteins | sample YL17G09_16_MG_FD_203696 | JGI IMG/M metagenome (GOLD analysis project Ga0315284, IMG submission 203696) | Sediment microbial communities from Yellowstone Lake, YNP, Wyoming, USA - YL17G09_16 | ecosystem: Environmental > Aquatic > Freshwater > Lake > Sediment | place: USA: Wyoming | collected... | reverse complement strand
AGCCAAAATTGGAGTATTATTATGTATAATTAGCTTAATTATTTATACATTATATTTCGTGACTGGAATGGTTTCCATCTGAATATAATGATCAAGGACGATATATATGTTTTCTAATTAATATTGCACACTTCTTACGGAGATAGATATTGTATACAATATAATAGGGAAACTTGTTGAATTTCTTTATCTTTCTTGTTGTTAGCACTATGAAGCCGGGCGGGTTTTGTTCTGCTTAAAGTTTCCAGGAGTGTCATTCGTTTGACAAAAAATAACAGCGTTTATACTATTGAATTGTCCTTTAAAATAACGTAGCGAAGCGGCTTGCAGGATTAAGATTTATCAGAGAAAGGAGAGCCATGAATACTGTTGCCATTATTCTGTCTATTCTTTTGATTGCAATAATCTTCGTTCCAATGTTTTTCCCGGACGATAAACGTTTTGTAATTTGTCCTAATTGTGGAGCGGCTGTGCATCCTACTTCGCCCGTTTGCGATATGTGCGGAAATAACACGAGTTGATTATTTTTCGCACTTCGGGCCAGAGAACTCTCTGGCTTTTTTTCACTTGACTGCAGAGATCTAGGTAGGCTTTGCTCAAATCTCCGCAAGTCATAGAGTTTGCTTGAAGTTTTCGGGGAAGATCGTTGTTAAAATCAATGAAAAAAGAGCCAATGCTTTCGGCTCTTTTTGAACTTTTGCTTTTTTAAGGCTATTTTGTGCAGGGAGGCTGAATCGTGCAAGGAATATCCAAAGACATTATTTCATTGTACAAAGTCAGGATTTTTGGCAGGTCAAGTCCAAATTCAGGATGACTATCAGGTAATCCCACGATCATTGCGCAGATTAGAATCTTAGCCCTATTGACTCCGAGATCAAAGCTAGGTTTTATGATTGCATAGTCTCCGGCGGCCATCTCTTTTCCTTTCCGGCTGAATTGCCTTATTATGTGCTAATTCGAGTTAAACACAAGCAACCAATAATATCAAGCATCCAAACACGCCTGGATTTTTTTATTTATCTCCATTGCTTTTCCGAAACGTTCACGCCAACTTGTTCTTGATTTGTGCGGCCTTAATTCATTTCTTTATTTCCAAGAAGAATAATCTTTTGCTAAAATTATATATCGAGAGTTATTAATTAAAAAATTAAACTATATGCCAAAAAAGAATATTCACGTCGTCCGCAAAGGCGAATCGTGGGCTGTATTAAGCGAGGGTTCAAAAAAAGCCATAGGATTATTTGAAACTCAGCAGGCAGCGGTGAAAAAAGCGAGACTAATCGTAAAAAAGAATAAGCTCGAATTGGTTATACACGGAGCTGGGAACCAAATTCTTAAGAAGGATAGCTTTGGGTTGGATCCATATCCTCCGGAAGGATAGCCCAGCAAGAACCCCTAGTATTGTTTACAGTCTTGGTCGCTCGGCAATGAAGTTTCAGAGTTCGAATTCGAGCATGGCGAGAATTAAGGTTCTGCTCAGGGAGCAGGTTCTTATAGTTCCCTCATCCAGCGATTCGGGACTATCTACCTGCCTGCCGACAGGCAGGAATTCTCGGTCTGTTATCCCGATGAACGGGAACCATGTTAACAGACCTGCGAAGTTTACTCTGAAACTTATTGCCCCGCTCTTTATAAAGATATGACAGGCCGAGGCGTAAACAACGGTATTATTAATTACAATAAAATTTGACAACAAGTTCAAATTCATATATTTTCGATATAGTACTTTTGTAGTAAATTGCCAAAGAAAGGAGAGATGAATGATGTCAGACGTTCTGGAGTATTGGAAAGGGCTTCTCGGGCCGTTGCCTCCGGGATTTTATTTGGAGATTATTGAACCTAACTCTGAAATGTTTCCTTCCTATGCAGCCGGATATAGTTATCTTGACCTGCGCTATAATGGTCCAGGTTTTGAAAGTTTGTCTGTGACCGGGATCAATAGACCAAAGAAAGGCGCTACGTCTGTTTTTGTAGCATGTTATAATGTCGGGATGCATCCCTTAGACGAGGCAAGTGCTGTCAGATTTATAAAAAGAAGTGTTGAGTCGGCTCTCCAACAATTTAACAGGTAAAATAAGGTTAGAGGCAAGCGGGGACAAGTGAACCACTATTTATCCAAGAGGTGATCTGTCCCTGTTTTTTATTTTCGGCTATAATGTACTAAAGAACCATTCTAATTTCTCAATTTATGTCATCTGCAGAAACAAGGATAACCGAGGAAGAAATAAAGCAGATACTTGACCTAAAAGGTAAAGCAAGGGGTCAGGCAATCAAAAATGCGATTCAGGCAATGATTTTTTTAGAAGGCAAGGAAGGATTCGAAAAATTTTTAGAAGAGATGAAAAGAATCGGTTACTGGTTGAATGAGTACGAAGATCACAATAATATAAAGATTTTCAATTGGTATCCACTTTGGCAGGATGTCTTGCCCATAGTCGTAGCTGCCCGTTTTTTCAATTGGGACGAGAAGAAATTGGAAGAATTTGGCAGGTGCAACCAGCGCGTTTCTTTTTTTGAAAGAGTGCTTTTGAAATATTTCGTTTCGCTTAAAATGGTTTTCCAGCTTACCGGAGAAAGATGGAGCAAACATTATAATGTTGGCGTCCTGGAACCGATTAAATTTGATGAGATAAATAAACAGGCAATCATACGGCTTAAAGATTTTCCTGCGCACTCCATTTTTTGTACGATGTTGAATGGGTATTTTGAATCTGCCACCGGCTATCTTACTTCTTCCAGAAACGTAAACTCGGTTCAAACAGAATGTCCCAACTCGGGAGGCAAATATCACGAATATATAATTAGTTGGAAATAAAAAAGAGCAATGGCTATAGTAAAAAGTAAAAATAATTCGCCTGCGGGCGCGAAACAGGAATCAGAAAGAGAATCGATAGCGGATGCGTATAGAGACCTTGAGGAGATGCAGAAATATATTGATGAGCTGACAGCTTTTTTGCCTATGGCTTTTTGCGCCGTAAGCTCCCTCGACGTTATTTTAAGCATTAATAAGGCATTTGAGGAGCTTATCGGTTATGGCGAGCTTGAAATAGCTGGCAATAAGGTAGAAATTTTTTTTGAAGAACAAGAAAAGTTGAAGAATTTCATAAAAAAAGTTTCTCATGAAAAAGAAAAAAAAGATGTTGAGTTAACAATGATTCAGAAAGACGGCAAAAAAATTATCGTCAACGCGGTTGCATTAGCCAGGCGGGACAATCTCGGAAATTTTCTTGGTTATTTTTTGACAGTCACGGATATTTCTGAAAGCAAGAAGTTCCAAAAAACCCTGCAAACGCAGGTGCAGCAAAAAACACAAGCTCTACAGGAGAAGATTGCCGAGTTGGAGTCGTTCAATCGGCTGGCTGTCGGCAGAGAACTTAAAATGATGGAGCTTAAGCAGGAAATAGAAAAATTAAGAAAAGAAATGACAGAAGAAAGCGTGCAGTAGCAGATCGATATTTAAAAATGAAAATTGTTGCGATATTATATTCTTAGTCGCGGATAAGCATATTACCGGCCAAGCCAATTTTATGTGTGTTCGCGGTTTTTTTGATTAAGCCACTTCTCCCATAAACATCGGGATTCCCAGCCGTTTTCTCGTGGTTTCGCCTTTTAAAAGATTTTGCTTCCTTTTGGGGATGTCGCCACGTTCGCCAAGATGTTGGCTGAATTTGTTTGCCCAGAAGCTTGATCCGAGAAATACGGTATGTTTTCCGAATTTCCTGTTGACCATATCGACGTTTTCATAAAGTTTTTCCATGTCCTCGATTTTCAGCGCGGCGCCGAACAAGTCGGGCTGAATTGTTTTATATTCTTCGAGTTTGAGCAGAACCGCCCCGGTTGAGCGGTAAAGAAACGAGCCGTTGAAGACCCGGTCGAATGCCGGCTCCATTGTTTTAACTATTTCGTTTGGAAAATGAGTTGCATGGGAAAACCTGACTTCAATGCCGAAATCGCGGAAATCCTGAGTTCTCAAGAAAATGATTATGCCTTTTGCCGCAAGCTTATGGCGCCTTGCCTTGATGCATGCATTTTCAATATTTTTCGAAAGTTGCGAGAATACGAATCGGCGCTCATTTGAGGAGGGCGTAAAAGTTTTGACTTTTTGTATCGTCTGATAATCGTGCTTTTCCTGAGTTTGAAGATCGTATACGAACTTTCCGTTCAGCTCCTGCCATATTTCATAAAAGGGCTTGGTCAGATTTTTCCTGATCCATTCTTCGTTTTTTCTCGCCAGTTCAAGGCCGGTCCTGATTCCTTGTTTGTTCAAAAAAGCGGTCGTCTGCGGACCTATGCCCCAGACCTTTTCGACGGGCAGATTCTCTATATATAAATGTATGCTTCTTCCCGGAATGGAGGTGAATCCGGAGGGCTTTTTCCATTTTGAGCCGATCTTGGCAATAACCTTGTTGGGCCCGAGGCCTGCGGAAAACGTAAAACCGAGTTCTTCGTCAAGAGTTTTTTTGATGGCCTGGGCGATTTTTTCATAAGACATTCGAAGCGGCCTTCGAAGGCCCGTTACATCGGCGAAGCATTCGTCAATTCCGTATTCTTCGACGTCAGGAGTGAAGCGCCTGACAATGGAATAGAATCTTTTTGAAAGAAGGCTGTAGGTTTCATAATCTGAAGGGAGAAGAATTGCATCGGGGCAGACCTTTTTGATATCAGATATCCTCATGCCTCTCGTAACGCCCATAGCTTTCGCTTCATAGCTCATTGAGGCCGCAATCCCTCTTTCTTTGCCGGTGACAACCGGTTTTCCCTGCAGCTTCGGATTTCTTGATTGTTCGCACGATGCGAAAAACGCATCGCCGTCAATGTGAATTATTGCTCTCGGAAAAGAGTAAAGCGTAAGCGGCTGGTTCTGCATCAGTATTTTCTTATTACGGCTATGACGACTGCGGCAATATTCAAGTCTTCATTCGGATATATCGGCTTGTATTTTTTGTTGGCGGGCTCGAGAAATATTTTGTTTCCTTTTTTCCGAAAATACTTCATTGTCCATTGGTTGTCTATCTGGGCGATAACGACATCCCCGTTTTTCGCGTCTTTGCCCCTTTCGACCAGCACGATGTCGTCCGGCATTATTCCGGCTTCGATCATGGAATCTCCCGTCACTTTGAGCATGTATGTTGCTTCTTTATTATTAATCAGAAATTCGTCAATGCTTATCGTGTCGATGAGTTCCTCTTCTGCAGGCGAGGGGAAGCCGGCCTCGACGATTCCGAGAATGGGGATTCCATGGAAAGATCTGCCGGGAATAATCCTGCCGGTTTTGTCCTGGCTGATAATATTTTGAGAAACCATTTTTTTGACAAGCTTGAAAGCCGCATTCCGGGATTTAAAGCCCGCTAAATCCATGATCTCGGCGTAACTGGGCATTCTTTTATTTTCGAGGTAGAAGTTTCTTATTCTATTGAAATATTTACTTTTTCCCATATAATAAATTATAGGTGAACGATTGTTCACCTGTCAAGGGTTTCATTTGATGTGCAAAACTCAAACTTCCTTTGCAATAAGATCTCTGGTAAAATTAGTTAAGGTCGCTATTCTAGAATAAAAAAAAGAAGACATGTATTCATTCATTCGGGAAGGAAAAACAAATGTAACTTATCTATTACTTGTTGCTGTTGTCGCCTTAATGGCCGGCGGCGTGGTTTGGTTCAGGGCGATGCAATAATAGGTCCATTACCTTTGGATATAAAAAAGCGGGGAGAAGTGCTCGAAAGCACAACTCCCCTTGATTCGTTCGGAGACTCTTTGAATACCTTCCTGCAGGGAGGTATTTCATTTTTGACTCCGGTCCGGACCTGAATCCGGGTTTCTCAGTCTTCCTCCTATTCTACACAGCAGGAGATACTCTCAAGCCGGGCGCCGGGAATCGAACCCGAAGTCCCTTGGCAACTGCCAGCGGCGATGCAGAACTACCCTGCACTTGGGAGATTCTGCGCGCAAGGGTTTTATTCCTTGCGATTCGCGGCAATCGCAGGACACGCCTTTCCGCAACGAACCCGGTTTTTATATCATTAAACAACATTGCCTGTCAATGTTGTTTGTTATGTTAATCTTGCTTGATTTTTGTAATCTCCTTTCGTGCTTGTAACTGTTCGCTCAACTGAAGTAGTCCATGTTTATTTAAGCTCCGCAACAGGCTTCTGAAACTACCGATAGTCGAAAATTCCAGCGAATTTTCGCTATCTAAATTCTCGATAGTTTACCCCGCTATGCGGGGACCGTGCTAAACTACCTGCCTTCCGGTAGGCAGGCCTGCGAAATTTAGTTTCAAAAGCTGTTGCTCGGCTTTTTGTAACTTCAGCTGCGTGAGCAGTTACCCGTGCTATTTTGACATTGAATATTGAAAATGGTATGAGAAATTATCGAAAGGAGAGCCAAAATGCTCAGCGTATTTAAAAAGTTTCTAAGGAGCAGAGCTGTTATTTTTGCTGCAGGTGCTGCGGCCGGGATGCTTTATTGGAATTATCGGGGATACTTAGAATCAGTTAACCCGTTTATTCTGATAATAGTTTTTATTATCGGCTTACTGATCAGCCTGGATTGGTAGGGCCGTCACATAGTCGAGGTAAAAGAATTCCTCGGCTTTTCTTTTTAATGTTTTAGATATAGAATGAAAAAGTAATTTTAATCTTAAAGATTAATCAATTGGTCAATTTATGTGCGGTATTGTAGGTTATATTGGTAAAAATAATGCAACGCCAATACTTATAGATGGGTTGCGCCGGGAAAGCTACCGCGGATATGATTCCAGTGGAATTGTTGTGTTTGGAAGGGGGCAAGATTGTGTAAAAGCTGTGGGAAAACTGGAAAATCTTGAAGAAAAACTGAAATCCACGATTTTAACAGGAAATATAGGAATTGCCCATACAAGATGGGCCACGCACGGCGGCGTTACGGAAGAAAATGCCCATCCCCACAAAGATTGCAGGGGAAATATTTTTGTCGTTCACAACGGCATTATTGAAAACTATGCGGCATTGCGCCAAAAACTGATTGAAGAAGGCCATGAATTTTCTTCCGAAACTGATACGGAAGTCTTGCCACACCTGATCGAGCATTTTTTTACCGGAAATCTTGAGGATGCGGTCAGGAAGGCCCTTGCTTTGGTTAAAGGAACATACGGATTGGTGGTAATAGCAAAACAGGATCCGGGAAAAATCGTTGCCGCCCGTATTTCAAGTCCTTTGGTTCTTTCTGTAAACGGCGAAGGCGGATATGTCGCCTCCGATCCCGCAGCCATATTGTCTTATTCAAATAAGATGATTTTTCTTGACGACAGGGAAATTGCCGTAATCAGGCCGGAAAGCTTTGCAGTAACAGATTTAGATAATAATTTTATCGAGAAAGAAGCATTGGAATTGGATTGGACCATAGAGGAAGCGCAAAAAGGCGGATATCCCCATTTCATGATTAAAGAGATTATGGAACAGCCGGACAGTATTACAAGCTCTCTTAGAGGGAGATTGATTTTTGGAGACGGACAGGCAAAATTGGGCGGATTGGAAGGAGTGAAAGACAAGCTGAGGGAAATTGAAAGATTAAATATCATTTCATGCGGAACAGCTTTTCATGCAGCTATGGTCGGGGAATATATGCTTGAGGAATACGCGGGGATTCCGACAGAGGTTGATATGGCGTCCGAATTCCGATACAGAAAACCGGTGTTGGATAGAAATGCGGCCATGCTCGCCATTTCGCAATCCGGGGAGACAGCAGATACCTTAGCCGCGATAAAAGAAATGAAGGAAAAAGGGATAATGACTTTGGGGATAGTTAATGTGGTCGGATCTTCCGTAGCGAGAGACACCGAGGCGGGAGTTTATAATCACGCCGGACCGGAAATAGGAGTAGCTTCCACAAAAGCATTCACTTCCCAGCTGACGGTTCTTGCCCTGCTTACTTTGTATCTGGGAAGACAGAGAGATATGTCTTTAGTGATGGGCCAGAGAATTGCAAAAGAGCTTTCAAGGATTCCCGAATTGGCAGAACATATTCTGAAAACAGTTGCCCCGCAGATTAAAGAACTTGCGGAAAAATACAAAGACGCAAAGAGCTTCTTATATATAGGTAGGAAGTATAACTATCCGATTGCGCTGGAAGGTGCCTTGAAGTTAAAAGAAATTTCCTATATCCACGCCGAAGGTTACAGCGGAGGAGAAATGAAGCACGGCCCTATTGCCCTGATTGACAGGAACTTCCCGACTTTTGCGATATGCCCCTCGGATTCTGTCTATGAAAAAATAGTTTCAAACATGGAAGAAATAAAAGCCAGGAAAGGCCCGATAATTGCCTTGGCGACAGAAGGCAACGAAGATATTAAAAGAATCACTGACGATGTTATTTATATTCCAAAAACTTTGGAAATGCTCACTCCGATTTTAAGTGTTATCCCGCTTCAGCTTTTTGCATATTATGTCGGCGTATCCAGGGGATGCGATGTAGACAAGCCGCGAAACCTTGCCAAATCCGTGACGGTTGAATAATTGGTTGGCCGTTGATTGATTCCTTCGGCAGTGCGCTTGTTCTGAAAATTCAGCCAGAAAAGCTTCAGGTATAAAGATACATTAAGTGCGGGAAAGATTATTCTACCCGCTTTTATTTTATTGCGTATTTTTTTAATCAAGCACAGATTTGATTCTTTGGTTCTCCGTTCCAAAGGGAAACCAAAGAAGTTCGGCTCCGCCGAAGTTTTCCTTCGCCTTCGGCGAGCTAAATGCGGAGTCCAGAGGAGGTTACTCCTCTGGACGTCGGGCGGTTGGGGTTGAAAGCCCCGCCCGACGACACATCATTTACTTTAGGATAGAAGAGAGATATTATTAAGAATGATATTTATTCATTAATTCGACAAACAAACTATTATGGAAGAATTTTTTTCTGCTCCATTGGGAAAGAAAATATTGCTCTTGGGCAACGAAGCGCTTGTCAGGGGGGCTTTGGAGTCGGGCGTTAATTTCGTTTCGACCTACCCCGGTACTCCGGCCTCAGAAATTGGGAATATTTTTTCGCGAATCGCGAAAAATAATAATATTTATTTTGAGTTTTCAACCAACGAGAAAATTGCCATGGAAGCCGGAATAGGGGCGAGCTTTTCCGGTTTGAAAGTGCTGGTAGCGATGAAAAATTTCGGTTTAAATGTCGCGTTAGATCCGTTGCTGCCGCTTGCCTATACTGGAACAAAAGGACCGATGGTAATTGTCACGGCCGATGATCCCAATTGCTGGAGTTCCGCCCAAACGGAAGAAAATACAAGAGGTATTGCATACTTATCTCATATTCCTGTTCTTGAACCCTCTGATCCGCAGGAATGCAAGGATTTCATCAAGCTTGCCTATGATATTTCAGAAAGATTCAACACCCCGGTGATTATCAGGACGACAACCAGGGTTGCTCATCAGACATCTCCGGTTATTTTAGGAAATCTAATAAAAAACCAGAAAACGGGAGAGTTTGTGAAAGATATGAGAAGGTTTGTGACAATGCCTCCTCGCGTTTTGGAAATGAAGAAAGAACTTCTGGAAAAAATTAAGAAAATAGGACAATTCGCGGAAAAGAGCAAGATAAACCAAATTTTCTCTAATAAGAAAAAGAATGCAAAAGTGGGCATCATTACCTCCGGCGTCTCTTTTCTCCATAGCATGGAGTCGCTTCAGGAACTGAATGCGGAACTGCCGGTTTTAAAACTGGGGTTCTTTTATCCTTTACCCGAAGAAGCAATCAAAAAATTCATAAAGAACTTGAAAAAAGTTTTGATAGTCGAGGAATTAGAGCCTTTCCTTGAAAAGGAAGTTGAAAGATTGGCAAAAAATGTTAATCCAAAACTTCAGATCTTCGGAAAAAAATATTTGCCTGAGATCGGGGAATTAAGGCCCGAATATGTCAGCAATGCATTAGCAAAGATGCTCGGTAAAAAATACGCGCTCGGCAGCATGTATGTGATACCTTCTTTCAAGCATTTGGCAAGATTTTGTCCGGGCTGTCCTTATTGGTCTGTGTTTGGAACTATAAAAAAGGCGGCTCCGGAAAACACGATATTCGGCGGAGACATCGGTTGTTATATGCTGGCAGGCCTTCCGCCCCATATGACGCAGGATTACCTTTCATGCATGGGTTCATCAATTGGCATTGCTCATGGAATTTCCAAGGCGACAGGCCAAAAAATCATTACTGTTATAGGGGATTCCACCTTTTTTCATTCCGGCATACCGTCGCTGGTGAACGCAATATTCAACAAATCAGCTCCCCTGATTATTATTTTGGATAATCAAACTACTGCAATGACGGGCCATCAGCCGCATCCGGGCATCGGGAAAACCGGCATGGGAGAAGAAACCGCGCAATTGAAAATTGAAGATATTGTTCAGGCCTGCGGCGTCAAAAATTTGAAGATTGTTGATTCGATGAACGTCACGGATCTTGAAGCGGCCATAAAAGAATATTCGGCAAAAGATGAAGTTTCAGTAATCATCGCAAGGCACATATGCGCTTTGCTGGCAAGCAGGCAGATTCCTTCAAAGCCCGCAGCTGCGAAACAATAAAAAATTAGCCGACCTTAAGTCCGGCTTTGGGCCGAGCTTGGGCCGCGGATTCAAAAAACATGAACAAAAATAAAAAAGATTTCAACATAATAGTGAACGGCGTAGGCGGCCAGGGTTTGATAACCTTGCTCAAGGTTATCTCCGAAGCTGCAATGAAAGAAGGTTTGGATGTAAAAACCTCGGAGCTGCATGGGCTGGCTCAAAGAGGCGGCGCGGTTGAAGCGCATTTGAGGTTCGGGCCAAAAATTTACTCTCCCTTGGTGGAAAAAGGAAAGGCAGATTTGATTATTAGTCTCGAAACGCAGGAAGCATTAGTTGTTTCGTATTACGCTTCGAAAAACTCAAATACCGTTTACCTGGTCAACCAGTTTCGAACTCCCACTCTTTCCGAAACCATTTCTGATGAAGATGTTTTAAAGAGGCTTAAGAAAATTTCAAGCAATGTCATTATTATTCCGGCTTCTGATGTGTGTCAGAAGGAACTGGGAAACTCTGTGGTGGCCGGCGTGTTTCTGTTAGGTATGGCAGCGGCTCACAACTTTATTCCGTTGGATATGAATACGCTTATCAATGTGATAAAAGAAGTGATACCCGAAAAATATCTCGAGCTGAATCTTAATGCTTTCAATCTTGCAAAAACATATAAGCCCGCGGCAGTCGTTAATTCTTAACAGGGTTAATCGTGCCTAAAAGAAATAAGAAGAAAAATATCGTCGTCATCGGCGGAGGAACGGGAGTTTACACCGTTCTTTCGGGTTTGAAAAAATATCCTGTTTATCTTTCAGCTGTTGTATCAATGGCTGATGAAGGCGGTTCCACGAGAACGCTAAGGGAAGAATTTGGCATTTTGCCTCCGGGTAGCGTCAGGCCGGCTTTGATATCACTATCGAATTCGGAAAAAATACTATCGGATTTATTTAATTACAGGTTTGAAGAAGGCAGTCTGAAGGGCCATAATTTCGGCAATCTTTTTATTACAGCGCTGACAAGAATTACCGGATCTTTTGAATCCGCGATTGAAGAAACGGGAAAAATATTGCGAATTCACGGCAGAGTGATTCCTTCCACTTTAGACTGTTCAAGATTATGCGCGAAGCTGGAGAACGGCGAAATTGTTGAGGGTGAAAATAATATCGATGTTCCGAAGCATGACGGCCGCCTGAAAATCAAAGAACTGTATTTTAATTCGAAGTGCCGTCCGAACAGGCGCGCAATCACGGCGATAAAGGATGCCGACCTTATTGTCATCGGGCCGGGCGATTTATTCTCCAGTATTTTACCCAATCTTTTATTTGAAGAAACCGTGCGTGTAATGCAAAAAAGCAGGGCAAAGAAGGTATATGTATGCAACCTTATGACGAAATTCGGAGAAACAAACGGTTTTTCCGCTCAGGACTTTGTGGGAAAGATTGAAGAGTATTTGGGAGAAAACGCGTTAGATTATGTCATATGCAACACCAAAAGACCTTCGCGGGGACGCATCATAAAATACGAGAAGGAAAAAGCGGAATTTGTTAAATGCGGCAAAGAAAATCTGGATAAAAAGAAATTCCGCATCATCGAAGGGGATTATCTGAGAAAACGAGGTTTCATCCGGCACGATCCGGACAAATTAGCAAAAACGCTTATTGAAATATGCAGGCGGTAATTCTGGCTGCCGGAACGTCGTCTAACTTCTGGCCGCTTAATCCAAAACATAAGTCATTAATGAAGATAATGGGTAAACCCCTGATTTGTTATACGCTGGACAGTTTGGCAAGGGCTGGCGTGGATGAGGTTTTCATCGTCCAAGGTCCTCAAATGGACATTGAAAAAGAACTTAAAAATTACGCGTCGGAATCAGGTTCAAATTTAAAAATAAAATATCTGATTCAGAAAAATCCCGAAGGAATGGGTGACGCGCTTTTCCAGGCAGAGAAGTTTTTGAAAGATCAGTTTTTCGTTTTGGGCCCTGAAAGAATCGAGGCCGAAACATATTTAAGGAAGCTTAGCGAAAAGTCGGAAAAAACGAAAAGCGAAATGGTGCTGTTGGCCTCTCATACAAAAGAGCCCTGGCTGTACGGAATCTTCAAATCCAAAGGCGATAAGGCAGAAGGTTTGATTGAAAAACCAAAAAGGGGCGAAGCTCCTTCAGACCTGAAAATCCGTACCATATATCTTTTCAACAAAAAATTCTTTGATTATTATAACAAAGTTGAAAAAGGCCAGTACAATCTTGAGGCAGCGATCGATCTTTACATTAAGAAGA
>Ga0315284_10011195_pt1 | contig 12795 bp, 7 predicted proteins | sample YL17G09_16_MG_FD_203696 | JGI IMG/M metagenome (GOLD analysis project Ga0315284, IMG submission 203696) | Sediment microbial communities from Yellowstone Lake, YNP, Wyoming, USA - YL17G09_16 | ecosystem: Environmental > Aquatic > Freshwater > Lake > Sediment | place: USA: Wyoming | collected... | reverse complement strand
CGACACTGCGGCAGCCCTGCGAGTGGTACAATACTATCAAAGGCGTAATCATGTGGCTCATATTTCACACCGCAAAACCACGCTCAAGCGGCTTGCGGCTTGGGGCAACTTTGCGCTGTAATATTAGTCATCGAGCAACGCTCGTCCACGTGCCGCAGCGCCAGCAGCACCTCCAGGTTCTCAAAGGCCGACGCTCCGACGCTACCGCAGATGGGACTGTCGGGGTCGGTGATCAACTTGGGATACAATTTCTCCTCGATCACCCGGCGGGCGAAGGCACAGTCGCCACACTCGGCTGCCAGTTCGGCCAGGTCGGCCATGATGGATGGCCACTCGCCGTTCTCCCAGCCGGGAAGCGGAGCGCCGATACAGGGGTCGTAGGCAGCAGCGACAGTGCCACTGATGGTATACTTGTCTTTATAGAACGCCAGGATGCGTCTCCCCATATCCCACAGGGCCGCATCTCCGCTTATCCTGGCGTACGCGGCGCCACGTCGGGCCAGGTCGAGGGCCGTCAACGACGATGTGCCGCCCCGGTAGGCCTCGAATTCCCACAGCGAATAACCCCATCCTGTCCCTCTACTCAGGCCGTGCATGCGTATGTGGCGGGTCGTCGTTAGGGGGAAGTGGATCTCATCGTTGCCGCCATCGCCGTTTGTTTTGGTGTACACCGGTGCCCAGGTTGCCCCGTCACCAGACACGTCAATCGTGTACGCCTTGCCGTAGGCTGCCTGCCATTTGAGAATCACGCCGTCAATCGTAACCGGTTCGCCGAACTCGAGCGCGATCCACTCGTCGTCGCTCCAGTTCGACGACCAGCGGGTGCCTGGATCGCAATCAACGGCGTTGGTTGGTGAGAACGTTGAACTCTGATCTTGGATTGAAGAAGCAGTAGCCGTGACGTCCATCGTGCAGGCCAGGTTAGGTGTCAGAATCTCACCGTAGTAGAGATGACGTTCGATGTCGTACATGACGCGAGGCAAGTCGGTGTCACAATGCTGGATACTGCGAGCCATCAGGGGAGCCGTGCAACTGAGGACGTTGCTGTAAAAGTCTGCATACGGTGGCCCGAGCCGTGCCGCGTAGCGCCAGCCCATCAGGTTGTTGTAGCTCAGATTGGTGGAGGTTACAGTGGCGAAATTGCTAAAGTTATCCGTCCAGCCGAAGTACGGACGCATCAGGTAATCATCACAGCGCTCCGGCGTGTCAGGATCCTCAAAGTTGCCGATAGCACCTGGATTGAAATCAGTGGTGCCTGTGAGCCCTCTGGCCAGACATTCGGCAAACGAGCGATACCTGGAATTGGGGAACTTCCAGCCAGCGATGGATAGTGCCTCCAGCCAGCGATTCTCCTCGCCGGCGGCATTGGCCAACCAGCCTTCATCGTCTGCCTGCTTGTAACCATCTTCGTCCAGGATCCAGTGGAGCAGGCACAGGTTGGGCGAGGCGAAGTAATAGGGGGATTCATGAGTGCTGGACGCTGGTGCGCCCGTCCCCCCGATCTTCGCTGGGGCTGACACGTCGAAGAGGTAGTCAAAGGTGGTCTGGTCGCCGATGAGCGCAGCGTAGAGCGCCAACATACTGGATGACTCGCTGATCGCTGGCTGGTCCTCCCCGTAGTCGCGCATAGGTGCGTGGTCGAAGTGGCCTGGCAGGCGTGGATTCGGCCAGTTGGTGAGCAGTCCATCGGGATAGATGCCAGTCACAAAATGGCAAAGAGAGCGTTCCATTGTGTCCGTCAGCGTGTCACAGGTAGGAGAACCGCTCGTTCGACACGTCCCGCCAGGCGTGGCTCCGGCCGCGTTCTGGGCTAGTAGAAACAACACGAGCAGTAGGCTGGTCGCTGCCAGACCTGGCACCACGACCAGGGTCCATGACTTTTTCCTGTTCATTCTCACCCTCCTCCCTAATCCTGGTTTCCCGGCTGATGTACAGGTACCAGTCTCCAGTCCCTCGACTCTTGCTGCCGGCAGGCAGTCTCTTATGGCGAAAATGCAACGCTCCTCAGGATAATGGGGAGCCCGACGCCTCCGGGTACGTAGAGGTAGTCTACCCATAGAGTATCCTGGTCATAGTGATTCTCTTCACCAGGTAACCTCTCTCGATCTTCATTGAATACGTTGGCGTTCAGTCGAACAGGTAGGGGGACTTGCGGAATCGCCGGGGTGATACATGCGGTGCTAGCAACGTTGGTGACACCGTCAACACTGAGGGTCACGCTCGTCGAGGTCCACAGGATAGCGAACTCGTGCGGTTCTGTGCGCAGGCCATCCCAGTTCTGGATCTTCAGATAACATTCCTGAAGCGCGGGACCAGGCTGACTGCAATCTACCCCCTCGGACGGGCGGATCAATCCCAGTTGGCCATCGGAGGTCACAATAACCGCATGGTGGCAATTGGCATACCACCCCTCGAAGCCAAAGCTGGTATCACCTTCTTTGTTCTCTCCTCGCCAATTCTGTGTGGTAGCGCGGATGATCAGCATTGACGTGGGTCCGAAAAATCTATGAGACCTCAGTTCTATCTTGCTGGGCACACCAGGTATGCGAGTTGTGGTCAGGACGACGCCACAGTTGAAGAGATAAGGGTTGCCGTGAACGGTCATCCATTTCGTGGAATCAATCGCCTGGCTGTCAAAGTCATCCCTGAACGGCGCCTGAATTCTTCCTTGCAACCTGACGCCTGGTGGAGGGGTAGCAGGACACGTACCAATTTCCGTGAATCCTAACTCAAAGCCGGCCGAATAGCCTGTGGCACCGGGTACATGATCTTGCAGCCTGAAGATGACCTGGAAATTCTCCTCCTTCGGCCACCGTGCCGGCAAGGGTACGTAGACGGTTTGAGGCAGTCCCAACCCTGAGGTCAGGTCAACGCTAGAGTCAACGAGGTCAGCCGCCAACCAGGTTGGCGTCGCCTCATCGGTGGCCTTGACGCCGATGTCCAGATTGATGGGGCCGGCGTTATAGGTAGTACGTACCGTATACGTCAGAATGTCTACGATCAGTTGTGGACTAAGGCCGACGGTAACGGTTTCCAGAACAGGGGACGTGATTATGCCATCTGGCCCAGCCCACTTGGTCAAGCGTGCTCGCCCAAGCTGGCTCGGCGCAAAAGGGTGGCTTAGAGGATCACAGGTGATGATCGTCCCACCATTCCCTCCCGAGTAGTTGTCCGTCCAACCGAGAGGGGGAGTACAGTTTCGTTTGTCAACGTACCCGTCAAACGTATCGAGGTAGGCCACAAACGGTTTGAAATGCTCCCGCACAACACCTGCCGCTGGCTTCTCGCTATAGTCTGTTGGCGTCAGTACCTCGGTGGTGGTCACACTGGAGTTGTGTAGAATCCCAAGGTGCTTCTCACGTTCGTCAGTGGCTATGATGTAGGAGAAGTCATTTAGCGTCCAGAACATCGCGCCCGCCAGGCGGTCAGCCTCCACGGTAGAAAGTATAGCATTGTAATAGGCTGCTTGATCACGCTCCGCGTGCGGGTCACTCGGATGGCCGGCCTGGGTATGCAGCCCAAATTCCTCGACTACGATAGGCTTGCCGCCCGCCAGAGCCTCGACGGTGTCTATGACGGTTGGAAAGTTCACTTCATGCAGAAAGTAGTGTACGCTTAAGAAATTCACGATGTCAGCATAGTAGCCGATAATCGTTGAATCATAAATGCTACCTACCGCACCGGATATCCCGACAGTGACAGGATGACAGGAGTCTTTTCTACGAAGATGGCGGATCATCTCCTTCACCCAATTCTGGACGGCTTCTCTATCCCCCGGCGTTCCAGGATTTCCATCGCCATTCGCATCCAGACGATAGTCAAGGTCAGGCTCGTTCCTGACGTCCCAGGCCAGGATACGGCAATCCGTGCTGAAGTCAACGGCGACTCCTCTGGTATTTGTGAAGGGAGTGAAGAGTGAGTCCAGGTGTGCGATACCTATGGCAGGAGTGACGTATAGAGACGCCGATCCTTCGTTTGGCATCCCATCGAAGAGGGTAAGCAGGACTCTCATCTGCTTGGCGGTGGCAAGGTCAAGGAAGTCGTCAAGGTCTTGCTTGGCCGTCGGAGGTACGGTGGGGTTGCCAGGAGAGGTGGTGAAGTATTCCCATCGCAGGAAAATGCGCAGAGTGTTCACACCGAGGTCGCGGGCGATGTCCAGTTCGTGCTCGACAGTGGCCCGGTTTCCCTTCTCGTGCCAATAAGGCCAGAAACGATCCCAGGCATGATCCTTCTCGTAATAGTCCAGCCCCTTGATCAGGTACCGCTGACCCTGGACGTAGAACTGATCCCCGACGATCTCAGGGCAGCAACACGGAGAGACAGCGTCCCTGGGAGCAGCACCTGCCGTCGAAACCAGCCACATGAGGCCAGCCAGGCTCGCTACGCCGAGCAAGATGGCCAACAGAGCAACACCCAACTTCCCTTTGGCAAGCATTTTCCTTCTCCTTCATCAAACATGGCGGGGACATTGGGCTTAGTGTGGGGTGGTACTATAATCGCAGGAGAGAACCCTCTCTCGCGCTTCTCGGGCTAGAGCAATAGGAAAGCAACGAGAAAGCCGACCGCCTGGAAGGAGCACTCCCCAGATTGAGGTCGGCTGACAACCATTCACCTTACCCTCCCCGGCTAACTATAGTTGCGACGAGGGCTACAGCGATGCCATATTCCAACTTATGCTGCCATGATACCCCAATAAGACGGAAAGTCAAGCCCGATTTCTGAGATCTCTTTGCGCACGATCCGGTCGGCGCCCTGGCCGACGATCACCACGTCATCTTCGCGGCCGAGCGCACGGGCCGCACAGATGGCCCCAATGACTTGCTGCAAGCCGTCCAATTGGCCTTGAATGCGGGTGGTCGGCAATGCGCCGGGCCGTTTCTCTTCCAGGATGATCAAGCAGTCGAAGGTGCCGCCTTTCAACAAGCACAGACCTGCCAGGTTTCAGAAACCTGGCAGGTCTGGCTAAAAGGTAGTATAATGAGCACAACCAACCTGGGAGGTGCCGCTATGGGAAGCCCCAGTCGCTCAGATGCTCTTGACCGTCAAACCGTAGAGACCGCCATGCACGCGGTCGTCCAGATCGTCGCCCTGCGCCAAAGGACCCTCGGCAACCTATCTCCGCTCTGGACCGGTTCGGGTACGATTGTGGATGCGCAGGGAACCATCCTGACCAATTGCCACGTGGCCAACCCCAGGTCAATGGGCATGCCGGCGCCCCCGCCTGACGTTCTCGCGATTGCCATTACCCAACGCTCAGACGAGCCCCCGGCGCTGACCTATCTGGCCGAGATCGTGGCTCAGTCTCCCGAACTTGACCTGGCGGTGCTGCGCGTCGTCGCTGGGCTGGATGGCAGGCCGGTCTCGGGTCTGGATTTACCATTCATCTCATTGGGCGATTCCGATACACTCGAGCTGGCTGACCAACTGAACATCTTTGGCTATCCCGGTATCGGTGGCGAAACCGTGACCTTTACCAGCGGGAGTGTCTCTGGCTTCTCTGCGCAGCCCGGCGTGGGGGATCGCCGCGCCTGGATCAAGACAGACGCCACCATCGCCGGTGGTAACAGCGGTGGGGCTGCGCTCAACCAGGATGGCAGACTGGTGGGCATCCCGACCCAGGCCGCGGCGGGCAGCGACGTCCTGCCCGTGGACGCGCGGCCGGTGATTGACACCAACCGCGACGGACGTGTGGACCAACGAGACACGCCGATGGCCGTCGGCGGGTTTATCAACGGGCTGCGCCCCGTCAACCTGGCCAAATCCCTGCTGGGACAGCGCGCGGCGCGCGCATCGGAAAGACCCCGCCCCGAGCCTGCCCCGGCGCAACCGGCTCAAAAGCCAGCAGCGCCCCCGCAACGGGGTCGGAAAACCACCGGCCCGCTCTTTAGCGCGCTGTTGTTCAGCCGGGGTGTCACGCGCGATGGGCGGCCCATTCACCTGGCGTCGGTCTTGCCCGCTGGAGGAAAAGAGATCTTTTGCACCTTCGAGTTCGATCGTATGCGGAACGGCATCGCCTGGACGCAGGTGTGGGCCAAAGACGGTGAGGTGATTCTCTCTCAGGACGAGCAATGGACCGACGGCGCCAGAGACCGCAAGGTCCTGGTGTTGGGGAATCCGCAAGGGCTTGCCGATGGCGAGTACCACCTGGCGCTGGCGGTGGGCGGGCAGGTCGTCGCCGAGGGAGCAGTCGTGGTAGGGAAGCGCGCAACGGATACGGACACACAGGTGTCGGGGGTGGTTGTGGATCAGGCCACCGGTCGCGGCGTCCCCAATGCGGCGGTGCTCGCCCTGCGCCCAGGGATCAGCGTGCGGGACTTTGTGCGCTACCAGAGCCAGGACATGGTCTATACGTCCACTCACACGGACGGCAACGGCCAATTTACGTTTCCCCAGCAGCTTCCCAAGGGACAGGCCTACGGGCTCGTCGTCGCCAGTCAGCACCACCGGGACATTGCGATCGAAGCAGCGCTGCGCATCGGGGCCGACGCCCCGGAGAGTGCTCAACTGGACCCCATCCCCCTCGTCCGTGATGCCTAGTGCCTGGAACGGGGTGATTTTACCGCAAAGGCGCCAAGGGCGCAAAGAAAACTTCAAAAACTTGGCGCTCTTTGCGTCTTGGCGGTGAAAAACTATAACCCTTACCCGAACGCGCCGTACTCGCGAGCCGCCTCGTACATCGCCACGATATTCTCCACCGGCGTGATGGCTTGCAGATTGTGGCACGGCGCGACGATCAAGCCGGTGCGATCGCAGGCCAGCGTCTCGACCATCCGCTGCACCTCGGCGCGCACGTCTTCCACGGTGCCGAAGGGCAAGGTCTGCTGGTTGTCTATCGCGCCGTGAAAGCACAGCCGGTCCCCATACTCCGCCTTCAACGCTTCCAGGTCCCAATCGCCGCAGCGCCACTGGATGGGATTGAGCACGTCAATGCCCATCGCGACCAGCCTGGGCAGCAACGGCCGCATGTCGCCGTCGTCGTGGTGGAACACGATCAGGCCATACGACTTGGCCAGGTCAATCGCGCGCTGCGTGGCCGCGCGATAGAACTCCTCAAAGACCCGCGGGCTGGTCAACAGGCCCGTCTGTGCACCCCAGTCGTCGGTTACCTGCGTGATGTCAATCACACCGCGACCCGCCTCGAAGCAGCGGCGGTGGTACTCGGTAAAAAAGTCCGAGAGACGCTGGACCAGGTAGTGGGTGAATTCGGGCCGCAGGAGAGCGTCCATCAGCGACTGCTCCAGCCCGCGCAGCTTGTTGTGGTAATAGAACACCGCCGTATAGCCGCACTCGATGGCCCGGCCCTCGTAGTGGGCGGCCTGTTCCGGCAGCCCGTCATAATCGTACCAGTCCGGCGACGGCCAACGGTAGGCTTCCAGGTCGGCGATCGTCTCCGCCTCGGCCAGGGGATAGACCACCTGCTCCTCGTACACCCCGCTCTCATAGGCTTGCTGGCGATAGCCCATGCCCCACTCATCTTCCCGGTAGTCGCCCTCGACCGTCAACGGCGGGCCGATGTACGGCGGGGCGATGCCCATGATGCCATCAATGTCCAGTTTGTCGTACAGATCCACCACGTTGTCCACGTCCAGGTGAGCGAAGAGTTTGCGGCGTACCTCGTCCGTCGCCCACATGTCGGTGGGAAGCCGGTCAACCGGTTGGCGGTGGATCGTCGCCAGGATGCGTTCGCGATGGTTCATAGCCTCACCTCGCAGATCAGATTTTCGCGCGGGGTCAGCACCGGGCCTCCTCATTACTACCGGCAACTTGCTCCGCCGACCACCGCCACGCTGCCACGATCTGCCCATTGGTGTTCCCTTCGGTCGCTGCTTTTTCTCGTCCTGGGTCCAGACCTGCCAGGTTTCCAAAACCTGGCAGGTCTTCGCTTACTGCCTCAATCCTTACCTCCTCAGTGCTCTTGCTGCCTCAGCCAATGCTCTGGGGGCAGGGCTCAGTTCTGGCTCATCCACAGCACTGCCCGCCTGTGTTGCGGTCTTCAGCGGCCAGCTAATGCTCGACTCTGGGCCTGGGCATCAAGGACTTGGCGGCGCAGGTCGTCTCGCTGGCAGCAAGGTTCACTCCAGCGGCAGTATCTACGGTGCGCTTGCTGCGGCCAACTCGCCCAGCCGGCCACGCACCCGCTCCGCGTTGGGGTCTTCGATGGCCTCGTAGATCTTCAGGGCCTGCTCCCACAGTTCGCGGGCGCGTTCCAGGTCTCCCAGATTCCTATAGGCTGTCCCCATGTTGGCCAGGGCATTCCCCTCCCCGCGCCGGTCCCCAATCTCGCGGGCAATCTTCAGCGCCTGCTCGAAAGTCCCGATCGCCCGCCGCACCTCCCTCAGGGCGGCGTAGGCGAGCCCCAGGCTGCCCAGGTGATTCCCCTCCGCGTACCGGTCCCCGATCTCGCGGGCCAAGGTGAGCGCCTGCTCGTAGTACTCGATCGCCCGCCGCACCTCCCCCAGGTCGGCGTAGGCCAGCCCCAGGTTGCCCAGGGCATTCCCCTCCCCGCGCCGGTCCCCGATCTCGCAGGCAATCTCCAGCGCCTGCTCGTAGTACTCGATCGCCCGCTGTGCATCCCCCAGGCTGTAGTAGGCAATCCCCAGGTTGCCCAGGCGACTCCCCTCCCCGCGCCGGTCCCCGATCTCGCGGTCAATCTCCAGCGCCTGCTCGTGGCACTCGATCGCCCGCCGCACCTCCCCCAGGTTCTTGTAGGCAATCCCCAGGTTGCCCAGGTCATTCCCCTCCCCGCGCCGGTCCCCGATCTCGCGGTGTATCACCAGGCACTGATCGTAGTACTCGATCGCCCGCCGCACCTCCCCCAGGTCGGCGTAGGCCAGCCCCAGGGTGCCCAGGTGATTCCCCTCCAGCCCCCGGTCCCCGATCTCGCGGGCGGCCGCCGCCGCCGCTTCCACGATCGGAATCTTGTCCCTCGGTGGCAGCCGCAGGTCCCACACGTACGCCACCCGGTCGGGAAACTCGCTCGTCCACTGCGCGGCCGCTTCATCTCCCCGCTTCTGCATCCGCTCATACGCCGCCCGCAGGTGCGGCCAGGCCCCGTCGAACTGCCGCAGCCCCTCCACCACGTGCTCCCCGCCCTGCATGTACACGTCGTCCGCCCGCCTCCCCACCTCCAGGTAGTACGCCGCGTGGCGCATCGCCGCCTCCCCCAGTCGCGCCCGCTCCCCCTCCACCTCCCTCTCCCCGCCCCCATACCCGAACGCATCCTCCGCCACCAGCCGCATCAGGTCGTGCAGCCGGTACTGCCCCCCTTCCCGCTCGTACAGCACCAGGCTGCGCGCCGCTAACTCGCTCAGCCCATCCCGCGCCTCCCCCTCCTCCACCCTCCACACTGCCGCCGCGGCGGAGCGCTCGAACGGGGCAGGAAACACCGACAGCATTTGCCAGCGCGCCGCCAGGTCCGCCCGCTCCCGCACCAGTTGCGCCGCGCTCAGTCCCAGCGCCGCCCCCACGTCCAGGTCCTCGTGCTTCAAGCGCGCCAGCCGCTCCCGCTCGTCCGCCAACGCCTGCGCGTACTCCCCCGCGTTCCAGTCCGGGTGCACCACCAGAAAGTCCCCCGCCACCCGCAGTGCCAGCGGCAGCCGCCCGCACAACCCCGCCATCGCGTCGAGTTCCTCCCCCGTCGCCCGCCCCTGCCCCACGATCGCCCGCAGCAGCGCGCGCGCCTCCTCCATCGGCAGGGCGTCCAGGTCGAAATGCCGTAGCCCCGGCAGTGAGATATTGTGCCGCGAGGTCACCACCAGCCCGCACCCCGCCGGAACCACCAGCGGCCGCACCTGCGCCGAGTTAGCGGCGTTGTCCAGCAGGAGCAGTACCTGTCGCCCATCCAGGATCGTCCGATACAAGGCAGCCACCTCGTGTGGATCCTCCGGCAGCCGCATGTCAGGCTGGAAAGCGTGGACCACCTGGCCCATCGCCTCCACCGGCGTGAGTGGCCGCTCGGAAGTGCCCCCCATCTCCACCACGATCTGCCCATCGGCGTACCGCCCGGTCAGTTGGTGCGCCACGTGCACGGCCAGCGCCGTCTTGCCCACACCCCCCATACCGCCGATGGCCGAGATGGTGGCCCCGCCGCCGCCGCTCAGCAGCGCCGCCAATTCGCGCACTTCCTCCTCCCGCCCCGTAAAGTCTGCCAGGTCGGCGGGGAGCTGGTGCAGCGAGGGAGGCGCAGCGGCCTCGGCTTTGTGGATGACCTCAATCCTGCCGCGTAGCTCTACCTCAAGGCGCAGAAACTGCCGTGCAATCGCGTCGCTGGGTTCCGCTCCGCCAGCGTAGCGCGCCTCGTGCCGGGCCTTGATCTCCAGCAACCTCTCCACCGTGTAGGTCTCGACGTCGCCGTCAATCACGTCGTGGTGGAGTGGGCACATCAGCACCAGGTTGGCGAACCCGTGCCGCTCTTTACTGTGCTGCTCGGGATCGTAGCGCGGGCCGCCCGGGCTATCTGCCTTGATGTGGCAGACGCGCCCCGTCACCTTGCCACTGGCCTCGTCCACCAGAGGCAGCGCACACCCCGGGAACGCGCACCGGTTCCCCGATACTGCAAACAGTCTCTTGACGGTCGCTACGCTTGGTCCAGCCATCAGTGCTCCGATCTCAGTGGATACCATCAGGTCGCTGTGCTGCTCCCGATCCTCTCACTGGCGCTCAGTATCTCCTCACTAACCCAAGGGAGCACAGCCCCAACGAGCGTCCAGAGGGGGTACTCCCCATGCGCGTCAACCTAACGAGACATGTCCGTGAAAAAGCGCCAGTACGCTCGCTGACCAGACCCGCCGAGGTGTGAAGTACCCCGGCTACGGAGCTACCACCCCGTAAACGGGGTTCTTGAGCCCGATTCATCGGGCGGAAGCTCCGTAGACCGGCGACTTCATCGCCGGTCGGCCCAGGTCAGCACAAGCCGGCTCTTAGGTTGACGCGCATGGGGTACTCCCCCTCTGGACTCCCCCACAGATTCCAGAGTTCCCGAGGCCCGAGTACCAGAGTTCAGAGGCGGACGGGGACCGCCACCAACCGAAAACCGACGTACCTGCCGCGATTGTCCGGGCCGCTCCTGTAATGAATGAGCGGGATGAGCCTGAAGCGGAAGGCGCACCGGACGTGTCTGCCTTTATTGAAGAAGGCGCCCCCACGCAACACACGGCCACCCAGCTCGTGTTCACTCGTCGTCCACTCCCAGACGTTGCCGGCCATATCCACGCATCCATAGGGGCTATCCCCCTGCGGAGAGTACTGGCCCACCGGCGTCGTGCCGCCGGTGCCAGCCTCCTTCGAGTTGCAGCACCCCTTCGTCCACTCACCCCACGGGTATTCGCGCGCGTCCGTCCCCCGCGCCGCCTTCTCCCACTCCTCCTCGGTGGGCAAGCGCCCGCCGGCCCACTTGGCGTAGGCTGTCACGTGGTGCCAGGAGACATCGGTCACGGGATGGTCGGCGATCTTCCCCGGCGGGGTCTTGCCCTTCCAGGGCTTCGGCGGTTCTTGACCCGTCTCGGCCACGAAGCGGGCGTACTCGGCGTTAGTGACGGGGGCCTTGCTAATCCAGAATTCGGGCAGTTCCACCTCCTTCTTGTCGTCGCCGTAGCGGAACTTGCCCGCCGGCACGCGCACCATCTCCTTGCCATCCTTGGGATTGCGCCAGCGGTCTCTGGCAGGCCCGGACGGATGCGTACCCAGACCGAGAGACGTGGCGGACCCAACCGTCTGCTGGGGTACTCTCTCCAATCTCTCGACACGCTGCTCCAACTCTGCAATGCGCTCCACTAGTTGCCGTTCCCGCTTGATCAGGTCAAGCGGAATGTCAGTCCCCATCACAAACTCGGACTTGCGCTCCTGGATCAGCCGCAGGTTCTCGCGGGCCTCGGCCAATTGACGGCGAAGAGAGGCAAGTTCAGACTCGGTCTCGGTGAAGTCAACTGACATACGTTAGTCTCCTATACGAGGGGCCGTCGCCCCTTGCTACCACGACACCATTGCTCAGTTTTCGCTCATCCATAGCTCTGCTCGCTTGTCCCCGATGTGCCCACTGGCGCTCAGTATCTCCTCATCTCCTCACTAACCCAGGCCGGCGCGACCTTCACGATGGCCCGCAGACGACGCTTGTATGCTGCCATAAGTAGCCGTGCCAGAGCACGCTCAAAGGGGCCAGTGGATTCGTTGGCAACCCTATAGCAGTTCCTCAGCGGCGACCACCACTCCATAATCCACCCCCAGCGCGTCCCGCAAGTGCCGCTCCCGGCAGTGGCCCAGCCAGCACAGCGGCAGCCGCAGACATCCACAGGCTTCACTTCCGTCTGCGCGCTGCGTGGTCCAGGACCTCCAGGTTGCCGCGCACGGTTCTGATGGAGGAGTGCTCTGGCGGCAGGAATCTCTCGAAGATGCGCAGCGCCCGCCCGTACGCCGCCCGTGCCCCCGCCAGATCCCCCAGGTCCTGCAGCACCCTCCCCAGGTTGTTGACGTCTCGGGCGACGTTGGGATGGTCGGGGCCGAAGGCCCGCTCGTCGATCGCCAGCGCCCGCTCATACGCCGCCCGTGCCCCCGCCAGGTCCCCCAGGTCCTGCAACACCATCCCCAGGTTGTTGACAAAGCTGGCGACGTTGGGATGGTCGGGGCCGAAGGCCCGCTCGTCGATCGCCAGCGCCCGCTCGAACGCCGCCCGCGCCCCCGCCAGGTCCCCCAGGTCCTGCAACACCATCCCCAGGTTGTTGACAAAGCTGGCGACGTTGGGATGGTCGGGGCCGAAGGCCCGCTCGTCGATCGCCAGCGCCCGCTCGAACGCCGCCCGCG
>Ga0315284_10011194_pt1 | contig 12796 bp, 5 predicted proteins | sample YL17G09_16_MG_FD_203696 | JGI IMG/M metagenome (GOLD analysis project Ga0315284, IMG submission 203696) | Sediment microbial communities from Yellowstone Lake, YNP, Wyoming, USA - YL17G09_16 | ecosystem: Environmental > Aquatic > Freshwater > Lake > Sediment | place: USA: Wyoming | collected... | reverse complement strand
ATAGTGCCGCGCCAGAGACGATTTTCAAATCGCTCGTGTCGCTTGACCCGGCCCGCGTGGCCGAGTTGCAAGCTGCCAAGCGTCTGCCCTCTCGGCCGGCCGCAGAACTGACCGCCAACCTGCCTGATTTGGAACGCGCCCTGGCGAATGTGGCTGCTCAGCCCTATTTTGCGGCGCCCATCCGCGGTGTGCCAGGCAGTCTGGAACAAGCCGCTGCTGCCAAGACAACCCGTCAGCCGTGGGTTGTGGTTTTTGCTCGACCTCAGGCTGTATTCCTGGCACCTATCGAACAGCAAACTCGCGCGACGACGTTAATCGCCATTGTAATTGCCGGTTTGGTCGCCGTTGCGGCGATCGGCGGCGCTCAACTGTTGACCGGCCCGATCACTCGCCTGACGGCGGTGGCCGAGCAGGTGCGCCGGGGCGAGTTGGGCGCGCAAGCTCACGTCGAGGCGGGCGACGAGATCGGCGTACTGGCGACGACTTTTAACAACATGACCGCCCAATTGCGCGACCTGATCGGCTCGCTGGAGCAGCGCGTGGCCGACCGCACTCTGGCTGCCGAGCGCAGCGCCCGCGAGGCGCAGCGGCGCGCCGCCCAGGTTTCCACGGCCGCTGAAGTGAGCCGCGCTGCCGCCGAATTGTTGGACCCGGACGAGTTGTTGCATCGTATGGTCGAGCTGATCCGCGAGCGGTTCGATTTCTACTATGTGGCGGCCTTTGTGGTGGACGAATCCGGTCAGGACGCCGTGCTGCGCGCCGCGACAGGCGAGGCGGGCCGCACCCTGTTGGAGCGCGGGCACAAGCTGGCCGTGGGCGGCAAGTCCATGGTCGGTTGGGCGTGCGCCAATCAGCAAGCGCGCATCGCGCTCGATGTGGAAGCCGAGGTGATTCGCGCGGCCAATCCATTGCTGCCAGACACGCGCTCCGAGATGGCGTTGCCGATGCGCATTGGCGAGCGCATCATCGGCGCGCTCGACATTCAGAGCACGCAGGTGCGCGCGTTTGACGAACAAGACATCGCCGCGCTGCAAGGCATGGCAGATCAAATCGCAGTGGCGCTGGAAACAGCGCACCTGTTCACTCAGACGCAGACGGCGCTTTCCGAGACCGAGATGTTATACATGGCCACTCGGGCGATTGCGACGGCCCCGGACGACGCGGCGGTCTTTCAAGCCATCGTGGCACGCGCGCTCGCGCCCGAGATTGACTTGTGTATGTTGGCGCTGTTCGATCCTTATGAAGGCGACTGGCCGCAAGAGTTGGAAATCAGCCACGTGTGGAGGCGCGCGGGTGAGCCCGGCGTGGCGGCCGGAACGCGGTACGATTTCGGCGCATTCCCGTTGCGCGACTTGCTCCGCTCTGACCAAGCGTCGGTGACTCGTGGAGACGCGCAGGCTCAATTGAGTCCAGCCGGGGAGCGGATGTGGAATCGGCTGGAAATGCAGGCGATGGCGCTTGTGCCGCTCAAGGCGGGCGCGCGTTGGATCGGCGCGCTGGGCCTGGGCGCGTCGGGCGAGCACCGCTTTGATCCAGACGAGATGAGGACCTACGAAGCCGTCGCCGGCCAGGCGGCTATCGCCATAGAGAACCGCCGCCTGGTCGCCAGCAGCCAGGCCAACGTGCGCCAGTTGAGCGCGCTCACTCGCACTTTTACGCGCGAAGCGTGGACCCAGGTGCTCCAATCGAGACCGGCGCTGAGCGAATACGAATACGTTCGAGGCGAAGGGCCGGCCGGCGACGCTTGCGCGCAGGACACCCTTACGCCTAGCGGCCCGCCGCCGTTTCACGGCGGACACGGGCAGGGGGGTGGCGCGACGTTGAGTGTGCCCATGGCGGTCCGCGGCCAAGAGATCGGCATAGCCGAGCTGACCAGCGCCCGGCGGCCCGTCTGGTCCGAGCACGAACGCACGCTGGCAGAAGCCGTGGTGACGCAGACGGCGCTCGCCCTCGATGGCGCGCGCCTGTTCGAGCAGACGCAAATGTCGCTGGCCGATACCCGCGCGCTGTACGAGGCCAGCTCCCGGATCAACGCCGCGATCACGTTGGACGACATCCTGGCCGCGCTGCGCGAGCACACGGCGCTCGGTCAGGCTGATACGATCGTGGCCCTGAATCTGTTTGATACGCCGTGGGTGGGCGAGCGGATACCGGAGCTGGCTGAGGTTGCTGTGCGTTGGACTATGCTGCCGGCCGAGAGCCTTCCCACCCGCTACACTCTGGCGCGTTTCCCAGCGGTTCGCTTGCTGCGGCCGGACGAGTCGTTCGTCATGACCGACATTGAGCGCGACCCGCGCCTGGACGATAGCGCGCGCTACCTGTATATGAACGTCTTTCAGGGACGCAGCGCGGTGCTGGTTCCGTTAGTCGTCGGCGGTCAATGGATTGGATTTATCAACGCAGTCTGGAGCCAGCCCCGCGAATTTGTGGAAAGTGATCTGCGGCGGATCATGCTGCTGTCGGGTCAGGCGGCCACAGCCATTCAAACCCGCCGCTTGTTCGAGCAGACGCGGGCGCGTGTGCAACAACTGGCCGTTCTGAACGAGATCAGCCGCACGGCTTCTAGCCTTCAGGATCTCCAACGACTCTTTGAGGTCATCTACGAGCAGCTTCAGCAGATCGTGGACGTGGGCGCGTTTTACATCGGCCTCTATGATCCTGCCACACGCGTCATGGCCTATCCTCTGTGCTACGACGAAGGCCAGCGTTACTATCCAGAGAACTGGGTGGTGGAGCCGGGCTACCGCACTTTTCAGGCCCTTGCGGCGAGCGAGCCGATGCTGGTGCACCTGACGCCGGAGGAATACGAGCGAGAGAGCGCCGGGCCTATTGACGCGGTGGGCAATCCCGACAAGATGACGGCCTCACTGGCCTTTGTGCCGCTCAAGATCGGCGACCGCGTCAGAGGTCTCATCTCGGTGCAGAGTTACAAGTTTGAGGCCTACACCCAAGAGCACATGAACCTGCTGGCGGGTATTGCCAACCAGGTCGCCATCGCGTTAGAAAACACGCGCCTTTTTGAACAGACCCAGTCGCGTGTGCAGCAGTTGGCGGTGTTGAACGAGATCAGCCGCGCCGCTTCGGGCTTGCTGGAAACAGAAAAGCTGCTGTCTGTCATCCGCGAGCAGGTTCAGCGCATCGTAAGAATGGATACCTTCTTTGTGGGTCTCTATGATTTCGACACGCGCATTATGAGCTACCCGATGTGTTATGATGACGGCCAGCCTTACGACACGCCGGCTGCGCCGCTGGATCCGGAAGCTCGCAGTTACACTGTGATCACCACTGGCGAGCCAGTGTTCGTTGAATATACAGAAGAGGAAAGGGAACGGGTCAAGCAAGCGCCTAGCAAGATGATGGGTGATGCGAGCAAGGTCTCGGCCGCGCTCATCTACGTGCCACTCAAGATCGGCGACCGCGTCACTGGCGTGATGTCGGTGCAGAGCTACGAGCCGCACGTCTATTCCCAGGAGCACGTTGACCTGATGGTGGGTATTGCCAGCCAGGTGGCGGTGGCGTTGGAAAACACGCGCCTGTTCGAGCAGGCCCGCCACCGCGCGCTGCAATTGGCCACGGCCTCGGAGGCTGGCCGGGTGGCGACTTCGATCTTGGACATGGACGAGCTGCTCCAGAACGTGGTCGAGCTGGTGCGCGTGCGATTCGGCTACGACCACGCTTCCATCTTTTTGCTGGACGAATCAGGCCAGTTTGCCCTCTTGCGCGAGTGCACCGGCGCGGCCAGCCAGCAGCTCAAGCAGGGCGGATACCAGTTTGCCGTTGGAGGCCAGTCCTTGGTCGGCTGGGTGACCAGCAAGGGCCGCTCGCGCGTGGTGAGCGACATGAGCCAGGACGCCCGTTATCTCAAGACCGACCTGTGGCCGCAGTCTCGCTCCGAATTGTGCATCCCGCTCAAGCGCGGCGAGCGTGTGATCGGCGCGGTGGATGTGCACAGCTCGGACCCGACTGCGTTTACGCAGGACGATGTGGCCGTGCTGGAAATGCTGACCGACCAGTTGGCCGTGGCGATTCAGAACGCGCGGCTCTATGGGCAAACGCGCGAGCAGTCCATCGTGCTGGAAAAGCGCGCCGCCGACCTGGCCGTGCTGAACGAGGCTTCGCGCTCGATGGCGCAGACGTTTGACCCGACCGAGATTCTTGGCAGCGCGGCGCATGTCATGGTGCGGCACTTTGGCGTGGGCCATGCCAGCATCATGCTGTTGAACGAGCCCAAGACCATCTTGCGCGTGGCCGCCGAGCATCCCGATCGGGGAACGGTGGGCGTTGAAATCCTGGCCGCCGACTATCCGACCCTTCAAGAGATTATCGCCTCCCGGCGCGCCCTCGCCATAGATGACGCGATGAACGACCCGCGCCTAGAGCCGCTGCGACCGTTGTTCTTGCAGCTCAGCATCCGCTCGGTGGTGTTCTTGCCGTTGATGGTCAAGAACGACCTGGTGGGCTACATTCGTCTGGACGCGATTGGCATGATGCGCCACTTTACGGACGAAGAAGTCTCACTCGGCCAGACGCTGGCCAGTCAAGTGGCGGCGGCTCTGCAAAATGCCTGGTTGTACGAGGCTGAGCAACGCCGCGCCGCGCGCCAGGCCGCGCTGTACTTGGCCGGCCGCAAGATGACGGCCACGCTTGACCCGAAGGAACTGATGAGCACGGTGGTCGAGTCAGTGCAGCGCGACTTGGGCTTTGAGCGCGTGCTGATCTTGCTGGTCGAAGATCCCCGCCAGGGGGCAGACGAGGCGGCGGGCGACGTGTACGCGGCCGCGGCTTCCACCAACTTTGCCGATCTGATCCCCAACGACTATCGCCAACGCATGGGCGAGGGTTTGATCGGCGTGGCAGCGCTCACGGGCCGGACGCAACTGGCGAACGATACTCGCGCCAGCCCGAGTTATTATCCTGTGGGCAAGTGGAATCCCCGTTCGGAACTGTGCGTGCCGCTCAAGATCGGCGCGCGCACGATGGGCGTGCTCGACGTCGAAAACGACGCGCCGGACGCTTTTAACGACGAGGACGTGCTCACGCTCGAGAGCCTGGGCGGCCAGCTCGCCGTGGCGATGGAAAACGCGCGCCTGTACGAGGAACAAAAGCGGACCACGGAAAAGCTGCGCGAGGTAGACCGCCTCAAGACCGAGTTCCTGGCGAACATGAGCCACGAGTTGCGCACGCCGCTCAACTCGATCATTGGCTTTTCGCGCGTGATCTTGAAAGGCATAGATGGTCCGCTCACCGATCTGCAAAAGCAAGACTTGGATGCGATTCACGGCAGCGGCCAGCACCTCTTGGGCCTCATCAACGATATTTTGGACATTTCCAAGATCGAGGCCGGCAAGATGGAGCTGGCGTTCCAAGAAGTCGAGTTGCACGAGATCGTCAAGGGCGTCATGTCCAGCGCCGTCGGCCTGGTGAAAGGCAAGTCCATCGAGTTGCGCCGCGAGGTGCCGGACGACTTGCCGACCGCGTGGGCCGATCCCACGCGCGCGCGTCAGGTCTTGCTCAACCTGGTCTCGAACGCCGCCAAGTTTACCGACAAAGGCTCGATCACGGTCTTGGCTATGTATAATGACCAATTCATCACGATTGGCGTCCAAGACACTGGCATCGGCATCCCGGCTGACAAACAGGACAAGATCTTTGAAGAGTTTACTCAGGTGGACGCGTCCACCACACGCCAGTACGGCGGCACCGGCCTGGGGCTGGCCATCACGCGCCGCTTTGTGCAGATGCACGGCGGCAAGGTCTGGGTGGAAAGCGAACTGGGCAAAGGCTCGACCTTTTACTTTACTCTGCCCCGCACTCAGCCAGCCGCGCCGGAGGTGACACCGGTCGAAGCCGGCAAGCGATTGCTGCTGGCCGTTGACGACGACCCCGGCGTCATCACGCTTTACAAGCGGTATCTGGAAAAGCAGGGCTATCAGGTAGTCGGCGTGACCGACAGCCGGCAGGCGATCGAGCAGGCGCGCCGGCTCAAGCCCGATGTGATCACGGTGGACGTTTTGATGCCGAACAAGGACGGCTGGTCGGTCATCCAGGAATTGCGCGAGACCCCAGAGACACGGAACATCCCGGTCGTGGTCTGCTCCATCATCAGCGACCAGGGCAAGGGCTTTAGCCTGGGCGCAGCCGATTATTTGGTCAAACCGATCACGGAAGACGATCTGGTCCTCGCGCTCAAGCGGTTGGACGGCCAGAAGCAGGCGAGTGTGCTCGTCATTGACGACACGCCGGAAGATGTGCGACTGATCCGGCGCATCCTGGAAGCGCCGCGCGCGGAAGGCGACAGCTGGCCTGTGTACACCGTCAGCGAGGCGCACACTGGCGCCGAGGGCATTGCGGCGGTTCATCAACAGCGTCCCCACTTGATCATCCTGGACTTGATGATGCCTGAAGTGGATGGCCTGGCGGTGCTCGAATCGCTCAAGGCCGATCCGGCCACGCGTGGCATTCCGATCATTGTGGTCACGGCCAAAGATCTGACGGATCAAGATCACCAACGCCTGAACGGGAACATTCAAGCCCTCTTGTCCAAGGGTTTGTTCGGCGAGCAAGAGTTGCTGGACGATGTGGCGATGGCGTTGAGCGGCACTTTGAAGGCGTCCGCCTTTGCGCCAGGCCAAGCGGGGATGACCCCACTCAGTTGACTTGCGCTCATGCCCCCTGGTTGGCGAAATCGTTGGGGCGGTCACGAGGGCTGTCCTTCTACAGCGCAGGCTGATAAACCTGTGATAGGCTGAGAGTACCGGAAACAGGAGCTGCCAAAATTTTATGAGCAAAATAGACTTGGAATGCGCCTCGTGTGGTCACCGCGCCCCCTATACGCAGCCTCTGGCTGCCTGCCCGCAGTGTAGTCACGAGTGGTTCGAGGCGCGCTATCCTTACACCGAGCTGCGCGACGCGGAGCGCTGGCTTGCCTGGCGCAAGCGTCCGTTCAACATGTGGCGCTATCGAGACTTGATGCCGCTGCGCGACGACGCCAATATTGTTTCGATGGGGGAGGGGGGCACGCCGTTGGTGCGGCTGGACAACCTGGCCTTGATGATGGGCCGCCGCCACCTGTTCGCCAAAGACGAGCGCCAGGGGCCGACCGGCTCGTTCAAGGATCGGCAAGCCAGCCTGGCCGTATCGGTCATGAAGGAAAACGGCGTCAACGAAGTCGTGGTCGCTTCCACCGGCAACGTCGCCATCTCGTATTCGGCGTATTGCGCGCGAGCGGGCATCAAGCTGTGGGCTTTTATGAATAGCACCGTCGCAGGTGAAAAAATGCGCGAGGTGGCGCTGTATGGCACCGAGGTCATCAAAGTCACCGGCACGTATGATCAGGCCAAAGAGGTGGCGGCCACATTTGCCGAGCGCAAGGGCTTGCACCTGGACAAAGGCATCCGCTCCTTTGCCGCGCGCGAGAGCATGAAGACGCTGGCGTTCGAGATTTGCGAGCAGCTTGGCGCGATCTATGGGCCGGAGGTGCCCCATAGCCCTATCCCCATGCGCGCGCCCCACTGGTACTTTCAGGCCATCAGCGGCGGCTTGGGGCCGGTGGGCGTGTGGAAGGGTTTTGAAGAGCTGCGCGAGATGGGCTTGATCCAAACCATGCCCCGCCTCGCTTGCATTCAAGCGGAAGGCTGCGCGCCCATCGTCAACTCGTTCCGGGCCGGGCTGGAAAAGCCGCAGGATGTCCTGGTACCCCAGACGCACATCATCACTCTGGCGACCGGCAAGCCGGGCGCGGCCTATGCGCCCTTGCGCCGGGCGGTGTTGGCGTCGAACGGCGTGATGGAAATCACGACCGACGAAGAAGGCTTTCGCGCCATGCACGTGATGGCCAAGATGGACGGCATCTCGATGGAGCCCGCCACCGGCGTGACGTTTGCCGGGCTGTTCAAGTTGATCGCAGCCCAAGTCGTCAAGCCGGACGACGTGGTGGTGGTCAATTGCTCCGGCCATACGCTGCCCGTGACCGAAGACTTGTTAGGCGAAGGCTGGGCGCGCAGCGTGGCCGCCGAAGGCGCTCCGGCAACTGCCGCTCCTGCGCCGCAGCAAGAGGGGCTATTGGCCGCGTTGGAACGCCTGGATGCGCGCGTCAAGTCGGTGGCGATCCTTGACGACGACCCCAATGCCGTGCGGCTGCTCAAGCGCATCTTGCAGGTGCGGCGCGGAGCGCAATACATCCTCTACGAAGCCAACAACGGGCGCGAGGGCCTGGACTTGATCCGCCGCGAACTGCCGGACATGGTGTTGCTGGATTTGATGATGCCGGACATTGATGGGTTCGGAGTCCTGGCCGCCATGAAGCAAGACGACCGGCTCAAGAACATCCCGGTCATTGTCGTTTCGGCCAAAGAGCTGACGCCGGTCGAGCAGCGCCGCCTGGCCGGTCAGGTGCGGCTGTTGCTGCAAAAGGGCGCTTTTACCGACCAGGATTTAGTGGATGATATTCAAGCTATTTTGGATCAACATTAAGATGTTGGGGGGGTAGGCGATAGCAATGGAAGGCGAGCGGCGTATTCTGTATGTCGAAGATGATCCGGTCGCCCGGCTGCTCGTGCAACGCGTGCTCAAAACAGAGGGCTACGAGGTGCTGGAAGCAGAGGATGGCTTGTCGGGCATCGAGTCGGCTCGCCGCCTGCGGCCCGACTTGATCCTGATGGACATTAATATGCCGGACATGGACGGCTATGCCGTGACCACGCGCCTGAAAAGCCTGAAAGAAACGCGCGACATTCCGGTCATTGCGCTCACGGCCAACGTGATGTTGGGCGACCGCGAACTGTCGCTGGCGGCGGGCTGCGATGGCTACATTGCCAAGCCGATTGACATTGACGCCTTGCCCGGCCAGATCGCCGCTTTCCTCGAAGGCAAGCGCGAGCGCGTCGCGGACCGAGAAAAAGTCGAGCGGTTGGAAGAGCACACGCGCCGCCTGGTGGATCGCCTGGAGCAAACCATCACCGAGTTGCGCGACGCGAACAGCAAGCTGCGCCGCATGGAAAAAGCCAAGTCCGATTTTATCGTGCTGGCCGGCCACGAGCTGCGCACGCCGCTCACGCTGATCTATGGTTACTCGCATTTGCTGCTCTCGAGCAGCATGAGAGAGCGCATCTCGCCCGAAGTGCAGCCGATGCTGGAAAAAGTGTCCAGCGCCGCCGAGCGCCTGTCCTCGGTGGTGGATGACATTATCAACGTCGCGCTCATCGCGGCCGATCAGCTCGAGCTGACGTTTGAGCAGTTGGATCTCGGTTATCTGGCGCGCTCGGTGGTTGAGCAATTCCGGCAGGCCAGCCAAGAGCGCGGGCAGCAACTCGAGACTGGCTCGCTGGATGACCTGCCGCGTATTCTGGGGGACGCCAAGTATTTAAAGCGCGCGATTGGCAACGTGGTCAGCAATGCCATCAAGTTTACGCCGGATGGCGGCTTGATCGAGGTCTGGTGCGAAAACGCTGGCGAGTGGCTGGACCTGGTGGTGCGCGATACCGGCATCGGCATTGACCGCGATGAGCAAGCGCACATCTTTGACAAGTTTTACGTTTTGGAAAACACTGACTTTCACTCGACCAGTGAGACCAACTACAAGGGCGGGGGGCTGGGGCTGGGCCTTTCGGTGACGCGCGGCATCATTGCCGCGCATGGCGGGCGCGTGTTTGTGCACAGCAAAGGCTGCGACGAGCGCGCGCTGCCCGGTTCTACTTTTCACCTGATGTTGCCGCTCGATTTCACTCCGTCCAAACTCGACCGGCGCGAAAAGTAAAGACGACCGCCGGTCGCCTTTTTTCATCCGGGAGGCCGATCCTCTGTGCGATCGGTCTTTTCACGCCTCACCAGTAGCGCGCTGGCGGTGAGGATCACCGCGCCGGCCCACTGGGTGGCTGACAGTCGTTCGCCGAGCATCGCAAATGCCACCAGCAGCGTCGTGAGCAGCTCCAGGATGCCCAAGAGCGCCATCTGAGCGCCGCCCAGCCGTTGCAGCCCGGCGAACGTCATCAGCCGCGAAAGGGCGGTCACGACCGCCAATCCCAGGATTGCCTCCCAGCCCGAGACGCTGATCGGCTCGAGCGCCCGCCCGCTGGTGACGCGGGCCACACCGACGACGGCCGCCATGGTCGTCAACACGTACAAAGTCACCGGGCGCGTCGGCGCATCGGCCAACACCCATTGGCCCAGCACCAGGTGCCAGCCGTACGCGGCCGCCGAGGCCAACATCAACATCACGCCCAGGCTATCAGGCCGCGTGGGGCCGACGCCGGTGACGAGATACAAGCCGACCAGCGCCAACGCCAATCGCCCCAACGCCATGCGCGAAATCTCGTGCCCCGACGACGAAAGAAAGATAAACACCCAAATCGGGTACAGCGTGTTGAGGAGCGACGCGAGCGAGGCATCCAGGCGTTGGAGGCCGGTGTAGTAAAACAACGAGCCGACGCCGTTGACCGCGCCCATCCCGATGCATCCCAGCAGATCGCGCCAGCCAATCAGAATGGACGTGCGCCAGCGCACCAGGTAAAATGTCCATAGGAGCACCACCGCCAGCAAGGTTCGCAGCGCGGCCAGTGTGTATGGCTCCACGCCGGCGTGATAGGCCATCTTGCCCAAGATGGGCGCCCAGCCTAGCAGCACGGCTGCAAACAGCGCGGCAAAGACGCCGCTCGTCTGGCGACTCGGGATGCGCTTAGCGCTCATAAAGCCCCTGCGAGTTCCGAGTTCTTCAAAGACGCCTTTGGCGCAGGAGAACTCGGAACTGGAACTAGTCGAACAGTCTAGCAATTTCGTCGCGTTCAAAGCGTGGCAGGTTGCGGATGCCTTCCGGCCCATGCAGCTTGACGCCGTGTGTGACCTCAGTAACTTGACCGATGACGGCGGCGCGGATGCCTTGCGCTTCCAGCGCGCGAGCCACGGTTTCTGCGTCGGCGGCCTCCACCGCCATCAGCAATGCGCCGGAGGCGATGAGTCCCCACGGATCGAGGCCGGTGGCGCGGCACAAAGCTTGCGTTTCTGGATAGACCGGCACGGCGTCCGCTTCGATCATCAGGCCGACGCCGGAAGCTTGCGCCAGCTCGCGCAACCCGGTAGCGAGTCCGCCTTCGGTCGGGTCGTGCATCGCGTGGACGCGCCCGGCCGCGTAGCGTGTGGCAATTGCCGCGTCGCGCACCACGCTTAGGCCCGGCTCGGTCAAAAAGTTGCGGCAGCGTTCCAGGAACGCGGCGTCGAACTCGCGCAGTTCGTTTGCTTTTTCTCGCGCCATGATGGCCGTGCCTTCGACGGCAATGCCTTTGGTCAGCAAGAGCGCGTCGCCGGGCTGCGCGCCGGAGGAAATGACGAGCCGGTCGCGCGCCACTTGGCCCAGCATCGCGCCGACGACGATGGGGCGGTCCAGCCCGTGGGTGATCTCGGTGTGCCCGCCGATCAGGCTGACGCCGATGGCCGCGCACGCGCTGTGAATCTGGGCAAAGATTTCCTCGGCCAGTTGTTCGTTTGCGCGTGATTCTGGCAGGAGTACGGTCGCCATGAACCAACACGGTGCCGCGCCGGTCGTGGCAATGTCGTTCGCATTCACTTGCACAGCGTACCAGCCGATCGAGTCAGTGGCGAACGTGATCGGGTCGGTCTTGGCGACGAGCAGCCGGTCGCCCAGGTCAATGACCGCGGCGTCCAGGCCGATGCCAGGGCCGACGATTACGCGCGGATCGCTTGGCGCGCAGGCGGCAAGCAGCCGCGCCAGCACGTCTGCCGGAAGTTTGCCGAGAGGAAACCCATCGCTCATCGAGGTCTTATGATAGCACGAAACGACAAAAGTGCGCTTGACTTTTGTTTCGTTTGGTTGTAATATTCAACCACTGAATATTGAGTGGGTTACTATGCCAAACGCTGAGCACGAACTGCGCATCCTGGAAGAAATCGAGCGGAACCCAGAGACGACCCAGGCCAGCCTGGCCGCGCAACTGGGCGTGGCGGTGGGCAGCGTCAACTGGTACGTCCGGCGGCTGATCAACAAGGGCTACGTCAAAGTCACGCACCTCCAGCGGCGCAAGCTGCACTATTTCCTCACTCCATCCGGCTTGGCGCTCAAGGTCAAGCTGACGCGCAATTACATGGACGTGTCGCTGCGCGTGTACCGCGAGTTGCGCCAGGCGGCCCAGCAAGCTTTGACCAAGGTGCGCCGGGCAGGTTACACGACGGTGTGCGTAGAGGGCGACGACGAGGCCGCCGAGATTTTGCGGCTGACGTGCCTGGAGCAGAATGTGCAGTTGGCGAAGAAATCTGCGCGCGTGCCCACGTTGCGCGCAGAGGGGACAGACTTTGTGGTGGTGTGGCCGGATAGTGACAGCAAATGATGAGAGGCGCAAAGCCGCTGGTGTCGCCCACCCAATATCTGGCCGCCGTTAATGTGCTTTCGAGCGCGTTGGGCTTTGCGCAAGGCATTGTCACCGCGCGCCAAATGGGGCCAGAAGCCTACGGCGTTATCGCCGTCATCGCCGCTACCAATGCGACGGTGCTCAATTCCCTGGATGTGCGACTGGCTGACCTGGCGGGAAAACTGTATTATCGCCCGTCACAGGCAAGCCTCTCTGAATTGAGAGCGTACCGCGCCAGTGTTCTGCAAATCTGCCTGATCGGGAACGGGCTGATTTCTCTAGGCTTGAGCATATTGGGATTCCTGGCTAGTCTCATTTTCATTCGGACGTTGACCGCCACCCCCGTTCACACCCAGTGGCTATTGGCCCAGTCGTTGATCCTGGCGCTTGCCAATTGGTCGAATTCTTTTGATTATCTGCAGCGTTTTAGCGGCCGGTTC
>Ga0315284_10011193_pt1 | contig 12796 bp, 16 predicted proteins | sample YL17G09_16_MG_FD_203696 | JGI IMG/M metagenome (GOLD analysis project Ga0315284, IMG submission 203696) | Sediment microbial communities from Yellowstone Lake, YNP, Wyoming, USA - YL17G09_16 | ecosystem: Environmental > Aquatic > Freshwater > Lake > Sediment | place: USA: Wyoming | collected... | reverse complement strand
AACAAGCGCAACGGCAATAAGATTCTCAGGTGGAACGCAGCATGTACGCGTTGCGGCCGGCATAGGATACCATGACTCCTACACGGTGAGTATGTGGTTAAGACGGGATGCGAGTCAGTCTTCATCGAGTCCACGAGTCTTTGACTACGGCAATCGGCGTGTATTTCTATTCATGCCCAACCCGAGCCTATTGCAGTATTACGTGAGGAATGCGGCGGGGACACAATACCTGGGCGGACAATATTCGATAGACCTCGCATGGCACCACGTGGTTGCACAGCTTGACGGGGATACGATGCGGTTGTATGTTGACGGAGCGAAGGTTGGTAGCGGTGCGAAGACGGGAGCATTGTCGACTGCCGACGATCTGATATACATAGGGGCGGAGAACGGTAGCTCGGGCCTCAACGGGATGGTTGACGATGTGCGTTTCTACAGTCGAGCACTCAACCCAGCCGAAGTAGGTGCACTCTTCGCTGGCCAAGGCACCCAAATCCAGTCCCTCAACCCCATCATCCCCATCGCCTCCGCGCCCTCTGCGCCTGCGCAGATTCTTCGTTCCATCTCCGACCCCCAGGACCTCACCCTCCTCCACCCTTGGGGCAACAACGCGCCAGGCACCAGCGCCTTCATCTCCGACACTGTTGACAACCGCGCATATCTCTCCCTCTCTGCAAGCGCAATGTCTCACGCGCGGTTTGACACCGTCACAGATCTCCGTGGCTTCACAGCCCGGGACTATCGTTTCTCGCGCCCCATTGTCCACGATACCGAGGCTGTCACGATCCAATTCGACGCGAAGTGGGATTCCGCGGCTTCCCGAGCTCCTGAGTCCTCCTACTTCTCCCTCATTCTCATGGACCAGTATCCGGACGCGGATCTCTCGGGTCTCGACGTCTCATCACTCGACGGCAACCCGTATGGCACCCCGGCTCTCTCAGTCCGCATTCTGCCGGGCGCAGACGCGTCTTCTCCTGGCCTGCTGGCGTACGGCGGGGCCAACCTTGGACGCTTTGACACCTACGACTCCAAGCACGTCCTTGTTGACAAGCAGCGGCGTGTACCTGCAGGTCAATGCCTCGGATGACGACAACAACCTGGACCGGGTGGAGTTCTGTGCCGATTCCACGCTTCTGGGCGTTGACCGCGAGGCCCCGTACAACTGCTCGTGGTATCCGCTGCCGGTTGGCTCGCACACGGTCACGGCAGTGGCCGTTGACAAACTGGGTGCAGTGGCTGCGGCCAAGGTTGTGAAGGTGGAGGTGAGGAGTGGTAGCACCAAGCAAGAACTCAAGGGAATTGCGCTGCAACAATTCATTCTGAAGAAAGCAGGCAGATCCTACGACTCGATGCCCGCTGTTGGGGCCGGATCCCGCGATATCGACAAACACGCGGTCTTGGGGTTTCTGAAGAAGGCCACGGCGCACAATCGCATTCCCTCTGAAGCGCAGAGAGAGGATGCCGCAACCCTGCTCGGGAAGCTCCATCTGACAACGACTGACAAACTGCTGACAAATGCGGCAGTCCTGCTCTTTGGGAAAGACCCTACACGTTTCTTTGTATCAGCCACCTTCAAGATAGGCCGGTTTGGAGCAACCGATGACGACCTACGATTCCAGGATATTGTGACCGGCAATGTTTTTACGATGCCCGACAAGGTTCTGGAGATCCTGCGCTCCAAATATCTGGTGGCCCCGATTCACTACTCGGGCCTTCAACGACTCGAAGATCTTGAGTATCCCGAAGCGGCTCTCCGGGAAGCAATCCTCAACGCGATCGTGCACAAAGACTACACGGGCGCCGACATACAACTGAGCGTCTATGACGACAAGCTCATCCTCTGGAATCCGGGAAAGCTACCGGACGATTTCACCATAGACACGTTGATGAAGAAACACCCATCGCGGCCTCCCAATGGACTCATCGCAGATATCTTCTTCAAGGCCGGCAGCATTGAGGTCTGGGGAAGAGGGATATCGAAAATCCTGAATGCCTGCAGGAAAGCCGACTTGCCAGTACCTCGCATTGAAGAATATGCCGGTGGAATCCAGATTACTTTCTTTGGAGCACCCCGAGAAGCCTCTCCAAGTAAGGAGAAAAGTAAGGAGAAAAGTAAGGAGAAAAGTAAGGAGAAAAGTAAGGAGAAGATTCTGCAGGCCATCGCCGCAAGCCCATCGATTTCCATAGGTGAATTGTCGCGAATTCTCGGATTGAGCGTTGCGGGCGTTGAGAAGAGCATCCGATCTCTGAAATCGGAGGAGCGCCTTCGCAGAGTCGGCCCAGATAAGGGTGGGCATTGGGAGGCTACCTGAGATCGATGTCCTTCGGAAGCTCCGTAGGCGTTGGTTTCCCGCCGTCTTCGGTGGAGAACGGACGTGTGTTGCTTCCTGGTTCGGCAATACGGGGGCCTTAGATTGGCGCAGATTGGCAGACAGCACGTTCTGCTTCCACTACGCTCTGAACCGCTGACCCAGGCTTCTCCGCCGTTGCCGCGCGGTTGCGACTATCTCACCGACTATGGCATTGTTCGGACAATGCGTGAGTCCACAGATTGGCGCAGATTGGCACAGATTGGACGCTCTGTCGGCCCATCGGAGGCCTCTGCTTCGAGGCTGAGAAATCGGTACGGCGGGAAGAGGACATTGACAGAATCCAACCATTTGCCGGGAGCAGCCACAATCCTGGCGTGCGACGTTGAATGAAGTGTATATTGTCTTTGAGAAGCATTGTAGTGTAGTTGCCAAACTCAGAGAAATGGGCAGAGCCCGGAGGGTTCGAGCATGATCGCAGTGGCCATTGCCGATGCAAGAGACAACTTTCTGGAACTGATCTCGAGAGCACAATCAGGCGAGGAAGTCGTTATCAAGCGGGGTAGCAGAAGGGTTGCGCGCATTGTGCCGTTCGCGGCAAAGAAACCGCAACGGCAACTCGGACTCGCGCGCGGGCAAATACGTGTCTCCAAAGACTTCGATGCACCACTGCCCAACAAAATCATTCGGGAATTCTACAAGTGAGGTACCTCCTCGACACTCACGTGTTCCTTTGGGCAGTCGGTGAGCCAGAACGCATTCCACACAAAGCCCTCTCGGTACTCAAGGATCCCGACTCGCAGTTGTTCTTCTCAGCAGCAAGTGGCTGGGAGATCGCCATCAAACACGGACTGGGGAAATTGGCACTGCCGGATGCCCCGGAGGTTTGCATCCCCAAGTTCATGCAAATCCATGGGATGGTTGAGCTTCCCGTCACCCTCGGCTACACGCTCAGGGTTGGCAGACTGCCGAATCACCACAAAGACCCATTCGACCGAATCATTATCGCGCAAGCGCTCTTCGAGCGAATGACCATCATCACCTACGACAAACAGATAGGGCGCTATGGAGCGCGAACTCTCTGAGAATCGTAGCAGACACGCGCGAAGTGTTTGACCCTACGAATGTCCGATCCGTGAAGATTTGTGCTGAGCCGCCGGACTGAGCGGAGCCGAAGTCGAGTCGAAGCATCCGTGGTTCTATCCGCCGCACGGTTCCTGAGCGGAGCCGAAGGACCGTGTCCCCGTCATCGCCCTTTCTTCGCTGGTGTTGCCTGAACAAGGCAAAGCGAAGGCGTCCACAGATTGGGGCCACGGGCGAAGGGCAATTCGGAGGCCTACCGCGGAACGCTTCGGTGACAAGAGCAATTCGGAAGTTTACCACGGAACACACGGAACACACGGAAAAATTCGGGGTTCGGAAATCCCTGAGTCTGTCGGTTCCGCGTCCGACCCTTGGTCTCGGCAATATCAGGACGGCATCTTCGCGCCCAGCCTTTTTCTCCTCTCCCCTTCCGTGTGTTCCGTGCAAATCCGTGGTTCTATCCGCTTTTTCCGTGTCCCTGTCATCGCCCTTACTCGCTCGTATTGCCTGAACAAGACGAAGCAAAGGCGTCCACAGATTGGCGCAGCATTTCGGCGCATTGCTCTGTGCGAACAGGCAGGCACCGGTATGCGTATGATGGTATCAGCCTGGCGTCAGCTCAACCATCCTGCGCCAATGTACCTGGATGACAGAACAGACAAGTCCTTTGAGATGCGACTGTCAACAACACTCATCGGAAACAGGAAACCGAAGGTAGAGTCAACGGTAGAGTCGATCGAAGACAGAATTCTGGAACTGCTTCGAGCACAGCCCATGTGCAAGTCGGATGTTGCACGGGCGTTGAAAAAGAAAAGGCCGGATGGACAAGTCCATACGGGAATCAACACACTTCTTGCCAATGGGTTCATCGAACGCACAATCCCCGCCAAGCCCAACAGCAGACTTCAGCAGTATCGTCTGACGCAAACGGCACTCGGCAAGAAGGCTGGCCAGCCTCGTTGAGCGCGGGATCCTTGCGAAGACTGGACGCGGCAGCAGCGTCAGATACCAATTCTATGCCACGCCCGGCAGCGCGACTAACACCGAGAAGGACTGAGGATGGCACGAGGATGCGCATGATGGGGCGGATCCTTTTCCCGCCTTCCTTGTCTTGCACGCACGTGCGCGATATAATTTATTTGTCCAGCGTGACCCGATCGTACTCGTACATGGTGACCCAATGAAAAGCAAAAGGCACATTGTCCGCAATCTCCCGGTAGGCTTCTTCAAAGAGGGCAATAGCTTCGTCGCCTATTCTCAGGCCGTTGACCTCACGACATGCGGTCGAACCCTCGATGAAGCCAAGAAGAACTTCGCTGAAGCACTGCAGATCCTGTTCGAAGAATGTGCTCGGATGGGGACTCTCGGCCAGGTGTTGGAGTCGTGCGGCTGGAAGAAGGTCGGAAAATCCGACTGGAAGCCACCCGTGCTTGTAGCCGAGGACACGGTGGAAGTTCCCTCATTCGCTTTGGCATAGGCCCATCCCATGCCGAAGGTCACACCGATAACGCCCACCGAGTTCGAGCGATTTCTCAAGGCCGTTGGGTGCAGATATATCCGTCAGAAGGGCAGTCACAGAGTTTACCATAGGGTCGGATTGCTTCGTCCAATCATCATCCCAATTCATGGCGGGGATCTGCCTGCGTTCGTCGTCAGAAATACTCTGAAGCAACTCGGCATGTCGATTGAAACCTACCTTCAGGTCCTGGCCGACTGCTGACAGCGATGCCATTCGTCAATCCACGACGACAAACAGGCCGATTCACCCCGGCTCACACTCCGATTCGTAACGCACTTCGTCCCGCAGAATCAGTGCAATGACCGTCACCGCCGGATCGGTCAGGGCTCCGGGCTCCTGCCGATGACAAAGGAGACGTTGCGCGCAACGTCTCTACGGGTGGGATCGGCGACGTCTGGGATTCCGTGTTGGCCGCTTCGATTCTCGATTCTCGATTCTTTTCCTCCCCCACTCCGCACTCATCACTCCGCACTCCGCACTTCCCCTCCCACTCTCTCCTCTCTCAACTCTCAACTTCATCCCCCTTGCTTCGTTTCTCCCATAACTGCATAATTTAGATTTGGTTACAGCGGTTTGTTGAAGTACCGCCCACGGGGGAAAGGTGTGTCTTGTTGGGGCAGAAGCATGGGGTTTCTGGCCTCGTGGCATGTGGCAGAATGGCCCTAAACGTCAGTCCAGTGGTTGTCAACCGTAAGAGCCGCCAGTCCTGATGAGAGCATCACAGCGCTTCACCAAACGCGCCTTTGACATTGCGGCTTCACTGATCGGCCTGATAGTCTTCGCATTGCCCTTCGTTCTCGTCGGCGTGGTCGTGAAGTTGTCCTCCAACGGGCCGGTTTTCTTCGTGCAGAACAGGGTTGGGCGGCATGGGAAACTCTTCAGTTGCCTCAAATTCCGCACCATGTTCGTGGGCTCCGAGACTTACGGCACCGTTACCACCGCGAGAGACACTCGCATCACGCCAATCGGCAGATTCCTTCGACGATACAAGCTCGACGAGTTCCCTCAGCTCTGGAACGTTCTCACGGGCAAGATGTCGTTTGTCGGGCCTCGGCCGGATGTGCCGGGGTACGCCGATCGCTTGACGGGCGACGCGCAACGGATCCTTGAGCTGCGACCCGGAATCACCGGACCGGCCACAGTGCACTTTCGAGGTGAAGAAGAGCTACTCTCGACTGTGGCGGACCCTCGGAAGTACAACGACGAGGTCATCTGGCCCACGAAGGTTGCGCTCAACCTTGCGTATATTGACAACTGGAGTTTCTGGGCTGACATCTGCTGCATTCTGAAGACATTCTTCCCACCACTGCTTGGCCCTAAGACATGACATGACGACGGCTTCCCGCATCTACCTTTCCCCCCCTCACATGTGCGGACGCGAACAGGAGTTCGTTGCCGAAGCCTTTGCGTCGAACTGGATCGCACCGATTGGGCCCCAGGTGGACGCCTTTGAGAAGGAGATGTGCGCATATACCGGCGCTCCGCATGCCGCTGGGGCACGATAAGGCGCAGATCGATGGAGCACGTTTCTTCGCCACCCAGGCGCGTGACCCGGCCCCGCACTACGAGCATACGCAGATCGGGTACAACTACCGCATGAGCAGCGTTGTTGCGGCCATTGGGCGGGGGCAGCTCACCGCAATCGACGCACGGGTGCAGCGACGAAGGGAGATCTTCGACTACTATCGCACGGCACTCAGTGACAACCCCGGTATCTCCTTCATGCCTGAGCCTGCGTGGAGTCGGTCGAACCGTTGGTTGACCTGCATCACCATTGACCCATGCAAGACCGGCAGCGTCGACAGAGAGAAGATCCGCCTTGCCCTGGAAGCAGAGAACATCGAGTCGCGGCCACTGTGGAAACCCATGCATCTGCAGCCAGTATTCGGGAAATGTCCAGCATACACAAATGGCGTTTCGGAGAGGTTGTTTGAGAATGGACTGTGTCTCCCTTCAGGAACGGCGATGAGTCAGTGGGATCTGACACGGGTAGTTGGTGTGGTGCGCGCAGCTCTTGGAGGGTCATTGTCGTGAGCACGTGCATTGGTCTCTCAACTCTCGTCTCTCAACTCTCAACTCTCAACTCTCGTCTCTCAACTTTCCCCTCGAGTGGTGTATGAACGAGGCTCAACTCAAACGCAGGCTCAGGGGAATCGAATGGACCGATATCGAGTTCAAAGAGGCTTCGGTTGCGGTTCCGAAATCAGCCTTTGAGACCGTTTCGGCGTTCGCAAACAGTGCCGGCGGATGGTTGATCTTCGGGATACGGGAAGAAGACGGCGCATTCAGCATTGCCGGAGTCGTTGATCCAGAGAAGGTTCACTCCGATTTTGTAAGTTCCCTCCGAGCAACCTCCTCATTCACCAAGACTATGCGGACCATTCGCGAAAACCAGTTATCCAGTTCTACCGTGACACTATACGCCTATGGAATCCCGGGGATGCGTTCGGCAGGAAGAGAGACCTGCTGCAGCCCGGCGAAAAAGAGGTTCGCAACCCCCGGATTGCCGCAGCATTTCGGCGCATTGCTCTGTGCGAACAGGCGGGCACCGGCATGCGCATGATGGTATCAGCCTGGCGTCAACTCAACCATCCTGCGCCAATGTATCTGGATGACAGAACAGACAAGTCCTTTGAGATGCGACTGTCAACGACACTCATCGGAAACAGGGAGTCAAAGGTAGAGTCAAAGGTAGAGTCAAAGGTAGAGTCAAAGGTAGAGTCGATCGAAGACAGAATCTTGGAACTGCTTCGAGCACAGCCCATGGGAAAATCGGATGTTGCACGGGCGTTGAGAAAGAAAAGACCGGATGGACAGGTTCATACGGGAATCAACGCACTTCTTGCCAATGGGTTCATCGAACGCACAATCCCCACTAAGCCCAACAGCAGACTTCAGCAGTATCGTCTGACACGAAAGGCACTCAGAAGCACAGAATCGCATGACGAGAAGTGAGTGTACGGGCCAACTCTCAACACTCAACTCTGAACTCTCGCCTCCCAACTTTTCCGAGAAAGCAACCGGTGTGGCACGAACCACTGAGATTATCTGACCACTATCATTGACACAACGGCAACAACCGCCGAAGCCTGGACACGCCTGTCAAGCATTCTGCCAGATGGCTGGGAATCACAGTGCTGCGAGTTGGGCGCACTGCGACGAGAACGTGAATTCTCGGGAGCCGCAGCGCTTCTGCAAACTCTGCTGATTCACCTCCTCAGTGGCTGCTCCCTGCGCGCCACGGCAACCCAGGCCCGGCAACGCAACCTCGCCAACGTCTCGGCCGTTGCGCTGCTCAAACGCCTCAACCTTGCCGGCGAATGGTTCCGGTGGATGGCCGTGGAGTTGCTGAGGACCTCCAGAGCCGAATGCGATCGAGCCGCAGTACGGAGACGCGCGCCGCAGCAACTTCGAGCCGTAGATTCGGCACGCGTTGGCGAACCAGGTTCCAAGGGCACGAGCGGTCGGATACACTACTGCTTCGACATGGTCACGTTGGAGTGCACGGGATTCCGCCTGACAGCCAACTCCACCCCAGAAACGTTCAGCAATTTCGCCATCCAACCAGGAGCCGTGTACGCTGCCGGCAAGGAATACTGCAGTCCAGAGGGCATCCTGCACGTTGTCAAGAATAACGGTCATGTCCTCACACCCATGGGCACTGACGGTCCCGCTCTGCTTGACCCCGACGGCGGGCAATTCGATCTGCCCAAACATCTCCGTGACCTCAAGGGTGCCCGTATCGGGGATTGGCCGGTCTCGTGCCGTTCACTGCACGGACCTGTTGTGCATGGCAGAGCCATCGGGCGTCAACTCGCAACTCCCGACCTTCTTGATCGTGAACGCCCCGGAAGAAGGAAGTCGATATCCGCGAAGGCCATCGAGAGCGCCGAGCACGTCTGCATCTTCACAACGCTGTCTGCCACCAAGATGCCCGTGGAGCGCGCGATCGAGACCCTTCGCCAACGAGGGCAGTTGGACGCTGTCCTCAAGAGGATGGAGTTGCTTCTGCGCTTGGGTCACTTCCCCAATCAGGACACCGAAGGAGCCAAGGCATGGATGCAGGGGAAACTGTTCTGCGCTGTGTTGAATGAGGTCATCGGGCCGGATGGAGGGGCATCGCCCTCAACTCTCGTCTCTCAACTCTAAACCCCAAACTCCAGGACTACACCATGAGCATTCTCGACAACGCCACGATCTTCCTCACCGGCGGCACCGGCTCATTCGGCAAGAAGTTCACCCAAATGACTTTCGCCAAGCACAAGCCGAAGAAGATCATCATCTTCTCGCGCGATGAGATGAAGCAGTGGGAGATGATGCAGACCTACAAAGACGAACCGCGCATCCGGTACTTCCTCGGCGACGTCAGAGATCCTCAACGCCTGCACCGCGCGCTTGCCGAAGTCGATATCATCGTGCACGCGGCTGCCAACAAGATCGTCCCCACCGCGGAATACAATCCATTCGAATACATCAAGACCAACGTCAATGGCGCGATGAACCTGATCGATGCCGCCATTGACCAGAAAGTCAAGCGCGTAGTGGCCCTAAGCACCGACAAGGCGTGCAATCCGGTAAATCTTTACGGCGCGACCAAGTTGTGCTCCGACAAGCTCTTCATTGCCGGCAACAACTACACCGGCTCCCAGGATACGCGTTTCTGCGTGGTCCGCTACGGCAACGTCATGGGAAGCAGAGGTCGATCATTCCCTTCTTCCTGGAGAAGGCAAAGACAGGCGTGCTCACCGTTACCGATGATCGCATGACCCGCTTCTTCCTCTCTCTTGATAAGGCAGTTCACCTCGTGTGGAAAGCTCTTGACGAGGGCCTCGGCGGCGAGATCTTCGTGCGCAAGTGTCCGTCAATGAAAATCACCGACCTCGCCACCGCCATCGCGCCATCGGCAAAGCAAGAGATCATGGGCATCCGGCCTGGCGAGAAGCTGCACGAACTCATGATCAGCGAAGAGGATGCGGCCCACACCGTGGAATTCGACGATCACTACAAAATCGTCCCCGAAATCATCAACCGGTTCCGGGTGAATGACTACAAGGCAGGCGGCAAACCGTGCGCAGCCGGTTTCTGCTACACCAGCGGCAACAACACCGAGTGGATGAGCGTGGCCGAAATGCAGGCATGGCTCAAGCAGGAATACTCCTACGAGGCTGTATGACAATCCCCTACGGAAGACAATCCCTTGACGACGCCGACATTCAGGCAGTCGTCAACGTGCTCAAGAGCGACTGGCTCACCTGCGGCCCGGCAGTCGACCGATTCGAGCAGAAGCTCTGCGAAGTGACCGGCGCCAAGTTTGCCGTTGCGTGCTCCAATGGCACCGCTGCCCTGCACCTCGCCTGCATGGCATTAGGCGTGGGCCCGAAGACTCGTGCTGTGACAACACCTATCACTTTCCTCGCATCGGCCAATTGCGTGGAATTCTGTGGAGGCAGCGTTGATTTCGTGGATATCGACCCGTCGACGCTCTGCCTCTCACCCACCGCACTTTCGGAACACTGCGCGAAGAATGGTGCACCCGACCTGGTGATTCCCGTGGACTTCGCCGGAGTGCCCGCCGATCTACCCGCACTGTTCGCACTATCGAGGAAACACGGATTCCGGATCATTGAGGATGCAGCACACAGTATCGGCTCCACGTTCGTGCACCACGGACGCACCATCAAGTGTGGGTCGTGCGAGTTCTCCGATCTGGCAATACTGTCCTTTCACCCAGTCAAGACGATCACTACCGGCGAAGGTGGCGCCATCACCACCAACAGCAAGGAACTTGCCGACAAACTGCGCCTCTATCGCAGCCACGGCATGACCAAGGATCCGGCTGTCCTGAAACGCAGGGACGGGCCCTGGTACTACGAAATGCACGAGATTGGATACAACTGCCGCATCACCGACATCCAGTGCGCACTCGGTTTCAGTCAACTCCAGAAACTTGACCGTTTCAAGACGCGCAGGCAGGAGATTGTACGCCGGTACACTGATGCCTTTTCAGGGAACCCCACGATGACTGTGCAGCCGTGGCCCAGCACTACTTCGCCGTGCTTCCACCTGTTCACAGTCCAGCTCGCTGGCGGTGCCGGTGTGCGATTGAGAGCCTTCGAGCAGCTCAGAGCTCAGGGCATTCTCTGCCAGATCCACTACTACCCGGTACACCTGCAACCGTACTACCAGCAGAAGTACGGTTACTCCGAAGGCAAGTGCCCACATGCAGAGAAGTACTATCGCGGATGTTTGAGTCTGCCACTGTATCCAGGCATGTCCGATGCGGATGTCTCGACAGTGATCTCTGCTGTCGGCGCAATTGCCGAAGCGTAGGAATCGATTCGGGTCTCTCAACTCTTGTCTCTCTACTCTGAACCCTCAACTCTCAACTACTCCATGCTCCTCGGTCTCAAACTCTGGTCCACCAATCGCCACTACGTCGAGCCGGCTCGCGACTTGTTCGCACAGAGAATCTACGACTACATCGAACTCTTTGTCGTGCCAGGATCCCAGGACAATTGCGCGATGTGGGAGGGCCTTGACATCCCATTCCTCCTCCACGCGCCTCACGAAATGGCCGGATGCAATCTGGCATGCGCGGACGCAGCGGGGAAGAATCGGGAACTCATTGCCCACGTCGCGTTCTACCATGCGCGACTCTCGCCCAAGTACACAATCCTCCACCCTGGCATGGATGGAGAGATTGGCGAGACCATTCGACAACTGACCGGGCTTCGGTCCCTCTACCCGCAAATCTTCGAAAGTGCGCTCATTGAGAACATTCCCCGCGTGGGGTTGGGTGGCGAGCACGGGGTTGGTGCATCACCCGAGGAAATCCGGCGTATCATGGACGAGACTGGCGTGGGCCTGTGCCTTGACATTGGGCATGCGTTGTGCTATGCAGCCGCAGATCGACGCGAACCACTTGCCGTATTGGACGAGTTCTACCAATTGACGCCTCAAATCCTGCACATTTCCGACGGCACGCTGGGCGCCACAAGTGACAGCCACCTGCACCTTGGCGAGGGATCGTATCCTCTTGCAGAGATCTTCGCGAGGATGGCGTGCACCCCAGAGATGATCTCAATCGAAACCGGCAAGAGCGATCCGGAGAAGCTCGATGACTTCATCTCCGACACGCGCACGCTCAGGGAGTGGTTGCATGTGTAAGGGCCTGAACGTCGAGACGTATATTTCTCTCCGTGTTGGGTCATCGTGTTCGAGAGCCGGCTCGTTCTATTCGAACATGCGCCCGACCGGCGGCACATGTGCCTATCCTGATCCTGCAAGCAGGCCGAAAGGCATCCGAACCACGGAGCCTTAGCGGCTGCATAGGTGAGTGATTATCCTATGAATAGAGAGTTTTTGAAACCGAAACTCGTTGGGCCGAGGTTTGACGATCATGGCTTGCCTCTGGAGTTTCTGAAGGATTTTGCCGCTCTCGAAGAGATGGTTGTCGAGGTTGCGAAGTGGAAGTGGAAACAAGATAACCCTTCGCGGGAGCGCGTTCCTCGCAGTTTCTCTCAAGGACTTGAATTGAAACTTGCCCAAGTTGAGGACGGAAGCGCGATTGCGGCCATAGTGCTCGGTAGTTCGCTTCTGGCACAGGATCCTTCACCGGAGGATATCCGTTATTTCGAGCTGGGTCGCGACACCATCATTCAGACCGTTGCAGCCGCAGATGGTCAGCAAACCGACTTGCCGCTACCACCGAAACTTCTCGGGTTCTTTGACCGTTTCGGGAGAAGCCTGCGCGACGGTGAACGGATGGAGTTTTCCATCGGCACAGGTCTCGCGTTGGCCGCATTGACTTCTGAGACGCGGAAGCGATTGGTGAAAGCCTCCCAGGTTGAGGAATGGACAGAGTCGCTGATGCTCAGAGGTTCGG
>Ga0315284_10011192_pt1 | contig 12798 bp, 10 predicted proteins | sample YL17G09_16_MG_FD_203696 | JGI IMG/M metagenome (GOLD analysis project Ga0315284, IMG submission 203696) | Sediment microbial communities from Yellowstone Lake, YNP, Wyoming, USA - YL17G09_16 | ecosystem: Environmental > Aquatic > Freshwater > Lake > Sediment | place: USA: Wyoming | collected... | reverse complement strand
CAGAGCCTGGCGGCCGAAAACGGCATGAATGGATCCATGAGCACGGACAGTGCGAGTTGGAGCTGAACGATCGTGTGCAGGGTAGCGGCACACCGCGCCCGGTCCTGTTTCAAGGTTTTCCAGGGGGCGGCATCGTTGAAATATTTATTTCCGATACGTGCCAGGTTCATCAGTTCGATGACAGCGCGGCGCACCTGAAACTCGTCGAGCAAGGAACCGATGCTTGTCACAGATGTGCCGATAGTGGTCAGGACTTCCTGATCTGCGCCTGAAAGCTCCGGGGCGTCAGGGACTTTGGCTTCGAAATGCTTCTCGATGAAAGAGAGGCTGCGATTCACGAGGTTGCCCAGGATATCGGCCAGCTCGCCATTGTTGCGCGCCTGGAAGTCTTTCCAGGCGAAATCCGAGTCCTTGTTTTCCGGGGCATTGGCTGCGAGGTAGTAACGCAACGGATCCGGCGGAAACAGCTCGAGGTAGTCGTCCACCCAGACGGCCCAGTTGCGGCTGGTGGAGAGCTTCTCTCCTTCGATATTGAGGAATTCATTGGCCGGGATGTTGTCGGGGAGAATGAATTCGCCATGGGCCATCAGGACGGCGGGCCAGACTATGGCGTGGAATACGATATTGTCCTTGCCGATGAAATGGATGAGCCGGGTCTGACGATCGCACCAGTACTCGCGCCAACGCTCAGGAGTCCCCAGATTCTGGGCCCACTCCACCGTCGACGAGATGTAGCCGATCGGGGCGTCAAACCAGACGTATAACACCTTTCCTTCGGCTCCGGGTAGAGGTACAGGAATTCCCCAGTCGATATCCCGGGTGATGGGGCGGTCAGTGAGTCCTTCGCCGAACCAGCCGGTGCAAAACTCACGTACATTGCTCTTCCAGTTGGGCTTGGAGGCCTGCCACTCCTGCAGGCGCTGTTGGAACTCGGAGAGTCGGAAATACCAGTGTTTCGTGCTGCGCATTTCCGGCGCAGCTCCGCACACCTTGCATCTGGGTGCAACCAGCTGTTCCGGCTCCAGCCAGCGGCCGCAGGCTTCACATTGGTCGCCGCGCGCACCTCCGTGATGACAGTGCGGGCACTCCCCCTCGATATAGCGGTCCGGAAGGAAACGCCGGCAGGGAACGCAAAAATACTGCCGAACCTCCTGCTCCTTGACATAGCCCTTTTCGTTGAGCTTCAAAAATACGTTCTGGGAGATCTTGTGGTGCAGGGGCAGGGATGTGCGCGAGTAGTTGTCGAACAGAATCCCCATATGCTGGAAGCTCGCTTTCATCAAGGCGTGATAGCGGTCGACGATTTCCTGTGGGGTGACGTGTTCGCGGTCCGCTCGAATCGTGATCGGCACACCGTGCTCGTCGGAGCCGCAAATAAAAATGATGTCGCTTCTTTTGAGCCGCTGGTAGCGGACAAAAACGTCGGCGGGCATATAGGCGCCCGCGAGATGCCCGACGTGAAGCGGGCCGTTTGCGTAAGGCAAAGCTGCAGTCACAAGGATTTTTTCAGCCAATGCTTCCTCCCATCAGAAAAAATAGATAATATCATAGTCATTCATTTCAGACATCTGGGGCAAGGAAAGGCTTCTGCGATTCAGACCATGGGAAAAAACCTGGCCACGAATGGTACGAATAGGTCTTGTTGTTGCGGATATGGCTATTCGTGTCATTCGTGGCTGCTTTTGGCTTGTACTGTCCGAATCGCAAAGGAAACGCTTCCCAGGGTCAATTCATGATTGCTATGCCGCGGCCTTCGTCCGACTCGATTACAATCCGCGACTTCCGGCCGGAAGAGATTCCCCGGATGCATGAGATTGACCTCATTTGCTTTCCTGATTACATGGCCTATTCGCGCGCGGAGCTCGTCTTTTTCCTGAAACACCCCGCTGCGATCACCAGGATAGCCGAGCGTGGCGGCGAGATCGCAGGATTCGCGGTGGGTGGCCGCGAGCCGGGCGCCCGGGCTCACATCATCACGCTGGATGTCGTCCCTGAAGCGCGGCGTTGCGGGATCGGCGCCGCGCTTATGGCGGCACTGCATGAGGCATTCCGGGAACGCGGCGTTGCGCAGGTGGTTCTCGAGGTCGCTACCGGGAATGAAGGCGCTCAGAGATTCTACGTGGAACTCGGCTATGAGCGGAAAAACCTGCTGCGGGGCTACTACAAGAACCGCAGCGATGCCTACCAAATGATGCGGCAGTTGTGACAACAATCGCCCTCGGCGAACGCATGCGAGAGGACCTCGCCTGATCCCGAGCCGGCGCGATCATTTTTCGCGTGCCAGGTAACCCTGCCTGGTCTGGACTTTCAGGGGCACGGGCTTTCCATCCTTGTAAATGTCAGCCTTCACCTCAACGCGAATCTTGCGGAACTTCCCATCGTGCTTCGGATTGCTGGAGGCGTAGGCCAGAGAGTACTGGCTCCTCAGGCTGTTCGAAATATTCTTGAAAATGGAAGGCATTTCGCCGGGGAAACGCGGGAAGTAGGAATCCCCGCCCGTCAATTCCGCCACCGAACGGAGCCGGTTGTCGGCCATCAGCCAGTCGATACCGTCAATGTTATATCGGATCCTGACACTCTGTCCGACACTTATGGAATATATCGATGCGTTGGCGGACTTACACTTTTTTAGGGCATCATCCCAGGTGTACCGGCTGAAAGTGTCAAGCCCCGTGCTGACCAGCAGTACGGCCACCTTGCCGTCGATTTCCTCCACCCGGTCGAGAGCGAAGACGAGTGCGTCGCAAAGGTTGCTCTCACTAAAAGCAGGGGTGTTAAAACGGCTGAGAGCTTCCATCAACTGATCCCGCCTCTGGGTAAAGTCGGTAAGGATCGTGGGCCGAATATCGTAGCCGATGACCGCAACCCAATCCCCCGGCTTGAGACTGTCTGCGAAACCATAGATGGAATTCCAGACGTCCTCGATAAACCATGAGACCCACTTGCTGAAGTCCACGAGCATGACCGCCGTGATGCCGGCATCGATGGGCGCGAAATGAGAGATCTCCTGCTTGACGTTGTCCTCGTAAATGGTGAAATGATCAGGCTGCAGCCCGGTGATGATATTGCCCTTCTTGTCGGTCACGAGCACCTGCAAGTTTACGAGGTCGACGGAAACCGAGATTGCCGTTTGCCCCTTCGGTTTGTCTTGATCAGGCGCGTTCTTGACGGGCGGCCCTTTCTTGGGAGGATTCTGATCGAAGATCGCATCGAGCGGCGCGGCTTTCCGGGGTGCACCTGACAAGATCAGGGCAGGAAGGCAGAGCCCGATGAAAAGAAGAAAACCGGCAATTCTCATGGGATATGCTCCAGGCAGAGACTTAATTTGAACCAGGTCGCTCTGCCAATACATCATACCGTAGCACACGCCCGGACACCATGGGTAGCCCCGGAGACCGGCACCTGCGATTCAGACAGTGGGGAAAAACCCAACCACGAATGGCACGAATAGAACGAAAGGAGAGAAAGGCCGCCCTGGGGAGGAGGCAAAATCGCAGGTTATCGGTGCGCTCTGCGAATGAGCCTTTTCGTTGCGGCTATGGCTATTCGTGTCATTCGTGGCTTCATTTAGCTTCTACCGTTCAAATCACAAAACCGGCGCATTTTCACGGCGCGCTGGAGCGTAAAAACAGTACGCGCAATCTTTACTTGCGGGCCGTTACGTGTTCAAAATATCCCGTGACGAGGAACGGACGAAGACTTTCTGTTGTCCAGGCAGGACCAGTCATGCTGAGCTCTCCGCCAGGGGACTTTCCCGGTTTTTTTCATAAGGGGACAAATAATTTGACGTACTTATTTCCTGATGCTAATAATTTGTTCCGCTTGCTTGTTACCGGAACAATTTTGTTGGAGGCTAATCGTGGGGTATTGTCCGGAATGCGATGCAGAAATAGCAGAGGAATTTGAGGACGTCGGGGAACTCTTAACGTGCCCTGAGTGTGGCGTTGATCTCGAGGTGATCTCGCTTGATCCTGTCGAATTTGATCTTGCTCCGGTCGATGACGACGACGACGACGAAGAGGATTACAAGTTCGACGACGAAGAGGATGACGAAGAGGACTGGGACGACGAAGACGACGAATCCGACGAAGAAGAAGAAGAGGACGGTTACAGCTAGGATCGGCGATCTTTGCTGGGAAGGCTCTCATGCGTAAAACCGCCGGGGAGCGCTCCGTGCTCGAACCTGCTTCGGGGATGCCACCGTGTTGAGGCACATCCGATTACTGATTTTGGATCTGGATTACCTCGTTTTTGACTGTGCTGCCCTGAAGGTGAAAGCTCTGCGCGAGAGCTTGATCTCGTTCGCTGATGCCATTCCTCACGATGTCCGCCTGCCTGATTCCGTCGATGTTGAGGAGGGATTCCGCGATCACGGCTGCCGATGGACCCAGGCCCTCCAGATCGGGCTCGACGAAGAAATCCTGGCTCGGCTCCAATCCTCATACCGGCTCCATGAAGAACGCCTCGCTACGGCGGGGGCCGGATGTATCTACCCCGGATTGCAGGAATTCCTTGTGCGCGGCTGTCAGAGCGGAGCCTCGGCCGCAGTCGGTGCGGAGGCCAGCCGCGACTACCTGCTCGCCGTGAGTGACCGGCACAGCCTGGATGATTTTTAGCCATGAATTTACAGGAAAAAGAGACTCGTCTGGAAACATTGCTGCGCGAAATGGCGCCGGTCATGGTTGCCTTCAGCGGCGGCGTAGATAGTTCCTATCTTGCTTATAAAGCGAATTGTGTGCTTGGGGACAAGGCTCTGGCAATCACAGGCGAAAGCCCTTCCGTTCCGAGCCGCCAGCGTGAAATGGCGCTGCGCCTGGCAAAGGAATTCCGCCTGCGCCATGAGTGGATTCCCACGCGGGAGATCGAACGTCAGGAGTACAGCGAAAATCCCCCGGATCGGTGTTTTTTCTGCAAAGACACCCTTTTCGACCTGCTGATTTCTCTGGCCGCGCACCGGGGATTTGCGACCGTGGTGGACGGCTTGAATGCAGACGATCTTGGCGATTACCGTCCCGGGCGCAAGGCTGCAGAGAAGCATGGGGTGCGCAGTCCGCTCATGGAGGCAGGCTTGCATAAGGAGGAAATCCGAGAACTGTCCCGCCAGGCCGGGCTCCCTACCGCCGACGAACCGGCCTCTGCATGCCTGGCCTCCCGATTTCCCTATGGAGTACACATCACCGCGGAGAAGCTCCGCATGGTGGATCGCGGGGAAGAGGCCCTGAGATCCATGGGTTTCCGCGTCTTCCGTGTGCGCCATCATGAGGAATTGGCGCGCCTCGAATTTGGCCGGGAAGATCTCAGGCGAGCCTTGAATCCGGAAGTAGCCGCCCAACTTTGCGGGCTGTTCAAGGGACTTGGCTACAAGTATGTCACCCTCGACCTGGAAGGCTACCGGATGGGGTCCCTCAACGAGGTGCTGGTTACGCGCATCGACTGACGCATTCGGCCGTGCTTACTTCTTCATTGCCAGATTTTGGCAAGCTTCGCCTTGCCGCCAATTCCATGCGGTCGCGACGATTTCGCTGATCGTTGAATACTCAGCGCTCCATCCCAGCGCGGCTTTTGCCTTCGCAGGATTCGCCACGAGTTCAGGCGGGTCACCGGGACGGCGTGATCGTATCGCCACCGGTACGTCCCTGCCGGTGATTTTGCGCACCTCATCGACCACCTGCATAACGGAACACCCATGCCCCGTGCCGAGGTTGAAGGCATCGGAGGGCCGATCGGCAAAAAGATATTCGAGTGCCGCGAGATGAGCATTGGCCAGATCGTTTACGTGGATATAGTCGCGTATGCAGGTGCCATCCGGCGTCGGATAGTCGTTCCCGTACACGTCCGCGCAGGTCCCATTGCCGAGGGCGATTTCCAGAAGGCGGGGGATGAGATGAGTTTCCGGCACATGCCACTCTCCGATGCTGCCATCATGGGCAGCTCCGGCCGCATTGAAATAACGCAAGGCGACAAAGCGCAGCCCATGGGCCTGGCTGTAATCGCGCAATATGCGCTCAATGACCAGCTTGGTCATGCCGTACGGATTTACGGGATCCTGAATCGCGGATTCGTCAATAGGCACGTGTGCCGGAATACCGTAGGTGGCACAGCTGGATGAAAAAACAATTTTCGAGATGCCGTGCCGGCGCATGGCCTCCAGGAGGTGCAACGCATTGAGAATGTTATCGTGATAATATTTATGAGGGTTTCGGTACGATTCTTCAACCAAAGCATGAGAGGCAAAGTGAACGACGGCAGAGATCTTGTGAGCTGAAAAAACCTGGTCCAGAGCTGCCGGATTTCCCAAGTCGCCCTCAAAAAAGGGAAGGGTCCCGACGAAGCTGCGAAAGCCTGTGGCGAGGTTATCGATGCATACCGGCGCATATTCCTGGTCCTGCAGGGCGCGCAGCGTATGGCTGCCTATATAACCGGCGCCTCCGGTCACTAGAATCCCGCGCATGGAGTATCCCCCAGAAGAAGCTGTCCTGACGCAGAAAGCACACAAATCGAATCACTTATCGATGCTTTCCAGCGTCTGCTGTATGACTTCCTTAACTTCTTCAATCTTGAATGGCTTGGCAAGAAAGAAGTTGCTGTTGTTTTCGAAGAACAGGCGCGTCTCGGTGCTCACCGTGTCGCCGGTAACGAAAATGATACGCTTGGCAAGCTGGGGACGCTTCTCCTTGATCCACTGGAAGAGCTCGCGCCCGCTCATGTGGGGCATCTTGAAATCGGTGATCACGACATCGTAGTCATTCCGGGTCAGCTTCTCCATGGCCACCAGGCCATCTTCGGCAGTGTCGACCTGCATGGGGTACATCCTGAAAATTTCAATGAAGAAATCGAGGATGTATTTTTCGTCGTCAACGATCAGGATGCGTTTGTCGCGTACCAGGCGGTCGAATTGCAGGGCTTGAGGCATCAGCTGGGGGAAGATGGTGGAATCGTCCAGAAGCCTGCTGATGATAGGAAGTTCGATGACGAACGTGGCGCCGTCGCCCGGTCTGCTGATGGCATAAATGTTGCCGCCGTGCTCCTTGATAATGCCGTAGGAAAGACTCAAGCCCAGCCCTGTTCCCTTGCCGACCTCCTTGGTTGTGAAGAAGGGATCGAAGATCTTGGACAGTTGTGCATCGGGAATTCCGGGGCCGTCATCGATGAACTCGACCACGATGTTGTTGTTTTGCAGATCTGCGCGCGAACGGATCACGAGTCGGCCGCGGCCATGGGATTGCAGCATCGCATGTTCTGCGTTGGTTATGATGTTCAGGAAGACCTGCTGCAGTTGATGCGCATCCGCGATGGTCTTTGGCAGGTTGCGGTCCAGATCGCGGACGATCTCAATATTGTTGACGGAGAGTTCATAATTCCGCAGTTCAACCGTTCGCTCCAGCATGTCGTTGACATTGGACAGGTTGCGTTCGGGTTTCTGCTTGCGCGCAAAGGATAGAAGATTCTGCACGATTTTCTGGCAGCGCAATGCCAGGTTGTTGATCTTGAGTAGGCTGTCCCTGGCTCGCTCATCGAGATCCTTGCGCAGCTGCAGCAGCTGAGAGTAGCCCATAACCCCGGTCAGCGGATTGTTCAACTCATGCGCGATGCCTGAGATCAGCTCGCCGATGGCGGACAGCTTTTCAGACTGAATGAGCTGCTGGCGCAGCAACTTTTCATTGCTTACATCCTTGGCTACATGGATGGATCCGACCAGGCGGTTGTTCTTGTCGTACCAGGGGCTGACGGAGATCTGGAACGTTCCTCCCATGGCCCCGAGTTCGAATTCTTCGATAATCAGATTCTCGGATTGCAACGCATCCATGTGCCGGCAGTGACTGAAGGTCAGCTGCGCTGGATTGTAGATATCCGAACAGAATTTTCCAATCATCTTGGGAGGAGTGGTTTTCAATCGTCGTGCCAGGGCCACATTGGCGCGGATGATTTTTCCCGTGGTGTCGTGGACCGAAACGCAATCCTGCATCGCGTCGAATGTTGTTTCCCATTCCTTCTGGCTGCGGGAAACCACCTGGAAGAGCCGGGCATTTTCCAGGGCGATGGCGGCCTGATGGGCCAGCGTCTCGGCGCGGGATATCTCCTCTTCGGTGAAAGTGCGTTCCGCGGATTCATCACTGCATATCAGCACGCCGATCTTCTGTTCCTTGGCGAGCAGGGGTGCAAAGATAGCGGCTCGCCAGTGCATGGCCTGCATCACCCTTGGATTGAACGGCTCGAGCCGGGGTATGTCTTCGACGGCGATTACACGTTTCTGCTGCAATGCGCGGATGGCTGTGGATTCTTCGGCGAGCAGGATCTCGACGTCTTGAATTTTCAGGTCTGCCTGCGTAGAGGCCGACCCGACCAATCGCTGCTGACGTTCGTCGAGGAGGAACAGATGGCACTGTCTGGTTTTTACCAGCCGGCGACCCTCGACGACGATGCGCCGGATAATGTCTTCAAGGTCAAGGCTCTGTGAGACAATCTTATTGACTTCATGAAGTGCGACGAGGTCCTCGGAAAGTTTATCCGCCTGCTCGCGCAGCCGGGCGCCTGCGACGGCGGCGCTCAGCATTTCGATCAAGGTCGCAAATAGGGGTTCGCCGGCCCGAGCGGAAGCCTCTTTCTTGCCGGCGGATAGTATCAGGGTTCCGAGCATGCGGTTGCCGGACCACAACGGGAAAAGGGAAAAAAACTGAAGGCCGGCGGCCTCGACAGCTTTTTGCAGGTTTTGTGCGCCGCAACGGTGCAGATCTCCTAGATCCAGGGACTTGTTCTGGAGCAGATACCGTTCCGCAACGCACTCGATCTGGGTGGTATCCAGTGCCGTGACCACATCATCACTGAAGCCGCGATACAGAGCCAGCGACGGGGCATCGGGTGCCGCAGACAGGCGGATTGCGCCGGCGTCCATTCCCAAAACACTCAGGATTTCATCCAGGGCAGAGGGAAGGGTTGCGTCAAGATCCGCAGGCCGGTTCATGATCGACGAGATGGTGCTGAGCACGGTCCATTCATCCTGGCCTGTCTTGCGGCCCCGCGGCGGCTTGGATACCGCCAAGGCGACAAGCGCCGGAGCAAGCGCCATCAGCAGCGATATCGCAGACCCGAGGGTTGAGGAATTTACAGGTTCCAGTACCATGCCGAATCTATTCCCTGAACGAGCGCAAACGACGCTCATTATAGAAATGCCACCGGGTGATTGCCAGGAGAATCGAAATGCCGGAGATGACCCGCGCGGAATCCGTGCCTATAGCCGACCACGAAACACACGATATCAGTTTCGTAGTTTCGGTTTACCTGTTGCTATTTGCCGGGATTGGCAGGCTTGGGGGCAAAATATCCGGTGCGATACCGCACGCGCCGCCCGGTTGTAGGCGGGGGATCAAGGGCGATCCTGATGCGCCGCCAACTCCCGTCCCGGGCAGGATTGGAGGAGATATAGCTGATGCTGTACTGATTTCTCAGCTCGAAGGCGATTTCGGAAACGATGGCATGGATATCGTTGATGCTCTTTGGGAAAAATGCTTTCGCCCCGGTTTCGTCCGAAATCCTCTGGAGCGCATCATGAGCCTTCTCAGGATCAGTCTTCGTCCAGTGACCGAAAAGTCCCTTATCGGGAACCTCGTTCAAAAAGCCGATACCGTAAATCTGGACGTCGGATTCCTGTACTTTGGATACCATCTCATCGAGCTTATAGTAACTGTCTTTGTCTTCACCATCGGTGATCACGATGAGCGCTTTTTTCGGCCTTGATCCGTTCTGCGCTTTCTGCACACCGAGGTAGATGGCATCCCAGAGAGCCGTCCCGCCGGTGACAACGGCATTGTTCAAATCGTCGCTGATCAAGTCGACATCATTGGTGTAATCCTCGATGAGTTCCACTTGGTCATTGAAGCCGACCAGAAACACTTCGTCGTTGGGGTTGCTGGCACGCATGAACGCGAGCGCGGCTTTGGTCACGTCGTCGAACTTGCCGCGCATACTGCCGCTTGTATCGATCACGATCCCAAGGCTGACCGGTACATCCTCCTGGGAAAAGGAGACGATATTCTGGTTGACGCTATCTTCAAAAACCTTGAAGCTCTCTTTTTTGAGCCCGCCGACGAATTGACCGTTTTTGTCGACTACCGAGGTGTGTACCACGACCAGGTCGACATTGACGCCAATCTTGAAGTCCTTCTGCGGATTCTGCTGGGGCTTCGGATCCAACTCCGGCTTGACCGGCTTCTTGCGATCGTCCTGCTGATTGGTTTTATTCTGGCCAGCCTGGGCCGAGCAACGCGATGGGGAAAAGAGCAGCGCGCCCAATAAAAGGACGATCGAAGCGGCGATTACAGCCCACCGTCCGAGTTCAGTTCTTGGGTGCATAATAGCCTTCTCTAGCGTGGACGCTCAACTTGGGAAGTCCTTCCGGAGGATCGAGTTTAACCTGAATTTTCCGCCATTTTCCGTCATGAGTCTTGTTGGTGGGGTTATAACCAAGCAGATACTGGTGGCGCAATTCGGCATGGATCAGGTCGATGTAATAATCCAGCTCGTTGAAATTGTTGGGGAAGAAGGCTCTCCCGCCCGTCAGCGAGACGATGCCCTGGATCAAAGTCCGGCCGTAGCCCAGCATGCCCTGCTCGCCGACCGCGTAAATCTGGACGTCGGATTCCTTGGCGAACTCCCTTACTTCCGATATGGAGTAGCGGCTGCTGTTATCTTCGCCGTCTGTGATCAGAATCAGCGCCTTCTTGTCGTTTTTTCCCGCTTTGATCTGATCAAGTCCCATATAGACCGCGTCATACAGGGCGGTTCGGCCTCCAGCCTGGCGGAATGCAATTTCGCTGCGCACGGTTGAGCTTTGATTCGTAAAGTTCTGTACCAGGGATGTGCGCTCGTTGAAGGTAATCAGCGCATATTCGTCTTGCGGATTGCCCGATTCCAGGAATCGGACAATGGCGTTCTTGGCCTTCTGGATGTTGTTGTTATCTTTCATGCTCCCACTGACATCGAAGATAATGCCGACGCTGACGGGGGCCGACTCCTGTGAGAAATGGACGATGCTTTGCTCAACCTTGTCTTCAAAGACCTTGAAGTTCTCCTTCTCGAGACCCGTCACATAGCGGCTTAATGGATCGGTAACGGATACTTTCAAGAAGACGGTTTCAACGCCGACGCGGAAGACGGGCGCCTGGGCCTTTTTGGGTGCTTGCTGGCCGCGGATAGTCGTACCGGCGAACAACAAGATCAATGAGGTTAATGCTGCCAGTCGTGCGGTCTTGCGGTCTAACACCTTGACCTCGCCCAAAGTAAGCGCCAGGGAACTCAGGGACGCAGGCTTCTTGATCTAGATTCTAGCAAACCCAAGAAACCTGTCAAGGCATCACTGTCAGCACCTGTGATTCAGACAGTACGAGCTACCAGCAGCCACGAATGACACGAATAGCCATAGCCGCAACGAAAAGACCTTATCGCAGAGCAAGCCGATAACCTGCGACATGCTTATCCGGTTGCCGCAGGAGCGTTCTACAGGTAGAAACCGAGGGACCGTTCTGTGTCGGCGGGCAAGCCGTGTCGCCGGACGGCGGGCCGCGAGGTCATCGTGCCGTCCATGCGAGAGCGGCCAACAAACGACGAACTGTACTGTGCAGGGCGGCTGGGAGCACCCCGGCAGCCCCGACCTCAGCTCGCACGCCGATTCTCCCGATCCTGCGGCAACCGGATAAGCATGACCTGCGATTTTGCCTCCTCCCCATGGTGGGCGGCCCCTCTCTCCTTTCGTGCCATTCGTGGCTAGGTTTTTTCAATGTCTGAACCGCGCGGTTTTATTCATCCAGCCTGTCGAGGAACTCGCGATTCACGAGGACTTCTCTCGATTTCGATCCTTCAGCCGGCCCGACCAGCCCGTTGCGGTGCATCGTGTCAACCAGCTTGGCCGCCCTGCCATATCCGATGCTGAGTTTGCGCTGAAGCAATGACGTGGAGGCGCGCCCTTCGCTTACCACGATGCGCACGGCGTCGCGGTACAGGTTGTCCTCGCCCTGGTCGTCCAGGGGATTGCCGGCGGCATCCACTTCCTCATCCTCGCCGTACGACAAAACGGAATCGTCGTAGCTCGGGCGTCCCTGTTTGCGCAGATGCTCGACGATCTGCTGGGCTTCCTTTTCGCTGACGTAGGCCCCATGAATGCGGGTCAGGCGCGAAGTCCCGGGAGGAATGAAGAGCATGTCGCCGTTTCCGAGCAGTTGCTCGGCGCCATTGGCATCGATGATGGTGCGTGAATCGACCTTGGTAGCCACTTTGAAGGCGACGCGGCAAGGGAAGTTCGCCTTGATGACCCCGGTGATGACATCCACGGAAGGCCGCTGGGTTGCGAGGATCAGGTGTATACCCACAGCGCGCGCCATGGCTGCCAGCCGCGAAATGGATTCTTCCACTTCCCGCGTGGAGATCATCATCAGGTCGGCAAGTTCGTCGATGACCAGGACGAGGTAGGGAAGGGCTTTTTCCAGTTCGCCTTTGTCATTGTTTTCAGATTCCAGGAACGAGAGCTGCTTGGCGGTTGAACGAACCAAGGTGTTATATTGGTCGATGTTTCTGACGCCGCGGAGAGCCAGCTTTTTATAGCGAGACTCCATTTCGCTGGTGGCCCAACGCAGCGCATTGGCTGCCTCTTTCGGATCCGTAACGATCGGTGTCAGCAGGTGCGGGATGTCGGCGTAGATTCCCAGTTCGAGCCGCTTGGGATCGATGAAAATAAAACGGACCTCTTCCGGCGTCGCCTTGTACAGGATCGATGTGATCATGCAGTTGAGCGCGACGCTCTTGCCG
>Ga0315284_10011191_pt1 | contig 12798 bp, 13 predicted proteins | sample YL17G09_16_MG_FD_203696 | JGI IMG/M metagenome (GOLD analysis project Ga0315284, IMG submission 203696) | Sediment microbial communities from Yellowstone Lake, YNP, Wyoming, USA - YL17G09_16 | ecosystem: Environmental > Aquatic > Freshwater > Lake > Sediment | place: USA: Wyoming | collected... | reverse complement strand
ATGAAAGAGACGTTTTGAACAATCCTGCTCTGATGGATTACGACATGATTTTCTATTACAAGAAAAAGTGTGGTTATATGTAATAAAGAATCAGAGTATAAACGCTTTTTGGGTATTATGTTTTTCAATACGAAAAACATAAATTTGATTACCTTTTTATATGAGAGTACTCTGCTCTTCATAAATTTTTATACCTTCCTTAAAACCTTTACCAAAAGCTTTGTGTTTGAAAATAATTTTCCACCAATCTTGAGTGATTGTTAGCTCAGGGAGAAGATTTTTTGTCCAATAAAGAAAACACAAAAAAATATCTTGAAATTCCCCTTTGATTGTAACATTTATACTCAACCAAAATAAATTATATTTTAACCATGTGTCGTACGCGGTAGCTACTCTTATTATGTTGGTAATTTCACCTAATACCATCACAAAACAATCAAATGTTTCGAACTTATTGGGTAGATAAATTTCTTTTACTTTTCTTTTTGGGCTATCTTTCGTATACATACTTAAATATTCTGCTCCGAGCGATTTAAAAAATTTTATTTCTAACATCAAGACAGCGGGGTTAATAACTTTGTGTGTTTCTATCGTTTCTGTTTGTGTTTTGTAAGTAATTCCTTTGTTAACAGCTTTATGGAGAGCCTTAATTTGATAAAAGACATAATCGATATCCACATTAATGCGAAAAAAATAAAAATTGCTGCAAGTGGCGATGTCTCCTGTTAAAGGGGCTGGATTTTTAATGAATTTGAGTCCTTCGGAATAAGTACGCAACCAAATTCTTTCAATAACAGCGACCTTTACATCATCGTGTTTTTGCTCAGTTTTATAGTTATATCCCATTAATCTTACGAGTGAAAAAAGCTTAATCAAGGTTGTTTTTCCTGATTTTGCGTTCCCTGAAATGATAAAAACAGACGTATCTTTTTTTGCAGAATTGGTGTAAAACGCAAAAAAGTGATCAAGTAATTCATAAAAGGGATCGTAAGAATCCGTGATGTCGACAAAAGATGCAAGGTTCATTTTGTATAAATACAATTAAATTATCGTATTTTACGATAATTTTTATCATTTTTCTTAAAAACATACAAGCTCATATTGCTACGTTATTTTATTCAATTTTAGAATGTACGTAGCGCCTGTTAAAAATGAAATTTATTTTGTATCTGCTATAAAAACTTTGTGTTATAATAGTACAATTTAGTTATGCAAATCGATCAAGATTTTGACAATAATATTGGGTTTTGGATAAAAGATGTTCCTTATGTTTGGGTAAATGGCAAAACCGTTGAAGAGTGCAAAAGATTTTATATTTTGGATTCGATTAAATTCATGGCAGTGTTTGATGAAACCAATAAAATTATTGGCGGAAACACGGAAGCCATTAAGTCTACAAAGAAAACTTTTTCCATTTTACCATTGAGGACAGATAGTTGCAAGATTGTTAGGAACTGTTTTTTATTGCATAAATTTGGTAACTTTCCAAAAAATGCTGTTAGGGTAGAGGGTAAAATGTTAGCCGAAAATGAACCTCCCAAAGTTAATCCGGGTTTTATATTTGACGTCGTTGACCCCAAAACAAATTACCACCAAAAAATATTTTGCTACACATCGGTTTTCTCGCATCCAAAATATTCATCGCCTTTTGATATTGAAATACCCATCACGCTGAAAACTAGAGAGGTGACAAAAAAATTCAAAAACATTAAGGAAGCTGCTACCCTAATGAAATTGGATGAGAAAAATATTAAGCGCGCACATCTAGAAGCGTTGAGTCGTTTTCGTTCTGAGTTTGGTAATTCCAATATGTCACGAATACTTAATGATATAGTAAAAGATATAAACCCGTATTATGAAATTAGGGACAAAAAAGAATTTGGGTGGAGATACGAGTACCCAGACTCAATAGTGAGCGCCCATATATTATACAATATGGTGATCAAAAACAAGTATGAGTATACAGTGAAAACTGTTGGCGTGAAAACTGTTAACACAAAACCCGTTAACGGCTTTACTCACAAAGGGCCAAAAAATACAAACCTAACCTACGTCAAAAAAGTCACAGCATCTTCCGATTTAACACCAACATTTAGACCAAAAAATGTTGTTTATACTAAAGACAGTTTGTTCATTGCGCAAAAAATTACAAGGGATAAAACGACCGATATCAAAAAAATGCTCGAGGATTTCTACAAGAAAAAGGTAGGCCAACCTATTTGGTCGACAAACAAGAACGCTAACGCGAGCTACTATTCATGGTTTTTAAAGTTTTGTACTATAAAAATGCCAGTGTACGTTGACATTGGTTGTGGTAGCGGTAGTGATACGGTTTTAATATCGAAAGAACTTGGTGCTAGTAAAACACTATGCGCAGACGTTGAAGATGCACGCGTTGGTGATGCAAAAGATTTAGACTTTATGCTAGTCAAAAAAGGAGAGAATCTTCCAATCGATGAATCGAGTGTGGACGTTGTTACACTTTTTCACACAATACATCATATGGAAGATGCATCATCAAGGTTAAAAGATATCAGCAGAATTTTGAGTAAAGGTGGTATCCTCATAATAAAAGATCACGATACACAAACCGAGTTGGATGCTGAAAATGTAACTTTTGAACATTTTGTTTACAGTATAGGTGAAGGTGAAGCGACTGTCGATGACGAAGATACTTACAAAGATATAATGCCTATGTATTATTTTTCTTCGACTAACATATCCAACTTTTTGGAGAGGATAGGTTTCAAAAAACTATATTGCGTCACGTACAAAAATCCAACCAAAACTTACAATGCAGTTTTTCAAAAAATGTAACGAGCAGCGCTAGCTAACTGTTCCAACAAAACTATTTTTTTACCAAATCTGGTAAAAAATATCGGTCATCCCTGTCAATTAACTCATTTCCAAATGGAGTAAAAAAAAGAATTCATTGTCTAAATCAGAATCGGTAACCTCAATTTCCCCTCTTAATTTTAGCCTTAATTTTTCTTGTGTTTCCTCCGATGACAAAATTTCTTGACAATAACAAATAAATTCCCATATCTTGGTTTTTTCGGTTTCAAACAAAAGGTTATTTTGAAAAATTTCTTCTTTTTGTGGTAAGGTTGATACGCTATGCACGGTAGGCATGTTGCTTCTGAGACGACTACAAACAAATTTTGTGATATCACACATAATTTCAAAAGAGTTGGCCATTTCTTTTACACAATTTATTGTAAAAGAAAAATATGATATTATTTCGTTTTTAAATATCTAAGGCCATCTCTTTTTCAATTGAATAATAAAATAATACTTTTTGAGGACCACGTCCAGCCTTGGAAACATAAAACCCGATCTCTACCGCGTCCATTTCCCGATAAAAAGAAATAAAGTTTTCATTTTCAGGTTCAACGCATTTCATATCTTTTATTTTGTGTACGTCTTTTGCGAATAATCTTAAATGTTTAACCAAAATAGGAACATACTCATCCCACTCAGATACCAATATTTCTGAAGTCCGATTTTCCACTAAAATTACTGGTGATGACATTTATAGTTCGTATAGTATTTACTTTATTTCAACCTGACCCAATAAATAAACTAAAGAAAACGCTCCTAACACACCTACACCACCGGCTACACCCAAATCTCTTACTGCATCATTATTCCTACGATTAGCCGCGTATATGTTTAATACACCCGACATCATCAATAGATGTCCCATTCCTATCATAGCGCAACCTAATTTTTGGCACATATAAGGATCTCCCATTTTAGAACAGAATTATAAAACCGCCTCAACTTTTTTAACTAATTATAAAACCGAAATAAATATACCACATTTATAAATCTTTTATTGTATACTTATTACATGGCTGTACTCAGATTTATTGATACTGATTATCGTTACGGTTATCACGCAACAAAACATGCTAGTATGCTAAAAACCATAACCGAAATTACAAAAAATACCCCTCTTTCAGCAATGCAGATATACATATCGAGTCCGAAATCTAAAGCACCCCCAAAATTCGATTACGTCGATTTGATGGCATCTCGAAAAGTTATCGAGAGTTCAGGTATTTATGTCGTAATACATGGTTGCCTTTTGTACAATCTAGCAGGTACTACCAATGGAGAAAAAGATGATAATTATCATGCAGCGTTAGCTTCAACCTTGCAAGGTTTAACAGCAGAATTAGATTTTGGGGTCTCTATCAATGCAAGTGTAGTTGTTCATCCAGGGTCTCAAAAAAACACTGAAGATGGACTTGCTCGCATATCGAAAAGTATCGAAGAGGTTCTTACTCGCAAAACTGTAGAGTCCGAAAAAATAGCTAAACTCTTAAATATGAGCGCGACCGATGTGATAAAACGTAGAATAATAATACTTGAAAACGCTGCTGGTGAAGGCACAAAATTATGTTCAACTCTTGAAGAAATTTCGAAAGTGATCAACGGTGTTAAAAAAGAGTTGAGGTGTCAAATCAAAGTTTGTATAGATACAGCGCATGCTTTCGGTAGGGGTATTTACGACTGGGGTAAGAAGGGTGAGATTGAAAAATTTTATAAGGACTTTGACAAAATTGTTGGGTTGAATCATCTCGAACTTTTTCATTTTAACGATTCTATGAAGAGTGAGGAGAAGGGAAAAAATGCACCTTTCGGAAGTAGAAAAGATAGGCATCAACAACTTGGTTGCGGCTATATTTTTGGTGGTGAAGATAGACATCCTCAAATTAAAACTTTTATGCTTGAAGCGAGAAAACACAAAATTGCAATTATAGGGGAACCACCCGAATCGGGTATGATGGATTGGTGTGTTGTATCAGCAATATTAGAAAATACAGAATATCCGCTAATGAAAATTGTCGTTTAAAATAGCATCATTTTTATTTATCGTGATGACGATAAATAAACCCATCAATGTTTGTTATTATTTATACTCTCCTTCCCAATACGTCAAAATTTTTCATTTCTAAAATTTGTTGTTGTATAGGAATCCCGATTTTCAAAGTGGGCGTCAGTTGCCTAAAACAATCCTTTGAATCATGACTTTCCTTGACCTTAATGTTCAAGCCGTAATTTTTCACTATTGAACAAACGAGGTCATACTTGCTAACAGCGGAATCGCATGTAACAACATTTTCGGTACCAAATCCATACCCTCCTATAAAAATTAGTTTTGCCAAATGTAGACAAGTTACACCATTCCACATGTGATTTTTGTAACCATTAATTTCGCTTCCATCTGGCTGGTTCAAAACCCATTCAACTAAACTTCTGTTATATGGCTCTTCACCGATTATAGAACATCTTATTAATGCTACTCTTTTATACGGGCTAACACTTTTATCGCCCATACTTTTAGTCATTCCATATAAATCAATGCTTGTATGCGGATCCGTTCTGCACATCCATGGTTCTTTCCCATCAAAAACACAATCCGTAGTTATATGAATCGCATAAGCTTTATTTTTTTCAGTAACTTGTCCGATTAATCTCGGTAAAACAGTGTTGACTCTCCAAAATTGTAACTCTTGTTCAGTAGTTACACTTTCTCTCTTATTGGTCATGCCGATACAATTAATTATCAAATCGTTTTCCAAACATAGTTGTGATAAATATCCAAATACAATTTCGGTTGATTGACCGAAATCAAAATCTTCGCGCGTTACTTCGATAATTTCTTTTATGTGTGCATTAGCATGCTTTTCTGAGTGGTACAATTTGGAAATATATTTACCCAACATGCCGTTAGCGCCTAGAATAATAATTCTACAATCGATTGAATTAAGTTCCGTAGCGTTAAGTTCCATCATAATTTTTACTTTTATTTGTTTAAAGATCTATGTTATTAGTAAACAACACCCGTTTTTAAAACAAAAACATGGACTCGCGTAATTTTTCGGCTTTGACACTTAATAGCGACCTTGCTGAGTCGTTTTTAGGTCAAACAATTCTTGTGACTGGCGGTACTGGTAGCTTCGGACAAAAATTTATAGCTACAGTTTTCGAACATTTTAAACCGAAAGCAATCGTAGTTTTCTCCAGAGATGAATTTAAGCAACACCATATGAAAACAGTTGGCGGATTCAGTGAACAAAAATACCCAAACTTGCATTATGTGTTAGGTGACATCAGAAATCGCGATCGTCTTTACGAAATTCTCAAAGAATATCGGGTAGATATTGTCGTCCATACAGCAGCGATAAAACACGTCGACATTTCTGAAAAAAACCCATCAGAGTGCATTGAGACTAATATTATTGGTTCGTTGAATTTGGTAAAAGCTTGTAAAGATGCGAATGTCAAAAGAGTTCTCGCTTTGAGTACAGATAAATGTGTCGACCCTATCAATATATATGGTGCAAGTAAACTATGTTTGGAAAGGGTAGTTATCACAGGAAATAATTTTCCATTACTCAAAGAATTTTATGAAGGTTCTACTCAAAAATGTCCGACCATCTTCTCTGTTGCCAGATATGGTAATGTATTGGGATCGAGAGGATCTGTTGTTCATGTTTTTTCGGAACAAATCAAAAATGGTACTTTAAAAGTTACCAACAAAGAAATGACTAGGTTTACATTATTAAAAAGTGAAGCTGTTAATTTCGCTTTGAATTGTATTGGGATGATGGTTGGCGGAGAAGTTTTTGTACCAGAGTTACCAAGTTACTCTTTGGAACAATTAATCAGAGTCATGTCGCCTCATCCTGAGTTTCCAATAGAAAATATCGGGCTTAGACCTGGTGAAAAAATACACGAATCTATGATAAGTAAACATGAATCACATTTGGCTTTGCGTATCAATCCTGTTATAGACACAAACAGAGGGTTTTATGTGATTCGCAATCACTTTTACGGAAAATATGTAAATTATGAATCACTCTACTCAAATATTTTTAAGGGTGGAGAAGTTATAAATTGTTGCGCAAACTGGTCTTATTCGTCAGATGATAATCCACTATTAAAAGACGATAGACTAAAGGCTCTCGTTGCTTTAGTACTAAATGAATAAAGCTAATCTGTTTATGATTTTTAAATGGATTTTCCATTTAAAAAAAGAATGTGACTTCTTATTTATTTTCAAATTTAACATCTGAGGACGGTGGCGGCCATGACATCTCGTTGTTTGATAGTTTTCCTCTTGGCATTTTCAGCAAGAACGTAAGCATCTTCTCCAAACTTTCTGAGAGCAGCTTCAGCCAATTTAGACAAGGCAACAGCGGCGTTTCTAGAAATTCTAAATTCCTTTTGTCCAAGAGGAAGCTCTTCAGCAAAGACTCTATGAACCGAGGCAACAGCAATAAGTGATCTAGGAATATTTTGCCCCTTTTCCTTTTGTGCTCCTAAAACAGCTTTCGTCAAGACACTGTTCTTATGAACACCAAGTCTCTTCAAAGCCAAAAGTAACACTTTAATCGTTACTGTTTTCTTACCAGAAAGTTGTAAAAGTTCTCTGCATTCTTTTGCGATGTTTTTGATGTGAGTTTCTGTGTCTTCAATAGCAAAGTTAACAGCCTTTTCTGAAAGTCTAACATTTTTTGGAACACCGGATTTCATCGCCTTAACAGCTGACCCGAGCTTGATACCATGTACGCTTTTATGAGTACGTTTTGCGCCTTCTTTTTTTGGTGCAGATTTTTTGACAGATTTTCTTTTGACTTGCTTTTCCATTGAATGATGCTTTGTTATTATCATTCAAGATAATTTTTTTTATTTTTTTTAATTCTTTGATCTCAGATCTTTTGTGTGGTATGAAAATTTGATATTAAGAAAAATTTTAAATTACATTTTTCACCTCAATATTTTTTTTGCGTTCCAAGTTCACGCGAATACTTGATTTATCTCTGTACCATCGTTTGCTGTGAGGTATATTGACTAGAGAATCAAAATTTTTCATGGATACCGAACCACTCGATTCGTCTTTTTTATCGACAAACCTCAAACTTTTATCGTACATTAACTGTATTTTTTTCTCAGACTCACAGCACCACATCAAGAAAGTTACTATTTTATCCGTTGGTGCATCAATTTCGGATTGAAAACGGTCAATCTGCGTAAACAATTTTCTTGTGCTTGACACGTAGTCTTTATCGTTTTCGCAACGATATGAAATTACCTTAGTAAATAGTTTTTTGTTTTGACAGATATTAAAAATAGCATCTTCAACCATCTCGGTCAATATTCTATCCCATCTTTCCATACCAGCAATATGTTTAGATATTTTCATACAAACATCGCGTATCACACATAACCTAGTGTCTGATAATTCGGGTTTTGATTTGAGCTTTGCTTGTGAAACATTGTTTTTTAATAAGGATTGCCTGAGATCCATAATGACTTGTGCGCTAGAAAAACTTACTTTATCGCCACTTAAATCGTCTGCATATCCTACTACTGTTTTTGGCGAAGTAGATAATAACTTCTCTTTCAAAGACTGATTTTGATAAAATTTTGCTCGTATAGCTATACGCAATAATTTTTCCAAATCAGCTTCCCAACTTTGTTTGATTTGAAAGTCGATTTTTTTCATACCATACTTTTTCGAAACTTGACTAAGCTCTTGGTTGTTGGTGCCCCTAACTTCCCTTTCGCGAGTCATACGCTTCACTTGCATCACCGTCTTTGCCAGTCTAATTTCGTCCTCGTACTGAGTTCCTTCAAATTTTTTGGCCTCAATGTAATGGGTCACGGTCTGCCAATAAACATATGAACCCTCATCTGACTTTTCTATGAAACCATATTTACTATCGTTTGACAAATATCCAAAAACTTTATCCGATGCTGGCGGTATGGTTATGATGTTTTCCATAACTTAAATCTTTGACCAAAATTATATAAGTGATAACAACTTTTATAAACAATTAAAATACGCTTTCAACTAAATGGATCATTACGTTATGACCATTACTTCTAAAAATAATACGACTTATGACTATTGTTATTTTTCTGTGAATGATAGCGATAAATATATTCCCGGATTGATTGGATTAGATTTGTTTAGTGACGAGTTTACTATCAAACCGATATATCATTTAGGGAATAAATCATTAGACCCAAATATTTTCAAGGTTGTATACAATTTACATGTGAAACATACTGTCGAAAATTTATTGAGATCGCTGGAAGTAAAATACATTTATTTTGCTAAATTAATAACATTGACAGACGAAGACAACACTATCCCTAAAGAGATCTATGGCACCTTACATATAAAAAGGTCACATCGTAACCCCGAATATGATCGATTACATCCAATATAAAAATGGCCTGCGATCACTTTTAAAGACATGTAAGTTATGAAAATAACATTGTCAAATGGATAGGATCAAATTCTTCGCGATAAACCGAGAAAAAAGTTTAGATGATTTTGAACATATGAAAAATCTAGCTAAAACGTTAGGAATTAGTCTGGAACGTGTTATTATCGATCCCAAGCACATTAACTATGTTAATACGGAGATTCCTCACATTAAATTGTTAAGTTACAACAATTATTTGTGGTTACACAATACAAAAGATGTCAATCCATTCCACATGTGCCCTCCTAGCTGCAATATATTAGCAGCTTCAGCGTCTCATGTTGTCCTTTATAACGAATTACTACTTGACGATAGCGCCAATTTTTATTGTATTTTTGAAGATAATGTTGAATTATCAGATCCAGAAGACAAAAGTAAATTTTTTAGGGTATTAAATAATTTGAATTATGACAATTTTGAGTTTGACGCATGTTTGTTATTCCAACCTATGTATTGTACAGAGGTAAACCGTAGAAAATATTATAATGATATTGATGCAGTGGATAGAATCGGATTTGGTGGCTCTTATGCGTATGTTATCTCAAAAAGAGGGGCTGGTAAAATGGTAACTTCGCTACAACATCAATTAAATAGATCGGCTGATGACCATTTATCTAACGCATGTTCCATAGATGGTTTGATGAAAACGTACATAGCTCCGATTTTTGCTAAAATACCTCTGAGAACCGAAAACTTGTGTAATGCGTACTTAAATATACCTATACAAGACAAACCTTACGTGTCTAATATGTATGTTTCAAAGAACGAGTTGTGTACAAATTTTGAAAGTAAGAGCGTCGCTCTTGAAAAATTGGCGTTAAAAAACGAAACGAGTTATGATGGATTTAGGAATAGTTTATCGAAAATGCACAAAGAGAATACTTCATATTTTAACTCTAAATCTTTTCATTTCGTTTGGGTAAAAGGTCACAGAACTTATTCAATAATTCAATACTTGGCTGTGAGAGCTGCGTTGAACATAAATCCAGGGTATCAACTATTCATATATAACGATGAAGAACCTGTCAATAATAAATGGTGGGAATTAACGAAACTCCACGCGATTATTTTACACATTAAACCGCCAAAAATCATCAACGGCAAAAACATACCTTACGCTCAACATATTGCGGACATAATGAGGATATGTATAATTTACGAGTTTGGTGGTATTTATATCGATGCAGATCTTTTAATGGTTAAACCGTTAGAGACATTGTTAAGTTCTATTCAGAACAAAACAGATCTTGTAATGTGCAAAGAAACAGACGATAAAATTTGGAACGGTTTTATAGCAGCTGGAGAACCTAGAAACTATTTTTTAGAAAGGTGGATCAAAGAGTATGAGACTAAATATGGTGATGAAATTGGTGGGTGTTGGTGGGCTGGTTTAAGTGTTGAAACCCCTATGAGACTTTACAAAGAGTCTGCAAACGACTTACGCCTTTTGGATACTCCTAATTTTTTACCTTTTAGTTTTTACGATGACACAATATATGGAGTAGATTGGTGTGAAGGTGTGTATGAAACTAGTTACGGCTTACATTTATGGGAAACCGAAGCGGAAAAAAGAGGTGTATTACCCAAAAATACAGAATGGTTTTCGCAACATCCTCTATCTATTTTTGCGAAACTTTTCGGAAAATACATTTAAGCTTTTAAATACCAAATTTTTGGGAAAAACAAACAATATTAATCAATATATATTAAAAATATGTCTCAAAGCAATACTTTAGTTTACGCTGATACTGTTTGCGCGAGCGAAAAATTGTTAGCACCTGTTGGTTTCAATCTTTTAAACCCAAATAGAAGTTTAGTGCCTTCTACCAGTGCGGTTGCTTACGATGCTACTAGCGGGGGTCTTTATGTTGGTAACTCGAGTTCATGGGTGGCAGCTGGTGGATCAGGGTCTAACGGGCCTACAGGACCTTCAGGTTTTGCTACAAATACGGGGTCAACAGGACCTTCAGGTTTTGCTACAAATACGGGGTCAACAGGACCGGGTACAACTTTCCAAACAATCACATTTTCCGATTTTATAAGCGGACCAGGTTTTAGCCTGTTCTTCCCTGGTACTTTCATACCTATTACTCTTACTTTTATTAAATATGATAATTTGGTCACTTTGTATGTTCCACAATCAGGAGGTTATGCATGTAGTAGTGCGTCCCATATTTTTACAAATAGTCCTATGCCTTTAAATTTGCGACCATCTTTATCGCAATCGTATAGTGTTCCAGTATTTAGCGGTCCTTTATTAAATTCTCCTGAAGCAGGAACTTTGTTTATTTCTTCAACAGGGATATTAACATGGACAACTGCTAACAACGGGGATTTTGGCCCTACAGGATTTGGTGGGTTAGCATCGACATGCGTTACTTATATGCTATAAGCGCGTAATCCACAATTTTTTTAAAAGCTTAAGTTTTTGTGTAAAAAAACTTTGGTAGTTTTCTAAATGCGAAGGGAATGCCGTGAAGCGAAGCTCTAAGTTATAATGATATCGTCGTTGTCGCCCAGAATTTGATAGTACCTACTGGATATCAAATACCAAATAATGATTTTTTGGTAGTTAAGTTTTTTTACACAAAAAACTTTAAGTTTAATAATTAAAATCATGTCGCAAAGTAATAATTTGATTTATGCCGATTCGGTCGTTGCAGGTGATAGCTTGAGTGCGCCTGTTGGTTTTAATTTACTAAATCAAAATACTAGAACTCTCGTCCCTTCAACAGGATCTATCGCATACGACGTTTCTACGGATTCACTTTATTTTGGTAGCACGACCGCGTGGAAGGTAACTAGCTCTGGAAGCGGCGGTGGTTCAACTGGTTTGACTGGTTCGACTGGAAGTGTTGGACAAACTGGTTCAACTGGGCCTCTTGGATTAGCCACAAATACAGGGTCAACAGGTTCGGCCGGATCCTCCACAATTATAGGGTCTACAGGTCCTTTTGGATTAGCCACAAATACCGGTTCAACTGGGCCTCTTGGATTAGCCACAAATACCGGTTCATCTGGGCCAACTGGATTACCTGGAACCGCCACAAATACTGGGTCAACTGGACCAGATGGGTCCTCCACAATTACAGGATCAACAGGTCCTTCCGGTTTCGCTGCAAATACAGGGCCGACTGGATTACCTGGATCCTCCACAACCACAGGGTCGACAGGTCCTCTTGGATTAGCCATAAATACCGGTTCAACTGGGCCTCTTGGATTAGCCATAAACACTGGTTCAACTGGACCTATTGGATTAGCCATAAACACCGGTTCAACTGGGCCTCTTGGATTAGCCATAAATACCGGTTCAACTGGACCTAGTGATATCGCCGCAAATACCGGTTCAACTGGGCCTCTTGGATTAGCCACAAATACCGGTTCAACTGGACCTCTTGGTATCGCCACAAATACAGGGTCGACAGGTCCTTTTGGGTTAGCCATAAATACTGGTTCAACTGGACCTCTTGGTATCGCCACAAATACAGGGTCGACAGGTCCTTTTGGG
>Ga0315284_10011190_pt1 | contig 12798 bp, 17 predicted proteins | sample YL17G09_16_MG_FD_203696 | JGI IMG/M metagenome (GOLD analysis project Ga0315284, IMG submission 203696) | Sediment microbial communities from Yellowstone Lake, YNP, Wyoming, USA - YL17G09_16 | ecosystem: Environmental > Aquatic > Freshwater > Lake > Sediment | place: USA: Wyoming | collected... | reverse complement strand
TTTCACTTTTTCATTTTTGTTTCCTCCGTTTTTATTGTTTCTTTTTTGTTAATTTCTTTTTTATTTTCTAAGTCCTTGGACTTTTTAATTTCTTCATCTACTTCTCTCATGAAGTTTTGTCTCTCTATGTCCATAACTTTATTTTTTTATTATTCTTACTATTTCTTTAGGAGACACTACAATACATTTTGCCATAATCTCCTCTATTCTAGTTTTAGGTATATCGTAATGGTCTTTGTGAAACCAACACTTTTTTATTCCTAAATCTTCTGCCATCTTGTGTAAGTTTTCCTTTGAATAGGGATCACAAACTAAATGTCTTTTATTATCGCAATAATATTTCATTCTTCTAATTTTGTCGGCATGAGAGGATTTGAACCTAAAACTGAATCAGAGCGCTTCTGATTTTTGTCCTATTTTACTTCGCTTCCAGGCTTCGTCCGTCGACTGACTAATCCATTCCACTTTTCAATCTTATCTCCTAAGAGCGCCTCCTTCCAAGGGAGGGTCGGTTCACCACACCGAAAGCATACCGTTTTGAGCGGAGAACAGGACTCGAACCCGCAACATCCACCTTGGCAAGGTGGTACTCTAAGCCAATTGAGCTATCTCCGCAAACTCAGATTTTTATTCGACCATCTTCATGATCACCCGTGAGGGAGGTTGTTACAATCTGCAACCTTACAGTTCCTTGCACACGAAGTATACTGAAAACTCATATGGAGCGAAAGACGGGCCTCGAACCCGCCACCCCCTGCTTGGAAGGCAGGCGCTCTACCAAATGAGCTACTTTCGCATGGAGCCGAGGGGCTGTTCTCCAACAGTGAGTTCCCTTTCAACTCGGCATTTGAGCGAATAGAGAGAATCGAACTCTCGTATTCTGGTTGGAAGCCAGACATAATATTGCTTTCGCCACCACTATACTATACTCGCATTTTGTAGGGATATGTTGAAAGAGTGTTTTTTTGAAACCCATTTTCGAAGTAACTCTCTCAGTCGCCACTACAATTTATTTGTAGACACCATAAGGTGTCACACAATATTTTAATTCAAAGAACTAGTGGAGACGAAGGGAATCGAACCCTCAACACACTGATTGCAAATCAGCATCGCTTAAGCCTTAGTACATGCGCCCCCTTTTCTAACTTTCCTTTATTTTTCAGTATGCGGTAGTTAGATACCATTTCTGCTACTCTTAATTGTGGAGCGTAACGGAGTCGAACCGTTGACCCCCTGCGTGCAAGGCAGGTGCTCTAGCCAACTGAGCTAACACCCCATGTGTGGTACAATGTGTTCTTTCTTTCTTCAGTATCAAGCTTACGAAGACTAGAGTTCATTGTTGTATTACTTGCTTGATAGGCATAATATCTACCACAGTTTTATTTCCACATTCCGCCAGAATGCAATCGTTCAATTTCTCTCTCAATTTTCTTCTGTCTTTTCTTTTCTAAAAAGTCGTTAAACTCTTTTAGAAGCGGAACTGGTATTTCAATATTTTTGTCAAAGAACTCTTGTAGTATTTCTTCTTTAGTAAACGTATGTTCTACAATTCCATTAGTCCACTCGTCTCGCCAAAGGCCCCAACCACTCTTTCCAATCAATACACTCCTTAAAATATTTGGGTGTCTTGTTTTTATTTCTTCATCAGGTTTATATTGTCCATTTTCAATTTTTCTGAAACAATATTTTCCTTCATCTCCATCAGGATCAAAAACTATTTTATTTCTACTCTCTATATTAGAGCCACAAAATGTTATTACTCCTGATCTATTAATTTGAAAAAAGAAGTTAAACATTTTATTGAAGTTGTCAGAATACTTTTGCAGTTTTCTTTCATTTTTACTTCCGATAGTTTTTTTTCTTTCTTCTATTCTTTTTACTCTTTCTTGGCCTAGATGGCTCCCAAGCTTTGACCTCCTTGATTTTTCATTTTTTTATTTTTTAGTTAAACATTTATTTGTCGAGATAGCTGGATTCGAACCAGCGGTCTCTGCATCCCAAATGCAGCGGATTAAACCTGACTTTCCTATATCTCGTTATGTTGAGGTGATGGGAATCGAACCCACTCAGCTATAAGCAACGGTTTTACAGACCATCCCAACTCTCCTGCGTTGGCGCACCTCAATGTGTGGGATAAGAGAGAATCGAACTCTCTTGGCTACGTTTTACAGACGTTCCTGGCTACCCTGGCCGTTATCCCATTTGAGTTTTACGTTCTCCAACGTTGGATTTTGATAGTGTACAGTAGACCAAATACTACTTGTGCGGTCTGTACGGGATTCGAACCCGTGACCTTCGCCGTGACAGGGCGACATTGTGACCAGCTCTACTAACAGACCATTTAAGTTTAAAGCTCTCCAACTTGCGGTCCTGAAGGGAGTCGAACCCTCTCTGTTACTAACTTCACATCTCATAGACAGTGAGACACACCAGCCGTTATGCGCCAGGACCATTTTATTTTTTGTCGAGATGACAGGACTCGAACCTGCAACCCCGTGCTCCCAAAGCACGTGCGCTCCCAATTGCGCCACATCTCGTTCTTACGGATGCCTTTCTTTTTTTTACAATCGTCATTGTAAATAATTATGAACCGCAGAGCCGTTTCAGTGTCAGGAGTGAGGGAGTCGAACCCTCGGTGGAGAGCAACTGAGTCCCCACACTGGTTTCCAAGACCAGCCAATTAAACCAACTCTTGCAACTCCTGATAATTTTTGTCGGGGACCCAAGATTCGAACTTGGACTAGGCATTTATGAATTGCGATGTAACTCGTTGCATCACTACTGTTGCCAGAGATTTCTTGTATGAGCTTTTTTTACTGTGCTACCGTTACACTAATCCCCAAAATAAAATTCCAATAATTCAATGAACAAAAAAAACTCGCTCTTTTTGGGAGCGAGTTTCTTAACTTTTAATATTTTTTTAAACCATTATGATCCAAATAAAGTTAACATACTCGCTACCCCGCTATAATCCGCTGGAGCATACCCCATCCCTGCAGCGCCTTTCGGCATCGCTGGCATGTTTTGTGAATATGTAGTTACTTGTTTCATCAGTGTTCTTTAATTTAAATAGTTATAATTTTTTCTTTTCTATAATTTATACGGACAAAGTTAGTAAAAGTTACATGTATTTGCAAACTTTTTTTTCACTTTTTATTTAACTCTTTGAGAATCAGTCCGAAAAAAATTAAAATCCTTCTTTTTTTACTCCGCTTGCTACTGCAGCTTCAGCTTTGTCTTTTGACATGATGGCACACATCTTATGTCCATCTTTAGTTTCTCCTTTACATACATATCCGCCTTTTGCGTTTTTAGAAATAATAGGATCTACGAAGGGTTGTTTACTTTTTAATTTCATACAATAGCCTTCAATTACGATTGGTTTACTCATATTTTTATATTTATTAGGTTTAGTAATAAATATAAAATATTTTCAAAATAAAGTAAATGATTTTTATTATTTAGTTCCTGTCGATCCGAATCCGCCCTCTCCTCTATCAGTAGATTCTAATTCTTCAACAGATTCAATTTCTGCAGTTTCGTGTTTTGCAATAACCATTTGTGCAATTCTTTCACCATGTTCAATAGTTTGTAACACAACAGTATCATTCTTAAGAATAACACCAACTTCTCCTCTGTAATCAGAATCAACAGTTCCTGGTGAATTTAATACAACTATTCCTCTCTTAAGAGCTAATCCGCTTCTTGTTCTTACTTGACCTTCATAACCAAATGGTATTTCCATAAAAAGTCCTGTTGGAATTAATTTTATCTCACCTGGACCAAGAACTATTTTAGCATCTAAATTTGCTCTTAGATCAAAACCTGCAGCTCCTTGTGTTGCATAAGAAGGCATTTCATTTTTTGATTTGTTTATAATTTTTAATTTCATATTTTATTTTTTTATACTCGTTTGTTCAACTTGAATCATTTTATCTTCTATCATATGAACCATGTTCATAAAATCAGGAGTTCTTTTTAAATCTTTTACTCTTGGTATTGGGAAGTTAACTTTTATATGCTCTGTTATTACCCCTGGATTTGCTCTCATGATATAAATATCATCACCAAGATAAACTGCTTCAGAAATGTCGTGTGTAACAAGAACAATTGTTGGTTTTACTTTCATCCATATATCCATCAACATATCTTGCATTCTAAGACGTGTATTTATATCTAACGCACCAAATGGTTCATCCATAACAATAATCTCAGGATTTGAAAGAAGACTTCTTGCAATAGCAACTCTTTGTAATTGTCCTCCAGAAAGTGTTGGATATTTTGCGTACTTATCTTTGTGTTTTTCAAGACCTACAATTTGCAACATTTCCATTGCTCTATCACTTCTTTCTTTTTTTGAAATACCTTGAAATTCTAAACCAAGAGCTACATTTTCCAAAACACTAAGCCATGGGAATGATGAATATTGTTGAAACACCATTCCGACTCTATCTTTTTTTGTAATAGGTCTTCCTTTAAAATATATTTCTCCACTTGTTGGTTCTTGTAAACCTGTCATGTAGCGAAGAATTGTTGATTTACCACAACCACTAGCGCCAAGTAAACAAACGAATTGACCTCTGTTTGGTTGATCCTCTATTAGGAGATTAAAATCTTTTAAAACAACATTTGTATTGTCGTAAACCTGAGAGATATTACGAAGTTCTATAATGTCAGGTAATTCTGTATTTATGAATTGCATATCTTAAATGTATTTGTAAGGGAATAATTTTTTATCTAACCATTTGAATAATCTGTCTTGCAAAAATCCTATTATCACAATAACAATAAGTATTGCAAATACTTTATCTAATCTACTTTGACGAGCTGATTTAAATATCATCGCACCAACACCACCATTTTGGTTGATCATCTCAGGAACAATTATGTATGTCCATGAAATCGCAGTCAAAACTCTTATGTCGTCAGAAACTTTTGCGATAACAGCAGGAAAATAAACTGACTTTATTGTTTGCCACTTTACTGCTCCTAGTGTATATGATGTTTGAGGATAAACTTTCTCTACTTCTGCAATTCTTTGAATAACCACTGGAAGTAAATAAACAATAATACCAAACGCCAAGAACTGAACCTTCATATTTGTTTCTATACCAAACCAAGCTATAAACAAGCCTGTAAGCGCAGTTAAAGGAACAAACCTTAAAGCATCAATGGGTTTACCAAACAACTCTCTAAACAAAGGAAATAGGCCTAAAATAAAACCTAATGGAACAGCAATTAAAACTGCTTCTAGGAATCCTAGTAAATTTAATTTAATTGAGATGGATGCATTATATAATAAAAAGTCATTAAAATGTAGTTCATGAAATGCTGTTATTACATTTAATGGTGGTGGCAATATTGCGTTGGATCCGATAAACATTGATGTTAGTTGCCAAATAATAACAAGAATAAGAAATCCTGCTATTTGCAAAGTCAATGTTTTATTTTTATTGAGTTCGCCTCTTAATTCAAAAAATTCTTTCATATTTTTTTTGATTTTGGGTAAAAAAAAAGAGGAGCTTTAGACTCCTCTCTTAAGATTATTATTCAGGGATAAGTTCGAAGTCTGTACGTCTATTTTTAGATCGACCATCTTCCGTTTTGTTATCATCCACTGGCTTATCAGGGCCATTTCCGATTACAACAATACGATTCTTATCAAAATTATGTGCTGTGATTAAATAATCAGCAACAGATTGTGCTCTTTTTTTAGACAAAGATTTATTTGGGGCTACACTACCTACATTATCAGTATTACCTTCAATTCTAATTCTTGCTCCAGAGAAACCTTTTGCAATATCTACAAATTCTTTATCAATTACATATTTAGAATTTTCATCTAAAGTGTATGCGCCAGTTGCAAAAGAAATTGTTACTTTCTTTGTTGATATGGCTGCTACATTTTTATGATCTTCCTTAATAGGTGCAAAACTAGAAGAGTTTTCTGCTAAATGTGTAGGGCCACTAAGCTTAAGAGCTTTAACACCATCTACATAAGCTATTGTTCTCCATGATGGAACAACTCCATTTACAACACCAACTTTTTGATATTCTACAGTCATGGTATTATACAAGTCTTCACCTGACACACCATCAAAAGTACCATTTAAATTGAAGAAGTTAATATTATCTCCTGCAGTACAAAGACGAGCATTGTTGATTGCGTTTAAACAGAAATCTACAGGTTGTCCAAGACCATCAGCAAGTATTTGAGCTGCCTTCTTCTTGTTATCTTCGTTGCTATTAATTTCTGATGCACCTATCATCCAACCCTCAATAAGCTTTCTTAATTCTTCTTTATGAGATTGAATATATTCATCTTTTGCATAGAAAATATCGGCAATAATATTCTTAGCAGTTTTTGTGCTAATTAAAATCTTAGAGCCCTCTACTCCTTCTACACACGCTTGATCATCAGGAGACCAAACTACAGCTGCATCAACTTGTTGTTTTTTGAAAAGGTCGGCTGCATCAATTGCACTCGCAACCTCAATGATTTGGACATCTTTAATATTTAACTCTCCAGCCTTGAATAAGCTTAAAAGAAAAGTATGTGATGGTGTCATAGGAGCTACAGCAATTTTTTTGCCTTTAAGGTCAGCTACACTAGCAATACCTCTACGTACAACAACTGCATCGCCACCTCTTGACCAATCGGTTTGGAAAACGATTTTTGGATTAAATTCTTTAAGACCATTCACCTCTGTTGGGAATGCATCAGCAGTTTGCCATAACAAATCTACTTTACCTGCCTTAAACGCTTCTCTCGATGCATTGAAATCATCAATAAGCTTGAACTCTACAAGGATACCATAATCTTTAAAGAATCTTGAGTTTTTAGATGCTTTAAATCCTTCATTAAAATATTGTCCACCTGCGTATCCGCCCCAAGTAACAACGCCAATCGTCATAACTTTCTCTTGATCATTTGTGTCTAGACCTGTCGCTGGGTCTACTTTAGGTGTGGGAATAATCATCTTTACTCCAAAAAATAATCCTGTGCCAATTACTAAGGCGATTAGGATTCTACTGAACGGTGTTAACTTTGTTTTCATTTTTCTTTTTTTTATTGTTACTACTATTTTTCTCTAATTATACGTTTATTATTTGTTTTTGTTACAATTAATTGAAGAAATTTTTATGTTTTATTTCCCCATTATTTTTATCTGAACTAACTGGAGTTGGTGTGTTCACAGTAAAATCAATTGTTGGATTTGTAGATCCTTGATTTAAGCTCTTTTTGTTTTTGCTATCACCAAAGATATTATCAATACCTTTTTGTTCTAGTTCTTCTAAGAATTTAAGACCTTGTGTTGCATAAACATCATCTTCTAAATCAACAGTGTTTATGAATTGAGCAGACTGATCTAACATTCTATCCATCTCACCAATTTTACCACCAATATCTTCTACAACAAATTGCATAGCTTCATCAAATATTAATTTCTTATCACTACCTCCGTTGATAATACTCATTGCAGATCTCATAACAGAATGACTCTTACGAATTGTTTCATATTCATCTTCTCTCATTTCAACTTCATTCTTTGTATTCAAAATCATGATACCAGAATAATAATGCATTCTCTCAAGAACTCCATAAAGAACATCCATTCTATTTACTAAGTTTTGATTACTTGCAATATTCTTTCTCAATCTCTCAACTTGAGCTAAATAAAGATTCATTTCCATTTCTCTTTCCTTACCTTTAGATTGTGCAGCTTTAGCTAGATTTGCTTGTTCTTCAAGTTTATCTTTTTTGTCAGCAACTTTTCTCTTCATTACACCCAACTGATTTTTTAATTCAGTCAACTGAACTTCCATTTTCTTTTTCTTCTCTCCTAAATCGTCTATATAACTCTTCAAAATAGCAATAGGATTCATTTGAATGATTGTTCCTGTGAATGCACGCATAGCCATTTTATAAAGATACCATATAGTTGCTCTGAATTTAGGATCCATAAGAACATACGCCACAACAAATATACCTAAACCTAAAAAAGTTGCATATAATGTGTTTTGAAATAATGTAATTATTGTCGGCAACATGTTATATAATAACCATCCGCCACCTGCGATTATTCCTGCTAAAAACAAGAATCCTGTTTTACCCTCTGGTTTTGACCAAAATGATTTCTTTTCCATAATTTATTGAATAAAAGTTTGAATGTTAGTTTTATCAGAAATGATTTGTGCTTTCACAGCTTCAAGAGTGTATTTAAAATTCTTGGCTGTAGACTCAATTTTGAATTGTTCGTTTTGAGCTTCGTTTTGAAGTACTGACATTTCATTTCTTAGTTGAGCAATATCAGTTTGAAGTTTAATAATATCTTCTGATTTAGAAGCAATCATTTTTTCTTTTTCAGAAACATTGTTCATACGACTTGTAACGTCTGATGCGATTTTAGATTTTTTGCTTGCTTCAAAATCTTTTTCTTCGTTATCAAGAACATTTAAATAATGATCTGCTGTTTCTAACAATCTTTCTTTCGTAAGATTTGTCGATGCTTGGAGAACTCCAAAAGCAGATTGGTATTTCATTTGCTCGGTGAATCCTGGAGCATTGTCAAGATTTTTCTTTGACTTGTTGAATTCGTAATAATCAACACCATCAAGATTGTTCTTTTCAATAACACCTAATAAATATTCATGGAACTTTGTGTCGAAGGCCCCATTCATTTGAGGTATCGATGTGTTGTTTGTGAGATTAATTGCCTGAACTTGTTCAGTTGCAGTATTAACTTCTTTTGTTTCGGTTTCTGTTGCTTGCTCCTCAGAGGTTACAAAAGCAGATTTTATACTGCTAAAAAATCCCGATTTCTTTTCTTCTTTTTTTTCGTTTGACATTGTCTTTTTATTTTTAAGTCGAATATTATACGGCCAAAAATAAAAAAAGTTACAGACATCTGCAACTTTTTTAACAAATAAATAATAAAATGATAGAATTACTTCAAAAACGCATTGGAGCTAACAAACTTAACTGTGTCATTTTCAACTTTAACAACCATTCTTAACACAGATGTTTCTACTGCTAAACCTGTTTTTTTATAACTTAGAGTGATTGTCCCATCAGAATTTTCAGTTTTGTTTGTTAATTTAATTTGGTAAGCAAATTTTATGTTTTCAAAAACTTCCAAAACCTTTTTAGAACCACCATTCTTCTTAATACATTCTGAAGATGTAAATTTTAACATAGTAGGAAAATCGTTTAATTTATATAACATTTGGAAGTAATTACCAAAAGAGCTACCTTCCACAAAAACTGGATTACTCCATTTACCTTTCTGAGCAAAAGACCCAAAGGTCAAACCTAAGACAGCGATTAATATTAAGATTACATTTTTCATATTGTGCGTTTTATATCTTATTATACGATATCAATTTAAAAAAGTTACAAAGTATTTATAATAAATGAAGAAGAAGCCAAATAAGCTACAAATAAAGAAGTTATTCAAGGAATTTGGGTATTTAAAGGCCGATGAGGAGTATAAGTCCGAGTTTGTGAGAGATATTAGCCCAGAGTTCCAAGATGCCATTAGAGCGTTCCTAAAGGACAAACCAGACCTTAATGCTTTATTTGGATTTTATAAGGAATCTTCAGAAAATAATGAGGGGTCAAACGAAATCCAGGAAAGCAACAAAATAAAGCGAATTTCAGACTACACATATGAAGAATCTGCGGAATGTGGTTTAATACCCTATACCACTGAAATTCAAGGCAAAACAAGCATAAATTCAAACATGAATGCGGATATGAATGAGGGGTTAAATATGGGCCCAAATGATGGTGTAAATGATGGTGTAAATGATGCTATAAACAAAGATATTGATGATAAGGATCAGAAAATTAAAAAACTATACAGACAAATAGCAACCAGAACACACCCAGATAAGGTTAAGTTGAAGTTCTTGAACGATATTTATTTGAAGGCTAAAACAGCTTACCAGGCCAAAGATTTATTTTCAATTTATTTAATTTGTAATGATCTTGATATAGAATATAAATTGGATGATAATGAAGTTGGCGATTTCGATAAAAACATAAAAGCTCTGAGACACTCAAATAGCGTCACAGAGCTTACATATTTATGGGTTTGGTATTTTGAAGAAGATGTGAATAAAAAAATGAAGATACTACAACATTTTATTATAACAAATCCTCAAGCAGTAAGACCAATCTTTAATTAAGGAAGTGGTTTATTGCTTCGCTATGATTTGCTTCATCACCCCAAGCGCCAACCATTAAAAATCCGTCCACTGTTTCAACAGCAACAATAGGATCATCATCCGTAAAGAAATTTCTCTTTGGAATTGGTCTTGGAATTGGAAGTATTTCCATTGACTTAGAATCAATTGTTTTTCTTGTCAAGTTAAACATGTGTTTAGCTGCGCAAATAACAAATCTTGGGTCAATCTTTGCCGTGGTAGGATCTACATAAGATTTCTCAATTGACTGAGTCATTTCTTTGACATTGATTGGGCCAATCCAAAATGGCAATGTTTTTCTTGAAAAGTTTACTTCAAATTCAACACCTTTATCGGTATATGAAATTACTCCTTTTCTACAAAGAAATTCGGAAATAAATACGCTATACATATTTCTTGTTGAGCTATTTGAATTTGATAAGGTGAAATTTAATAAATTCAACAAGTGGCTGTCTTCTATATTTCTAACCTTAAATACTTCACCTTTCACAGTTCTCCATTCAAGATCTCTAAAATCTTTTGGAGTTCTTAATATATCAAAATCCCATTCATCTTCATCATCATAATCATTTTCTACATCTTTAACGGCTAGCACTGAATTATCAGCAATGTGAAATGCAATAACTTTTTCTTGTATATCCACAGGAATTGATTCTATGTAAAGATTTGAGTCACCCCAAATCAAACCATATTTATTGCACAATGCAATCCAATCTTCTTTAGGAATGAATTTATACTGAGGAGCCAACACTCTATATTTTTCAATAAGAGCTAACTTATCATTTTGTGCTTTAATCTTTTTAGGATCAAGGTCTTTTGCTTCTTTGAAATTGGTGAAACCCAACTCTCTCATTTTGCTTATCCTAGCCATCTCAGCCTCACTTGGCTTAATAAGATTTTTGGCTAAGTTTACATCCACATTTTTAAAATCATCGTGGATATCTTTAATAGTTACTTTTGTTTCCATGGTTATATTTTTTACGAATTTACAAAAAATTTATTTAACTGTTGCATTTTTACTCCAGAATTCTACACTCTGAGCATATCTTTCTCTATCAATCGGAACTCCAGAACCACCTTCAGAAATACCCAAAGCGTTGCGCATCATTGTTATAGGCTTCATTGGTTCTTCGTCAGAAGACATTTGTCCAAGTATGGCAACAACACCCCAATCAGCATCAAAATATAAAGGTTCGTCTTTATATTCACTTGCTGAATGCTCTTTTAACAATTGCTCTCTTGAATAAAGAACAATCATCAGATATTCAGCCTTGGATGCAGGCAATGGTAATTCAAACCATCTATCCATCACAGGAAGTTCGCTAGGAGTTCTAGAAGAAAATCCTGATCTCAAATATTGATAATTTTCAATAGCGATTGGCATAGAACCTGTTCTTGCGCTTGTCTTGTTTTTTAAACATACAAGCTTACAAAAATCAGCATATCCAGGAATTGTTTTTTTAACATCACTTACAATAGGAAGTATATTTCTTCCTTCTATTACTTTATAAAAAACTTCAAGCTCTGAATTAATCATAGCTTCAAATTCTTCAACAGACATGTCTGTTATTTTTGTTCCGCCGAACTTTGGATCAAAATGTCTTTTGCCAAAATCTGTAACTTTTACTTTTTGTATATGTTTTTCCATAAGTTTATTATCACTTATACGAAAGTTACAGCAAAAAGTTATACTTTGCATAGATAAGTTATCTACACATTGTTAATAAGTATACAGATTCGTTATTTTATCACGTATACAAAGTTCCCATTCTCTAATTGAGAAAGGTGAATTGGTGCCCAAAATAAATTGGGGCCTCTATAACTCGTACTGCTTGACACAAAGAAGTCGAACACTTCTTTCTTTTGGTTTTCAACCAAACAAAACCACCCATCTTGGGTTTTTTTAGGGTTCTCTAGAACCTTTAATTCAAAATTTTCTCCTCTTCCTGAACATTCATAAAAAACATCTCCCTTTCTTAAATCTTTAATTTGCAAATAATAATCCTTCCAGTCTTCACCGTAATTAAACATACTAGGTGTGACAATTTTAACTGCTTTTTTCATAGCTATTGTATTTAAAATTCTACTCTAATAAAGAACGTATTTCTTCTTATAATAAATATCCTATAATTTAAAAATACCCTTTGTTTAAATAAAAAAAGGCTCACTAGGAGCCTTTAAAATTCGATAATTTCGTTGGTTTATGAAATTATTTTCCAATCTCAAAAAGTTCATCTAAATAATCCCATAAAGGCTCATTTCCCTTTACTTGATCTAATTGATATTTGAAATGTGAGTGTTCTTTTTTGTATTTTAAAAACATGCTACTACCTGTCATTTTAGAATATTGTACGTTTGCAATTCTATCACAAAGTTTAACAAATGTCGCAAAAGGAACATTACGAATATCTTCATAAATAAAATCAGGCATTCTTTCATCTCTATCTCTTCCACGACCATAATTTGTAACAGCACGAACAATTTCAGCTACATCTACATTTGTAACTTTTTTTATGCTGTTATAATTTTGTCTAGCATCTTCCACACTATCATGACAATAACAAGCTGCAATTACAGTATAAATCTTAT
>Ga0315284_10011189_pt1 | contig 12799 bp, 20 predicted proteins | sample YL17G09_16_MG_FD_203696 | JGI IMG/M metagenome (GOLD analysis project Ga0315284, IMG submission 203696) | Sediment microbial communities from Yellowstone Lake, YNP, Wyoming, USA - YL17G09_16 | ecosystem: Environmental > Aquatic > Freshwater > Lake > Sediment | place: USA: Wyoming | collected... | reverse complement strand
GGTCGAGAATCGGCAGTGAGGCGCTCGGGGGGGAAAGATGCCTCAGAGGCTTCTCTGGGGCCTACAGAGCATCAGAAGGGAGATGGCATGGCTGAGGAAGGGGCGACCAAAGTAGTCATCGCCGATGGCCACGTAGTAGTCCGCACGGACTTCGGCCCGTGGTCGCGGACGGTGGGCGCCCAGGTCCCGACGCGGCCCTATGGCCCACTACCTCCGACTGGCGTCGACATCGTGGCGGGCTTGGAGCGAGCCTCGCTGACATGGATCTCGCCAACGAAGAACACGAATGGTGAGGCACTCCGAGAGGATGAACTCGCCGGGTTCTACATCTACTGGATCGGGGCGGTTACCTGGGAGGCGGTGACGACATTCCACGTCGGGGACCTCGTCCGCCACGGGGGGATAACCTATCGGTGCACGGTTCAGAACTTCAACGAGGAGCCGCCGAACGCATCCTACTGGGCGGCCTACGTCAGCATGGACGTAGACGATCCGGCGACCTACACACGGCGGGAGTTCGCGGACGCCGAGCGCTTCGAGTTCACGATCCCAGATCCGGGCACGACCTACGGGCCGTACTACTTTGCGATCACCGCAGTCAACCGCGACGGAATGGAATCCACAGCCACGACTGAGGTCAATGCAACGGGCATCGAGGTATCCGGAGACGTCGTTACATCGGTGGACGACTGGGGTACGGGAAACGTCGAGCAGGTGATCGTTGGCGCCGGCCGCATCTTCCTGAAGCTCCGACCGCAGAAAACGACGTGGCAGGGCTTTGCCTACTACGTCATCTATTTCGATGTGGATGACGGTACCGGGTTCACAGGGGTCTGGACGGAACTCGGGCGGGATGTAGTCGGGTGGATGCATTCGCCGCTCGACACAACCCACGCCTACGCATACAAGGTCACGGTCCTCGGATGGGATGGCACGGAGACAACCGGAACTACCCATGACAATGGCGGAGCCGGATACACGCCGAATGAGGCGAACCAGACGGCCATCCTGGCTGACACCGTTGCGGCGCAGCACATCATCTCGCAGTTCGACATCATCAGCCGGACGATCTTCGGTGGCACCTTCCAGGGCCTTGACTGGGGGCCGAGTGCTGGCACGCAGATTCGCATGGACCGAGTGGGGGGGACTGACAGCCCTCTGCTGAGAATGGGCGGAGAGAATCTCGGCTACAAAAGCGGGCTCGGCATCTGGATGGGGTATGACGACGGGGCTTCTGAGTGGAGGCTGTTCGTCGGGGACACAAACGCCTCGCCCCAGCAATACGTCGCATTCGACTACAGTGGCCTGACGATCTATGGCGACCTCTTCTGCTCGCAGGATCTGGAGTTTGTGGGCACGGTCTCCAACCACATCGGGTTCGCGGTGCCGAGCGCCGGCAACGCCAAAGACGACATGGAATCGAACTCGGGCAACTTCTACGTGGGGGCTACCGAGAAGTTCTTCCGCGTCCAGATCGACGGCACGGGGACACCGAACAGGTTCAAGTGGTCGAATGACAATGGAGGGTCTTGGGAGGCGACGGGCATTCAGATCACGGGTGGCGCTCAGGCCCTGGAGGATGGGGTCACCGTGACTTTCGGCTCGACGACTGGCCACACGTCGGGAAACTACTGGGACTTCACGGCGGGCGACACAACCGTGAACATCCACGACATCATCGGCGTCTATCGGCTGTTCGCGAGTACCGAGAAGCCGGACGACGGGACGCGCATCATCATGGACGGCTACGGCTTGGGGGGAGGGATTGATCTATACAGCGGCGAGTCTGGTGTTTCGCACATCAACCTGCACGCTGCCGGTAGCATACTGATCGAAGCCCTGGGGGGGGCTTGACCCTCACCTCTGGTGGGGGCGACGTTGACATCGATGCCGGGAGCGGGACGATCACGCTGAGCTACACGACCCGCCTGACCATGGACTTCGGTGCGACGACACTCTCCTGGGAAGGTGTCTACTCGTCGGCTCCGCCAGCGACCACAGTCTGGGGTTACATCAAGGTCGTCACGGCATGAGCGTGATACTGACGGCAGAGGGCGCGACGCTGATTGAAGCCGAGGCCGGTGCGGTCATCCTTCGCGGGGCTGGGATCGACTTCTATGAAGGGGCTACGAATCACATCAAGTTCACCGGATACACCGGCTTCTTCACTCCGGGTGCCAATTCACGCTGGGTCTGGGTTCTCGTCGCTGGAGCGCCCAAACTAATTCTGACAGTTGGAGGAACGAGGATCGCCCTCTACTGGGACCCTGATAACGCCCCAGCTTGGGTCACCTCGCACTCCTATGCGGTCGGAAACAAGGTGGTGGGGGCAGCGGCCCCAGATTGGCTGACGGCTCACGCCTACTACACCGGGAATCTCGTCGTCGGGAGCGCGGCGAACGTCTGCTACCGCTGCATCTCAAATCACACGTCTTCGGCGGGTGACCGCCCGACATCTGGCGGAAGCTGGGCGACCTACTGGGCTCTGCGGGACGATCTCTCGCTCATCCGGCTCTACCGGTGCAAAGTGGCTCATACCTCGGCGGCAAACACAAAACCGCCGAATGGCGTCTACTACTCTAGCTATTGGGAACTGAGGAATGACCTGGACGACGGGCGGAAGTTCGTCTACATCGACACGTATTGAGGGAGGAACCATGCGGGCACAAATCGGAGAAGTCGAACACTGGAAGCTCCTCGCGCTGAAACAGGCGGAGGAAAAGGCGCACGCAGAGCTGATGGCATTGCAGGAGCGTGCGGCACACCTTCGGCTGCAACTGGAGAACTCGCACAAGGCCGTTGATCAGGCGGCGAGAAAGGCTAAGGAGGGCCATGCGGCATTCCAGCAGGAGTTCAATGCGCTTGGCGTGCGTCTCGGGGCGACGGGCGGCGTCAGCGAGTGGCAGGTGAATCTCCAAGACAACCCGGAGGAGAGCGCCTTCATCTGGGGGAAGGAAGGGACCGAGACGCCGGAGGCCGAAGCTCTTGTCTCGCCGGGGGCGGATGCGGTACCTTAGCCGGGAATTGGTTGGGGTGATGCCTCGGGGTCGGACTCCGCGGCCATCTCAGTGAATGAAGCGATGACGCAATAGAGGAAGGAGTCAGATGTCTGACGATGAACGCGGCGATGGCGTGGCGAACACCTCCCCGCCAGCTCGATGGTGGGAAGCGTTGACAGAGATGCGAGTCGATGAAGCTCGATTCTGCGCGGATGCGTCCCAGCGCATCGAAACGCTGGAGACCTGGAAGAAGGATCAGAACGGAGACATTCGCCGCATTCGGGACGACCTCTCCGAGTTCAAATCCTCGTCTCAGAAGTGGCTCGTCGGGGTGCTAACGACGCTCATCATCTCGCTAGCGTTGCTCGTCGTGAACCTGATCGTCAAACTCTGAACGGTCGCCGCGGCACAGCCGTCGGGCCGTAATCGTAGCAGGAAGAAAGGGGGGAAAAGTGAAGCGGGCATTGAGTGTAGCGATCTTGGCGTGCATCCTCGTCACGGTGTTTGCGGCACTGGCCTCGGGGGAAGATGTGGCGGCGAGCGATCCAACGAAACTGATCTTCGTGAACGTGCCTTCGGGCTCGGCCGGTGACGACGTGGCGATGTTCCAACCGATCCTCGATTCGCTGGCTGCGACGCTAGGAATTCCGATTCAGTACATCGTGGCGACTGACTACTCGGCAGTCCTCCAGGCGATGCGATTCGGGTACGCGGACATGGCGCGAGTGGGGGCTTTCAACTTCATTCAGGCAGAGCAGCTGTTCGGCGCGACATGCCTGGTGGTCGACGTGAAGAGCAACACGCACCAGCCATTCGACTACGCGCTGATCCTTGCGCGGCCTGATCTAGGCATCCAGGCGGAGAGTGCAACGGCCGACCAACTGCGAGGGCTCCGGCTGGCCTACGTTGACGTCACATCGACGACAGGCGGCCTGGTGCCTCGGATGATGCTCAAGCGGCTGGGCCTGGAGGACGCGGACTTCGCGGAGGTCTACTACGCGTCTTCGCACGACGCGGCGATCCTCGCTCTGGCGCATGGCACCGTCGACCTGGCTTGCTGCAACGACTTCCGATTGGAGAAGAATCTGGCGTCGGGGAACATCGCGGAAGGCCAGTACGTGATCGCCTTGCGCTCCGATCCGGTGCCGACGAATGCGGTGATCGTCCGGCCGGGATTCTCAGCCGAGTTCATGGCCCGCCTTCAAGCAGCTTGGCTTGCGGTTCCCTTGGGGGCGTGCACGGCGTTCGGGCTCGACGGCTTCGCCGCGGTGACGGCTGACGCATTCTCGGTGATTCGCAGCATCGTCGATGAACTGGACTACGCTCCGGAAGGATAAGCGGCTAACGGGTTGGCTTCTCCTTCTTGGGATCGGGTGCCTCGTGGCCTACTGCATGGTCGAGACGAGGACGAGCCCGATTGAAGCGGCGCGAGGCTTGCCGAACATGGTGGAGTACGTGCGCTCCATGTTCCCGCCGGCTTGGGCGAAGATCCCGAGCCTCCTCAATCCGCTGGCCGAGAGCCTGGAGATTGCGGTTGTCTCGATCTTCTGGGCGGCAATCGGCGCTCTTCTCCTCGGGCTCCTCGCTGCGCGGAACGTCAACCCATGGCCTCCCCTCTACCAAGGGGCTCGGATGCTGCTGAACCTGTTGCGGGGAATCCCGTCACTGCTCTACGCGCTGCTCTTCGTCTCGATGGTCGGGCTCGGGCCATTCCCTGGAGTCCTCGGCCTCGTCTTCCACTGTGTCGGGGCGATGGGCCGGTATTTCGCGGAGGCCTTTGAGGCAACGAACATGGAGCCGATCGGGGCGGCGAAGGTTGATGGGGCCTCCCGTCTCCAGATCATCGCGTTCGTCTTGATCCCGGACGTCTTCCATCTTCTCGTCGGCTACGTGCTCTACTACTTTGAGTACTGCGTCCGAAGCTCGACGATGCTCGGCCTTGTTGGCGCTGGCGGGATCGGTGTCCCGTTGCTCGTCTCGATCCGGCTCTTCCGACCGAAGGAGGTCTCGGCCTGCATGCTCCTGATCTTGGCGACAGTCTTTGTCTTGGATCGCGGAAGCGCTATGATTCGGCGGCGGATCCTAGGCAAGCAAAGGAGTCTCTGATGCGGGCGATCATTTTGGCAGCTGGCGATGGCGGGCGGATGGCGGGGGGCGTCGCAGGCGGCGTGGCCAAGTCCTTGCTCTGGACTCCGAATGGGCGGACGGTGCTCCAGGAGATCGTCCTGTCCTTCCAGACGCTGATGGACGAGGGGAGTTGGGGCGGCGAATTGGATCTCGTGGTCGTCGGCGGCAAATTCATGGCGAGTCTCGAAAGAGAAGCTCTGATGTTTTCGGATCAACCCCGGATCGCAAGTTGCTGCTGCATCAACAATCCAGCCTGGGCGGAGACCGATAACCTCTTCTCGCTCTCCCTTGCGCAGCGGGAAATTGAGCCCCCTGCGATCATCCTGAACGGCGACACGATGGTAGCACCCTACTTGCTCCGCGAACTGCTCAAGGCGGCTGAGGAGAAGGGGCTGGCGCGCCTCGTCAAGGCGACGGGGGAGCACGCCGGGGTGATCGCTGTGGGGACGGAGGAGGGGGCTACAAGGCTTCGATCTGAGATCGCGGCGCTGTTGGCCCACGGCCTACTCTGCGAAGAGAAGATGGGATCCAGGGCACCGGAGGAATGGCTCCAGCAGCAGCACCTATTCAAGAGCGGGGAGATCGGGCAGGTGGCCGAACTGGTGGCACCTGGTGAACAGATCCTGGAACTCGATACGCCGGAGGACTGCGTGGAGATGGCGAAGAGGGGGCCGTTCTTGTGGTCAAGAAGCGAATAGCGATCCTCACGCCGAGTTTCTTCGATCTCACGGGACGGTCAGTCTGCATGGGCGGGGGCGAGCGCTACCTCGTTGACATCCGGGCTTTGCTTCGAGAGATGGGATTTGATGTACGCATCTACCAGGCCTCGACGAACGAGCCCTGGAAAGCCTCCTACAAGCGCATGGAGGTCCGTTCTCTGGGAGTGGCGACCTCGCTGTTCGCGCCGGACGGATTGCTTGGCGAAGCATTCGAGGCGGCGACGCAGGACATCGAACGCGCGATCTACTTCCGGATGGACCTCGGCGGACCTCGGCCGAAGGCAAGGAGCATCGGCGTCTCCCACGGCGTCTGGTGGGATCTCCAGGGGCCGGCCGGTAACGCCTTCCGCACACCGGAAGGGTTGCACTCGCTTGTCGATGCGATCCGGCCGCTGGCGCGAATCGTGGCGAACGACACGAACATCATCAATGTGACACGCTGCCTGGCGCCGGGGCTAGACACGAAGTTCGTCTACATCCCGAACTACGTCGACACCTCTATCTTCCAGCCTAATAAGGGGAGGCACAAGGGATTCCACGTCATGTTCCCGCGGCGGTTGTGTGAGGCGCGAGGCGTGGATCTGACGATCGAAGCGGCGCGCATCTTGCTCCCAGAGATCCCGGATCTCGTCTTCGACTTCTTCGGGTCTACGGCTTCGGGTGCTGGTGACCAGAAGTGGAAGCGGGAGATTGCGCTCCTCGCCAGAGTGGCGATGGGGCGGGTGACGTTCCAGGGCCTGGACATGGCGCAGATGCCGGGCGCCTACCAGGGCATGGATCTGGCCTTGATCCCGACACGCGGGGCCGAAGGCACCTCTCTCTCCTGTCTGGAGGCAATGGCGTCAGGGGTGCCGGTCATCGCCTCGGTGATCGGCGGGCTGCCGAACATGATCCTCGACGGGTTCAACGGCTACCTGATCCAGCCGACGGTCCCCGATCTCGTGGCGGCGATTCGCCGAACCTATGAAGACCCGGCTGGCCGCCGGAAGTGCGCGGAGAACGCGCTGAAGGTTGTGCAGCACTTCGATCAGCGGACGTGGCGCGAGAAGTGGGAGAGGGTCATCCGGGAGGTGTTCTAGATTGGCGATTCACTTCATCAATCCTGGGGGGAGCTACTCGCATCTTCTCAATCGGATCATCTGGCCGATTGCCGCTGCGCTACCCCAAGAGGTGGGAGCCTCTATCGGCCCATCGCACGACCTTACGCGGTTCAACGTCCACTTCTTCCGAGAGGATCTAGACACGTTCGGGAATCCGCGACAGTGCTGCGACCTCCACTTGTCCCACGGCTTCATGCAAAAGCTGTTCGAGCCGACGCCGGAGCGCCTCAAGAAGTTCGCATTCCTCGGCGTCCCTGGGCCGACAGTGCGCGACTGCCTGGTGGAGCACGGCATCCCCGCCGGGCAGATCGTGATTGCCGGACATCCGGGGATGGACGACGAGTTTCGGAGGCAGAAGGCGTTTGCCGACGGGCACCTCAAGGAGTTCTACGGGCAGCACGTCATTCGGGATGCCAGGCTTGCTGCGAAGAACCCGAAACCAATCGTCGTCTGGGCGCCGAGTCACAGCGCGTTCCTCGGAGAGTACGTGAAACCTCCAGTGGTATTCACGCGGGCACTGGAAGAGGAGTTCACGATCATCAAGACGGAGCACCCGGCGCGTTCCATCTCGCCAGTCTTGACCCGCGAGCTGTTCCACTACGCCAAGGCAGTCGTCGGCGATATCAGTGGCACGATCTTTGAGGCTTGGGCGATGGGACTACCTGTCATCTTCCCGGACTGGCTGATTGGGGAGTACGTGGAGACGTACTGCGGGGGCATGCCGCTCGGCCGGATCTATTCCGAGGGAATCGGGCGCCACGTCATGACACCGGAGGACTTCCCGGACGCGGTACGCGAGGCGGTGGCCGAGGGGATCACCGAGCGGGAGCAGCAGTTCGTGGATGAATACTTCCCCCCGGACCTGCGGGGGACAAGCGGCTTGGCGGTTGCCCAGTTCCTCCAAGGCGTCCGCCGGGTTTGGATCGCAGGGTGACGTAGCCTCCTAGCTAGCAGGACTCTCCCTTTTCTCGAATTGTGTGTTTCTTGTGTGGTTCTCTCCCGAATCCTTGTTCCGTTTGGCGATCTGTGTATAATGACAATATCGGAGCGCGAAAGGGGAGGCGGGGACAGTGAACAAGAACTCCAAGGGCAAGAAGCAGCGCGAGACGCATCGGGAGTATGGGCGCTTCGCTCATACCTGGGGCGTTGTCCCGGAGTTGGGGCCGGGGTACGAGATCTGCGACATCTGCCAGGTCGTGCGGCGGAACTCCGACAGCAAGCTGATGAGCTACGCGGACGCACGCAAGGAAGCAGTCGCTAGCGGAGAGAACGAGGCATGAAGCTCTACAACCGAACGACGATCCCGAACGAGATCCTAGAGCCGATCCTCGTGGCGGCTGGCCGGAACGTCGGGGCCAGGACCTCGGGGGTCATCGTCAAGGTGACGCGCGGGAGGACGTTGCGGGTAGCGGGAACAGCGACACGGGCTGACTGGGTTCGCACCTGGTTCCTGGAATCCAAGTCGCCAGCCAGGCCGGGACCGAGCCGCAAGGTGAAGACCGACCGCACCTACATCACTATGACCATCGGCAGGATACGGCCCGGCTTCGGTTCGTGCGATGATGCGCTCTGGCTGGCGGAGAACCGTGTACGAAATCGCACAGCACGAATGGGCGCATGCCAAGGAGCATCAGCGGACGTACCAGGGTCAGTTGCCACACTCGGCCCGGCACAACGGCCGGCGCCCGGCATGGAAGGATCGGCCGGAAGAGAAGCGGGCGGTGGAAATCGTGGACGAGGCTCAGGCGAAGATCTCTCGGGGCGGGCTCAAGAAACCAGCTGGGCTGATCGACGATCTGGCGTTGCTATTCTGGGAAGAGGGAGGCGCGGCGTGACGCATGACGAGGCAGTGGCGCGGATCCATTTGATCGACGACCGCCTAGTGGCTATCGAGAGGATCGCAGCCGGCGGGCCGCTCACGGGAAAGGAGAAGAGGGAGCGAACGGCGCTCAAGTCGGAACGGCGGAAGATCCTGGCGGAGTACAAGGCGACGAGGAACGGAGGTCAGTAGTGAAGAATCCTGGGCAATACGAGGTGTTGGCATCAGACAAGGTCGTTTGGGTCAACGGGGATCAGGGCTGCTTGGCACGACTCTGCAAGGTCTCGGGCGAGGTATTCCCCCATGACACGACGCCGGTACAGATCACAGCCCCGGAATGGGACAAGTGGACGGCGTTGGTCCGCAAGGTCTGGGGCATCGAAGTGGGGGCGCAGTACCGGCCGGCGTGGACGGCGCCCTGTGCGATCTGCGGGCGGTCCCTGGGCACGAGGAAGGCGGTGCCTGACGGAGAAGGGAAGCCCTGTCACGTCGCGTGCGTGCGCCAGGACGCGGGGCGCGGATAGCGGATCGCCTACCGGTATCGGTACGAAGGAGCGGAGAGCATGATTGATGGAGTGCAGCAGAACAGGGATCGTGGGCGACCTGACCACTGGCACCCGGACGACGGTGACAAACTGTGGGACTTCCTCGACGGCACAGTACGACTGTCGGATGCTCGCAGCACGCAGTACTACGTCGATCGAGCGAAGCATTCTCTTGCGGAGACCTTGAAGACGCTGAATGCATCGGAGGCGGCGGAGTTGCAGCATCCGGAACTGGCCGAGGCGCTCGACCTTCCGTGGTGGAGGGCAAGAGCAGAGATCCTGCGACACGGATCGCGTGGATGCTCCAAGAATATGCGGGGCTGCCGGAAGAGGTAGGGGCGTGAGCAAGATCGAACTGCGGGTTGACGGAGCGGTGGTCTGGGAGTCGGGAAGGCAGCCGGAAGTGCAGGTGGTCCGCGAATCGGCTCCGGTGACAACGGCGCGCGATGCAGCGTTCCTCTTCCGGTCTCTGGGGGAGATGGGGCAACAGGAGGTCTTCGCGGCGGCCTATCTCGACAACTCGAACCATGTCCTCGACGTGAAATGGCTGACGATTGGGCTCCTTGACACGGCTCCTATTCATCCACGAGAGGTGTTCGCGCCGGCGATTGCTCTCAGGGCAACTGCGGTGATCGTCGCCCACAACCACACGTCAGGGGCGCTGAATCCATCTCCGGAGGACATGGCGATGACAAGGCGTCTCGCGGAAGCCTCTCGGATTCTTGGCTTCAGGTTTCTTGACCACGTCATCGTGGCGAACATTGGTGGTGGGGAGTTCTCTTGGACGGCGCTCCGGGCGGAGCATGGAGACCTATTCGAGGCGACGGCATGACCCGAAAGAAATGGGAGATCGGCGAACAGGTCACGGTGACCGAGAGGCAGGAGGCGTATGATTCTCGCTATGTTTCCACAGCCCCGGAGATCTGGATAGAACCGGGCGAGGTTGGGATCATCGCGGCGGTCGACGTGCCGAAGGTCTACCGGACGCCGGGTGGCCCGTTCTTCTGCTGCATCGACTTCGAGAAGGGTGGAAAGCAACACAGAGCCGGAGTCAGCTACCAGTTCATCAAGTGGATCGAGGAGGTCTAGAGATGCGCGTGATTCAGAGCGAGTCGCACGCGATTGAGGCGCAGATGCCTATCGTGCAGTTGCGGGAGCGGAGGGCGTTGGAGATCTACAGTTGGTGTCCCGAGATCGAGGCGAAGGCATTGGCCCAGGCTTACGCCTTGGCCTATCACCCGAAGGCATTCCATCACATCGGGCTGATGCCGGACACTCATCCCGGCATGGGTATACCCATCGGCGGGGTCATTGCCTGTCTGGGGGCACTGATCCCGAATGCCGTGGGAGTTGATATCGGCTGCGGGATGTCGGCGGCGCGGTACGACCTCCGGCTTGAGGGCTTCCCCGAGGCCTCAAACCTGACGAAGTCGATGATCCGGGACATCTTGGCGTTGATCCGGGCGGACGTCCCGATGGGCTTCAACCACCACGAGAAGGCACAGGACTGGCACGGGTTCGAAGAGGCGCCGGCAGTGCGTGTCGTGTCTGAGCAACTGGAATCAGCCCGCCGCCAGCTCATGACTCTCGGCGGAGGAAACCACTTTATTGAGCTTCAGGCGGACGAGGAAGGCTTCCTCTGGGCGATGGTCCACAGCGGGAGTAGGAACTTCGGCCTGCAAATTGCGAAGGTCTACAACCAGAAGGCACAAGCACTCTGCGAGCAGTGGTCTTCGGACATCGGCGTGGCCAAGGGCGAAGAGGGCTTGGCGTTTCTCCCCATCGGCACGGTCGAGGCGGAGGAGTACATCGACGCGATCCGCTTTGCCCTGCGGTTCGCCTCGGAGAACCGGCGCCGGATTCTGGAGACGTGCGGCTGGGCGATCGAAGAGATTACCGGGGCCACCGTGCAGGCGGAGCTTGAATCGGTCCACAACTTCGCGCAGCTCGAACAGCACTTCGGGAAGGCGGTATGGATTCATCGCAAGGGAGCGACGCCAGCGAAGGCGGGGCACCTGGCGATCATCCCGGGCAGCATGGGCACAGCCAGCTACATCGTCGAGGGCCTCGGCAATCCGCTGTCCTTCGAGAGTTGTAGCCACGGGGCCGGGCGCAGTGGCGGACGCAAGGAGTTCAATCGGACGCATACCTTGGAGGAGTGCCAGGATTCGATGGCCGACGTCGTCTTCGATGGCTGGGAGGAACAGCGCCAGCAAGGAAAGCCGCTGGATCTGAGCGAGGCACCGGCTGCATACAAGAACATCGCGGAGGTCATGGCGAATCAGCAGGACCTCGTGAAGATCGTGCATTCGCTGCGGCCTCTCGGGGTGCTCAAGGGATGAGGAACCAAGGGAACGCAGGGCGGGTACACCAGTACACGGCAGGCTTGTTTCCTTTGGCGATCCGTGTATAGTAGGTGTACGGGAGCGGAGGAATAGGGGGCAACGGCATGAAACTGGGGACGCGGTGGGTCGAGCCGGGGAAGGGAGCGATGGTCAAGACGCTTCGCGAGATCCTGGAGCGGCTGGACACAGATGGCCGCGGGGAGCAGCGTACGGACCTGGAGATCGTGGACCGTGATCATCTCCAGCCTTACGACCTGATGCGGATGGCCATGGCATTAGCGCAGACCGCGGTGGAGCGATTCTGTTTTGGAGTCAGGGAAGAGAAGACATGAAGATGCAGGCGGCTGGCGGCCGGCAGAGATTGGCCGTGCGCAGTATGCGAGACTGCGCAGGACCTCCCGTGTATGAGCGGGAAGGTGCGAATCAACAGCCTATAACAGGAGTAGGAGTCTGCGCCGAGAGATTCGGCCAGCCGCCCTGCCTCCCTACAGAGGCGAGAAGATGCCGCGCGGCTGCGGCGAACACGAACGCCAAAAGCGAAGGAGACATGACGCGCAACGAGGCGGTGATCCGGAGTAGCGAGATGCCAGAATGCCCTTTCGGGGGCGCGAGTACGGCTTCTCCACTTGTGGAGAGTAGCGAAACGGTCACGGGATCTGGCTCTGCGAGGCACTGGAAGCCCTGCCTCCGGGTACGCAAACAGGAGGACTCTGCCAGTCGAGCGAGCATGAAACGAATCGCCGGAGGCCGAAACGGATGTCAGCCGCGCGGGAAGATGGAAGGTGATGACGGCGTGGATGGACACGCAATGCCCCACAGGACCGAAATCCTGGGTCGTAATAGGATCAGCACAGAGCCTGGGGCCAGCCCGATGAGGCGGGCAGCTGGTGTCGAAACCGGCTCGTCACCTTGCCTCCCTATTGGAGGAAGAAGATGAACTGGCGAGAGATGCTCAGAGGACTGGAGGTGTTGGGGATCATCGTTGGCCTCATGGGTGCGGCGAAGTTGAGTGTTCACTTCTGGCGGAGCGTTGATCGAATGCTAGAGGAGATCTACTACCTCTTCAGAGAGGATGATCGTTGAGATGGCGCAGCGGCGACAGAGTCGTGGAAGCGAACACGAGCAAGAGGAAAGCTTGGCGGGAT
>Ga0315284_10011188_pt1 | contig 12800 bp, 13 predicted proteins | sample YL17G09_16_MG_FD_203696 | JGI IMG/M metagenome (GOLD analysis project Ga0315284, IMG submission 203696) | Sediment microbial communities from Yellowstone Lake, YNP, Wyoming, USA - YL17G09_16 | ecosystem: Environmental > Aquatic > Freshwater > Lake > Sediment | place: USA: Wyoming | collected... | reverse complement strand
GAGCCTATGTATCAGTCGTCGGTCAAGCGAATGGTCGGCGGTGGCTTCTTGGACTCGCTCAAGTCGGTGGCGGGCAAGGTTCTCCCTCACCTTCTCAAGCACGGCAAGGAGGAACTCGGCAAGTCATCTCACCCGGTTGCGAAGATGGCTCACTCCGCTATGGGTGCTATGGGCTACGGTGCGAGCGGTGGCGGTTCAAGCGGTGGTGCTCGTATGAAACTCGCCGACCGACTGATGAGCGGAAAATAAAATGTTTTCACTCCAGTAGAAAAGAATGAGTATCGCAGAAATCGCTCCCGAATCATCCCCCACCTATTCGTGTCTGATGCCCGTTCTGGCGGTTGGTGTTTCCGTCAGTCCCGCAACCATCCCCCACTACCTCGGTGCTTGCTCCAAAATTATCGGTTGTGTCCGTGAGGTTGCGACCGGTGGGAATCAGGGTGGCGTATGTGCCGTTCAGGGGGCAACTACACCCGTTGTAGGTCCACCAGCCGTTGCGGGTCGTGCGACGATTACCCTTACATCTTTGGTCGCACCAGGTGATGACACGAGTCAGTTCCGTGTTTATTGGGTAAATGAAGTCGCCCAATCACAGAATGCCTCCGTCCAGGATTGCTAATTTTTATCCCGGCAATATCGGAATTATTTTATTATCTTCTGTATAATAAAACAATGCCTTACGACAACGCATACAATCGTGGAATCGCTCAGACGGTAGACCGTTATAATGACCGCTTTTCTACTCTTTATGCCTATTCTCCAGTAGATGGTAGGGGTGGTTATGCGGGGGGTGGTTCATCTGCTGGTGTTCTATTCCAAATGGGGAATGCTTCTAAACGGGACGCCGAGGACAATGTTATTAACGACGACCTATCACTGCCTGCGGTATATTATTTGGGGAACAGCAGTGAAGGAATGAGTGGGGGCAACGGCTTCGCCGAAGGAACATTTCGTGATAGGGGCGACGGACACTCCGACGGTGTTTCAGGCGTCTATCAGAAAGGGGCGGGAATGTCTGGCGGTGGTGCATCAGGCGGTGGCGTATCGGGTGGTAATCTGTTCGGCGATATTTTTCACGGCTTTGAAGACCTCGGCTCGGATATTGGTAAGGCAGTAGAGTATGTGAATCCATTTGGTTCGGGGAAGCCCGACCACCAGAAGGCACGGCTCTTTGGTCGTATGCTCGGTAAATTGATGAAACACAAGGAAGGCGAAGGTGCGTCTGGTGGTGGTATGTCAGGCGGTTCGTGGTGGGATTCGCTAAAGGAGGGTATTTCAGATGTTGTAGGCGTTGTCCCCCACCTTCTTCTCCACGGGCTGGGTCAGGAAGTCCCCGTCGCTCCTATCGGCGGTGCGATTCTCGGCAACCCCGACCCTTACCCCGTCCAGGGCAATTCACAGCGTCTTGCGGGTCGTGGGCGTGGTCGCCCAAAGGGCTCGGGTAAGAAGCAACTAATTGGTGAGAAGCAAGGCGACCTTCTGGCTATGCCCGCCTCGTCCGTTTGCCTTGCAAACGGCATCCCACCCACCGCACAACTCCAAGGCTCTTACGGTGGCGGTAAGCCTCACTCCAAAGCAGAGATGAAGGTAATGAAAGCGGTAGAGAAGAAACTGAAGAAGGAAGGTAAGGGTGTTTCGGGTGGCGGTGCGTCTGGCGGTAAGAACCTTTCAGGTATGACTGACCGCACGGTAGGCGGTGCATCTGGTGGTATGTGTGGCGACGGTCGTAAGGCTCGTGCGGAGATTGTTAAACGCATTATGAAGGAGAAAGGTCTAAAGATGATAGAAGCGAGCAAATATGTGAAGGAGCATAACCTCTATAAGAAGTAGGGTGAATAGGGTGAAATATAGGTCATTTTCAGGAAGTATCTTCATAAAGATGGTCTATAGAGAGGGGTTAGTAAAAAAGAGGGTGTTTCCACCCTACTCACCCTAATCGTCCAAATAATATTCTATCACCCCAATAAATGGATACACTCCGACAAAAGCAGAATATGGAGATACTGGATGTTTGGAAGAATCTGAACCAACAGGTGGTTGGTAGAACCCGAAAGCAGGTCGCCGTGTTTCCCGACACTCTTAAGCCAAAGACAGAGCGTGATTTGGCGGTAGAGGTGAATGTAGATAAGGCGGTAGAAGGAATTAACAAGACGATAGAGCAAAAACTCGGCAGTCTGGAGTTCTTCCTACAGAATGCGAAACGCTTCCAAGACCCGAAGTTCTCCCAGTCCGTCATCCAAGCGGTAGAGCAATCCACCAACACGGGAGATGTTATTCCGCTGTATAACAATATCGCTCGCTCCGCTCACACGATTGGACTCAGTAGGGAGTCTATCCAAGTCATCCAGATACAACTCCAACAACTCCTCCCCAATCTGGAGGCAATCACTTATGGTCTTCTACAGGCGGTGAATGGCGTAGTTGCGTTTATGAACGCCGATGCACAACTACCAGACGAAGAACAACCTACCATCTACCCGAAATCGCTTACTGGTGCGTCGCTGGACTTCCTACGAACCTACGCCGTGTATCAGTTTATTAAGGACGAGGCGGACAAGGATAATACGGCAATACCCGACCTACTTACGGTAGATGCTCTGAATATCGCCTTTAAAAATGCGTTTGAGAATCTTTCAGCGTCCGATATTGCTATGATTAAGGAGCGTATTCCCAACGCCAACTGGCTACTTTCTAACGGTATGAAGAATGTCCCTGACTTTCCAGTGGGCGACTACGAAGGGCGACTGGGTGCATTAGAAGAAGAGATGGGGTTTAGAATTCCATCTTCCATACGAACGAGTCTTATTGACCTACCAATTAACCAGCAGAAAGATGCGTTGGCGAAGATGAAGAACGAAGTCCTCCCAGAAATCCAGAATCGGTATAGCCAACAAGACGCCAGAGCGATTCAGAGGTCAGAAAAACTCTTTAAGGACGCCAAAGCACTGGAACGACAGATTGAAAAATTGGAACAGGAGGACAAGATTATCGCAGAAGAGATTGAAGCAATCCAGCGAGGTGTAGAACTGTCACCAGAAGACGCTGAGCGACTATTTGAACTACAAGGAGAGATTCCGTTAGAGCCTTCCCTGCCGAGCCTCCTTCGCTCTCCCAATATTGAGGCATACCGGACAGAGATGGCGGAATATAACCGCACACTTGCGGTGGTAAGACAGAAACAGGCAGAATATGCGAGGGTGAAAGCACAGAATGAGTTTATTCGTGACCTCCTTATCCCCGACCAAAGCGAGTCCGCACGGGACGAGCAGATTCGGGAACGAGAAGAGATGCGACGACTTATCCCAGCGACTCTTGATGCACTGCGACGACAACTACGAGAGAAAGACCAGCGGGCAACCGACCTACTTTCTGCTTCCAGTTCTGCGGTAAGTGGTCTTCTACGACCGAAGAAGGTGTTTATTGACGCGACAACAGGAAAAGAGTTAAAAAAGCGTTCCCCGTTGATTGAAGAGGTTGCCCCGTCTTCTGCGGGCGACGACGAGAAATACGGTTCTGGTGTTGCGACCCGAGGACTCAGCACCCTACGCAAGAACTACGGTTTCCGAGATTCCGAATCCGAATCCGAAGAAGACTCCGAATCGGAATCAGACGGTGAAGCCCTTGACTTTGATGACCGACGCAACGAACACTACTACACCCGCCCAGCGGGGCGTCCGTCCAATATGTAAAATGTTTCCCTCTATAAATGGATGTATTAGAGCGTCGTCCCGAACGGGATTATTCCGCAGAACTGAAAAAACTAATCAGACTATTACAATACCCTAAGAGCAAGGTAGAACTAAAGGGGTCTGCATCTCTTACCTCCCAGAAATACCCCTCCGACTATGACCTCTTTACCACCGTTCCCAAAGACAAGGACAAACTCTACGATTTTCTCACTGAACTCCTTACCACAATAGAAGGAGCAGACGATTTATGGTTCGTAGAACTAAAACTACAGACGCTGGCGGGTCGCAAGATAAGGGTATTCTCAGGCGGGCATTTGAAACGGGAAGTGTGGGACAAAGTCTTTGACAAACTGGATTATGTAAAATTAGACCTTATCGCTCGCATCAGTGGGTTCTTTTCAGAAGTGAGTATCCTATACGCTGTTGCCGACCAGGCACAAACGCCAGAAGAATATATCGCCTCCTTACACAAGGACATAAAGGACTTGGCGAAAGAGAAAAAATGGTATAAGATTCTAAAACGAAAGTTTAACATTCTGAAGGCAGAGGGCGACAAGAAGGGACTCCTACGCCTTAGTAAGGTGTTTAACGGTGCATTAGGGGAAGAATACCAGACCGTCAGTCGTCTGGAAGCGTTGGAGAAGGTGTTGGAGATAGACCAAGACCCGAAAACCATTCAGAAGGCGGTGGTGTCACTGAAAGACCTTCACTTTCCTGCAGAAGTAGAGAACCTTTCTGAGTGGGTAAAAGAGAAGTCCGCCGACCTTAACGCAAAAGCCAAAAAACTACAGTAGGGTATTCAGGTCATTTTATAAGTCATACAATTTACGGGTGGGTCTTTTTAGACTGACTCGTAATGTGTATTAGGAATAATTATGCTTTACTCGCATATCTTCAGGTCGTCCAGCACTGGCTCACTGACCTTCTCCTTGCGTTGGTAGGTTTCCAGCGTTAAGAACTCATCTGTGGAGGGGTCGTCCCTTACAACAAAAGTAATCGTGGGTGTGATTTCCACCAGGCGGGCAAGTTTTTCCTCTTCCCGCTCGGTCATCTTCACGACAACAAAGTGGAGTTCGTCTGCAACCGTAAGGGGAGTCCATTCCTGCTCCTTACAAAAAGTAAGCACTGTTTCATACGACCACGGCTCACGCTCTCCTTCCGCCTTCTTCTCAAAAATAACAAAATCAACCATCTCTATTGCTCGGACGGATTATTTTTCCTCGGCTGGGACACGCTCCGCCTTTTTCACATACCGCTCTTTAGAGCGGGTCAGCAACTTCTCCTTATGCTTTTCGTAGTAGGATTTGTAATAATTCTGGCGGTATTCGGCGGTGTAAGACTTTGGAATCTCCTTTGCCTTCTCTGGCTCAGTCTGTATTACTGCTTGTTGTGCTTCCTCGTCCTTCTTTTTCGTTAGGTGCTTCTGTCTGTAGCGAATCTGTGCTTGGCGGAGTTGCTCCTTGCGTTTTTCGGTCTTGTCGGTGGCTTCCATTCTACCGGAGTATGATAGTTTATTTTTAAGTTTAGAACGCAATCAATTTTTTAAGATTTTGATTAAAAAATAAGGAGGATGAATCCTCCTATAAACGAAAGGCATTCGCTTCGGCTTTCGGGGATTTGGCTTCTGGCTCAGGCAGTCGCTTCAGGAGGTAAAACTCTGACCCAATCTTCTTGGTTTCCACTTCATTCACTTTCATCTGGTCGTGAAACTTCTTCGGCGTAATACGAACTCCAGTGTCCGCCATATACTGACGCACCGCCTCGGCTTTCGTGATTCGCTCGCCAACGGCGGGCAGTTCGTCCGTCTTCTCCATCTTCTCGTCCAACCAACACAACACCTTGTCTGCGTCGTCCAGGAAGGACTTGGTGGAAAGACGCACGGCGTCAGGGCGGTGAAACACCGTAAAGGACTTTGCAGTGTCCCACAACAGTAGCATAAACTCATTCACCACCTCGTAAGAGGTGAGTTTCTTCTTCAATTCGTAGTCAATCTTCTTCTCGTTCTTGCGGGTCGGCTCTTCCACAAACTTGTTGGGATAATCCATCTTCTCAAAACGGCGACGCAGACCACCGTCCACCTTCGTGAAGTCAGGAATCGTATTACACTGGAGGATTGTGGTGAAAGTAGGTTTAAACGGGCGTTTCGCCGACTCGTATAAATCCCGTGCATTAATATCGTCGCCACCCGTCAGTGCCTTAATCAGGTCAGTGGATAGTTTCATTCCTCGTCCGTCTGCATTCTCAGAGGACGGCTCACTCGTCATAAAGATGCGAATCCCTCGGGCGTTCGCCAGAGTGGAGTTCGGTGCGTCCGCTTTGTAGGTCGTCGTCAGAAACTCGTTCGGTGCTTGGTAGTAATATGCTCCCAGTGCCTCCTTCACCACGCCGAATAGCACGCCCTTGCCGTTTCCACCCGAACCCGTATGACAATACATCTTTTCAAAGGAGTTGCGGAAGAGGGCAATCGCAATCGTTTCCAGCCAGTAATTCACCATTTCTTGTGTGTTAAAGATGTTAAGGAGTTCCGCAAGCAGTAGTTCCCGTTTCTCCTTAGAACTCTCTTGCGTAAGGGGCTTGCCCGTCGTCCGCATAATATTGTCCTCCCGTTGGATAAGGCGAATCGCCTTCGTCCCGTAATCAAAGAGGACGCCGTTGGAAAACGCCAGTAGATTCATATTGGTGTCAATCAGGTCGTAAAGGTCGTCATCTGTATAAAGACCTCGGATAAAGTCAATCACGCCGTTTATCCACTGCGACGACCCAAAGGTCTTGTGTGCCTCGCCCGCCAGTTTCAGGCACGGTAGGTAGGTTTCTTGCTCTTTCTTCAGGCTCTTTACCAGATTACACGCCTCCTCTTGTAGGCAATCGCTCACCAGGCGTTTCAGACCGTCGGGGTGCGTTTTACCCAGGCGGACAAGGGTGTTTTGGGGCGTGTAGTTAAACCAAACGCCTTGGCTAAAGATATACTCTTGCGTCACCAGTCCCGTAAAGCACTTCGCCATCTCGCTTTGGTTCAGGCACTTCAGAAGCCCCCAGGTCATCTTTAGTCCAAAGAGGGTCTGATATTCCACAGGATTGTCCTCCTTCGCCCAGTAGAACAGGCTCTTTTTGGTGTATCCCGTTCGGGGCGTAATTCCTCGGTATGCCCGAATGCACTCGGACTCGTTGTATTTGTATGATTTCGCACTGAATCGTAGGAAGAGTGCCTCGCCGTCTGGTAGGTCGTGGAAGAGCGACTTCAGAGTGAATCCTACCTTAATCCAGGAGTCGTAGTTTGTCGCTCGTTCCTCTGAAAGAAGGTCAATCAGTTGCTCTACCTCGTTCGTCTTCTGCGTGAAAGTTTCATACGCCTCCTTCTGGATAGGGGGGACGCCCGCAGGCAGGGGCGACTCAGGAACGACCACCTCATTCTTCGGCTTAGACACCTCGGACACCTCGTTAAAGATGCCCTGGTGGAAGGTCGTAGAAGCAATCGTCGCACCAGGTTTCGCCGACTTGTAGGAGTAGGTCTTGCCCTCAAACTCGTAGGAAGAGCCTTCCAAGACGATTGCATCCGTGATAAGGTCAATTCCACCCTTCACACCAGGACGAAGCCAGGAACGCCACTGCTCCACATTTACCTTGCGGTCAAACTTCACGCCGTTGGACTGAAAGTAGAAGTGGAGTCCGCCCGAACCCGTTTCCACCACATAGCCCGACGCTTCAAACAGGCGATTGTAGGCTTCTTCCGTTAGTGCCTCTTTGGCGGGCATACCGTTATGCGTATCCACATCTACGACATACATATTCACCTTAGGCAAGTATCCATACCAGGCATTTGCAGAACAACCTTGGTGTTTCACATACTCGTGATGGAAGCCGGGAAAGTGATTCCAACTGACCCCCTCGGGCGTCTTGGGGTTGGCGAATCCACTGCCTTTCACCACACGACCCTTTTTCTCGCTAAAGGACGGGCGAAACTGGACGGCAGAAACGGGGGCGTTGTTCTTTTGGAAGTATTCAAGAGTGCGATTCATCTTTCTACCGGAGTCTAATATCTTTTTTTAAGATTGGAAACGCAATCAATTTTTATGATTTCTGATTACTGGCGTTCCTTTAGGTGGTCGTGCTGTAGGTGATTTAGGAGGTTGCTGTAGGTATGTATAAAAAATAGGAAGTAGGGTGAGTAGGGTGAAATATTGGTCGGTTTCAAGAACCCTCCATATTTGGAGTCTCGTATAGACCACTTTCCGTTTTACCCCCTTTTTCCACCCTACTCACCCTACTTCCTCTTTTTTATACTTTTAGATTTGGTTGAGCCACGACTCCTCCGTTCCCCAAGTATCTCCCATAAAGCGGGCGACTCGGTCAGGGTGAAACACTTTCATTACCAGTTCTTCTTTGAACTCGTTGCGTTTAAGGGCAGTAAGGGGCATATCCTTGCTCGTCTGAAGGACACGGACGGTTTCCGTGGGCGGGTGATATTCCTTCTTCTCTATCTTCCATACGCAATCCGACAGTTGGTAGGTGGTTGCAGGGGTGTCTAAGAAGTCATCTATGCGACGGAGGTCGTGCGTAGGGACAAAGTCGCTCACTCCCTCTGGTCGGTAGTAGATGTGCCCTGAATGACAGAGTGCCCCACCATTCGTCATTTGGTGTTTCTCCAAGAACTGGTGACACTTTTCCGTTTTTCTGTTGGAAAGAACGAACTCCAGGCTATACCCTCCATAAGGGAGGGCTTTCACAATCGGGTCGCTCGCCCAGTAGCCCTCCACAAGGGCGTAGGCTCTAATCTTAAAGGTTTCCACTTTCATAGGAGGATTCTCCAGACGCACAATCACCGCTCCAGGAGGAAAGGAGAAATTCTCACGACAATAGACGATAAAGTCCCTTCCGAAGTGAAACGCCATCTGGACGGGGTTTTTGTAAGGGTTCTTCTCCACCGATTTGTGGAACTTATCCAACGCCTTCTCTATGAGTTTGGTGATTGCAGGTTTGTCCCATACATACGCCACCACTTGTCCGCCTACTACGAACTCCACATAAGAATTATCATTCACAAGGACAAGTTCAGGATGACCCGCAACCACCACACGGCGATACATCTTATGCTTCGTGCGTCCCTTCTGAAGGCACACCACCTCGCCCGCTTCTTGGGCGGACACCACACAATCCTTCTCGTCCCAGTGCTTACTATGATTCTCCAGGAGCACCCAGGAGGGATAGGATGAGGCAGTCTTGTATTCGCACTTGTAATCCATCTTGGAAATATGCGTCACTTGGATAATATCGGACTTGGAAATGGTGAGGTCGCACTGAGAGAAGGACATCTTTCTCGGTTTGTTATGACTTTTTTAAGGAATTAGAACCAATCAATTTTTATAGTTTCTGATTACACCCCGCCCCTATTGTGCCCTTGCTGTAGATAATTCTGGAGGTTGCTGTAGGTATTCTTCAAGAATCTGATAGTAGGGTGAGTAGGGTGAAAAACACCCCCAAAATGAAAACCCTCTTAGGGAATCGTCCTCTCGTGCGACCTTTCCGTTTTACCCCCTTTTTCCACCCTACTCACCCTACTTTCCACCCTACTCCCTCTTTTTATATACAGCAACCCAAATCTACATACCTACAGCAACCACCCAAATCACCTACAGCAACCCCCTAATCATACCTACAGCAACCACCCAAATCACCTACAGCAACCCCCTAATCATACCTACAGCACCATACCTATAGAGGACGCTCTAAGGGAGATAAGGGAGCAAGGCAAATCATAAACTATAAAAATTGATTGGTTTTAATTCCTTAAAAAAACCACACCAAACAACCAGATATGACTGACACGACCGAATCCACTTACAAGCACGCCTGGGAATACCCCGTTGTGATTACCGACGACGAGAAGGAGAAGAGTATCACCTTCTACGAACACAAGGGACATTCGTGGTATAACCTGAATGTCCCTGGATTCACGCACCCGCAAATCTACCACTTCCAAGTGTCCCATATTAAGGGAATGGCTCGCCAAATCCTGGAGGCTCGTGCATTAGAGGAGGGCGACACCGAAGCAAAACTGCTTCGCCGTTGTGCGGTGGTAAATCACCTACACGACCTCCGAAATGCAACCTGTAAATATACCTCCCATATCCCAACGGGACAAATCACCTTTACCTTTGCCTCTAAGCAAGGGGACTTCTACAAGACTCTCCTGCGTCGCCTGCGTGAAGAGGGCATTTACCACCAAATCCACGACAAACTCGCCCTCAACCCTGATACGCCCCGTCGTCTGGGTGTGCGTGTAGAGGTGGATTTGACCGCCCCCTCTGCCCGATATTAACCCTTATCCTAAGTAGGATTATTTTTTTGAAACAATATACCTACAGCAACCCCCCCCTATTATACCTACAGCAATCCCCTATTAATACCTACAGCAACCACCCAATAATACCTACAGCACTATACCTATAAGGGACGCTCTAAGGGCGATAAGGGAGTGAGCCAAAACCAAGTCTAAAAAATTTGATTGGTTTTTTTCTCATATAAAAAGTCATACCCAAACAACCAGATATGAATAACGACATCCAGAACTTCTCTTCCCGTGAGCGTGGTCTTCTCTCCGTGGCGTCCCAGCACAAGGGAACGGTCGGCTTCTACGAAAACACCGTCGTCCCGCACCTTGAGGCGACCCTTGTGAAGGCGTGGAAGAACACCCTTGCACTCCCAGTGGAGGACATTTGGGAATATATCCAGGAAGCCAAGTGGAACACTTATGTGAAGATTGACTCCGCAAAGATTGGCGTCCTTACGACGATTGCAGACTATACCAACAAGAAGCACGAAACCAAGCCCGCCCACTTTACGCAGAACGGCTCTTATATCGGGTCTATTAAACAACTGGGCGACAAGCCCGTCAGTTATATGGGAAACTTCCGCATCACCAAGGAGCACTTTGAAGTGTATGAGCCTGCAAACCCGAAGCGTGCGACCGACTTCTTCCGCCCCAAGGAGATTGCGGTGTGTTGCTCCGAAGAGCCCCTGCCCGTCCCCAAGCCGAAGGCGAAGCCAGTTCTGATTGACGACGACAACGACGAGGTCGTCTGCTCTATCCACTGTCATTCTGGAGCGTGCATTGGCGTGTGTCAGGTGGAGGTAGAGGGCGTGGAAGCCTATCTGACACGCACCCATAGAGAGTATGTCCTGCGTGGTGATATGCCGAAGTGCGAAAAAGCCGAGAAATGCACTGTGTGCGACGGAATGCGTAAGGAGGAAGCCCCTAAGAAGAAGCGTCCGACGGTCGCCAAGAAGCCAGTGGTCGGCGACGAGTAATGCAATAACACGACTACAAGGACAATATGACCCCCAGTAAAATGGGTGTTATTTTTTCCTATAAGGGGGACACCCACAGCAACCACCCCAAAACAATACCTACAGCAACCCCCAGAATTACATACAGCAACATACCTATAAGGGAGGTTTTAGTGGGGTCATAGGGAGGTAGGGGTTTCAGAATCCAAACCAATCAAAATAAATTTGATTGGTTTTTTCTCATATAAAAAGTCATACCCAAACAACCAGATATAGATATGTCATACCAATTCCAGACCAACAACACCGACGAAACGACTCCCAAGCAGTTCCTCACCTCAGAAGAAGTGAAAGAGATATTCTCCAAGTGCATTCCCTACACGCCAGAGCCTTACACCTACCTTGGTTCGTCCGTCCCGAATGAGAACACCGAAAGTGCGTATGTCTGGGTGGCGAATGAACTCTACGAGTTTCTCCTCACGAACCCGCTTATCACCAAAACCATCTACGAATCAAAGGACAAGTCGGCGTATCTTTCACTTGTGGAGTTCTTTGTGAAAAGACTCCCCCAAGGCTACTACGATTCGGACTTCTTCCACGACTGGACTCTGAAAGGAGAGAATAACGGCTTTATGCAACAGATACGCTCCGTTTATAACAAGTATACCGCCAAGGGGTTTTATGCGACCCGCTAATCAAAGGACAACACAACTACTTTCTGCTCTATCATAAGGAGGGGCTTCTCCTCCTTTATTTTTTTCACTTTTTTCACTTTTTTCTCTTTACCTACAGCAACCTCCTTTTTCTCTTTTTTCGGCATCTACTTACTCGGAAGACAATTATGGAATCAGATGGGACACGAAGGCGTCTTTGTCACCTGGATATTTCTTGTCCTCCTTTATCACATACTTGTAAAACTGGTTCAAATTAAGCCCCGCCTTCATCTTTAGCGTGCGTAGCACACACCACCGACCACAATCATTCACATCTGACCCGTCCTTCTGGTATTTTACTTTGTTATAGACCACTTCCTCAGGACACTTATCAAATAATTGGGTCAAGAGGGGACGACCCTCCCCGAGTTGTATACGGCGGTCTTTCGGAGTCCAACTGAGTGGCTGGTCGGGTGCTCCTCCGTAGGAATCAAAATACTCAGCGACCCCTTCTACGGGTCGGCTTACAACGACCCAGTGCCCCTTATTAGGAGAATCTTCATACAATAGGATACAAAACGATTTTACCTCTGGTAGAAGGTCGCCCAGCGTAGGATACTTGGCTAATTCGCTGTATTTTAGGATAGGTGCGTGGGGTAAATACTCTCTTATATCAGCGTCCGACATAGGGGTTGCGATAATATGCCCGACACCTCCGTCCATTCTACTTAGAATAATAATATGTATAGATAGAAATGACTTCTGCTGGAGCGAACACTTGGTCTGTCCCTTTGGAATTAAACAATTTAGAGTCGCAAATCGCACAGATTGGAGCGGGAGCAGTCCAATCCGTCAGCGTAGGCAATGCAAACCTTACCCTTTCTGGAACGGCACAGAACCCTATTCTCTCAGGAACACTCGTGGCTCTTACCAGTAATGTCGCCACGACTAATTTTGCCTTATCTGGAAACGCACCAGGCAATCCGTCATTCGTTCTTACTGGAACGGAAGAGTTCAAAGTCATCACAAGCGACCTCACCCCGCATATTCTGGTAAGTAGTGGTGTGAGTGGTGGCGTTCAATTGGGTCTTCCCTCTGGTTATGGTGGCTACAAGATTACCGCCCCTACGGTTGTCCCTCCTACGACCAGTGATACGCAAGTCGCCACCACTGC
>Ga0315284_10011185_pt1 | contig 12801 bp, 11 predicted proteins | sample YL17G09_16_MG_FD_203696 | JGI IMG/M metagenome (GOLD analysis project Ga0315284, IMG submission 203696) | Sediment microbial communities from Yellowstone Lake, YNP, Wyoming, USA - YL17G09_16 | ecosystem: Environmental > Aquatic > Freshwater > Lake > Sediment | place: USA: Wyoming | collected... | reverse complement strand
ACTGCGCCCCCGTGCCCCTGCGCGGCAAAGTGAACGAGCCGGCCTACGTGGTGCACGTGATCCGGTTCCTGGCGAACCTGTACGGCCTGTCGGAGGACGACGTGCGGCGCATCACGCGGCGCAATGCGGCGCACCTCTTCGGCCTGCCCCTGAAGTCGGGCGGGCAGTGCCTGGTGTATCCGATCCGCCGGAGCCTCTACGTCAACGTGACCAACGCGTGCTCGAACCGTTGCGTCTTCTGCCCGCGTTCCACGGGCGAGCTGATCGTGAAAGGCCACAACCTTCGCCTGGCCGCCGAGCCGAGCGCCGCAGAAATCCTTGCCGCGCTCGACCAAGGCGGCGCCCCGCAATACGAGGAGATCGTCTTCTGCGGCTTCGGCGAACCGACGCTGCGGCTGGAGGTCATCAAGGAAGTGGCCCGCGCCGTCAAAGCGCGCTGGGGCCTGCGGACCCGCCTGAACACCAACGGCCAAGGCTCGGCCCTCGCGGGGCGCGACATCACGGCGGAGCTGGCGGGCCTCCTCGACGCCGTCAGCGTCAGCCTCGACGCCCCCGACGCCGAGACGTACGAGAGGCTGTGCCGGCCGACGGTTCCGAACGCCTTCGCGGCGGCGTGCGACTTTCTGCGGCGAGCGAAGGGCTGCATCCCCTCCGTCCGCGCCACCGCCGTCGCCATCCCGGGCCTCGACCTGGAAGCGGTCCGTCGGCTGGCCGAGCGGGACCTGGGCGTCGCGTTCGAGGTCCGCGCGTTCAACGTGGTAGGATGAGCATGCCTGACATCCTCAAGACGATCGAAGCGAAGGTCGAGGCCGGCGAGCGCCTCGCGCGCGAGGATGGCCTGGCGCTCTTCGAGTCGCCCGACCTCCTGGCCGTCGGGGCGATGGCCGACCGCGTGCGGCGCGGCAAGCATGGTCTGCGCACGTGGTACATAGCCAACACGCATGTCAATTTCACGAACCGCTGCGAGAATCGGTGCGACCTGTGCGCGTTCTGGGCGGGGGCCGGGGAGGAGCGCGGCTACCTGCTGACCGCCGACGAAGTCGTCGAGCGCGCCCGGCCCGACGTGGCCGCCGGGGTCACTGAGATTCACCTCGTGGGCGGCCTGCATCCCGACATCGGCCTCGACTATTACCTCGATCTCCTCGGGCGCCTGCGCGAGGCGTTTCCCGAGGTCTGCCTCCAGGCCTTCACGGCGGTCGAGGTGCACTACGCCGCGAAGAAGGCGGGCCTCCCGGTGGCGGAAGTCCTCGCGCGGTTGAAGGCCGCGGGCCTGGCGGGCCTGCCGGGCGGCGGGGCCGAGATCTTCGATCCCGGGGTCCGCCGCCGCATCGCCCCGCGAAAGATCAGCGGCGCGGAGTGGCTCGCCGTCCATCGCGAGGCGCACCGCCTCGGCATGCCGACCAACGCCACGATGCTCTACGGGCACGTGGAGTCGCCGGCCCACCGGGTGGACCACCTGCTGGCGCTGCGCGAGCTCCAGGACGAGACGGGCGGCTTCGCCGCGTTCATCCCCCTGCCCTTCCATCCTGAGGGGACGCGCCTGGCGGACCTGCCCGGCCCGACGGCCGTGGACGACCTCGCGACGATGGCCGCCAGCCGTCTCCTGCTGGACAACATCCCGCACCTCAAGGCGTTCTGGATCATGCTGACGCCGGATCTGGCTCAAGTGGCCCTCCGGTTCGGCGCCGATGATATGGATGGCACCGTCATCCGCGAGGAGATCACGCATGCGGCAGGGGCGCGGACGCCGCAGGGCCTGACGACGGCGGACCTCGTGGGCCTCATTCGGGGGGCCGGCGGCGAGCCGGTCGAACGGGACACCCTGTATCGGCCCATCGTGCGGGGGCCGCGCCCGGCCGAGTGGAGAAGGAGTTCTACATGTTGCGATTTGTAGTCCTCGCCCTCGCAAGCGCGCTCACGCTTTCGGCCGGCTGCAAGTCGGAGCCCGCCCCGCCCGCACCGAAGCCGCCGGAGGCGCCCCCCGAGAAGCACATCCAGGCCGTCGAGCCGCGCGACGGGAGCCAGGAGGTGACCCTCACGCCCACGTTCAAGTGGAAGCTGCCTTCGGCGCTTGGCGCCCCGCGGCTCGCCTCCTTCACGCTTTTCGAGTTTGGGCAGACCGCCCAGCCGCCGAAGCCGGACGCAGAAGGCAGACAGATTGCGTTCGCCAGCGGCCTGCACGACGTCAGCCCGACCTCGCTGGACCCGTTTCATCCGCCCGCCGGCGTCGTCCTGACGGGCGACCTCAGGGACTCAAAGCAGCTCAAGGGCGACACCTGGTATCGCTGGAAGATCCGGGCGCTGGGCGAGGACAAGACGGAGCAGGCCGGTTTCCTTTTCCGCACCCGCGCCGCGGAGCCGGGGCAGGGCAAGTAGGCCATACCGCGCGGTTTTTGGTTGTGGGGGGACCGAGGATTTGGCATACTTCAGCTTCTTGCCGACTCTCAACGGCGCATAACGGGGATCCGCGTGGGATCCGGCTTCCGCCTTGCGTGCCCTTCGCGCGAACGGGCCTCGGGCGAAGCTGAGACAACGGCCTACTTGGAGATCGCGTGATGAAATGGTGTATGTGGGTACTTTCTGCCGCCGCCGTCCTGATGCTGGCGACCACGGCGGCGCTGGCCGCTGACGCCCCCCCGAAAGCCAAGAAGCCCGCGGAAGCGAAGAAGCCGGCCCTCGAAGGCGACCTGGCCGTGATGGCCAAGGAGTGCAAACTCTCCGAGGCGCAACAGGCGAAGCTCGCGTCCACCGCCGCCGAGGCCAAGACGGCGATGGAAGCCTGGGAAAAGAAGAATGCCGAGAAACTGGACGCGTTCAAGAAAGCCCGCGGCGCCGCCATCGAAGCCAAGGACCAGGCGGCCTTGAAGAAGGTCATGGACGACATCCGGCCCCTGATTGAGGAAAACCGGGCCCTCCAAACGAACCACCAGAACGCCATCATGGCCCTCCTGACACCCGAGCAGAAGGTTGCTCTTCAGGGCTTTGCGCTCTCGATAGAGATGGCGGCGCAACTGAAAAGCTTCAACCTGACCGAAGCGCAGTCGGCCAAGGTCCGCACGATGTGCGACCTGGCGGCCAAGGACCTCGCGCAGATCAAGGGCGAAGGCGAAGACGCCATGACGGCCCAGCGGGCCATCCTCGACAAGCTGGCCCTGGGCATCAAGGACAACGTTCTGACGGCCGAGCAGAAGGCGCTGCTGGCCCCGCCGCCGGACGAGAAGCCCGCGGTCGACCCGAAGAAGCCTGCGGGCGAGAAGAAACCGGCCGCCCAGAAGCAGTAGCCTGTAGGCCGGGGCGCAGCCCCGGCACGGTTTCGCGCCCGTCGCGCCAGGATGCCGGGGCGTTGCCCCGGCCTACCGCTGCCGCGTTTAGCGGCGACCCGCAGGGGAGCGCGTGTTTCTCGGGCAAGTTCAACAATAACACGACGTGCGGCGGCGGAACCGCCCGCGCGGGAGGCGCTGTCGCACCCTCTTCACACCGTACGGCCCCAGGGCGAAGAGGGCAGGTGAGATGGGATGGCCGCCCGGAGGAGTGTTCCCATGAAGAACCTGATGTGGTACACGCTCGCGGTGCTCGCGGCGATGCTGGTGGCCGCGTCTGTCGCGACCGCCGAGGAGAAGACCCCGGCGGCGCAGGAGAAGGCCGCCGCCGTGGACAAGGGCGACAAGCTGCGTGGCGAATACGCCATCCTGGCCGCCGAGTGCAAGCTCACCGAGGAACAGCAGAACACCCTCAAGACCAAGGTCGCCGCCCGCCGCGACGCGCAGGAGGCCTGGATGAAGACCAACGGCTCGAAGCTCGAGTCCCTCCAGGAGACCGTCAAGAAGCCGAAGGATCCCAATGACAAGGAGGCCATCAAGCGCGCCTCCGAGGAACTGAAGGCCCTCGAGGCCGACCGGCTCAAGATCCAGGCGACCTTCGAGGCCGACCTCAAGGCCCTGATGACCCCCGAGCAGCAGGCCCTGTGGGGAGCGTTCAGGCTCTATCGCCCCCTGATGGGCCGGTACAAGAAGCTCAACCTGACCGAGGAGCAGACGAAGAAGGTCAAGGACGCCTCCGCCGCCGCCGCGAAGGAGTTGGGCGAGGTCAAGGGCGACGACAAGGAAGCGCGGAAAGCCAAGGCCGACGTCGCGGCGAAGCTCCGCAAGACCGTCGAAGAGACGATCCTGACGGCCGAACAGCGCGAGGTCCTCGCCAAGCCGAGCCCGCCCAAGCCGGGCACGGTCAAGAAGCCCGAGGCCGAAGAGAAGAAGTAGCCGCCGCCTCGCCCGTTTACAGGCTGTTGCACAACCCGCCATAAGGGCACGGTTGCGCGGCGGGCAGCCTTGCCCGCCGCGTAAACACGGCCTCGGACGCGCGGTGGGCAAGACTGCCCGCCGCGCCATACACGGTTGTGCAACATCTTCTTGGCGGCGAGCCGCAGGCGACCGCGCGTTTTCGGATGAGGTATAAGCCATGAAGCCGCAAGCATATCTGGTGGCGGCAGTCGCACTGATTGTGGCCGCATCGGCCGCCGCCGAAGCGCCCCCCGCGCCGAAGAAGCCCGAGCCGGCCCGGGCGATGAGCAACGATGCCGCCCTCATGATCGCCGAGTGCAAGCTCACCGAGGAGCAGAAGGCTCGGCTCTTCAAAGTGTCCAATGCCTCCCTCAAAGCCATCACCGCGTGGCACCAGGCCAACGGGCCGAAACTCGCCGCTCTCGAAAAGGCCCTGGCGGCCGCCCGCGAAGCCGGCAACGCCGAGGAGGCCGCCAAGATCCAGGCCGAGGGGCAGGCCCTGGTGGCGCAGCGAAAAGCCCTGGTCACGAAAGGCCAGCAGGCCGTCCTGGAGGTCCTCACCCCGCCGCAGCGGCTCTCGTGGGTCGCGTTCCAGGCGTATCGGCAGATGATGCTGAAGCTCCAGGCCGCCAACCCCACGCCCCTCCAGGCCGCCAAGTGCCGGGCCATGTGCCGCGAGATCGCCCCGGAACTGGCCGGGATCAACACCGAGGAAGAGGAAGGCGTCCGCGCCCGGGCCCTCCTGCTCCAGAAGACTTTTGAGCGGGTGATCAAGGAAGTCCTCACGCCGGAGCAGCAGGCGGCCCTCCCCAAAGAGCCTCCGACAACGCCGGCCGACGCTCCGCCGCCGACCGACGAGAAGCCGGCGCCCAAGGAAGCTTCCCCGACGCCGGCGCCGAAAGGCTAGTGACGCTTCCGGAAAGGTTGAACCGCTTTTCGATTGCCGGGTGCCACGGCCGGCTTGTCCGGCCGTGCCCCCGGAATTCGCGCCGATGCCGCCGCCGCAGGCACGGCCGGACAAGCCGGCCGTGGCACACACCCATTCTTGCAGGGGCAGGGCATGCCGTGCCCCTGCGTCGGCCGCCGAAGGGGTAAGGAGGTGCGCCGATGCGTACGTGCCTCGCCGGGCTGCTTGTCGCCGTCAGCCTCGCCGCGATTGCCGGCTGTGCCGCCAATCCGGAATCGCCCCAGGTGCGGGCCTCGGCCAGGGATGACGCCGCCGGGCCGAGGGCGCTCATGGCGAAATGGCACCACTCGCTTGCCGCCGGCGACAAGACGCAGTACCTCTCGTGCTTCACCGGGTCGAAGGACGACCTGGTGCTGGCGCTCGCGGTGTTCGATGCGGTCCAGGCCAACTACGCGTTCCACAACGCCGTCGTCGCCACGTACGGCCCTGACGGATGGAAGGCGTTTCAGGCGTCGGAGGGTGCCCGCATCGACCTCTTCCCGCGCGAGCAGCGCTGGCTCGCCCGCATCACGGTCGTTCCCATGGGGCAGATGGCCTTCGGCTATCTGCCGCGCGGGCGCGTGCCCATGCACATGCTGAAGGAGGACGGCGCCTGGCATATCCAGGCGGCCAGCCTCACGACGCCGGGGTTCGAGGCCAAACGCGCGGCCGACTACCTGTTCCGATGGGCCGCCACGCTGCGCCAGCTCATCCCGCAGATCACCTCGCGCGGCGTGACGGCCGAGAAGGCGACAAAGGACGTGAGGGAGGACTTCAAGGCGAAGGTCGCCCCCGCGGAGGCGCCCGCCGCGGCCGAGGCCGTCGACAGCTTCCTGACATTCTGAGGAGGGCGCCCAGCGCCACCAGCGCGAGCGTCGCCGGCTCCGGCGCGGCGCCGCCGAGCGGGTCGCCGATACCCAGGCCGTAGGTCAGGCCGAGGATGGTGATGTCGTTGTCGTCGATCCGGCCGTCGTAACCGAAGATGTCGCCCTCGTGCCAGGAGTGGCTGGTCGTGATGCCACCATCGTAGAAGACGTTGATGAACGTGACGTCATTCTCGTCGACCACGCCGTCGAGATTCACGTCGCCGAGGTAGGTGTACTTCACGAGGATCGTGCTCCCGTCGACCGGTTCGCCCGCGAATACGTCGAGCGGGTCAAAGAGCAGGTCATTCTGCGCGTATCCGAGACCGCAGGTGATGGGGTCAGCCGCCGCCGCGCTCGACGTGATGCCGCCGCCGGCCCAGGTCATTCCCGCATACCCCGACGCGATCCCCTGCCGCACGTCCGCCAGCACCGCCGAAGGTATCCCTGGCTCGCCTTCGGCATAGTCCACAATCAGCTTATTGTCCGTCAAGTCGAGCGTGGCGGCACCGGGCGCGATGCCGAGCGCCTTCGTCACGAGGACCTTGGCGTCGCCGCTCGTCAGCGTGACCAAGCCGCTCGCGACATTCAGGCCAGCCAGGTGCTGGGGGACGCCGAAGGTTACGGCGGCACCGCTCACGTTCAGCGCCAGGGCCGCCCCGGCGTCGCTGTCAAAGCGGACCGTCCCGGCCGCGGCGTTGAAAACGGCGCCGGGACCGTGTGTCTGCGGACCGCGGACAGCCAGCGCGGCCGACCCGTCCTTGGTGATGGTCCGGCCCGCCGGGTTGTCCAGACCGCCGGAGAGGGTGAGCGTGCCATCGGCCACCGTGATGTTCGTGTCCACCGCGAGCGACAGCGGCGCAGAGATCGTGTGGTCGCCGCCCTGCGCGCGGATGGCGGCGCTCCCGCCGGCCGAGTCGAGCGTAACGACCGCCGGCCCGGCGAGCGCGCACCCGCCGGGGCTCTGCAAGTTGATCGTGCCCACCGTCACCGGCACATCCACGGTCACGGGGCCGGAGATCGCCCGCAGGAAGTTGGCCGCTTCGTCGGCGCCGTTGGGAACGTGGTTGCGGACCCAGTTGAGGGGGACGCCGTAGGATCCGCCGGCGCCCAGCTTCCACTCGTTGGCCACGGCCGGCTGGGAGTAACTGTCGATAAGCAAGCCGGTGCGCGTGTAGTACTGGAAGGTGGCGCTGGAGTCGCCGACCTCGACCTGCATGGCGCCGTAGTCGGGATCGGTGCCGAACCGGAACTGGCTGCCCGGAACCGGCGTCGCGACGGAGCCCGCCAGGTCCTCCCCCGCGACGCCCGCGACGAAGTAGCTCAGCCCGCCGACGTTCAGCCGCTCGTAAAGGTGGGAATGGCCGGCGAACACCGCGTCGGCCCCCCAGTCCTTGTAGGGCCACTGCACGGTCGTGTTGCTGGAGTGGCGGTCGGACGACGTGTAGGGCGGGTCGTGCAGGAACACGAAATTGAAGGACGAGGTCGACGCCGCCATCGCCCCCTGGAGCCACTGCGCCTGCGTCGAGGTCTTGCCGATGCCGCCGGGCTCGTGGCTCTCGCTGTTCAGGACGAAGAAATGCACCGGCCCCTGCACGAAGTCGTAGTAGCGCTCGTTGCCCTGGCCCGCCGGGAGCGTGAAGTAATCGGTATGCGTCTTGTATTTGAGCGTGGAGTTGTAATCGTGGTTGCCGAGGGCCGGGAAGAACCGGTTCGCGGGCGAGCCCGTGCCGTAGGTTCCCTGGTAGTTGCCGATGTACTCGTGGAAGTACTGGCCGATGTTCACGTCGACCAAATGGGGATCGGCGTCGCCATACAGGCCGGCATCATCGTGGTGGTTGTTGTCGCCGACCGTCAGGATGAGATCCGGCGACCAGCCCTTCACCAGGTTCGCCACGTCCAGCTCGGGCTGGTTGTTCGTGCCGTAATCGGCGATGACCGCGAAACGCAGGGGCGCCTGGGCACCGGCCGGTTCGGCGACAAGGCCGGCCGCCACGAAAGCCGTCGTGCCAAAGACCATCGCGCGGAGGAAGCACAGAGTGTGTTCTTGTAACACGGTTTCTCCTGACTACTGCCGGCGGGCACGGGGGCCAGCGCCACAACCCCCGCATAGTATACACGATGAATACGCTTTAGGCAAGAAGAGGCGAGGCGCAAGCGCCTCGCATTGTAAGCCTGCACACCGGGGTATCGGTTACTTGAAGTCCACCTTCACGAGGTGCACCGAGCACGAGATGCACGGGTCGTAGGCCCGGACGAGCATCTCGAGCGCGTGGGCGACCTCGGCCTGGCTTCGCCCCTCGGCCATGAGCTGGGGGATGTAGGCCCGGAAGTCGTCCTCGATGTTCGCCAGGTTCTGGTTCGTGGGGATGACGAGGTTCGCGCCCGTCACGATGCCATTCTCATCGTACTCGTAGTGATGCACGAGCGTGCCGCGCGGCACCTCGGTGAGGCCGACGCCGGGGCCCTTGCGGCCCTTGGGCCACTGCATCGGCGGTTTCTCGTCCCGGATGCCGTCCCCGATGAGCTCGTCCAGGAGCCGCAGGACTTCGTAGAAGCAGTGGACGCTCTCGATGACCTGGGCGGTGTTGTTGTGGAAGGTGTTCGAGTTCGGGGCCGCCAGGCCGACCTTCCGGGCCGCCTCCTTGGCCTTCGGGTGAAGCAGCTTGGAGTTGTTGTTGAAGCGCGCCAGGGCCCCGACCATCAAGCTGCTGCGCTTGTTCTTGACGTGCTTGGCGCTCGAGTGCTGGACGATGGACTCGTGGATGATCTTCTTGTAGTCGTGGATATCGGCGCAGTCGCCGTCGCTGGTCATGAGGTCGCCGCCGTAGAAGGCGTACTCCGTGGCATCGGTCAGCGACTCGTACTCGGTCTCGCGCTTGAACTCGGGGACCTTGAGCGAGGCGTACAGGTCCACCGTGGCCCAGACGTCGGCCTCGTGCGAGGCGATGTGCTGGCGAAGCTCCTTGAGGGTCCGGACCTTCGGCAGCTTCATGTAGCCGCCGGGGACCATCGTGATGGGATGGACGTGGCGGCCGACGAGCACCTCGCAGATGTAGTTGGCGAGCCTCTTGAGGCGCATCGCCCGCAGGACCACGTCGGTGTGGGTCTTCGCGAGCGGGATGACGCTCGGCGCGCCGAAGAAGTCCGGCGCCACGAGGAAGTAGATGTGGAGCCAGTGGCTCTGGAGCTGCTCGGCATGAAGGACGACTCTGCGCAGCTTGAGCGTCTGCTCGGTGAGCGTGATACCCATCGCGTCCTCGGTGGCCTTGAGGCTGGCGGTGCCGTGGCCACAGGCGCAGATGCCGCAGATCCGCGTCGTGAGGAACATGGCGTCCTGCCACGAGCGCCCGCGGAGCATCGCCTCGAAAAACCGCGGCGACTCGGTGACCTCCATCTTGCACTCGACGAGTTCGCCGTCCTCGACCTTGGCGACGATGTTGCCGTGACCTTCGACGCGCGTCACGTAGTCGACCCGAACGTCCAACGTTTTGGATGCCTTCGCCATGCGATTGGTGCTCCCTCTTATCGATCGCCGCTCTTGCGACTCCAACGCACCCATCAAGATGGGCGGCCAAATGGCGGCGGGCCCGAATGCCGCCCTTACGCTTCCTTCGACACTTCGTCGTAAATGCCCTGGAACAACCGAAACTCCCGCAGCACGTCCTGCACCGTCAGGCCGAACTCGGCCATCACATCCTTGGCCGCCTGCGTGTTGGGCTTGTCCACCAAGCCCCGGCAGCCGATGCACTTGTGGCCGGCGCTCGGGCACAGGTACGGCTTGCAGCCGGCCCGCGTCACGATGCCCAGGCACGGCACGCCCTTGTGCCAGAGGCAGACGTTGTCGGCCAGCTTGCAGTCGACGCAGACGGGGTAGTTCGGCAGGCGGAAGGGCTTGCCCATCAGCAGGCACGTGGCCGCCTCCAGGAACTCCGCCGGGTTGAGCGGGCAGCCGGGGATCTCGGCGTCGACCTTGACCTCGGCCTTCAGCGGCCGCGCGGGGATGTGCGGGAACCACGCCCGCCGCTCGCCGTAGACGTAGCGGCCCACGTCGTCCGGGTCCTGGAAGTTCTTGAGCATGTTGACGCCGCCATGGGTCGCGCACGCCCCGAGCGCCACCAGGATGTCGGTCTTGGCCCGGATCTCCTGGATCTTCTCAATGTCGTGCGACGTGACGATCGAGCCCTCGACGAAGGCGACGTTGTAGTGCGGCACGTCGCCGTCGGAGGCCTCGCGGAAGCGCCCGATGTCGGCCGCCGCCAGGATCGGCAGCAGGTCCGTCTCGCAGTTGATGACCTGGAGCCCGCACCCCTCGCAGCACGAGAGGCTGTCGAACATCAGAACCGGTTTGGCCATGCGCGTTTCCTTCTTTTCTTTCAAATCTCAGATTTCACACTTGAGATTCGCAATCCGCAATCCGCAATTGTCAGATGCCTTCCCTCAGCTTCTTCACCTGCTCGTACGTGAAAACCGGCCCCTCGCGGCAGACGTAGATGCCGCGGATCTGGCAGTGGCCGCACTTGCCCACGCCGCACTTCATGTGGCGCTCGAGCGAGCAGATGATCCGGTGCTCCGGAATGCCCTCGGCCAGCGCCTCCAGGACCGTGAACTTGAACATGATGGGCGGACCGACGATGACCGCGTACGTCCGCGTCGGGTCCACCTCGATCTGCCGGAACAGGCGCGTGATGACGCCCACGTTGCCCTTCCACGACGCGTCGCCGCGGTCGACCGTGACGCGCGTGTCGATGTCCTTGCGCTTCGTCCACTCCTCGACCTCCTGGCGGAAGAGGAGCCACTTCGGCTCGCGCGCGCCGAACAGGATCGTCACCTTGCCGTAGTCCTGGCGGTTGTCGAGGACGTAGCGGATCAGGCTCCGCGTCGGCGCCAGGCCCAGGCCGCCCGCGACGAACAGGACGTCCTGGCCCTTCATGGCGCTGTAGTCGAAATGGTTGCCGAACGGGCCGCGGATGCCCAGCCGGTCGCCCTTCCCGAACTTCTTCAGGGCATTGGTGACCATGCCGACGCTGCGCACCGTCAGCTCGAAGGCATCGCCCTGGGTCGGGCTGGAGCAGATGCTGATGGGCGACTCGCCGATGCCGAAGACCATGCAGCTGACGAACTGGCCCGGCTCGTAGCGCAGCGGTTCGCCTTCGAGGGCGACGCGGAAGAACCGCTCGGTCTCCGTCATCTGCTCGGCCTCGAGGAGGCGGGCCATCTTCGGGACATACGGGCTCGGCGCGGCCGCGCCCTTCTCGAAATCGACTGCGACTTGGCTCACAGGTTTCAGCTCCCGCCCCCGCGGGTGGGGGGCAATGACGTTGTCGCTCAGCGCCTCAAACGCGCCCCGCCAGCGGGGCGGCTAACCAGGCGCCGTTTCGTATTCCTGCTGTCTTGCCTTTCGCCGTTCAATCCGCGACCCGAAATCCACAGTGCCTCTTATCGGCTGCCTGCGATCTGAATGAACGTCTCCTTGATGCTGATGTCGGCGACGCACGCCCGTTCGCACCGGCCGCAGCCGACGCAGCCGCTCCGCCCCGTCTGATCGAGGATGTACTTGCCCTTGCGGAACATCCGGTGCCTCAGGCGGCTCGAGCGATCCTTGCGGAAGTTCTCGCCGCCCGCCACCTCGGCGAACGGGTCGAGCTGGCACGAATCGTAGCGCCGCACGCGGCAGCCCTTCGTCAGGTCCACCGCCACGTCGTCGTACACGTCCCAGCAGTAACAGGTCGGGCAGGTCGTGTTGCACGAACCGCAGGCGAAGCACCGCCGCGCGATCGCCTCCCACACGAGGCTGTCGTACGAGGCGTCGAGAATCTCGGGCAGGTACTTGACCTCGAACGGCAACTGGAAGTGGAAGTTGCCGCGCTTCTCCTCCGCGAACTTCTGCCGCGCCTGCATGTCCTGTTTCGTGGCCGGCCGGACCTTGGCCTTCTCCACGAGGGCCTCGCCCAGCGGCGTCTTCACTTCGACGAAGAACCGGTCGCCCTCGGGCGTCAGCATCACGTCGTAGCCGGCCTCCGGGTACAGCGACCCCATGTCGAGGCAGAAGCAGGTCTCGTCGCACGGGGCCGCGCAGTCGATGCTGACGATGGCCGTGTTGGCCCGCCGCGCCAGGTAGTGCGGGTCCGCGATGTCCTTGGAGAACGCCGCGTCGAGCGTCTGGATCGCGGTCACGTCGCACGGGTGGACGCCGAACAGGACGTGCGGCTCGTGCTCGAGGACCGCGGTGGGCCTGGGATCCGCGCCGATCTGGTAGGACATCACGGTCTGCCGGGCGGGCCAGAGGAACTTCTTCGGCCCCAGGACCGTGACCGTGTAGTCCAGGCGGACCTCGGCCGGATCCGCGATATACTCCCAGCCGAACTTCAGGTCGGTCCGGTCCGCCGGCGACGTCTCCTTGAGAACCGGGGCCGCCACCCGACGCTGCGCCGCCAGCGCCTCGATCCACGCCCCCAGGTCGCTCTTGTTCAGGACTAATGGCAACATGCGTGAGTTTCCTTCCCTCTCGTCCCTCGCTCGTGCGGCGGCCGCCTGCCCCGACGCCGGCGCGCCGCTTACTCTCTCATCACGTCGCCGATCGCCTTCAGAAGCCGCTGCGGGTCCACGGGCTTTTCGAGAAAGACCTCGACCGGCATGAACTCCTTGTCCGTCTCGGGCGAGAACTCAAAGCCCGTCTTCTGCGAGATGCTCGTGAGCATGATGATCGGAATCT
>Ga0315284_10011184_pt1 | contig 12801 bp, 10 predicted proteins | sample YL17G09_16_MG_FD_203696 | JGI IMG/M metagenome (GOLD analysis project Ga0315284, IMG submission 203696) | Sediment microbial communities from Yellowstone Lake, YNP, Wyoming, USA - YL17G09_16 | ecosystem: Environmental > Aquatic > Freshwater > Lake > Sediment | place: USA: Wyoming | collected... | reverse complement strand
CCTGCTGGCGACCGCTCTCATCGCCGCCCTGGTCGCGGCCACCTTGCTCATCTACCGCGTAAGAAGCCTCCCCTCCGCCGCCTTCGCCCTCATCGCCAGCGGCTCCCTCATCATCCCCATCCTCCTCGGCCTTTGGGCCCCCTCTCTCACCCCCGACACGCGCCAAGCCATCGCGAAACAGATCGTCCAACGCTTCGGCGACGGCCCCTACGCCTTCTGGAGCACCGAGAGCATCACCCTCTCCTTCCACATGCGCCGCCCCATCCCCATGTACCTCAATGAGCCTGACTTCCTCCACGCCCTCGCGCGCCAGCCCCACCTCGTTGTCATCTTTGACAAGGGCAAGCAACCGAACCAGACCCCGCCCGGTGCCCTCGTCGAGCAGATCAGCTTCCAGGACCAACGCGAGACCATCGCCGTCTACCGTCTCGCCGAACCCAAGCTCCCCCCCCTCACCAATCCAGCGTCCCCATCCACGCCCGCCGCAGCTCCTCAATCGATGCCCGGCACGCTCCCGCCTCTAGAAAAGCCGCTCTCGAACACTGCCCCACCCGGCCGACCCTGACCCCCGCACCCTTCAGCAGCGCCACCAAAGCCTCGTATTCACCTCCGCCAGTCTCCACCAGGTACCGCGCATTCCCTTCGCCAAACCACTCCGACTCCGCCTGCTCATCCACCCTCAGCCCCACCCCCGAACCGATGCACATCTCCGCCGCCGCCACCAGCAGCCCGCCGTCGCTTACATCGTGACACGCCAGCACCAGACCCTTCGCGATCGCCCCAGCCAACGCACGGTGCACCGCCGCAAGCTGCTTCAGATCGCCAGGCTCCCCAGGACCAATCGCCGCCAGCACGCTCTCGCTTCCCTTCAGATCCATCGTCACGCACTTCCGCACGTCCTCGATCACCCCAATCGCGCTGATCAGCAGCGTGTTCGGAATCCGGATGACGCCCTTGGTCTCATGGTTCGTGAACTGGTTGTTCAGGCTGTCTTTGCCCGATATGAACGGAATCCCGTAGGCCTTCGCCGCGTCGTAGCACGCTTCGCACGCCCGCGTCAGCTCCCCCATCGTCTTCTCGTCCTCCACCGTCGGCCAACAGAAATTGTCCAGAATCGCAATCCGCGACGGATCAGCCCCCACGGCCACCACGTTCCGAATCGCCTCGTCGATCGATGCAATCGCCATCTCGTAAGGGTCCTCGATCTGCGGCGACAGCCCGCACCCGATCGCAATCCCCTTGTAGCTGCCGAGCTTCGGCCGCAAAACCGCCCCGTCCGACGGGCCAACCTGCCCCGGCCCCGTCAGCGCCTTGATCACCGACCCCCCCTGAACCTCGTGATCGTACTGCCGGATGATCCAGTGCTTGCTGGCTATGTTCGGATGCGCCAGCGCCCCCAGGAGACGCTCCTTCAGCGTCGCATCGCGCGATTGGCCATAGAAACCCCCCGCCCGCCGGGTTCCGCTTCGTTTCACCGCCACCGCCTTGACGTGGCGCTTCGGCAGCCCGTTGTGCAAAAACTCCATCGACAGCCGACCCACCTCCGTCCCCTCGTAATTCAGGATCAGATCCGCGTTCTCCGTCCCAAATCGCCCCACCTCCGTCGCTTCCACATCCTCTCCCGCCGCCAGCTCCAGCACTTCCTTCACCTTCCCCGCCGGCACAGCCAGAACCATCCGCTCCTGCGCTTCCGAGATCCAGATCTCGTCGCACCGAAGACCCGCGTATTTCAGCGGCACCTTCTCCAGCTCCACAAACGCCCCCAGCTTCTCGCCCATCTCCCCCACCGCCGATGACAGACCCCCCGCCCCGCAGTCCGTGATCGCGTTGTACAGCCCCCGGTCACGCGCCTGCAGAACCACGTCCGTCATCTTCTTCTCCGTGATCGCGTTCCCAATCTGCACCGCGTGCGAAAACTCGTCCGCGCGCGTCTCCGTCAGCTCCGCCGATGAGAACGTCGCGCCGTGGATGCCGTCCCGGCCCGTCCGCCCGCCCATCAGAACGATCGCGTCCCCGGCCCTCGCCTGCTTGGCGATCTGATCACGCCCGATCAGCCCCACGCACCCGCAATACACCAGTGGATTCCCCAGGTAGCGATCATCGAAATACACCGCCCCGTTCACCGTCGGAATCCCCATCCGATTCCCGTAGTCCCGAACACCCGCCACAATCTGACGCAAAATCCGCTTCGGGTGCAGCACCCCCTTCGGCAAGCCCTCCCGGCCATACTCCGGATACGCCACACAGAAAACGTCGGTATTCGCAATCGGCTTGGCGCCCAGACCCGTCCCCAGAATGTCCCGGATCACCCCCCCGATCCCCGTCGCGCTGCCGCCGTACGGCTCGATCGCGCTCGGGTGATTGTGGGTCTCCACCTTGAAACAGACCGCATCCTCCTCATCAAACGCAATCACCCCCGCATTGTCCACAAACACCGACAAACAGAACTCTTCCTTCCCCGACCCCTCCATAATCTCCATCGTGCTCTTGAAGATCGTGTCTTTGATCAGGTTGTCATAGTGCCGCTTCTCCAGAACTCTCCCACCTTCGTCGCGAACCTCCAGGTCCACCGCGCTCTTCAGCGTCTTGTGTACACAGTGCTCAGACCACGTCTGCGCCAGCGTCTCCAGCTCGATGTCCGTCGGGTCGCGCCCTTGCTTCGCGTAGTACGCCTGGATCGCCTTCATCTCCGCCAGCGACAAAAACAGGTGCGCCTGCCGGCTCAGCTTCCCCAGCTCCCGCCCGCTCAGGTTCCGCAAACTCACCTGGCGGATGCTCAGCTTGTACTCCCGACCCCCCGGAAACTCCCGCGGTATCAACGCCTCGTAGTGAACCGTCTCCACCACTCCGTTGCCCAGCACACGCTTCGCAATCTCCTCCAGTTCCTCCCCGCTCACCTCGCCCTCGATCACATACGCCCGCCCCGTCCGAACCTCACGAACCCGCAGCCCCATGTCCCGGATCGCCATCTCCGTCGACGACGCCACAGGGTCCATCACCCCGGGCTTGAAGTGTACTTCGATCCGCCTTCGTTTCCCGTCCTCTGGCGCCTTCCGCACGATCTCCGCAATTTCCACCACCGGGTCCGCCAGCAGTTCATCAGCCACCCGCTCCACCTCGTCCGCCGCCGCGTCTGTGTCAATAAGAAATATCCTGGCCGTCTCGATCCGCCCCACGCTCATCCCGAATTCGGCGATCTGGTGACGAATCGATTCCCCAACCGGATCAACGGCCCCTTCGCCCCCGCGCCCGCGAGAGTTCGTCTTCACGTCGATGCGATAGATCATGCGCGGGAATTGTAGCGACCCCCCGCGGGAAGTGTACCGCCCCAACCGCAATCCCCTCAACCCCTCGCATCCCCCTCAAACCCTCTGCAGACCACCCAGCAACTGCATCGACTCCGAAAACACCATCTCCGGAGTGATCCGCGCCATGCACCGGTGGTCCAACGGACATGTTTTCTTCTGGCACGGCCCGCAGAACACCTTCACCGCCACCTTCCGCTCCTTCCCAAACCACGTCTCCGACCACTCCGGATGCGTCGGCCCGAATACCGTCACCACCGGAACGTCAAACGCGCACGCCATGTGCCGTGGCCCCGTGTCGTTCGTCACCATCAGGTCGCACCGCCGAATAACCTCCTTCAAGCTCCCCAGTGTTATCCCCTTCGTCGTCACATCTACGGCCGCGTGTTTCATGTGACGCAGCACACTGTCGATCATCCGCCGATCCCGCGGCGAACCGCTCACCAGCACCGTCGCGCCCAAGTCCTCCACGAACCGGTCCGCCAACTGCGCAAAGTTCTCCGGCAACCAGCATTTCGCCGCCCCGTACCCCGCCCCAGGGTTCAACAGGATCAGCGGCCCGCTCCCTCCACCGCCCGGCCGGTAAATCCCCCCGTCCAGCCCACACCGCTCCAGAACCTCCGACCCCGCCCGACGCTCCCCTTCCGTCACGAACAGCTCCAGGTGCATGTCCCGGCTCCGCGAACCCAGATACTGCGCAAGCCCAAAGTAATACTTGACGATCGGCGTCGGCAGGTACTTGCCCCGCTCCTTCGCCGGAAGCAGCTTGTCCGTCAGCAGGATCCCCCGCCCGTCTCGCTCGTAGCCCACGATCCGCGGTATCTTCGCCACCTTGCAGATCAGGGCGCTCCGAAACGCGTTCGGCAGCAGAATCGCCAGCTCAAACCTCCCCGCGCGAAGCCGCGCTGCCAGGTCCACCAGCCCGCGCCCCGCCTTCCCCGTCGTCTTCCCCGTCCGATACGTGATCAATCGATCATACCACGGCATCCCCGTGTAGATCGGCTTCACATACCGCCGCATGAGATAGCTGATGTGCGAACCCCCATAAAGCTGCCGAAGCGCACGCAGCGTCGGAACCGCCATCACCGCATCCCCAACCCAGTTCGGCTGAACCACCAGTATTCGCGAGGGATCCGACATCAACCCCAGTATACCGCCCCGCCCGGCGCTGTCACGGCTTCAGATTCGGCGGATTCCGCCCCGCCTCCAACTCCTTGATGATCCGTTCCGCCTCCACCTTCTCCACCCACTCAACATGCCCATCCCCAAACAGCACATTCATTCCCGCCTTCTCATGGTGGTCCATGCTCTCATACGCCACCACAACGTCCGCCTTCACCTGATTGGCCATTCCCGCCCCGAGATACACATACGAGCACCGCCCCTTCTTCGCGAAGCCCGCCAGCACCACCTGCGTCGTCGGCCCCGTCGCCGCCTCATCGTCGCTCGACGGACAGACAAACACCTCCGCGTTCAGACCCACATCCGTGATCAGCGCCTCAAGCCGCGGCGGGAGCTTCCCCCCGTCCTTATTGGCATACAACATGATCCCCTGCCCGATCTGCCGCAGGTTTGATGCGCATTTTACCCGATTCTCTTGCTCGCTGGGGCTCTCACTTAGCCTATCGATGCGAACCACTGACTCCTTCCGGATCCTGCTTAAGACACTGACAAGTGCAATCAACAGAGCCACCCCCACAACAACCCCCAGCAACACCCTCCAAATCCGGAACTCGGGCTGGCTCGCCTCGCGCCGCGCCGTCGCGCCCTCCACCGATTCCGCCTTCTTCGGCCCCACCGGACGACCATCATTTATGTCAGATCCCATCACCGTCCTCCCATCGTCGCCGGCTGAGTCGCCGACGGCGCAAACAGCTTCGGCGGATTCACCCCCGGCGTCGAGTCGCGCTTGCCCGACTTCACGCCAACGCCCGCATACTCCAATCGTTCCGGATTCTCCGCCATGTGCCCGTTCCCTTCTTGCCTCGACAGAAGCCTCGCCCTCTTCGCAAAGGGTGTATCTCTCTTTCAGTGGCCGATCACGCGGACAGAACCCCCGGACCCGCCGCTTCCGAAAATTGCTGTTCGGGCACCACCCGGATCGTCCCACGATCGATGTACCTCCCGCTCAGCCACAGGCTCGTCGGCCGATGGTGCGATGCCTCCCCCAGCAACTGGATTGCCCCAGCCGCCAGCTCCCCCGGCGTAATGTAAATGCCCGTGTGCGGCGGCTCGTCAGCGCACACGCCGGTCGCCGCTATGCTCACTGACCCAAGCTCCGAATGCTCCGCCATCAGCTCCTCGATCCGCCTCGCATGCAGCGGACGATCACAGAAAATCGCCCCCGTGCTGCGCTCTGCAACCCCGCCAATGTCCTCCATCGTGCAGCTCTCCACCACCGCCTCAGGCGCGTACCGCAACGCCGTCATCCGCGCAACTCGCGACGCCGTCCCCTCGCCCCCTCCTTCCACCACAAGAATCCTCCGATGCCCCGCCAGGATCATCTCCCGCGTCAGCACCGCCACCGCATGCGCGCGGTCCAGCAGTATGCAGCTCATCCGGCAGCCCACGCTCTCCTTCTCCAACAGCAACACCGGTATCCCACGAACCAGCAGATCGCGATGCAGTTCCTCCGGCGTGCTCGTCGCCAAGTCAATCACCGCGCTGAACTGATTCAGAAAGCTCGGCCGCACCGGCGCTACCCCGCTGGCTACCTCCGCATCAGCATGCGCGCCCACCAGATACGCAATGACCGGGCAATCCCCATCCTCCCGATCGCACAGAATCAGCCATTTCCCCGCCGCCGCCGTCCCCCGCCTCTCGCTCCCACGAACATACGTCCCACGACCGATCCTCCGGTCCAGCAGCCCTTCTGCCGCCAAATCCGTCAACGCCTTGCCCATCGTCTTCGGGTTGGCACTGAACCGCTTCGCCAACTCCCGCTCGCCTGGAAGCTTGCCCGACAACTCGCCCGACCCAACCGCCTGCCGAACGCGCTCTCGAAGACGCTGAAACTTGTAGCTCAATCGGACCGACCGAGAACCATGCGAACCCTCCCCGACCGCTTGTCTTGCTGTGCTGTTCATGTCCACCTGCCAAACCCAGGCATAGAATTGGCCCGGCATCGGGAAAAACCTCTATCCTGCTCGGAAGGCCCCGACCATGGGGCACTACCCGACCACCTTCCTCTTTCGGCCAAACCCACCCCCCAACTTAGCAAAAACACAGCACCGTAAGAAACCGCCCTCCCGCCTCTGCCCTCGAACCGTCCGGCCAGTTTATGTGAACGCCTTGCTGCAACCTCTTATCCGAAAAGCCGTTACATCGACCGCCTCGCCGCCGATCGCCCCGGCAACCTCCCTCCAGCCTCATTCTGCTACAATCGCTCCCCATGATCGATCATACCTGGTATCAGCGACCCCCAGGCGTGCCCGAACGCCTCAGCGCCGGCGGCCTCGTCGTCCGCCGCACCAACTCCGCCATCCTCGTCGCACTCGCCCGGGAAATCGATCAGCCCCACTACTTCCTCCCCAAGGGCGGCGTCAAACCCGACGAAACCGATCTCCACGCCGCCCAACGCGAAATCGCCGAGGAAATCGGCCTCCAATCCCTCACCCTCCTCGCCGACCTCGGCGTCCGCGAACGACTCTCCTCCAATAAAAAACGCTGGACTCGCTGCCGCTACTTCCTCTTCCGAACCGACCAGGTCGATGGCCACCCCGCCGACCCCCGCCGCCGATATACCCCTCCTAATTGGTTCATGCTCGATAACCTTCCTCCTATACTCTGGCCGGAACAGTTGGATCTCATCCAGTCCAACCGCCAACGCATCCTCGCCGCCCTCGCTCAGCAACCCTAGCTCGCGAAACCCCCCTCCCCTCCTCCACCCTCAGCGACCGTCATCAGCACGCCCATTAAACCCCCAATTCCGACTTCAGACTCCTCGCTCGCTCCGCTATACTCCCGCCCTGATCCATCGAGGTGCCCCCTGTGCCCGACCGCATCCCAAAATCGTACAAAGTCCTCATTGGCCTCGAAATCCACGTCCAACTCGCCACCCGATCCAAAATGTTCACCGCCGCACCCAACGCCTTCGGCCAGCCCCCAAACTCCCTCGTTGACCCCCAGGTCCTCGGCCTCCCTGGCGTCCTCCCCGTCATCAACAAACGCGCTGTCGAATACTCCATCATGGTCGGCCTCGCCCTCGGCTGCCACGTCGCACCCTTCACCAAGTGGGACCGCAAGTCCTACTACTACCCCGACCTCCCCAAAAACTACCAGATCTCCCAGTACGATCTCCCCCTCTGCTCCCACGGCGCCCTCGCTATCCCCGATGACGACGGCTCCACCAAAACCATCCGCATCCGCCGCGCTCACCTCGAAGAAGACGCCGGAAAGCTCCTCCACGAAGCCCCCGGCGGCCACCCCATCGACTACACCATCGTCGATCTCAACCGCGCCGGAACCCCCCTCCTCGAAATCGTCACCGAACCCGACCTCACCACCCCCAAACAGGTCGCCACCTTCGCGCAAGAGCTCCAAAAAATCGTCCAATACCTCGGCGTCTCCCAAGGCCACATGCAAATGGGCCACATGCGATTCGAGCCTAACATCAACCTCCACATCACCGACCAAACCGGCGCCGTCCACAAAACCGCCATTACCGAGATCAAAAACCTCAACAGCTTCTCCGTCCTCGAAAAGGCCACCGCCTACGAAATCCAACGCCAACTCCACCAGTGGCTCGAAACCGGCTCCCTCGGCCGAAAATCCACCTACGGCTGGGACGACGCCCGCCAAATCACCGTCCACCAACGCGACAAGGAAGAGGCCAACGATTACCGCTACTTCCCCGACCCCGACCTCGTCCCCGTCGTCGTCAATCATGCCTGGCTCAACGAAATCAGGGCCCAGATCGGCGAACTCCCCGCCGCACGCCGAAAACGCTACACCGATTCCCTCCGCCTCTCACCCGCTGACGCCGCCACGCTCGCCTCCGACCGCGCCACCGGCGACCTCTTCGACCAATCCGTCGCCGCCGGCGCCAACCCAAAACGCGCCGCCAACCTCATCATCAACGTCCTCGCCCAGCTCGCCAACAAACACTCCCGACCCATCCACGACCTCGGAATCCATCCCGCCCGCATCGCACAGGTCGCCAAACTCATCGACCAGAACAAACTCGCCCCCGCCAAGGCCGCCGAACTCTTTGAACACCTCCCCAACTCCCAGATCGATGTCGAAACCCTCGCCCAGCAGCTTGGCCTCCTCCAATCCTCCGACACCGCCGCCATCGACGCCGCCATCGAAGCCCTCATCGCCCAAAACCCCAAACCTCTCCAAGACTACCGCGCCGGCCGACATGCCGCCTTCGGCGCCCTCGTCGGAATGCTCATGAAACAAACCAAGGGCCTCAATCCCAAAATCGTCCAGGACCGCCTCAGGCAGAAACTTGCCCCATAGTACACAACCGCAGCCCGCCGCCCCCTCGCTACTCCTGCTCACCACACCCCCTGACGCCTGACGCCTCCCAGCAGCCATTCTGCCCCACCCACGCGTATAATCATCCTGAGAGATCCACAGACCCGCTATGTCCCTTCAGACCCACCCAACCCGCCTCGACCTCAATAAAACCGAAAAGCTCGACATCGAATGGCAGGACGGCCTCGTCTCTTCCTACCCCCTCCCCATGCTCCGTGCCCTCTGTCCCTGCGCGGCCTGCCTTACCATCCGCGAGACCGGCAAAGGCCGCGCTGGTGTCTCCCTCCAGGTTCTCCCCGGTAACCATGACAAGCCCCTCTCCGTCGTCGAGGCCGAACTCGTCGGCGGCTACGCCCTCCGCCTCGAATGGTCCGACGGCCACGCCACCGGCATCTACACCTTCGATTATCTCCGCGAGATCTCTCCTCAGATGGTTTCTTAGCCCCCCATCAGCCTCCCCCCGCGCACGCGCACTTGCACTCATCCACGCTGTATCGCCCCGCCCCGATCAGAAACAGCCCCGCAAACATGATCATCATCTCGATCGGCCGCGAATACACCTCAAACCCATCGCCCCGCCGAAGGTGAAATGACAACGCCCCCATCATCGTGCAGAATATCAGCCCCACCGCCGGACGGAACAGCAAACCCATCGCCAACAGCAACCCTCCCACCGATTCCGAAAACGCCGCCATAAACCCCCAGAACGGCCCGCCCACCGTCAAACCCACGCCCGCCGCCAGCCCCGCCCACTTCCCCGGCCCCCCCATCATCTTCGGCACCCCATGAATCATGTACATCACACCCAGTCCCACTCTCACGATCAGCAGACCCACGTCCCGGTACTTGTTGAGCCATGTCAGCATCATTGTTCACCTCGTTAATGACACGATGTAACTGTAGGCATCTTACCCGCCACCCGGCAAACGCCCCTTATAGCCGCCCCCCCCTCCCCGCTCATCCTTCATCGCCCATCGCTCATCGCTCATCGTTTCCCACACAATCCCCACTCACCACCACCACCCCCATCTTCCCTACCCCTGACCCCTGACCCCTTACCCCTTCCCTCCCATTCACACCATCGCCCACAGCGTGAACCTCCCCTTGAATCCCTTCATCTCAATCCCCCCTCGCTCCTCCCACTGCAGCCCCGCATGCTGCCCCGCCCCAACCTGCTCAATATCCTCCTTCACCCTCTGACTCACCCAAATCTCCTCCTCTTTAACCGCATCCACCACCCTCGCCGCGAAATTCACCGTCCCCCCAAACGCGTCCTCTCCCTCCACCTGCAACGGCCCGATATGGATCCCCGCCCGTATCCGAATCTGCCCATCCCCCGGCTCCCTCTTCAGCCCCACCGCAAAATCCAACGCCTCCTCCGCGCTCCTAAACGCCGCCATGAAGCTATCCCCAATCATCTTGATCTCCCGCCCCCCATACTTCCCAAGCAACTTCCTCCCCTGCTCAAAATGCGCCTTCCTCATTTCCCCGAACCGCTCATCCCCCAACTCCTGTCCCAACTTCGTCGACCCCACCACATCCGTAAACACGATCGCCAGCACCACGTGTTTCCCCCCGGCCCATTCCACAAAGCTGCTCGTCTTTGTCTCCCCCTTCGCCGACACCACAAACGCCTCAAAATCCCTCTGCCGATCCGCCGCCCTGTCCATCGACTCCACCTTCGACGCATACCGTTTCGCCAACCGCTCCCTCGGCTCCGCAATCCAAACTCTCCCCCCACACGGACAATCAAACCACTGCTCCCCCCGCCCCCGCAACATCTTCACATACCCTTCCGGCACCGTGTTCCCACATTGCGGACACACAAACCACCGCGTTACCACCACCGACCGCTCCATCGCCCACCGCTTCACATGCGCCAGAACATACTCCTCAAAATAAAACCGCGTCTCGTCGCTCGCCTCATCGTAAAACACCGTCACCTGCCCCCTCGACTCCGCAAACTCCCGCATATAGATCCCGCACTTCCCCCCCGCCCTCGCCGCATACACCGCCGCATTCCGCCACATCTCCGTCCGCCCCGTCTCAAACAACCCGCTATGACCCAACCTCACCGCCAGCGTCGCATACACGCTCTGCACCGCCCCATCAAACCCAATCCCCACCGCCTTCCCCTTCGGATCCGGCGCATCCTCATAATCCCGGTTGAACTGCGACGGAAATACCAGGTACCGCCCATTCTCCCCCGTCTCTCTCAGCGCCAGATCATGTTGTATTAGCTCCTCCACCGTCGCATGCACCAACAACTGCTCCTGCCCCTTGTCCTTGACCTTCGCCTCTTCCGGCACAAAAAACCGCCCCGCCAGCGCATCCTCCTCCGCAATCGAACCCAACCCATCCGGCTCATTCTTTGCCGCATTCACCATCGCCGACGCATACGCATCCAACAACTCCGCCTGCAACAGAACATACCCCCCAAAACTCAACCGCCGAATCAAATCCCGGTTTCCCAACCTCCCCACGCAAGTCTCAAACTGCGCCCTCAACTCCCCCATCCCTTCTTCCCCCTCGCCCCCTACTCCATCTACCCCCTCGCCCGGCACTCCGGGAGAGAGTTGGGGTGAGGCCTTCCTTCTTCTCCCCGCCAGACCATCCGCCACCAACGAAAGGGCGGACCCCAATCCACCGAAACGTGAGCCCTTCCCTATTCTCCCCGCCAACCCACCCGCCCCACTGCTACTTCGCACCTCTTGAGCTCTTGAACCCTTGAACCCTTGAACCTCCCCAATCCTCCCACTCCTCACCAACCCCAAAAACAACTCCTCCACCATCGCCAGCAACCTCCCCGACTTCTTCACCTCCAGCAAGTACTCCTTGATTTTCACAAACATCTCCGGCGACTGCACCACCGGTAGCTTCTCCCACGTAATCCCCTTCCGAATCGCCTCCTTCAGCTCCTCCATCTTCCACCCCTCCTTCGCGCTCGTCTCAAAAAACTCCTCAAACCCCAACTCCTCCTTGGCCGTCTCAATCAGCGCCTGGCTGATCGACACCCCTCCCCGATCCGCCCTCGCCGCCACCAAAAACTTCCTCATCGGCATCGGCACCGCCCCCGTCCCCTGCCTCTGCCGCGCCAGCCTCAGCGCCCGATCCCAATGTCTCACCCCCGCCAGCGGGTCCGTCTCGCTCTTCGCATCGAACACCACCACCGCCACTGCCACCTCATTCAGGTGCAACTGATGAATCACCCGATACCCCGGCTGCCCCGCCAAATCCCAAAGCAACGTCTCCCGCGTCTCCTTGACCTCATCCCCCACTTCCCCCGACTCCAACACCCACACATGACGCCCATGCGTGGACTCCGTTGGCTCCCAGTTCTTCCCCGCCAACACCAACCCCAACCCCGTCTTCCCCACCCCCGAATCCCCCACCAACGCCACCTTCGCATTCCGATACCCCCCCTCTCTCCTCTCCAACTCCCACACCCGCACCGTATGGTCATCCGACCCCGACAACGCTCGCCCACCATTCCCGCTCATCGCCACGCCCCTCACGTAAGCCGTGTGCCCCTCCAGAACACCCACGCACCTCTTCCCCTCCACGTCCCACACACGAACCGTATGGTCAGAAGACCCCGACAACGCGCGCCCACCATCCCCGCTCAACCACACACCCCACACCTCACCCGTGTGCCCCTCCAGCACTCCCACGCACTTCTCCCCCGCCACGTCCCATACACGAACCGTATGGTCAGAAGACCCCGACAACGCGCGCCGACCATCCCGGCTCATCGCCACGCCATTCACCTCACCCGTGTGCCCCTCCATCACTCCCACGCACTTCTTCCCCTCCACGTCCCACACACGCACCGTATTGTCATAAGACCCCGACAACGCGCGCCGACCATCCTCGCTCAGCGCCACGCCCCTCACCCGATCCGTGTGCCCCTCCAGCACACCCACGCACTTCTTCCCCTCCACGTCCCACACTCGAACCGTCTTGTCAGCAGACCCTGACAACGCTCGCCGACCATCCCCGCTCAGCGCCACGCCCA
>Ga0315284_10011183_pt1 | contig 12801 bp, 35 predicted proteins | sample YL17G09_16_MG_FD_203696 | JGI IMG/M metagenome (GOLD analysis project Ga0315284, IMG submission 203696) | Sediment microbial communities from Yellowstone Lake, YNP, Wyoming, USA - YL17G09_16 | ecosystem: Environmental > Aquatic > Freshwater > Lake > Sediment | place: USA: Wyoming | collected... | reverse complement strand
CCGATTCCACCCTGGCGGACTTTTCCTGTACAAAGGTGAAATATGATAGAACATTCCTCAATGAAATTGGTTACTTGCTGGAGAGACCTACTTTTGGGTCAACATTTGAGGACTTGGGGGACACTGTCTTTTGGTGCGGAGTAGTGACTTTGTGTTATTTTGTGGCTAGGGTCTTTATTTTTATTTATGGCGAGATAATGTAAGAAAGAGAGTAATCAACATTTCCTGTACAAAGGTAAAATATGAAAATTCAGACTTGTGCTTTTGTTGCAGCCTCAGAGGTATTTGATGAATGTCTCTTGGTTTGGAATTTATTTTGTAATTCCGATCCTAATTGTTCTTGGGGTGATAACAATAGGACTCTCATCACGGGAGATGTAATTCGTGGTGTGTTAGAACTGTTGGACCTCCCAGAATCGAGTGAAAAGTGGACTGAAGAACAGAGACAAGTCGAAAAAGTCTTTACTCGACTTGACCTGCTTTTTACTCTTGGGGATCTATACATTGATTTGGAGAACTAAAATGATTGGACATGAAGTGTTGGTAGTTCCAAATTTGGCAGGACGATGGGCTTATAAGGGGAAACTCATTGAAGACAATGGTGATACCATGGTTTTGGATGATGCATGTATTGTAACTGATTACTGTTGCAAGAGATATGAGGAACTTCCTTCTCCAAACATAAAAAAAGGACGAGTTGTCCTAATGGCAAAGAACTTTGAGAGTATATTCTTGTTGGATTGATTTGTCCTGTACAAAGGCGAATTACAACAAAGGTGTAATAATGCAAAAAGTAAGGTGTAAGTCTGGTATTATGGGGTGGAGTGGTCGATTGCAGGATAACTATGTTGATTTTGATCAATTTAAGTATTATGCCTCAATGTATGGTCTGCACACCCGTTTGGGGTACAAGACTATAAAAGGGGCATGGAAGGCTAATCCATTGTTTGAGGGGTCAGTAATCCCTTCTGACTTTAGGAGAGTAGAGTAATACTTTTCCTGTACAAAGGTGAAATATGGGTGAAGTACCCCGAGGCTAAAGACCTCGGGGCTTCGCACCTAATCAACTGCTCTCCAATGAGGAAAGTCTTATGTCAAAGCTCGATGCGCTCTAACGTATCACTCGGTCCTTCCGACCGTGCGTAAGCCTACAAAGTAGGACTTGGTAGCATGTATATGCTTAATTGATTACAACTTGGTTCTCATTGTAAAAGAGCAATTAACGCTAAAAGTTTTACCCAAGGAACGTATTACCACTGCTCAAATAAGTGTGGTAATTTCTTACTTGGAACCTGATACTTTTATGTTGTCAAAGAACTAATATATTATAGTAGTTATTTTTAATTTTACAACAGGATTATTATATGGATAAATTTACCAAAGCGTATATTGAGTGTGCTTTGTGGTCCACCAATGATGAGTCAGATCCACAAGGGGGAGACCCATTGGATATGAACTATGGGGTGGAAGATATTTCCCCTAGTACCTTAGCATGGATGGAAGCTGACTGCAAGCGTTTTCAAGAAGAAAATGCTACTGATATTGTTGGCAGGGAGGAACAAGCTGGACATGATTTCTTGCTTAGTAGGAATCATCATGGAGCGGGATTTTTTGATGGCAAATGGGGAGCGGTTGGTGATATTTTGCAAGAGCGTGCGGAAGCATACGGCGAATGTAATCTGTATGTTGGAGATGATGGATTCATTTACAGTTAATTTTCCTGTACAAAGGTCAAATAGGGTTACGAACTTCTAAATAAGGAAAACTAAAATGGGTATGGGTGCGGCCCCGTGTTATGGTTGGCATATCTCTCTTGCTAATTTGCGAGAGATTTGCCCTCAAGAAGTTGCTCTTGTTGAAGTGCTCTTTCCTGCGCTCGATACCTCTTGGGGGGATATTGCAAAGGCTTTGTCTGTAGATGATGAGGTGCCAGAGGTCATTGGTACAGCATTAGACAAATTGCGTGATGCTTTTGAGGAGGCTACGGAGTTGCGTTTAGGCATTGGTTATTATGACGAAGATGGGGGCGATAGGTACGACTCTGTTGAACACACTGATGGGTGCATTTTTGATGTTGAGGGGATTATGCAATTTACCCCAGCAGGTGAGAAGTGGAAGGATAAATTGAGTGAAGATATGTGGACGATGTTTGGGTAGATTTCCTGTACAATTACACGGCAGCGGTGTAACATTATGGTGGATCACATGCCCGAAAGTTGGGCAGCGACGGTTGTCCTGGTTAAGGAGAAAATGAAATGGCACAATTAGATTATGAGGATGCGCTGACTCAAATCACGGCGGCACAAGCAGATGAAGATCAGGCGTATGAAATATACAGGAAAGTACGCACTGAAGAGGTAAAGGCACTTTGGCGAGCGAAGACGGCCAGGAAGAATATGTTGATCCGATCTATTGGTCGTCTTTTATTGGAGGAAATGAAATGAGAATGACACAGGATTGGAATTTGACTGATCAAGCGATGGATTTTCTTCAGGAAAATAGCAAGAAAGTTCCCGCTTCATTCTGTCCTCATTGTAATGGGCCGATTGGAGAAAAACTGGTAATGAGAGATTATGAGGATGCCAGTAATACAGGGATGTTTGACGATGGCCCCATGTTGCATGAATATACCCTAAAGGATGATAGGACAGCAAGAGAGATTGTGCAAGAGGTTATTTGGCACAGTGGACCCTGCATTTTCTTGTGTTTGGAAATTGATGGAGTGAAAATGTATGAGTGGGATAAGAAGGACATGGAAAATGCGTAACATTTCCTGTACAAAATGAAAACATGAAAAATCTCATTTTGGTAGCTGATGAACTTCTTAAAGAGGGATTGATTACGCCTGGAGAACGATCCCGGTTAATTACAGAAGATGGGGAAGTTGTAGATAATAGCGATTTTCCCGTGGATGTTTGTGAGAATGGAGATGTGTTCATTCATGGTGGAACATATCCGATAATTCTAAAAGGATTTGCATGTGAATTGGTTCATTAGTGATACGCATTTTAGACATGCAAATATCATTAAGTATTGTAATAGACCATTTCAGACCTTAGAGGAAATGGATGTTACAATAGTTAATAATATCAATGTCCTAGTTGGAGAAGATGATACTCTTTGGCATCTTGGGGATTTTGCATTTGGCAGAGATGCGACGGAACTTGCTATAGAATTGATGAGGCGACAGATTAGATGTAAAAATGTGAATTTAATTACAGGTTCACATGACCGAACCATAGTAAAATCTAAAAAATTGAGCAGTTTGTTTGCGAGCACTCTTAACTACTATTTAGGATTGATTGATGGAGTGGAATTTCTTTTAATTCACAGGCCAGTTGATCTCGCTTATCTCTCCTGGGAAAGGACTCTGATTGAAAAAGAGGTCAAAAGAAATCCTGCTTTAATTTGGTTGCATGGTCATACTCACAATAATTCACACATAGGACCACGCAATCTATGTGTTGAAGTAACAGGCTACAAACCTGTAAGTATTGAAGAAATCAAGGAAAGGTTTATAAATGTTAGTCCGACTTCTTATTGCTAATCTCCCCGATCATAAGATGGGAGATATTGTAGATGTTAAGCCTCTTGAACTGGATTGGTTTACATTTGATGGTTATCATTTTCAGGCGGGAGCTTTTCAATCAATCACAGTTTTAGAGGCTTGGGCTAATTTGCCTGCTGGTGCGTTAGTAACTATTGGCAGGAAATCAGTGGTGAAGTTGGTAGATCAGTGGGAGCAATACCCTGGAATATCGGACCTATATTGTGTTGAAGTAAATACTGGGAGAATAGAAACTATTTCCAAGTATCTTGACTTGGATGATATTTTCACCGATCAGTTTTCCTGTACAAAAGACCATGAGTGCCAGATGGACGGAAGTTTAAGTTGCCTTTAGATGTAACTACTTTTTTGGATAAATGACGATGAAAGGATGGGCTCCTATTTCCTGTACAAAGGTAAATCATGGAAACAATTAGTGCCAAAATCGTTCTGCCCCGTTGTTGGAAACGATTGATTAAAACCGTTTTCGTTCCGGCTCCTCTCACCTTGACTGTCGTTCTTCCAAATGGGGAAGTATTGCCTGTCACGTCAGAGCATTATGTAAAGGGGGATGCTGACCCTATGCCTCACTATGATGAGGTTCGTACACGGTCAGTAAAACTACCAGATGGGAATACTTTCTATGTTGACCTGTCTAGTGGTCAAGGCAATTACTATGGTGTCGTTGGAGTAGATGGCACAATTTACGAATCAGAACCACTTGGGGATTTTGATGAATTTGCCTTTGAGGTGGAAGTAGATGATAAGTTCTACATTGTGGAAATCGAATGGGAGGGAGAAGACCCCTATGAGATGGAGGCTTATACTGTAAGATTTACTGCCACCTTTGAGACTACGGTTGTGGTGGCAAAGGGGCAAAATCTGGAAGATGAAATAACTGATATTGATATTCCAGAGGATGCTCAATCAAAGTATGTTCCAGATACATTTGAGGTAAAAGAAATTTGGAAAGGAAGGGAGTCAGTAGAATTATAATGAGTACAATGATGCTCATAATTTGTATTGTGGTAGTTTGTTTGATAGCTAATAAGTAACGTACAAAGGTGAATTATGATATTTCGCATTACACTTGAACAAAGAACCATCCATGAAATTAATGTAGAAATTGATCCTGAATCCACGGATACCCCTGAAGAACAAGCAGAGGATTACTTTTCCTCCCTTACTCCTGATGAAGTGAAACAAACAGAAGTAAGTGGAGATGGAACCCTTTGGATGGCACAAGCGGGAGTTAAGGAATAATTTCCTGTACAAAGGTAGATCATGGAAATAAGACCATTCTACACCGTTGACGGAGTAAAAATCATTCCTGGTATGGTGATATGGGTTTATCCTACCAATGGCGATGAAATTGAGCAACGAATTGCTAGTGGAACATGTCAAAGTGGAATGAAAGTATTTTACCTAAACCCACTACCTACAGATTATGTAGGTTGTAGAATTAACTTGGTATTTTCAACCAAAGAGGCAGCGGAGAAAGCAAAATGTGCAAATGCGAAAGACTTATGAGTGTTACTGCCAAGTGTGGTGACTTGTGTCATGTTAGGATGAACAGGAGCATGGGTCAATACGAACGAAATGGCTACGTTCCCGATTACTTGGAAATTGGGGGTGGGGATTACATTAGATTTACTTATTGTCTTGATTGCGGTAAGATTCAAGGGAGTTTTCCAATTAGTCAAGAGACAGTGGAACAAACATTGGATTCGGACCACTAATTATGAATGTCAAGGAGAGCAGTGATGAGACATGAAATACATAACCTGGATGGACTGGGACAAAAACAATGTCAGGTCTACGACTTGCGCCCGATGTCGGGAGAACACCCCGACTACTGGAAAGCCGTAACTAATGTGGGTTGTCCGGTGTGCCAAGCAGGAATTATTCGTTGGGCTGAAGCAGGGTATGTTTCTGGATATCGAATCTGCGACGGGTGTGAACGGCACTTTTTAGCAAAGGGAACTGCCGCTAGCCCCACCCTAATTCGTGTTGGAACACGCCGAGGTTTTCCTGTACAAAGGTAGAACTATGAAATATATCTTTCACTCAATCGTGCTGACTTTGGTGTTTACTATTGCTTATCTCTCTATTTTTGGTGGTTAAAATGACTCCAAATGAAGCTCGTGAAGCGGCTGGTAGAGTAGTAATGAGAGCAGCCGATGCAGGTGTCTTTGTGGATACTAATGTAATTTATGCTGATGGTATTGATTCCATTGAGTGTCCACGTTGTTGTGTAGACGAAATTGTGGACATCTATAGGCGGGCTGGACTTTCCCCACAGGCCATGTTCATTGGACCTCATTAACTGTCCAACCAGAATAATTTCCTGTACAAAGAAAGGTTGTAGAAATATGGGTCGTTCTGGGAAGGATTGGAAGAACAAGCGCAAGAAGTACAAGCTAATTCGTAATAAGAAGAAGGCTTGGTTGCATGAAAAAAAGGCAGCATAATGAAAATTAGAGTATTACTTTTGCATGAGACTTGTAACTGGTCACCTGATATTGTCCAGAGGGCAGAAAAGATCTACGGGATTTATCTCTATAATCCCAAGGTGCATGTTCATTGTTGTGAATTCACCCCAAGTTTTGAGTTGACTTTCGTAGGTTCTGTGCCTGAAAAATCAGATGAGAAGCTACGAGATGAGATTCAAGATGGGGATTCTCAATGTGAACCAATTCATTATATGCACTCTCACCATGTTGAGGGGTTGCCACATATCAAGAGAGGTAATGTTACTGTAGGCACCTATCCTCTACGACACAGTAAAGGATATAGTTGGGACAGTATGGAAGAGGCAGAGGAATTCTGGAGAGGAAACCCAGACTATTAGTTTTTCTGTACAAAGGTGGAATATGAAATTTGATTAGTCAATTCTTCAGTTTGGTGGAAGGTGGCTGGGGGCAGCAAGGCATTGGCTTCAATGTCATAAACTAAATGGGGATTCAGTAACATGGGGAAGCAACGATGTATTGCGTCCTCCTATTACTGTAAATGAAGTAGAACTTATAGCAAGTAAAGTTGCTATCGCTCTTATCAATGAACTTCATAGCAGAGGGTATTTAACTCCCCAGTTTGAGAGAGATGTTAAATCTTTCGGCAATATCATTCTTTGATTTCCTGTACAAAGGTGGAATTGTGAAGCCGGTTTAGATGTAGAGTGATTGTCAATTTTTATGTACAAAGGTTCCCTAATGGACACTAACAGATTGAGCCTTATTTTTGATCATGAAGTAAATACCCTTAATGGAAATGAAAAAAGGGGCTCAGAACTTATCCCCTTGTTTTTGGATCACATTCTGGAGGATAGTTGCTCGCCTGAAGTTAAGGAAGCATTTGACCGTGCTTTGAGGCGATTCTATAATTTTCCTGTACAAAAGGAAACTAAAGGAGAACAAGCGTGAAATACAAGATTGCTGTAATTTGGTCAATGAGTGGAACTTACGAGGTAGAGGCAGACTCTCTAACACATGCCAAAGAGAAAATTGAGAATGCTGAACCCCCTTATGAGGCTTTACCAAAGGGGCAATATATTGATGATTCGCTGGTTATTGATAACGATACCACCGATGAACTAAATGAGGGAGACAACGATGACATCTAAGAAGATTAAGTTGAAGTTGGTGGGGCAGGATAGTAACACCTTTAACTTGATGGGGCTTTTTGCGAAGCAAGCAAGAAGAGAGAAATGGAAACAAGATGAAATAGATGCTGTTCTCCATGAGGCACGGACAGGAGATTATAATCATCTTCTGTGTGTTTTGGGACAATATTGTGTAAACGGAGGCGGATAATGAGCAAGCAAATGGCGGATCAAGCGGCCAAGGTGAACCTGGTTGGGATTTATCTCATGCCGGAAGGGGATTGGGTGGTGGAGGATGGCAGCAAGTCTCTGGTCAACAAATATCTCTGTTCCAGCAAGACGGATGTGTTGGCCAAGATTGCGGAATTCTTGGACCACATGTCGTCGGAGAATAACTAATGATTATCCAAGAGCTACTTAATACTCTAAAGAAATACGGTTTCAAGTGGTACAAAGATGCCTGTACCGATACCGTGGACAGTAAGGCTATTATGGATGTGATTCCAGCCGCCAATGGTTTTACTGTCCTCTATGTGGAAGGTGTAGCACTTATTGCTTCAACGGCTGTAGTTGAACGAATTGAAATGCCTCAGTCTCTTGACGACCGATGGATTCTTGTTCATTGGACTCATATTGAGGATGAAGCTAATTGTGAATTTTCCTGTACAAAGGGAAACTAAAGGAGAAACAGATGATTTGGCGAAGATTACTTAAACACTTACAAGAAATCCCTGATAATTATTTACTGGGAGAAGTTGTAGCTGTGGTCTGGCGGCTGGAGATTGATGGGGATATTGCCGAAAGAGGTGATTTAGTGGGAGGTGAACCTATTCTAATTCTTGAAAGGTGAAGCATGGAAGAGTTTGGAGTATTCGAGAATGGACGACCTTGTTCTGTCGAAGGATACCCTGGATGTAAGACATGGAAAAATCATAAGTTCCATACTTTTGCAGAAGCAGTTGCCTATCTTAAGAAATGGCTTGGGCCAGTTTACTCTCCCTGCTTGCCAGATGATTACAACGGTTCTCCACTTGATTATGATGGTTGTGAGGACATTGTGGAGATTAAGAAACTTTAGTTTTCCTGTACAAAGTCACATAAGAACGAAAAAAATTTTAAGGAGATTTTGATGTACGTTGATGAATGTTATCGTATCTCTGATTTCATTTGGGAAAGTCTTCTCCATGAGCCAATTCGTGATGGCATTACTGGAGTTACTTCTGCCCGTGTTACTGGAGAAGAACTAACAAGACATGTTAGGCACCCAGGCCCACATTACGCCTCATGTCAGTGTAGTGTTGTCTACGCTAGCATTATTCTCAGGCAGTTTCGAGAAGCAATTATTGAACGATTTTTCAAGGATTATCCTCAAGCCTGTTGGCTGCATGACTGGCGGGAAGTTGCTTCGGCTGTCGTCAGTTACACAATGCACGGGAAAACATTTTGGCTCCCGACCAGAGGATCTATTGTGGATGCCAAGCAAAAGATGTGTCTGCTAGGCAGGCCCAAATACTTTGCTTTAGTAAAATTTCATCAAACAACCGATTACCTCTGTTGGCAGGGTGGATATGTCAAAGTCAAGTCGATTGCTTACCGTGAACTTACCTTTGACTTAAACCATAGCCTAATCTTCACTGATGAAGTTAAAGCTGCTGCGTAGTTTTCCTGTACAAATGGAAACTAAAGGAGAATAAAGATGAATGATGATGAACGCCGAACGTGGGTGCTAAACGATGAGGGCTTGTATCTCGAACAACAGAGAAGTGGTTTGGATACACGCCAGTTTATCAAAAAGAATCGTAAGATGATTGATGAAGTAATGGAAAACATTACTTCAGGACAACAACCCCAACACTATTTGGCATACCAACATGATGCCACTTGCCAATGTGCAGGGTGCAAAAGGAAACGATATGCTAATTCGTCAATCTAAAATCGAAGGACACTTTGTAGGATTTCGTGTCCATATTTATGTAACAGAAGTATGGACACACATGCTCACTTGTCGTCACACAGCAGATTTTGCTCTTGCTGGCGGAGCCGAGTTGTTTTATGACTCATTACAGGGAGATAAGTGGAAGGAAGAATTGAAATATGTGCTCGATCCACAAGACGAATTTGAGGAGGTCCGCATCTTTGAGCATACGGCAGATGGGGAAGTATATGAAATGAAAAAGGTCTATTAGTTTTCCTGTACAAAGGAAAACTAAAGGAGAAGAAAATGAATGAACTGATTGAAAAGATCCTCCAAGTAGCTGGCATTCCTCCCGATGCTGAGGTGCTTACTGATGTTGGCACTACAACCGCTTTTAATGTATTGATGAATCATGTACAAGCGGCATTAGATGAAATTGAGGAGGGACAATCCGATGCAGTGTGATTATGATTTCGTTGTGACTTATTTTGATGATGTCGGGCTCTTGGATATGACTGAGGAAAGATGGGAAAAAGCAACGAAAATTAGTGTTAAAGCTGATACTTATGATGAAGCATTAGCAGTAGCACTAATACGGGCACAAAAACGGGGTTCTGTGCGGGCTATTGGAATATGGAATGGCGATTGGGATACAGTAAGAATGCCCGACCATAGGGTTAGTTACTCCTCTCCTATTTCTTAATAAGGTCAGCGGCGTATATTATTAGGTATACTTTAGGTGCGGTCTATTGAAACCCAATTTCCCTTCGCAACAGTAAAAATGCTTAGTTTTCCTGTACAAATGAAAACCAAAGGAGAATGAAATGCAATCATCTACTGGCTACATTGTTACCCCGAGCCAAAGAAATGGTTTTGCTGTAACACACATTCGCCCCGCAAATGTGCAAATCACCCGTTTCACACAAGAGGGAGGTATGGCAGTTGAAACTAAACCTGTAACTGAGGTCATTCCAGGCTATCAGGATGATGTGTTCTGGACTTATTACCGTAATGGGGAATGGTATACTGATATAAATTGCGGGGCACAGCGATGGCGTGGAACTAAAACCACTTCCGAAATTCGTGCCGCTCTCCGCAAGTGTGGTTTTACTGCTAAAGAGATTAGGGAGATTATGAAATGTGGGAAAGAGTTGGTTGGAAAGCAGCAGTAAACGGTACGGGCAAACATAACTGGTTTGTTATGCACCATGAGCAAAAAATATATCTCCGAAATTGTAGGGGGCAGATTCGGAGATATGGATCATATAAAGCAGCACAAAAAGTAGCGGATAAAATGAACAGAACGCCCGAACTGCTTACGGCTCTTGTTTTACCGCAGAAAGAATGAAATGTGGATTGTGGTCTTCTGGGAGTGATTTCCTGTACAAAAGAGAATTGAAGTCACAGCAAGTTGGTTGACATTTTTTAGGAGAAATTTTGATGAAGAAGACGGCAGCAGAGTGGTTGAAGCAAGGTTTGCCAATCCCTGGTAATCGGATACTGAGGATGATTGCCATTGACAAGATCCAAGTCGATAGCACATACCAAAGAGGTCTTGTCATGTCCTCAGTTGATCGTATCAGGAATGAATTTGAGCCGGCTGCTCTTGGTATTTTCCAAATCGGTAAACGCAAAGGCAGCGGGGTGTTGAGTGTAATTGATGGGCAGAATCGTTTGGCGGCTATTCGTTGTAGGAAACAGAACAATGAATCTGCTCCAGAAGAGGTATTGTGTGTGGTACACCTAAACACCACTCAAGCCGAAGAAGCCGAGATGTTTGTTAAGCACAACACTTGTAAAGCAGTTACAGGCAACTCTCGCTTCCGTGCTCGCCTTCAATACAACAGCGAACCAGAGAAGACTATTGAGAGGTGGGCAAAAGCCGAAGGATTTAGCCTCAATTTCTGCTCTCCAGGTAGACCCAACTGTGAAAATACTACTCAGGGTGGAATTCGATCAGTGAATTGCCTTTTGTTGGCATACAATCGTTGCTACTACCATCTACAACCAGCCCTCAAACTGTTGCGTATGGCATGGGGTAATGGGGATGCCAAGCGTGTTCCCTTCAATCTCTGCACAGGACAAGTTGTGCTTGGCATTGCTTTGTTCCTTAGAGAACAAGGCGATAAGGATGTTGAAGGAATTGCCAAACATTTCAAGCTCTGCCATTTTGACATTGGAGAAGTGTGGGCTAGTGTCCGTCGTAATGAAGGTTATGGCTATGATCGTCCTAAAACCCTAGCTCAATGTCTTACAAATATGTGTCGCAAGGCAGCATAATTCCCCTGATTTCTATGGGGGAATCCAATTGGATTCCCCCTTTATTTTTCCTGTACAAATAGAAAACATGAAGAGACTAGGAGCAATCGTGAGTGAAAAGCAACCCACCAACTCATCCCCCACTACAGTTAAAGCAACTGAAAAGGGGCAAGGAAGTGAAAGTGCAAAGGAAGCCACGAAAGTGATTTCCTGTACAAAGGAATAATATGGATCAATGCGAGCACGAAAGACTGGAAAATGCTCACCAATCGGCCCAACTATTGTTGAGCAAACTTCAGGAAATACACAACAAGACAGGTAATGTCGCAATCGAGGAACTGATGGTAGATGCTATTAGGCAGATAGCCAATATCAGCCGATTGCTAGTGAGACTTACACAAGGAACATAAAGGAAACTAGAATGCCTGATTTCGTTCTGCATTTACCAACTGGACGCATCGGGGTTGTTGTACGTGATGAAAATGATGCTGGTATGTTCCGAGGCACACTAGATGTCTGGTTTGGAGAGTGCCAGATGAAAGGTGCCAACCCCAGTACCCCAGTTATCCGTGAGGTAGAGGAGAAACATTGTGAGCGTTTTAACAATGTACCTCTTGGCGGGAGGTGAGAGATGAGTTTTCCTGTACAAAGATATTGCGTGAGGAGGAAAGAAATATGGCGTGGTCTATTGTTCCCCAAGTTGAAAAAACAGGTCGAAATAGCTCTGTAGTTCGTTGCAAACGACTACGATTCTTCCCGATTAAAGGTAAACGGGAACAGATCTCTTTTGGGCGATTTCAATTCCTTTTATTGCGAGTAGTTCTCCGAAATGGTGAAGTAGAACATACTATCACCTACTCCAATAAGGGGGATCGCAAATTCATTTATCATTGGCCCCCGAAATGGGTATATCCACGGTATACGGCAGCAAACGGGAGAACCTACCCAGATACCCTATCCCCTAAAATCAAAACCGCAGGGGATGCCCAAGAATTTACCAGTATGGATAACTTGATTAACTTTTTGGTTAAACAAGTTGGTCAAGAGGTAGCGAATGAAGTACGGGATGTTTTTGCCATAAGGATCGAATAGATTTCCTGTACAAATGACAAGCATAGGAAAAGTAAAACATGGAATACTGGATAATTCGCAACACTGTAAACGATCTATTCTGGTCTCTTGAAGAAAAGTGGGATGACCGATTTTCTGCAGAAATCTTTTCAGATGAAGATCGGATGCACTTCAATCTGCCTACAGGAGGAGAACTACCTGCTGGAGGAGAATGGGTAAAATGGTGGCCAAAACCCAAGTCCACGGATTTTGAGACGGAAGAATTGGAAAAATTCCCTCCTGGAGAAAATCCATTTCTTCATGATATTGAGCGTATGGGAACATCCATCGACAATAATCTCACAATAATGTATGTAAAATTTGCGGATAATACAGACATTATTGTGCATGATAAACGAACAGGGGCAA
>Ga0315284_10011181_pt1 | contig 12802 bp, 6 predicted proteins | sample YL17G09_16_MG_FD_203696 | JGI IMG/M metagenome (GOLD analysis project Ga0315284, IMG submission 203696) | Sediment microbial communities from Yellowstone Lake, YNP, Wyoming, USA - YL17G09_16 | ecosystem: Environmental > Aquatic > Freshwater > Lake > Sediment | place: USA: Wyoming | collected... | reverse complement strand
CCCTTAGAGCCTTGACCTTTGCATAGTCATTGGAGTACGCCGAACTGTCCTTAATGACCTTTTCTTGGGAGATGCCTGTTTTTACGAATGTCGGGGCGACAGCAGATACCTGGATTCCATATTTTCGCACTTCGCTGCGCAGCCCCAGCGTAAACGTCTCGAGTGCGGACTTGCCTGCTGCATAGAATGCCGAGAAAGGTACCGGCGTATGGCTGGCAAATGAAGTGATATTGATGATCCTGCCGCCGCCCTGAGTTCGCATCAGCGGCAGTATGCCCTGTATCAGACGTACCTGTCCGAAGAAGACAAGTTCGAACAGCAGCCGGACCCGGTCGAGCGGCATATCCTCCACAGGACCCATCTGGCTTGCACCTGCGTTGTTGATCAACATGTCCACATGCTCAAGGTTTTTTACTAAACCTTCAATACTTGCGCCATTCGTCAAATCCAGTGCTTTATAGGCAACTCCTGGAACTTTGTCAAAAGGAGCCGTGTTTTCAGGCTTACGTGAGGTTCCTATGACCGTAACGCCTTTTTTAACAAGGGCTTCTAAAATACTCTTTCCGATCCCCCTGGATGCACCCGTCACGACAGCCGTCTTCACAAGGCTGCTCATTCAATTGCCTCCGTAGAGTCTTTCTACCACACTCCAGTCGATATCGAGGTCCAATTTCCTGTCATCGCGCAGGTTCTTGAACGCTTCGACGGTCGTCTCTATGTCTGTATCGTTGTGGGAGGCTGTCGGGACCATCCGGAACATGATGTGCTGTTTCGGGATCACAGGGTAGGCGACTCCGCTGACGAAAACGCCTTTTCCCCTCAGGTAGCTGATCCATTCCATCGCGACTGCCAGGTCACCGCCCGGCACAAAAACTGGTACGATAGGCGACTCCACTTTTCTGACATAGAAACCTAGCTGCCTCAAACCGTCAGCGAGCTTTCGTGATACATGAAACAGCCGCGCCCTCCTGGCATCGCCATTCCTGACAAGCTCAAGGGTCTTTTGAAGGCTCTTTACATAGACCATCGGCAGGCTTTTAGCAAATACCTGGGTTCTGGCGTTATAACGTATCCATTCGACGACATCCCTGCGCGACGCCGAGAAACCACCTATGGATGCAAAAGCCTTGGCGAACGTACCCAAATAGATGTCGATCTTGTCCTGAACTCCCATGCACTCTCCCATGCCGCCGCCGGTTTTTCCCATTACGCCGAAACCATGGGCGTCGTCGATGAAAAGGCGTGCTTCGTATTTATCCTTTAGTTCGCATATGCTGTCGAGCTTTGCCGTGTCACCTGTCATCCCGTAGACACCTTCCGCCAGCAAAAGTACGCCCTTCTTGCGGACCTCGTTCACTTGTCTCAGCGTTTTCTCGAGGCTGTCCATGTCGTTATGGTGGAAAATACGGATGCGCTTCCTGTCCTGCACTGCGCCCAGTGCGGCATCTACGATTGAGGCATGGCAGAGCCTGTCCATCACTATGATGTCGTCTTTTTCGACCAGTGCCGAGATTGTGCCTATCACTCCCAAATAGCCGTAATTGAAGAGTATCGATGATTCCTTCTGCGCAAAATCGGCCAGCCCATTCTCAAGCGTTATATGTTCTTCAGTGTTTCCGCTCATCATGCGCGAACCCATGGGGCCGCTGACACCCCAATCTTCCGCCGCCTTGACGGCCACCTGTTTTACTTCGTCACTCTCGGCCAGCCCCAGGTAATTGTTGATCGACCACATGACGCAGTCCTTGCCCGCAAAGCGCATAATTCTACCCGGCTTCGACTCCATCACCGGCATCGTGAAGTAGCGGTCGCCTTTCGCCCGGAATTCGCCGAAATATCCCTCGTCGGTACCGCACTTTGCGAAAATGTCTTCGTAACCCATCTCTGCCTCCCCTATTCCTCAGATCCGCGCATCCACAAAAGCAACGAGGTCTTCATGGGTCAGCTTGAGAGCCAAATACTTGTTCCTTTTAAAATGAAGACCCATTCGATATCGCATCCAAGAGACGAGTTTTATAGTCGAGATATAGAGATCAAAAGCAACTAGACCAGAAAGGTAAATCGAGACAAGGTAAATGCCGCACAAGACAAACGAATGACAATACCAAAAGAGCAAGAGCGTCTGGAAAACACTGATAACGGGCACAAGTAACATGCCCGCGAGATATCTGAGAGAGCTTCGGAACTGAGGATCTTTCGGTAACGTGGATACCCATGAGGCTACGCAGTAAGCAATCACGTTGTTAAGAAAGCCATAAATAAACACCGGCACACCAAATAAATACAAGACAGATCTGTTAGTCAAGGCAAACGATCTGCTGCTATCGATATTGAGAACACACGGTCGCAGCTTGAGTTCATTTAACAAATTATTATACAAAGCAACTTTACATTCAGCCTGGGCCATGCATTTTTCATCAAGCGCGGCTTCCTGGTCTAATAATTCGAGTAGTTGTTGATCAACAGAAAACATATTCAGGGTGCTTTTTGCACCAAGGTGCATCTTGTAGAACATCGCGTCGCGGTAAATATCCTTCAGTGCCCAAATCGTGTCATAATGAGCGCCACTCTCGACGTGTAGCATCAGGCGCTTCATTTCGCTCCGCAAATTATCACCAAGATCCTTATACGCCTTGGCGGGATTGCTCTTGTAGGCAGGGAAATACATGGAGACATCAATTGGCATGCCATATCGGATAATCAACCGAGCCCGGAAACGATCATAATGACTATAATCAAGGCCCACTGGAACAATTTTGACAAAAGGCACGTTTCCTTTTTCTTCCTGGGCTCTGAAGGCAATGCGAAAAAGTCCTTTTGACAAAGGTCTCAGTTTGCGCTGATTGCCATGATTGCCCTCAGGCATCAGGCACAGGGCTTTGTGCTCTCGCAGGATTGCGATAGCCTTGGCAAAACACTCCTCATTCTTGGAAAGGTTGTTATAGCCGTCCCTGATGCGATACACTGGCATGATCTTGAAAAACCTGAGAATTTTCCTGAGCTGAGGTCTCTTAAACAGATCGGCACGAGCAAGAAATACCAGTTGCTGAGGAACTGTGCAGACAACAGCTAAAGCATCCATCAAAGCATTTTGATGGTTGGGTGAAAAGATGACTGGAGCTGTTGTAGGAATGTTTTCTCTGCCGAGAACTACTATTTCCTTATAATAGAGTCTGAAGACAAATTTTGCGTAAACTCCCAAAAGCCAGTACCAGAACGACCACTTCTGTATTACGTCACTCTTCATTATTAAGTATTTACTATGGCCAAAGCTAAATCCGCTGTTTCTAAATCGATGCTCCCGTCATAAAATCAGATCATTCCACCAAGAGTTGAGGGTGCATAATTTTCAAGAATACGTAATTTGCGGTTGCTGGGAGTCCATCGCAACCCATCGACACTTGAAGCACAGTTACATTTGCCCGGCGTGCCGTTATCTGTGCATCGGCCAAGGTCACTTTCCGACCCAGCCAATTTTATAGGACTTTCCAGGATGAAGAACAAGAGAAAAAGACCAGTTCCCCAAATTGCCAGGTTCGAAATCGGTTTTTGTGCACGCTCATACGCAAAAGCACAGTGAACGGACATTCAAGGTATTATTGGCAATGGTTCTTTGGAAGGCTTGGCGTTTCAGCATTTTTAGGCGGATTGGGGCACTTGCTGTTTATGTATATCTGAACAAATCCTCTGCTTGTTGCGTGGCTGCTAACCCGGATTAAAAAAGATAGCATGCTACAAAAACGATGGTAAGGCCGAGGGCGTATCTGGCAGAGCCGTAAACATGGAAACTGATGCTGCAAATTGCGCCTATTCCGTCTGCTGCCGCGGATTTTTGGCGATGGCCGCCACGTTGAATCCCTCGACTTGGATGGCGGGATTTTCGCCCCGCGTGTCCGAGTGCTTTATTTCGGTGGTGATGGTGCGCCTTTCCCCGGGCATCAGCGCGATGTAGTTGTCGCTATGGACCGCGGGAAGGATGCGATCGCCGCTCTTTGCCCGCATCGCCTTTACCCGCAGCATCAACGCCGGGGTGTTTGACAGGTTAACCATCTCCGTCGCCAAAATCCACCTGTCCCCCTGCCGCTCCGCGCGGACAGAGAACTCGATGGTGGCTTTCGGCAGTTCGCGCAGTGTCCGATAGTTTCCTTCCTCGAGGCCCCGCCAGTAGAGGTTTTCGGAAATAAGCTGGGCGCCGCGCGTCAGCCTGAGCCGCACGAAATGCACCGCGGTCAGGCCCTCAGGAAATTCCATCTGGATGGGCGTCGCCGTGCTGTCTTCCGCGCTGTCCAGCGTCGCTGTCTTCTGCCACCTGACGGCGCCGCTGAGATCGAGCACTTCAGCATGTGCCGTCAACTCCTTCTGATTTCCAGCGCTGTAATTTACGACCTCGACGCTGTCTGTCAGGGGGTTCCATTGAATGTGCAACGGCTCGCACGCCTTCTTGCTCGCGAAATATGCGGCATTCGGTTCAAGGTAATAGTCATAGGTCTGCCAGACGAAGGAAGGCCATGCGGGGTGGCTCATCCAGATGAGCAGGCCCATGCGATTGCGGCTTTGCGCTTCAAACATCGCGCGATAGCCATCGTAGTTCATGAACTGGGCCAGGGCTACCCAATCCTCCGCATTGGCGGCGCTGCCAAAACTTTTCTGGATCTGATCGAGATACGCCTGGCCGCCCTGCGCGCCTGTCAGGCAGAAATCATGCAGGCCCCACAGGTTCCCCTGCGGCCAGAATGCCGATTCCGGCATCATCGCCCGGAGGCTGTCCATGGTAACGATGTTTGGCATGCCCATTTCGCTGTGGAGCTTGGGCGTGGCGCGCTGCTGGAAATAAAGTTTAACGGTTTGGGCACGATAGGGCCCATGGCCGCTGACAACATCATCCGCAGAGCTTGGGATATAGTGAATGCCCGGGTGCATGATGCCCAGCGCCTGCCGGATGCCCGTATCGATCGATGGCGGCGGGAAGCCTTCGTTCCTGCCGCAGTACAGCCCGACCGAAGGATGGTTGCGAATTCTGAGAATCGTGTCCCTGGCATTCCGCAGAAACATTTCGGCGTCGTCCGGATTCGGCCCGTCCCAGGGATTTGCGAGCCAGAAGTCCTGCCAGACGACGATCCCATAACGGTCGCAGGCTTCATAAAACTCGTCCTCACCGACCTGCCCCACCCAATTGCGGATCATCGTGAAATTCATGTCCCGGTGATAGCGCACGGCAGCGTCGTACTCGCGGGCGCGATAGCGCAGCAACGACTCACTGAAACCCCAGCTGCCCCCACGCGGGATGAAGCGCCGTCCGTTGATCCAGATCCTGAGAGAGCCGCCATCTTCACTGTATGTGAACTGCCGGATGCCCGTCCCAAACGTCTTCGTGTCGGAGGTGCGGCCATCCGCCGCGACAAAACTCAGCTGGACCTCGTAGAGGTTGGGCTCGCCGTATCCTGCCGGCCACCATAGCCTCGGATTCTGAAGCCGAAATTCCGGGTTGGTTGCCGGATTCAGGTTTACGGTTTTGCCGGCATGACCATCCAAACTGACCGGTACCGCGAACTTCACATCGCCAAAATGTCCCTGCAAGGTGCCGTTTACCGGCCTGGAATCGTGGTTTGTAAGCTTCACCTCGATGGCTACGTCGGCGCTGTTTATGCTGGGCAAGGGCAGTGTCGTATTCACGAAAGGATCTTCGATTGTGACTGCGCCGGTGAGGTCGAGATTGACATCATTCCAGATGCCGATCTCCCTTCCGCGAATCGTTGGGATCCAGTCCCAACCGATGGAGGCATGGAAGGTCGGATTATCTGCGCCGAGCACGCCGCCGTTTGTGTCCGGAGCTTCGTAGGTTTTCTCCTTGACGATGCCCGGATGGTCAGTTTTTTCCACGCGGACCGCCAGCGCATTGATTCTTCCCGGCCGCACCAGTTTGGTCACATCGAAGCGCCCGCGGAGGAATGCTCCGTGAATATGCCCGATGTTCCTGCCATTCATGAAGACATCGGCTTTCCAGTTGATGCCGTTGAAGTTGAGCCAGAGACGTTGTCCTGCCGAAATAGTAGGCGCTGAGAACTCATTGCGATACCAGAAGCCGGAATGAAAAAACGAATCCGAAATCATGAGTTGGTTGTCGCCGAAATTGGGGTCGGGCACGGCGCCGGCGTTGTAGTAACTGGCCAGCACAGTGCCGGGGACAGTAGCCACCAGCCAGTCGGCATCGGAAAAGCCCGGCTTCGACAGGGCTTCGCCAACGGCCCTTACCTGGGAGGCTCTCTGCACCTTCCAGTTTCCGCCCGAAAGTCGGATGTGCCCGTTGGTGCTGTCTGTCGCCGGGGGTTTCGGTTTAGCGACAGGACCGCCCCGTCCGAACACTTCCAGTTCAGTCAATATCACCGGACTGGAGGTCTGATCCTGCGTTGTCAGCACCCGCAGGAAACGCCCGTGCGCAGGCTGTGAGAGTTTCAAATCATCTGCCAAACCCTGCGCTCCGCGGACGGTCTGCAGCGTTTTCCAACCCACTGCGTCAGGGGCCACCTGGATCGTGGCCTCCGCCGGCCGCCGGATCCAGGAGAGGACCAACCGATCGAAAGTACAATCCGCACCAAGATCGACATACAGCCATTGCTGGCCTGAGCCGCCGGCCATCCAGGCGCTGGAAAAATCTCCAGGCCCCCCGATTTCCAGCCGCACATTCCTTTCATATAGGGTGACTTCGCTTATCCTCCAGCGCGCGAGACGTGCCGTTTCGAACTCAAGCCGGAAGAACCGGCTGCGTACAGGATTCTTGAGTACGATCGACGGCTTGAATTCTCCGCTGGGGCGCGTCATGCCATCTTTGCGACCTGCTTCGCGCCATGTGTTCCCGTCATCCGATGTGAAAACTGCGTAGCTCCAAACCTGGTTGTCGGACTGAGGTCCCTGGATCGAACCATCGACATCGATGCGATCCAATTCAAGAGGACCCGCGCCACCACCTGCCTCAACCTGAATCCACGCTTTTCGGCCTCTCAGATCCACTCCGGTGACCCAATTCCCGTCGAACAGGCATTCGCGCGCATTCTTTTTGAGCACGCCCTGATCGCTGGTGGCGACGGCCACCCAGCGCGGCATCTTCGACGCTTTGATGCCGTCGGTGACCAATTGCGCGGTCAGATTGTAGTCGTAACTGCTCGAGTGGTATGCGGGCCGCCGTAATGCCAGGTTACGGTACGTGGTCGTATCAGGGACAAGCGTGGGGCCGGCGTATGCCTTCGGATCGCCGGGGTACTCACCGACGCCCCGATTGAAGTCCTGCGCGTACGTTGCCGCCAAAATGCCCACGAAGAGAAGCGGAACAGATAGGAATTTCATAACAACCTCAATGTTCCTGCCGGTCATCGTCGTCACCCGTGGCTCGAACGGCCCATGCGGGATAAGGCGCCTGGGGACCCTTCATCGCATGCCAGAGAATCCGGTTGAGCAAGTCCTCGGGGCACTGATCCACGCGCTGCAGCGGCAGGCGCGCGGATGCATACGCAAAATTGCGCAGCAGAGGATCGGTGATTTTCTTTGGATCCGGATTCATCTGATCCAGAGGGATGTTATTTTTCAATGCCACGAATGGCGTGAAATCAGGCGCATCCATGAAGCAATCGGACATCGGCGTGGCGGTGGCGTCGAGTTGGTTCATGGGCGGCAGGCCCAGCATCAACTCGATGGTGCGCAGCAGGCTGGTTTGGTTATATGGCGTGCTGATGACCTTGCCGCGTTGCGTATAGGGGCTGATCACGTAGGCGGTAGTGCGATAGCCGCTCACGTGATCCCAACCGTTTTGTGGATCATCCTCGATCGTAAAGATGCACGTATCTTTCCAGAAGCGGCTGTGGCTGATCGCTTCGACAATCTGGCCGAAGGCGAGATCATTGTCGGCTACCTGGGCCGCGGGTGTGGGCGATCCGGCTTTGGTGCCGCTCGTGTGGTCGTTCGGCAGGCAGATGATGACGAAATTGGGAAAATTGCCGGTGCGCTCGAACTCCCGCAATTCACTCATGAACTGCGCGGCTCGAAATACATCCGGCACATTCAAATCCCATCCCACGGTGGCCGTCATGGTGTAGGGACGCAGCGATTCGATGCCAGGCTCGCTCCGGAGCGCAATGGTATCGGTGCCTTCGGTGAACTCGCGCCAGTGGTCCAGGAAGCGCGGCTCGCCTTTGCGCGTTTTGTCCTTCCAATTGGTTCGCGTGATAGCGAACTCACCGTAGTTGCGCAGGGTGCGGCCGTGAGCCAAAACATTGTCCCAGATGAAGCCTGCTGGAGAGTAGGCCAGTGCGTCCACCTCATCATCATGCATGCCGTCGGGGTAACTGCGCGGCCAGCCCGCAAAAGACCTTTCCACGTAGTCCGTAGCCATCGCCGTATCCGCCCACTGGTGGCCGTCGGCGCTGAGGATGCCCGAACAATACGTGTTATCGAGCAGGACAAAGTCACGCACCATTTTGTGCTGGTTGGGAGTTATGTTTTCTCCGAAGATGCACAACTCCGGATCGCCGTTGCCCTGCTTCAGATCTCCGAGCACCTGATCGTAGCTGCGGTTTTCCTTGATAACGTAAACGAGATGCTGGAACACGCTGGGCTCTCCCACTCGCTCAGGAACGGGGCGCGGCGGCTGGTTCGGCCGGGGCGGCAGCATGGCCTGCTGGAGCAGCGGATAGCGAATATTAGCCAGAGCCGTCCGCGTGTGCGTACCCAGGCTGCGCAAGGATGTCAGGGGTACCAGCGAGAGTGAGCCTTGATATTGGTGCGAGTTGAACTCTAATACACCATTCGACTTTCGAGGGCGGCCCCAACCGAGACCCTTGATATTGGCAACGATAAGCGAATTCCGCAAGGCATCGCAGAGGATGGCGCCGGGGAACCAGCCGACAGGGATAAGGCCCTGAAGCTTCGATTTGCCCGGCCGGAAGTCGATAACAGCTACCGCGTTCTGAGTGCCGTTGCAGACGAAGAGCTTCTTGCCCGATTTGTCAAATCCCAAAGCATTGGGCTGCGCTCCAAAAAGATCGGCTGGGCTCATCCGTGCCCACACCGTCTCCACGACCTCATCCTTACGCGTCTCAATAACGCTGAGAGTATCGCTGCCGGCGTTGGCCACAACGATGTAGCGTTCACCCGGAGCGACGGCCATGGCCGAGGCGTGGAGCCCCACCATGATCTCCTTCGCAGGCGACGATGGAGGCCCTGAAGGAGCTGCGCTCTCCAGATTGATGACCGACACCGACCCTTCATTGGCAATATAGCGCACCGGATCGACGCGCACCACGGTACCCTGGCCGGCGGGGCCGACGACGCTCTGGGTGTCGGGACGTCGGCCACCCCAGTTGCTGACGTAGGCCTTGCCGCCACTCAGCGCAACATCGTAAGGAGCTACGCCGACATTCCATGAGCGCAGGGCAACCCCGGTCATTGCGTCCATTTCCAGCAAACGGTTCGACAGGTTGCCGCAAACGTAGAGACGCGTGCCATCACGGGAAACCGCCAGACCGGCAGGAATTTCCTCTTTGCGCCGGGGGGCGTTGGCAGCCGGCAACATGATCGCAGATAATCCCGAGAGGTTCCCGTCCTGCTGCATCGAGAAGACCTCGATACTGCCGTTCACGTTGGACAGATAGAGGCGGGTTCCGTCCGGCGCAAAGATCAGGCCGGTGAAACTGACCTGCCCTTTCTTGTCGTCCTCCGGAGGAGGCACTTTCTGCTCGTCCGAAGGGAATGCCAACCGCCGCCGTATGGCGCCGGTGACAGGATCCAAAGTGACCAACTCATGGGTCAGCCCCGCGACGGCGAGAAGGCGGCCATCCGGGCTGAGCGCCAAAGCCTGCGGCCTGAGCCCAGGCAACTCAACCTGGATACCCACGGGCGTCAGAACCTGATTGACCGGTGTATAGAAGCGGTTGGGCGCGAGACGACCGACTTGCACGTGAGAAGGCAGCGAGCTCCTTTGCCCTACGGCACCAAGTGCAATTGAAATGACTGCCGCCAGCAGGGAAGCAACAGATGCGGCGGCCCTTACTCGAAGTAATTTGCGAATCAGCATCGGTCGAAACCAGGCCATTCGGCTCAGGGGATTAAGTAAAGTTCAACAAGTAAAGAGCTCCATCCTGACTGTTGAGCCGCGGTCATCAGTTATTTCATGTCACGGATACGGACTTCGATTCCTGCCTCTCCCTTGAGCAGGCCCAGCAACGCATTTGTGTCAGTGCTGCCGAAGTGGTACGGATACAGAATCTTCGGCCGGAAAGCCTTGGCGGCATCCGCTACCATCTCAGGGGTCATGGTAAATGGAAGATTCATCGGCAGAAACGCCACGTCGATCTGTTTCAAGCTTTTCATTTCCGGAGTATCCTCGCTGTCTCCGGCCACGTAGATGCGCTTGTCGCCGAACGTAATGACGTATCCGTTTCCGCTTCCCTTGGGATGGTAGGCAGCCCCATCCGGTCTCTTGTTTACGATGTTATAGGCCGGCACAGCTTCGATTTTAAATCCGGCAACTGTCCGGGTATCGCCATTGGCGAGGACCGTAGCAGTTGGGAGGGCCTTGGCGCAGCTGGGACTGGCAACCAGCGTGGTTTCGTCAGTGCTCAGTATCTGGATGGCCTTCGCATCAAGATGGTCTCCATGTTCATGAGTGACAAGAATCAGGTCGGCTTTGGGGAGCTTCGTGTAGTCCGCCGAGCTTGATACCGGATCCACATGGATTACCTTACCCCCAAATGTGAACATCAGCGTGCCGTGCCCGATGCAGGTAATCTTCAGATCCCCTCCCGAGGTTTTGATCACATCCTCCTGAAACTGCTTTTGTTTATATGCAGACATCCCGGTGAAAGCCAACACCGCGGCGGCTGCGGCAAGTACGACGGTTGCTGCGATGAGTCGGAGCAACCGATGTTTTTCGTGTCTGCTGATCATCCTGTCTTATCCTCCTTATCAGGAATGCCGTAGTGATACACGCGCATAGTTTATTCCAATGACATGCATCAATATCATGGTTTGGCCCGTAACGGACGATTATAAATAATTGTCGTAGCAAATTCCGATCTATTGCGTACAGTAGTGCTATAGCGCCGGCGCATAGAACCGATGGGGTTTGGTGAAATAGCGAAGGTACGTATCCCGGGCTTCCATTATTGGCGGCGAGGCTGATGTAAGGCAGGATCTCTGATTGCGATCTTATCCCATGGATTCCATATTTGCGTCGCTTCTGGTGGCTCTCGTCCTGGCGGCGATCGCGGGCGATCGCATTCTGGCGGGGGAGCGGGATCAGAAGGCAGGAGCGAATCAAACCATGATAACTGTTTCAGATCACAGGCCCGACAGCAGGCAGATTGTTGCGGCAAAACTGGTGATCCCTCTTGATCAAGAAGGCCTTCCCCAAGCTGAGGCCTGGGAAGCGGCTCAACCTGTGACCTTTTGTGCCGATTGGCAGGGTAAGAATGCTGATCCCTTACGGCAAACCGAAGTCCGGGTGCTTTGGTCCCAATCATTTCTGTTCATCCGATTCCGCGCCAGTTACCGCGAAATCTATGTGTACCCCGGCGGAAAGAGCCGGCGCGATCAGCTCTGGTTGCGGGATGTTGCAGAGGTATTTATCCGGCCCGGCACCGATGAGCCCAGGCATTACAAGGAATTCGAGATCAGCCCCAATGGGGATTGGCTGGATCTTGACATAAACTCGGGGAGGAAATCCGATCTCCAATGTGAGCTCAAGAGCAGGGTTGTCACGGACGCGAAATCGGGAATATGGATCGCAGAGATGGCCATCCCCGTACGCTGCCTCGCACGCGAGTTCGACACCGGGGAAGTCTGGCGATTGAACTTCTTTCGCGTGGAAGGCCCTGAGCCGAACCGCTTCTACTCCTCCTGGCAGCCCACCAACACGCCGCAGCCGAACTTCCACGTCCCGGCAGTATTCGGTAAGTTGCGCTTCTCGGAGAAATAGATAAGGGGAATAGGGGAAGAATAGGGTCGCTCACCTATTAACCACTTCCTCTTTCTTTCCCCATGGATGGAGCCGATGGAAGTGAATATAGCGCCAATATAGGGAGAGCGTCCCCTATTTCCCTGCCTTGAATCCCCTCAGGTCCGGCAGTCACGTGGCCCGTTTCCTCTGGCAAGATTTGGACGATCCCAACATCCAATTTAAAGGCTCGATGGTTTTGACAGCGCAGGCGGCGAAGACTTTTGCTGTCGTTGCCTTGGTCATGAATCAGAGCCTTTTCACAGCCATTCCCGTAATTCCGGCAGAACTGGCTAACGCAGCTCCGACCGTAAACATGTTTGCCCAGGTCGCCGTGGGAGATGGATTCTCAACGACCTTTACTCTGTTGAACGCGGGAACTGAAACGGCTTCCGGGAACCTCATCCTCGCAGGCAACGATGGAACGCCTCTAACCGTTGCTTTCGCGTCGCCGGGACAAGCGAATGCCCTTGCCTCCTCCTTCCTTATCAACGTGCCCCCAGGAGGCATGCAACTCATCACGGCAAGTGCCGTAAACCCGAGTGACGCGACCATAGCGGGCTGGGCGCGCGCTGAAAGCTTGGGCGGGTTTTTGAGAGGAGTGGCGACTTTCCAAGTATTGAAAGAAAACATCCTCAAAACCATTGCCGGGGTCCTCTCGGCAGATGCTACCAATTCCGCAACGATCCCGGTCAATGACAACAACACTCTTCTTGGCGGTCAGAGCTATGCCACCGGCTATGCTGTAGCGAATCCAGGCAACGAAGACGTCAATATCAGAATTACGGTGCTCAATGCGGACGGATCAGTTTGGAAAAT
>Ga0315284_10011180_pt1 | contig 12802 bp, 17 predicted proteins | sample YL17G09_16_MG_FD_203696 | JGI IMG/M metagenome (GOLD analysis project Ga0315284, IMG submission 203696) | Sediment microbial communities from Yellowstone Lake, YNP, Wyoming, USA - YL17G09_16 | ecosystem: Environmental > Aquatic > Freshwater > Lake > Sediment | place: USA: Wyoming | collected... | reverse complement strand
CACCGCGCTCACGGAGCGGCTCAGGGCGGCGGAGGCTGTGTGCGAGGCGGCCGACTCTGTTTCATCGGAGCCGGACGTGAGCGACCTGCATTCTTGCTACAACATGGGCGTTGAACTGGGTCAGCGCCTCGCCGCCTGGCGGAAGGTGCGCGGGAAGCGTTTAAAAGACTGATGGGTCTTTGAATTCAAAAAGGAGGATGACATGGAAGGCATTGCCGGACTTTTAGACCGGGCACAAAAGGCCGAGGCCGAGGCGTCCAACCGGGACGCTAAGGTGCGGGAGTTGGAAGGCGTGATTGCCATGCTTCATGCGGAGAATACCGAATGCGCCGCCAGGTGCCGGGCCATGACCGCTGTGGTGGACGCCGCCCGTGAGATACCGGCCCGCCCGTCGTCCGTTCACCGTCTGCTCACACCCGGCTGGGAAGCATTGAAAGCGGCGCTCGCCAAGCTGGACGACCGAACGCCGGAGGTGAAGCCGTAATGGTCTGCACCACCACCTACTACCGGGTGACGTTCCAGGTGTTTAGCTCCGGGACGGTGGGTGTATACGGCTCGCTAAATGCCACGCTGGTCCCGTAGTGGCCCGACGTAAGAAAAGCCAGTGGTGGCGGTCCAAGGTTCTTACCGCCACGCCCGAAGTCATGGAGAAAGCCTTGAGTGGAAAACGGAACCGGGCCAAGGGGCTGGCTTTCGAGCGGCAGGTGGCGATATGGCTCCGGGACATATTCCCGGGGGCGCGGCGCTGGCTGGAAAACCACAAAGACGATGCTAACGGGATTGACTTGCAGGGGACTGGGTGTTTCCGTTTCCAGGTAAAGAAACTAAAGGGCTACTGCTCGGTAGCGACCATTAACGAAATCAAGTGTGAGCCGGAGCTGGGAGACGTGCCGGTGCTCGTCACGGCCGGGGACAATCTGCCCGCCATGGCGGTGCTCCCGCTCAAGGATTTCCTTTGGCTACTTCGGGAAAGCGGATATACACCATGAAAGAACCCGCGTGTGCCGTTGCGCTCGCGTGGGAGGCGGGCAATCTACAGCCTGACCACAATTACGCGGCGGTCATGGTGGGCATTATCGCGGCGCTGTCGCTCATTACTGGAATCGGCTACACGGCGATTACCCACCTATACCAGCGGGACATAATGCAGGTGAAACCGCTACGCGCCATCTTTGGTTATTACACCGTGGCACGCTGCGGCCCGTGCTCTACCCGGCTCGTTTGGCGCGACCCGCCTTGGCTCGTGGTGGTAAAGCGCTGGACAAAGCGAGCAGCCGCCCTTATACCGGTAAGACTAACCAAACTCTGGAGGCTACTCCGTGCCGAAGTCCGAAAAAGCCAAAGCCAAGCCCAAGCCGGCTACCACCAAGGCGTCCGCCGTGGCCAAGGCCAAAAAACCCGCCACCTCTAAGGCGGCGGTTAAAGCGGCGGCTAAAGTGGTAGCCCGGGACGTCGCCAAGGCGGTGGGTAAGAAAGCGGCCAAGCCCAAGGCAGCGCCGAAAGCCGCGACGAAAAAGAAATTTGACGACGGCGGGCGGCTCGTCAACGTCAAGGTCTGGCCGAATGAAAAGAAAATCATTATCGCCAAGGCTAAGAAATACACCGGCGGCAACGTCAGCTCGTGGCTCCGCTTTGCGGCGCTGAAATGTGTTCCGAGCGCTACCGAGGCTAAGCGTCTAGCAGAGGGAGAGTATTGATATGAGCCGCACCGACACCCCAGACCAGTGGACGGACGCTTTGCAGGCGGTATTGGTGGCCGCTCGGGCGGTCACCGCTCTATGGGATGAGCGCTTACTCACCAGTCTTAAAGGTGACCAGCATATCGCCCAAAAGCGTCAGCTAAAGCTGGCGGTGGACGCGGCCGACGCCCTTTGCGCCGAGCTGTGGCCTTAAGCGGAAAAAACGCGTGCTATACTCGGGTAAATAGGACAGGGATAGCACTACATGGTTAAGCCGAAACGTAAAGCCCCGACGCCCACCGGGCGCCCCAAGGGCGCTAAGAATAAACTCACCCCCTACATGGCCGCCGTCCAGCGTCTTACCGCCGCCCAGGTGGCGGAATTGGGCTCGTTGCTCATTACCCATGACGTGACCGAGCTGGAAAAGGTGGCGAAAGACCGGAGCTACTACACGGTTTTGCAAGTCTGGTTTGCCAAAATCGCCGTCCGCGCCATGCGGGAGGGGGATTCCATGGCTCTGGACCGCTTGCTGGACCGCGTGGTGGGGCGCTCGAAAGAGTATATTGAGCTGAGCGGCCCGGACGGGGGGCCGATTCAGCTCACCGCCTCGCCGGCTAAGACGCAGGAGGAAATGGTGGCCGAAATTGAACAGCTCCGGCAATTACGCCTGAGAGCTGGAAACGACTGAGGGAGCAACGGGTGAAACTCACGGACTTAGCAAGTGTGAAACTGACGACACTTAAAGGTCTATGGACGGTCAGGCAAAAGGACACGGTGCTTTACCTGTCCGAGTGTGACCTAGCGGCCGACGTGGTGGACGTCTCAAACGAGCACGCTAACTGGCTGGTCTACCCGGACCAGGTGGCGGCCACCGGAGTGGTGGCCGAAATCGCGGCGCTGGAGACCACCGCTAAGACGACGGACGAGGGCTACAGCGTCACGGAATACGAGGCGGTGCCGCTGGAACAGGTGGCCGAGCTGGAGTATGACCTGACCACTAAAGGGGTGCTCACCCACCGCGTGGTCAAGCTGGGTCAAGGCAACGGACCGCTTAAAGCGTTTCTGAAAAAGACGCTCAAGGATTTGAAAGCCAGCCGCAAGCGCTGCGATAAAGACATAGCGGCGCACGGCCGGGCGCTCACCGCGTCTTTAAAGGACTGTGAACGGGATTACATGGACGCGAGACGTGACGCCACCAATGAGCATGTGGCGCTCTGTAAAGAGGCGTCGGTGAACGCCCGGCTGGACGATAAGCTGATAGAGCGGGCGGAGCACCTACTTAGCCCGCCCGCGCTGAAAAGCCGTGCCCGCAACCCCGGCCAACGCCCCCACGCCCGCAGCATGACCCAAAAGAAAGCGGCGGCCAAGCGGGGCGCCACGGGTGCCCGCAAAGCCAAAGGCGGCAAGTCCCGGAGGCGTAAATGGCGCGGCAATACCTGACCCGCAAATACCCGCCCAAGGTCCGCGAGCTGCGGGAGCTGGCGCGTAAAAAGCGCCACCTGCACGGCGCACCGTGACGGACCAAGCTACAGCAAGGACGCTGGAGCCCACCCCGCTGGAGCGGGAGCTGGAGCTGGAACGGGAGGCGAAAGTTTTGAGAGCCCAGGGCGGGCTCCTAAACTTTACACTCTCCACGTTCCCTACAGATTTCGATGTTAATTGGCATCACAAAGCTATGTGCCGGGCGTTGAACCGTTTCGCGCAAGGCACGTTAAAGCGTTTGATTATCACCCTCCCGCCTCGCCACTCAAAGAGCCAACTGGTTTCGCGCCAGCTCCCCGCGTGGCTACTTGGGCGCAACCCCCGCGCCAAAATCATTGGCACGTCCTACAGCGATAGCCTCGCCAGCTCTATGAATCGTGACGTTCAACGCCTGATTGAGACGGAGGCTTACCGGGAAATCTTTCCGGACACGCGCCTACGCGGGGACCGCCTGGCCATCGGCACCACGGCGTGGCTGAAAAACTCCGGGATATTTGAAATCGTAAATTACGGCGGGTGCTACCGCTCGGCCGGTGTCGGGGGTAGTATCACCGGCGTCGGCGGAAATTACATTATCCTTGATGATTTTTGTAAAAACCAGGAGGAAGCTGACAGCGAGTTAATGCGGAACAGAACCTTTGAGTGGTTCGGCTCCACGTTATATACCCGTCTCGAAAAAGACGCGGGATTGCTAATCACCGCCACGCGGTGGCACGAGGACGACCTGGTGGGCAGGCTGCTTAAGCTGGCGAAAGACGACGCGGCGGCAGACCAGTGGGAGGTTATATCCTTTCCCGCTATGTCCGAGGGCCACCCCCACGAGCTGGACCCCCGCTCGCCCGGCGAGGCGCTGTGGCCGAGCCGCTACGACAAAACCCGACTGGCCGGTATAAAGGCGTCCATTGGCACCCGTAACTGGTCCGCTCTCTACCAGCAACGCCCGGCGCCCGAAGAGGGCATGATAGTTAACCGGGAGTGGTGGCAATTCTACAAAGCTTTGCCGCTTTCATTCGATAAAATCATTCAGGCTTGGGACCTGACCTTTACTAAATCGGCGACGTCGGACTTTGTGGTGGGTGTGGTGCTCGGCAAGGTTGGCGCCAATATCTACTTGCTTGATATGATCCGTGATAGACTCAGCTTTACCAGCTCCATAGCCGCCATGAAACGTATGTGCTCCCGTTGGCCGCAGGCTGACGCGAAATACGTGGAGGCGGCGGCCAACGGTCACGCGCTGATTGACACGCTCCGCTCCGAAATCCCGGGACTGATTCCGGTAAAACCCACCGGCTCGAAAGTGGCCCGCGCCAATGCCGTCTCCCCGCTAGTCGAATCCGGAAACGTCTGGCTCCCAGAAAAGGCTCTTGCACCGTGGATTGACGACGTGGTGGAGGAATGGACCAGCTTTCCGGCGGGAGCGCATGACGATATAGTGGACGCTATGTGCCACGGAATCCTAAAGCTGAAAGCCGAGGGTCCGATGGACTACCTACCGCTGTCCCTCAAGGGCGGCACCGTTTTCCCCCGTAATCCGTAGCCTCAAAGAAATCTTGAGCCTCCCGCGTGCCCAAGGTATAACCTTAGGCACCAAGGCAAGCATTCAGAGACGAAAAAGCTAGAACACGGGCGCGGCCAGTGTAAAAGGTGCCGGGAGAAAACCTCGGCTCGGTATACTTACCGTCTCCCTTCAACGCGTGTCCCGTGTTTTAGCTCCTATGGACGGGAGCGCTTTACCGATGACTACCCCCGGGTGCGGACCGTGTGCGAATCCCGCTGGCTTTGTTCAGCTCGTCATGGGCTACGACAATCAGTTTTTTCTGGACCTGTTCTATACCGATACCCAAGCGCCGTATGACCTGACAGGCGCTATCGAAATTGTGGCCGCGTTCCCGGGTGCAGACGGCACGCCGGTAGAGCAAAAGCTGAGCACCGCTGGCGTGCAAATCATCGGCGCCCCCGGAGCAGGGCGCGTTCTCGTTAAAGTGGATGCAGTCAATTCCGCCCTCCTGCAACAGGACGCGGCGGTGGAGCAATTCCAGGACTTGCAAGTGAGCGTGACCAACCCTGATAGCACCGTCACGGGTCTGGTCATTCAAGCCGTGCTGAATATCCGCAAGCCGCCTTACGGGGTTGTGTAATCATGGACCAGACTTTGCGGGTTAGCGGACGCGTCGGCGCCTACATTGTTCTTACCAACGTCGGCGGGCTCCCCGGCTCGCAGGTATATATCGCACCTGGTGCGCCGAGCGGTATCGTCGGCGCCAGTGGTGACGTCTATGTTAATTCGTCCAATGGGGACTTTTATAAGCGCATTGGTGCGCTCTGGGGCGCCCCCGTCGCCAACCTGAAAGGCGCTACGGGCTCCACCGGGGCCACGGGCGGCCCTGGCCCTACCGGTCCGTCCGGCTCAGCCGGCGCCGCCGGCAGCCAAATCTATACAGGCTCGGGCGCCCCGAGTGGTGGCCTTGGTGTCAATGGGGATTTCTACCTAGACACGGCCACGAGCGATTACTACCTGAGAGCGGCTGGCGCGTGGAACCTGCAAGGCAACCTGAGCGGCGCGGGCTTTACCGGCCCGGCCGGCGGGGCGCTCTTTGGGAGCTACCCCAACCCGGGGCTGGCAGACGGGGCGGTGACCGACGCCAAAGTTACAGACGTGGCCTACAGCAAAATTACTGGCGCCCCTGCCGCCCTCCCGCCTAACGGCGCGGCGGGCGGTGTGCTGTCCGGGACCTATCCGAGCCCGGGGCTGGCCGACGCCTCGGTGACCGACGCCAAAATGGTTGACATGGCCTACGGCAAGCTGACCGGTGCCCCCTCGTCTCTCCCGCCGTCTGGCGCCGCCGGTGGCGCCCTCTCAGGCACCTACCCCAATCCGACGATTCCCAACGCGTCCATTACGGACGTGCAAATTACCGGACTGGCCTACTCCAAGCTGACCGGTGCCCCAGCGGCACTACCGCCAAGCGGCGCGGCAGGGGGCGCCCTTTCAGGCACCTACCCAAATCCGACGATTCCTAACGCGTCCATTGCGGACGCTCAGATTACCGGGCTCGCCTACAGCAAGCTGTCTGGTGTGCCTGCCGCGTTCCCGCCAAACGGCGCCGCCGGCGGTGACCTGGCCGGCAGCTACCCCAACCCGACACTGGCGCCGCTCGGGGTGGACACCCCAGACATTGCCGATTTGGCGGTCACCGACGCTAAGATAGGGGACGTAGCCTACAGCAAGGTCACAGGCGCCCCGGCGTCTCTCCCGCCGTCCGGCGCCGCCAGCGGTAGCCTCGGTGGGAGCTACCCAAATCCCTCAATTGCCCCGGGCGCGGTGGGCACCACCGAGCTGACCGCCGCGTCGGTCACCGACGTTAAAATCGTCGGCATGGCTTATGGCAAGCTGACCGGGGCGCCGGCCGCCCTGCCGCCAAGCGGCAGCGCGGGCGGCAGCCTGACGGGCACCTACCCAAATCCGACGATTGGCACCCTGGCTGTCTCGGACGCCATGATTTCGGCGCTCGCCTACACCAAGCTGACAGGGGCGCCTGCGGCGCTGCCACCAAACGGCTCCGCCGGTGGTGACCTAACAGGAACCTATCCGAACCCAACCGTTAAGGATTTTGTTGGGTCCGGCGTCAGCCACGCGCACGGCGCTGTCCCCGACCCAGGCGCCACGCCCGGCACCGCAAAGTTTCTGTGCGAGAATGCCGCGTGGTCGGTGCCGCCGGGCGCCGTGCAAGTTGAAAACTCGGTGGTCAGCGGCCACACCACCTTGGCGCCGAGCGGGGACGCCGTCTATAAGGCGCTCTTTACCGACGTCCGCATGATTGCCGCCAACGTCGCGGCGGTGGTGACCAGCTCCCACGCGGTGGTGGCCGCCGATAAGCTGCTCACCGTCAGCTTTAACGGCGCCGTCAGCCTGACACTCCCGGACCCGACTACGGGCCGCTTTCATTTCCGCGTCATTGACACGCTGGGCAGTAACCGCGAGACCGCGCCGATTACCCTCGTGCGCTTTGGCAGCGAGACCATTGCGGGGCTCCCGGCCAACCGCACCTTGGTAACACCTGGTGGCTCGTGGGACGTGTATTCGGACGGCGGCAATTGGGTCCTAGGCTAATGGGGTTGGGTTATGTCAAAGACAGTCCGTGTTGTTTTTACGTCGTCCGGCACCTGGACCTGTCCGGCCGGAATCTACCGAATCCGTCTTAGTGGACGTCCCGGCTCAGGTGGTGGCGGCGGTGGCGGCTCAGGCGGCACCGGCTTTACCGGCGCCACAGGTGGCGGGGGCGGTGGCGGCAAAAGCGGCGGTGGGGGTGGTGGGGCTATCAGCCAAAACACTGTCCTGAACGTCATCCCCGGCACCGGCTACACGGTCACCGTGGGCGCGGGCGGCGCCGGAGGCGCCGGAGTGGCGGTAGGCACCGGCAACCCGGGCGGTATCGGTGGGCTCAGCTCGTTTGCGGACGGCGTTGTTACTCTGGCCGCTTTTGCCAAAGCCGGTGCAGGCGGGACCGGCGGCGGTGGCGGCGGCACCGGAGGTAACGGCGCGGCAGGTGCAGCCGGCGCTGGCGGCGCGGCGGCCGGGACGGCTGGGAGTTCCTACCAAGGGGAGACCGCACCCGCTGCGGGAAACAACGGCGGGGCGGGCGGCACCCAGGCGGGCACCGCCGGGGCCGCTGGAACGGCAGAGGGTGGGATTAACGGGACAATCTACGGCGCCGCCATTACCGGCGCGGCCGGCGGCAGCGCGGGCGCGGGCTCTGGCGGCGTCAGTGGCGGCGGGGGTGGTGGCGGTGCCGGCGCCTCGGGCGGCATTGGCGACTACTACATATCAGGGGACACCCCAGGCGGCGGCGTCGGCGGCGTCGGTGGAGTGGGCGGAGCGGCCAATTCGGTCGGCACCGGCGCTACCGGCGGCACCGGCGGCAACGGCGTAGCGGGTACGGGTGGATTTGGCGGCGGCGGTGGCGGCGGTGGCGGCGGTGGCGGCTCGGGCACCACGGGCGGCAGCAAAGGCACCGGCGGCAACGGCGGCAACGGTTCGGTGGGCCGAATCGTTATTGCATACGAGGACTGAACTATGGCAATTTTCGCGGTCATCGACAGCAATACGGTGCATAACATTGCAGACGGGGACGCCGCTTTTGCGGCGTCTATTTCGTCCTACCACCAAGCGGTGGTGGACGTCACCGCCGTGGTGCCGCGTCCGGAAATCGGCTGGAGCTACAACCCACTGAGCGGCGCATTCTCTCCGCCGACTATCCCGCTCGTCACGCTGATTAATAGCAAAATCGCGGCGTACCAGGCGGCGGCTCCGGCGCTACTGCGGACGCTCTACACCACCAACACTTTGGCCGGTATTGCCACCGACCAATCCGACGCCATGTTTGACCAATTTTCGGACGTCATCTTGCGGCTTACTCAGGGCGCCTTTCCCACCGCGCTTTACCGGCTCATGCAAAAGACCCCGAGCGGCTTTGTGACCCAGCCCATGATTGATAATTTTGTGGCGACAATCCAAAGCTACCTGTAAGGACGCCGCCACATGAGTGACGATAAAGAGTTAGTCCGGAAAAATAGCGACGTGCCGAGCACCACCCCGCCGCGCCAGCCTGCTTATCCTGCGGAGGCTCGTCAAGGCGGGGCGGCGGCACCTGGTGCCCCGCAGGACGCCAATACGATTGACTACCGGGAAATCGGCGCCACCGGCTTGCGCCGTTTTTCCGGTTTCATATACGAGGAATTTCTGCCAGAGCTGACCGGCTGGCAAGGGATTCAGGTATATACCGAAATGAAAAAGAATGACGCCACCGTGGGCGCCATTCTGAACGCAATCAAAATACTCTGCCGCAAGGTCAAGTGGTTTGCGGACCCCGCGAGTCAAGAGCCGGACGATTTGGTGGCCGCTGAGTTTCTGGAGACCTGTCTTAACGATATGTCCCAGACGTGGATTGATACGGTAGACGAAATCCTGTCCATGCTGGAATACGGCTACGCGCCGCATGAAATTGTCTATAAGCGGCGCTGCGGGGACGTGCTGGACCCGTCCATGCGGTCCAAATACTCGGACGGGCGCATTGGCTGGCGCAAACTGCCGATCCGCTCACAGGACACTATCTACCGTTGGGACTTTGACGACCACGGGGGAATCCGTGGCGTGGAACAATTGGCACCGCCGCACTACTACCACGTCGTTATTCCCGTGGAAAAGCTGCTACTGTTCCGCACCACGATTGCCAAAAACAATCCCGAAGGCCAGTCCATTCTCAGGACGGCTTACCGCTCGTGGTATGTAAAAAAGAACATTGAGAATATTGAGGCTATCGGCGTAGAGCGTGACCTGGCTGGTCTGCCCATGGCTTTCGTCCCGTCCGAGCTGCTTTCCCGTAACGCCAGCATTGACCAGAAAAATCTGCTCGCGGCAATCCGGGACATTGTGGTGAATGTCCGGCGCAACGCGCAAGAGGGCATGGTGTTCCCGCAGGCGTATGACCAGGTGAGCGGTAAACCGCTCTATGACTTTAAGCTGCTCTCTACCGGGGGCGCTCGCCAGTTTGACACCACCGCTGTAATCAATCGGTATGACCAGCGCATTGCGATGACGTGCCTTGCGGATTTTCTTTTGCTCGGCATGGATAAAGTGGGCTCGTTTGCTCTCTCCAGCGTAAAGACCAACCTCTTTTCTACCGCCATCGGCGCCTACCTAGACATTATCTGCGACGTTATGAACCGCTTTGCCATTCCGCGCCTCTTTGCGCTCAACCCGGATATGGAAATCAGCGACTACCCGAAAATAAAACACGGTGACCTTGGCGCCGTGGACCTTAACGAGCTGGGTAGCTACATTCAGAAACTCAGCCAGTCCGGTATGCCACTATTTCCTAACAATGAGCTGGAAAAGCATTTAATGGAAATCGCCGGTATGCCGGTAGGGGCCATGGCGGACCCGGAAAAGCCTAACTTTGAAGTGGACACCAGCGCCCGCGCTGACCGCCCGCCGGTGGAAATCCCCGCGTCTGATAAGCAGATGCCAACCGAGGGCGGAATCAGCGACAGGACGCCCGTAGACGGGGCGCCCAAGCCCGCCACAGTGGTGACCAATGCAAGTGGTGACACGGAAACCAATTCGGGGCGCCGTCCCTAACGCTGCATTGAAAGGGGCGCCTCGTGGTCGAAGTAATCGTAATTGTGGACGAGCCCCAAGCGGGCGGCGGAGGGGGAGGACTTAGCCCTGTGATTTTTTACCATGACCTACTGCCAGCCGAAATCACGGCTAAGAAAATCACCCTGCCGTCTCTACCCAACGCGGTGGGCGTCATTGTGGACGTCATCGGCGGCGGCCCGCAAAAGGTGGGCGCCGATTTCGCCGTCACCGGCCGGGATATTTCCTGGGCAGGTAAAAACCTGGACGGTGTTTTGAAAGCGGGGAACACGTTCCGCATTCTGTATTTCCTTTAGAGGCAGCTTGACCACGATTTTTCACGCCAAATCCTACGTTGCTAAAGCCGGCAAGCCCCCGCGTGGGGCGCCGCGCCGCAAGGTGACCAACACCTATAAGCGTCTATCCGCGCTCTCCAAGGTCATGGGCAACGCTGTCAAGGTGGACCTGGTCAAAGGGGTGACCACCTTTAAGAGCCGCGTCAGTGACGAGGCGCTTATGGAGGCATGGAAAAAAGGCGACTACCATAAGCTGCTCACCCATATCCCTTTCGATAAACTCCCGGGGGACTTGGCGCCGGCCATCAAAGCTATCGGCCAGGGAATCGAGACGGCGGCCGACTATCAGCTTGAGGCTATGCCGCCAAACATAAACGCCAACCTCCGCTTTGACGTCAGCAACCCGAGGACGCGCACCTTTCTGGAGACGCGCACCGCCTCCATGGTTACCCGTATCGAGACCGACACGCGCATGACGATTCAAGGCGAAATCACCCGCGCCTTTACCCACGCGCAAACGCCGCGTCAGGTGGCCGAGCGTATCAAGAGCAGCATTGGCCTAATCCCCGCCCACGAGACGGCGCTAGACAATTACCGCGCCAGTTTAGAAGAGGCGGGAGACCTGAGCCCGGACCGAATCGCCGAGCTGACCGACGCATACGAGGCGCGACTACTGGACTATCGCGCCATGAATATAGCCCGGACAGAAACACGTATGGCTGTCAACCATGGCCAGCTCGCGGTCTGGCAGGCGGGCGCGGACCAGGGCTTTATCGACAGAGAGACCGCGAAAAAAGAGTGGATAGTGGACGGGGCGCCGTGCGCCGTGTGCGAACCCATGGACGGTATAAGGGTGGGTCTGGACGAGCCTTGGCTGGTGACCTATACTAATGGTCAAGTCCAATCAGTCTATATCCCCACCGAATCCCACCCGCACTGTATGTGCGGCATGGAATTACACTTTGGCGAAACCGAGGGCGTAGAATGATTGACCCGGCCACTATTAAAGCGCCGCCGCTCAGCTTGCTTTTCGTTAAAACGAGCACCAGCTTTTCAAAAGCCATCATGTGGGGCTTTAATGACCCGGTCAGCCACCTGGGTGTGGACCTGGCCGCGCTGGAAACTGTGGTGCATAGCGATTTGCTCGGGCTCCACGCCATGCAACGGCTCAAGTTTCTGGAGAGCCACGTAGTGGTGGCCACCTTTAACGTCTGGCTGGACGAGCCGGTGCGGCTAAAGGCGCAACAGGGTTTGCTCGCCCGCGCCAATGCCGCCAAGGACCCGGACTACGACTATGGCGCTTTTGCCTACTTGACTTACCGGGCCGCGCTGCGGAAAGTTTTCGGCGCCGGGCTGCCGGCAAAGAACCCATGGCAAAGTGGCCATGAATACCTCTGCACCGAGGCGGCGTATTTCCTTAACGCCGTGGTGATAGAGGGCACCGGCCGGTCCCTCTTTACCACCGACCTGGACCTGGCCGCCATGACGCCGTGGCAGCTCTACGGCAAACTCAAGGTCAATGCGGCCGGCGCCAATGAGCTGGACCTACGCGGTTGCACTATAACGAGGGCTCCGCATGGGAATGGTTAGCCAACTGGTGGCCCGGGTAAGAAAATCCCAGCCGGGTAGCTCCAGCGTCCACGTCGCGGCACCGCTCGGGTCCGAGAAAGACCGCGTGGGGAAACTCGACACGGACCCTGCGGTAAATAACCAAGGCGTGGAGCTGGCGGTAGAGGCGCTGTGGCCCGAAGAGCTGGACGCGCCGCTGGCTGTCGCCAAAGCTGACGAAACGGTGGGCGCCCGCCGCCGCGCTGAGCGCCGGCAGGCGGTAGACAATGCTGTGGATAACCCGGGGATAACCTCCACCGTGGAAAAGGGTGGACCCGGTAGCGGCCCGCACAAAGGCGGGGGTGGCGGTGCAGAGAAAGACCCGGAGCGGGCGCATGATTTCAGCGAGGCACTAGCGACTAAGACAGCTCTAGAAGCCGCTCACGAGGCGGCGGGCGCGAAACTTAGAGCATTCCCCCGCAACCCCATGGGGCTAGTGTCCGATGAAACCCGTAAAAGTCCTGAGTATCAGTTAGCGAAAGCCGATACTGATAAAGCGTTTTCTCGTTTGCGGAATTTCAATTCCAAGTTTCTAAAGGTGTTCGGTAAGGAATATAGAGAGCACGTTTCCAATAAACGGAAAGATAAAGTCCATAAAGGCG
>Ga0315284_10011179_pt1 | contig 12802 bp, 7 predicted proteins | sample YL17G09_16_MG_FD_203696 | JGI IMG/M metagenome (GOLD analysis project Ga0315284, IMG submission 203696) | Sediment microbial communities from Yellowstone Lake, YNP, Wyoming, USA - YL17G09_16 | ecosystem: Environmental > Aquatic > Freshwater > Lake > Sediment | place: USA: Wyoming | collected... | reverse complement strand
TTCCCGATAACGGAATCCTTCCCGGAAAAGCACGCTTAAGTTAACATCTGCGGACATGCCGCAGGCGGTTTACCACGCGCAACGGATGCGCGGCGGGGCGCAGTCCCACCTGATGTTCTGCGATGACGGCTGCTTCTACGTCGTCAAATTCCAGAACAATCCGCAACACGTTCGCGTGCTGGCCAATGAAATGCTCGCAAATTCGCTGGCTGAGTACATCGGGCTGCCGGTGCCAAGATTCGCCCCGGTGGAGGTGCGGGGGGAACTGATCGAGGTCACGCCGGAACTGCATTTCGAGCGGGTGCGCGGGCGGGTGGCGTGTGCGCCGGGCCGTCATTTCGGCTCGCGGCTGCCGGTGGATGCCACGCGGGAACCCATCTACGACTTCGTCCCGGACCAGACCCTGGCGCTGCTGGCGAACCGCGAGGCCTTCATAGGCATGCTGCTGTTCGACCAGTGGACCTGCAACGCCGACGCGCGGCAGGCCGTGTTTCTCCGCTCCGCGGCCGACAGCTCGCGCTACCAGGCGCTGATGATCGACCAGGGCTTCTGTTTCAACGACGGCGAGTGGTCGTTCCCCGACTCGCCCTTGCGCGGGTTGTACCCGCGGCTGGTCGTCTACCAGGGCGTCACCGGCTGGGACAGCTTCGAGCCCTGGATGAGCCGCCTGCGGGAGATGGAGTGGAGCCAGGCCCGCCGCTTCGCCGCGGGAATCCCGCTGGCCTGGTATGAGGCCAACGACGAAGCGCTGGAGCGCTTGATGGACACGCTCGATCGCCGCCGCGCCCGGCTCCCGGAGCTGATTGAGGCCGTGCGCCGCTGCTCGAAGAATCCGTTCCCCAACTGGAGACCGGAGGCTGTAGGCTGTAGGCTGTAGGCTGTAGGCTGTGGGCTCTCACCGCGTGCCCCTACAGCCCACAGCCTACAGCCCACGGCCGAAGTTAAAAGCTATGTTTCAATTTCGACTGTTGCGATATGTGCCGGACCCCGTGAAAGGCGAGTTCGTGAATATCGGGGTGGCGTTGCTGGACGATTTCGGCCGCTGCCGGCAGGCCCGGATGGCGGTGGAGGGGGACCTGCGGCGGGCGCGGGCGCTCTACCCGGCAACCGACCTGGACTTGCTGCGCTCGTGGCAGCGCGCGGTCGAGGAGGAAATGGCGCGGCAGCCGGCCGAGGCCGGGGCCTGGCTGGCGGCGCTGGACGAGGCCGCGTCGCAGGCGCTGCGCTTCACTGCGGCGCGCGGCTGCGAAGGCCAGGACGCCGCAACGGCGGCCCAACTGCTCTACGACCACTTCGTGGCCTCGCCGCCGCGGCCGGCGGTGGGCGCCCGTCCCCGCACCGGGCGCTGGGTGCGGCGGGAAGCCGAAAGCATGTTCCGCGCCGCCGGCCTGCTCCAGCGCCTCGAGCGCGAAGTCCCGGTCGAGCGCTTCACCTATCCGGGCGACCCCTTTCGCATTCACTATGCTTACACCAACGCTTCCCCGCAGTACATCCACGCGCTCTCGCTGGAGCGCTCCGTGCACCAGGCGCGCGGCCTGGCCTTCACCTTCGAGCGCATCACCCGTGGAGGGCCGGCGGCGCTGACCGCCGTGGTCGAGAACGAGCCGCGGCCGGCCGGCCCGGCGCAGTTTACGCGGCAGCTCCTCGAGCAAAACGGCATCCAGGTGGTTCCGCTGGACCGCATCCAGTCGCTCGTTCGCCGCGTCAAGCAGGACCTGCGAATCAATTGACGGGCCACCGGCGGATTCGTTCCCGCCCGCGGCGATAGCTGCGTGGTGTTTGTCCGGGGAACCAGCCCCTCAGTCGAGAGTGACGAACAGCAGGGCCCGGGGCTTGACCGTGAGCGGCACGGTGGCCGCGGCCGGCTTCACCTGCGTCTGCAGCAACACGTCGCCGTTGTGGCGCGCGGTGAGGGTGACGCGCGGAGAAGTCAGGTATTTCGCGTACTTCGCCGGGTTCAGCTCGAAGCTGACCTGCTCGTCACTGACGTTGATGAAGCTCAGCCCCACGCCGCCCTGCGGCGAGAGGTGCGCGGCCTGCACCACCTTGGGGGTGACGAAGGCCGTGCGGATGGCCTCCTTGCCCCCGCCCGGCTGCTGCCACAGAAACACACTCTGCGCCGGCTGTTGCATCTCCGGGAATTCGACGCCGGGCGGCGGAAGCACGCGTCCCAACACGACGTGCTGCCGGGCATACGAGAGGTAGGCGTTTTTCGCATTGCGGATGATCTCGAAAGCGCCGCCGGCTTTCGCCTCCCGGTAATGCTTGCTGGCCGGATCGCCGCTGAACAGCGGCCCGGTCAGGTGCCCCAGCGCGGCGGCGATGCCCGCGCACCAGCGCGTGGTTTCAGGAGCGTTGGCCTGCACCCCGTCGATCAGCGCGATGTACTCGTGGTAGATGTAGTCGAACAGCGGGACATTGTTCTTGTAGAGCTGCGGCCGGCCGTTCCAGCGCATGTTCTTGAGCTGCGCGTTGCGGATGTACATGCAGTCCAGGACGGGAATGAGCGATTCGGCCGTCTCTTCCTTGTCGGCGCCGAAATCGGGGTTGGCGGCGCGGCCGGCCTCGCGAGCCTTGCGCGCCGCCTGGTAAGCGGCTTCGAAGATCCAGGAGCCGGCGCCCGGCGGATGCCCGTGGCGCGGGTTGAAACAATCGTTGCGCCGCGCCAGGTTGATCTCCATCAGTTGCAGCAGGTCCACGCCCCAGGGGGCGCTACGGCGCGCGTCCTCGGCGAACACCGCCTGTCCGTACGCGGATTTCACGCAGACCGAGCCGCGCGCGCCGGCCGGCCCGGCCGGCCGCCGCGCGTCTTCCTCGTCCCACATCAGGGTGTTGGCCAGCAGGTCGGGAAAAAACGGCTTCTTGCGCAGGTCGTAGTCGGGGCGGTACTCGTCCTGGAGCGTGAGGTGCCAGCCGAACGGCTCGAGGCTGGGATGCATGCCGCGGCGCTTGATCTCGCGCACGCGGGCGGCGAAGGCCTGGTCGCCCATCCACGCCGGCCATCGCTCGCCGTAGAAGCCCGCCCAAAAGCCGCCGGGGTCGTAATCGACAATGTTCACCATGGCGTCGGGCTTCAACTCCGGGTAGTCGCGCCCGAATTCCTCCAGCTTGTCGAGCAGCTTGTCCCACTCGGTCCGTCCGGGGTCGTTGCGCACCGGGTGTTTGAGCATGAAGCGCAGGTGGACGGGATAGCGCTTGATCCATTCGGGGGTGTCCTTGGCGGCGGCCAGCGTGCCCCTGGCGCACCACGGCTGGCGCGTGGCCCAGGCGCGGTAGATTTCGGCCGCCTCGGTCCAGTCGCCGTGAAACACTCCGATGGCCGTGTAATACGGTATGGCGAAGTCCTCGCCGAACAGCCAGGGCTGCAGGTGCGCCATGTTCAGCCGCATGGCGGTGGCGTCCAGACCTTCCACCGAGTACTCCTTGACGTTCACCTTGTCGTCATAGCTGGCCAGGTAGAGCCCGGCGGCGCGGTCGTAAAGCGCCATCATCTGCACGACGTCGGGGGCCAGGGCCGAGCACAGGCGAAACGGCCACGCCACCGGCGCCTCCGTCTTGCGCCGTTGCTGAAAGGCGTATTTGAACTCCTGAGGCAGGTTCCAGTAGCGCTGCGAATTGTTGGCGTTCGGGAAGATCACCACGGTGTCGTCCGGGTCGCCGCCCAGCACTTGCGGCACGGCGAAGCCGGGAAACACGGCGCGGATGACGGCCAGCGGCGACTTGTTCTCGGCATTGAGCCACCAGTAGCTGAGCGGGCCCATGGCCGGCACGCGCACCGTGACCCGCACGGTCAGGGCCGGGTTTTCGTGGATGAACCGCAGTTCAAACCCCTGCCCGATCACCGCCGGCGGCTGGCCCCCGCGGCCTTCCGGCCCGATCGTTCTGGCCGTGACGCTCCGCGCCTGGGTGCTGTCCACCGTTGTCTTTTGGTGTTTGTCATCGGCGAGGGTGATGGTGTAGAGGGGCGTCGGACGCGCGCCGCCCCGCGCCACGAAATTCCGGCCGCTGGCCCGATCCACGATGGCCGTGATGGCGCCGTGCGCCTCGGGATCCACCCGCACCGCGATGGCGCTGTTCTTCAGCTCCAGCTCGGCGGCCGCCGCCAGGCCCGCCCCCACCAGTATCGCGCAGAGTATCTTCATGGCATGCAGACCCTGGGCCGCGGGACTCGGCCACGCCGCCCAGTACCTCCCGCCTATAGTCTACAGCGCAGCGGAGCCGCAACCAAAAAGCGCTGCAACAGAGCCGCGGCCCGTCAACCTGGAACCTGCCCTATCGCGGCACCTCCCACCACCAATAGCCGGGGCCGACACGGAGCCGGTGGTGCCAGGCGTCGGGAAGCGCAACGAAGATGACGGTGCTGACCAGCGCCTGGCCCAGGGCCAGCACCCAGATGTTGCGGTAGCGGGCGAAGATCTCGGCCATCACAAAGCCGCCGGCCAGCGTGGCGATGGTGAGCACCGGGTTCGGCAGGTGCAGAGAGCTGAAACCCAGGGCGATGATGGCCGAGCTGAAGTGCCGGTTGGGCACGGCCTCCAGCAGCCGGTTGTGCAGGTAGGACTGCAGGGCAAACTGCTGCAGCACGCACCACAGCAGGTAGCCGCCGAACTGCGCCAGCGCCAGGGCGTCGGGCGCCAGCAGCTCGACGCGGCCCTGGCGCGCCCCGTACACGAGCAAGGGTACGACGGGCAGCACCATGCCCGGGACCAGCCAGCGCATGGCATCCCAGCCCTGCCGAAACGCCAGCCCGGCTTTCTCCGGCGTCTCCCGGCGGACCACCATGCTGATCAGCATCCAGGCCAGGATCGGCAGCCAGCCCCGCCGGTGCGTCCGCGAATAGTGCCAGAGGAACAGTTGGGCGGCGGCCAGCACCGCGACCACTTCCAGCGCGGCGACCCGCCGCGACGCGCGGAACCACGCCAGCGCCCTGGCCCCGGCCGAACGGGCCGGTGCGGCTTCCGGAGGTACGGGGACGTATTCGCGGCTGGACACAGGCATTGCCGGATGCACAGATAGCGACGCGCCACGACCATCAGGGGCTACTGATACGCCCCGGAAAAACGCCGGGGACAATGATACGAGACACGTGGCCGGAATTGCCAGGAGCACGGCGCGAAAAGTCGCGGCCGTCAGGCTGCCTCCACCACGGCAGCCGCGGCGGCCGGCGGCCACCGCTGCGGTTGATGCCGGCCCGTCGTTGCGCTGCGACGGCCGTTGACATCCGCGCGCCGAGCCGGTATTCTGTATTGGTTGCCGACCGGACGCGGGCCGAGTAGCATGCCGTGGTCCGGGATGGCAGCCGGGAAGGCCGGTGCGGACGGGGCTGTAGCTCAGTTGGGAGAGCGCCTGATTTGCAATCAGGAGGTCGCCGGTTCGAACCCGGTCAGCTCCACCAAGTCGAGTGCGGAATTCGGAGTGCGGAATGCGGAGTTGCGGCCATTCCGCACTCCGCATTCCGCACTGGACTGGGCCTGTAGCTCAGGTGGCTAGAGCGCACCCCTGATAAGGGTGAGGTCGGTAGTTCAACTCTACCCAGGCCCACCATGCTCCCGTTCCCGGAACATTGGGGGGGCAGGTTCCTGGCGGCGTGTGGGACCGGTTTGGCTCGGCTCCGGCGGTTGGCCGGGGAGGGACGGCCTGGGACGGCAGACGAAGCGGAAAAAAAGGGGTTGCGGATTCCGTTTCGTTATGCTAGGATAAAGAAAAACGTCGGGCAGCAGATGCGGTATTGGGTGCGCGCCGCTCGCGGAGCGGCCCGAACCGAGTGCCGCAAGGCGTCTCGTAAGGCAGCCGGCCGGGACCGGCGGCCGATCTTTGACAACTGAAAACGTAGGGCAAAACAAGTAGCCGATGTAGCGCCTTGGACTTGCCTGGAGTGCGTATGGGGTGCGCGGGCCGCGATGCCCGCGCCGCCGTAATGCTTCGGGTAAATTTTATGGTCAAGCTACTAAGGGCGTACGGTGGATGCCTTGGCGCAAGCAGGCGATGAAGGACGTGGCAAGCTGCGATAAGCTTCGGAGAGGCGCAAGCAGCCAGTGACCCGGAGATGTCCGAATGGGGAAACCTGTTCCCGTTAAAGCGGGATCACCGTCATCTGAATACATAGGGTGACGGGGCCCACCCGGGGAAGTGAACCATCTCAGTACCCGGAGGAAAAGAAAGCAACCGCGATTCCGAAAGTAGCGGCGAGCGAAATCGGAACAGCCTAAACCCGGTTGTCCCGTTCTGCGGGATGACTGGGGGTCGTAGGGCCCACGCCAAGTAGAGTTACCAATCCGCGAGATAGCCGAACCGTCCTGGAAAGGACGGCCACAGAGTGTGATAGCCACGTAGGCGAAATCTGGCGGACTCGAAGTGGGTACCTGAGTACCGCGGGGCACGAGAAACCCTGCGGGAATCTACGGGGACCATCCCGTAAGGCTAAATACTCGCTTGCGACCGATAGTGAACCAGTACCGTGAGGGAAAGGTGAAAAGAACCCCTGCGAGGGGAGTGAAATAGTACCTGAAACCGTATGCCTACAAGCAGTCGGAGGGCTATGCCATTTCGGGCCGGGCAACCGGCCTGCGGTGGAAGGCCTGACGGCGTGCCTATTGCATAATGAGCCGGCTAGTTACTCTCAGTGGCAAGGTTAAGCGTAAGCGAGCCGCAGCGAAAGCGAGTCTGAATAGGGCGTTCAGTCGCTGGGAGTAGACGCGAAGCGGGATGATCTACCCTTGGCCAGGATGAAAGTCGGGTAACACCGACCGGAGGTCCGAACCGGTGTTGGTTGAAAACAGCTCGGATGAGCTGAGGGTAGGGGTGAAAGGCTAATCAAATTCCGTTATAGCTCGTACTCTGCGAAATAGCTTTAGGGCTAGCCTCGCGTGGTCCGCCGCGGCGGTAGAGAACTGAATGGACTAGGGGCCTTCCAAGGTTACCGAATCCAACCAAACTTCGAATGCCGTGGACGAAAGCGCGGGAGTCAGACAGTGGGGGCTAAACTTCATTGTCAAAAGGGAAAGAGCCCAGACCGCCAGCTAAGGTCCCCAAAGTTGCGCTAAGTGGGAAAGGATGTCGGGACGCTCAGACAGCCAGGAGGTTGGCTTAGAAGCAGCCATCCTTTAAAGAAAGCGTAATAGCTCACTGGTCGAGCGGCCCGGTGCCGACAATTCAACGGGGCTCAAGCGCAGTACCGAAGCTGCGGGCCTTCCCGGCTTGCCGGGGAGACGGTAGCAGAGCATTCTCAACAGTTTGAAGCGGGAGCGGAAGCACCCGTCGACGGTTGGGAAGAGACCCTGCCGGCATAAGTAGCGATAAACCAGGTGGGAACCCTGGTCGCCGAAAGTCTAAGGTTTCCTGAGAAAGGTTAATCCGCTCAGGGTTAGTCGGGACCTAACGCGAGGCCGAAAGGCGTAGCGGATGGACGTCCGGTTAATATTCCGGAACTACCTTGGGTTCGTTATCACGATGAGGTGACGCAGGAGGATAGGCGGGTCTTCTGATGGATGGAGATTTGCCGGCGTCAGCCGGATCCCGCAGGCAAATCCACGGGATCGCCCCGGTTCGCCGGGGCAACGGTCAGGCCGGTGACGAGGGCGCAAGCCCGTAAAGTCGCTGATTTCACGCTGCCAGGAAAAGCCTCTAAGGAGAATCCAGGGTACCCGTACCACAAACCGACACAGGTAGACGAGGAGAGTATCCAAAGGCGCTCGGATGATGGGTCGTTCAGGAACTAGGCAAATTAGCTCCGTAACTTCGGGAGAAGGAGTGCCCCGCTAGGGTTAACAGCCCGAGGGGGCCGCAGTGAAGAGCGTCAGGCGACTGTTTAACAAAAACACAGGTCTCTGCTAAGTCGAAAACGACGTATAGGGGCTGACGCCTGCCCGGTGCCGGAAGGTTAAAGGGAGGGGTTAGTCCCGCGCAAGCGGGGCGAAGCTCTGAACTGAAGCCCCGGTGAACGGCGGCCGTAACTATAACGGTCCTAAGGTAGCGAAATTCCTTGTCGGGTAAGTTCCGACCTGCACGAATGGCGTAACGATCTGACGACTGTCTTAACGACCCGTCCGGCGAATTTGTGGTTCCGGTGAAGACGCCGGATGCCCGCATCTAGACGGAAAGACCCCGTGCACCTTTACTATACCCTAGCATTGAGTTACGGTGCGGTCTGCGCAGGATAGGTGGGAGGCTTTGAACCCGGGTTCTTGGGCTCGGGGGAGCCAACGGTGAGATACCACCCTGATCGTTCTGTGGCTCTAACCTGCTCCTGTGAATCCAGGAGAGGGACATTGTTAGGCGGGTAGTTTGACTGGGGCGGTCGCCTCCCAAACTGTAACGGAGGCGCGCGATGCTTGGCTCAGGCTGTTTGGAAATCAGCCGTCGAGTGCAAAGGCATAAGCCAGGTTGACTGCGAGACCAACAAGTCGAGCAGGTGCGAAAGCAGGCCTTAGTGATCCGGTGGTTCTGCATGGAAGGGCCATCGCTCAACGGATAAAAGGTACGCCGGGGATAACAGGCTGATCGGAGCCAAGAGTTCATATCGACGCTCCGGTTTGGCACCTCGATGTCGGCTCATCGCATCCTGGGGGTGTAGAAGCTCCCAAGGGTTAGGCTGTTCGCCTATTAAAGCGGTACGTGAGCTGGGTTCAGAACGTCGCGAGACAGTTCGGTCCCTATCTGATGTGGGCGCAGGAGATTTGAGGGGGCCTGCCCTTAGTACGAGAGGACCGGGGCGGATTGACCTCTTGTGTTCCAGCTGTCACGCCAGTGGCATGGCTGGGTAGCGAAGTCGAGTTGGGATAAGCGCTGAAGGCATATAAGCGCGAAACCCTCCCCAAGATAAGATCTCCCAACCCGTAAGGGTCAAGAAGGGCGCAGGTAGACTACCTGCTTGATAGGGCGGAGGTGGAAGCGCAGTAATGCGTGAAGCTTACCGCTACTAATTGCCCGTTCGGCTTGACCATAAAATTTACTCGGAGCATGTAGCTTCGGGTGCAGCCATCTTCAAGCGCTGCAAGGCCGCTTGTTTCCTACGTTTCAGTTGTTGACAGGTTTTGGGTGACTGTAGCGAGGGGGTCACACCCGTTCCCATCTCGAACACGGCAGTTAAGCCCCTCAGCCCCGATGGTACTGCGCTGGTAACGGCGTGGGAGAGTAGGACGTCGCCCGAATAACACCGAAGCCCTGGATGCCGAGCGATCGGCCTTCGGGGCTTTCGTGTTTCCGGCGCCAGTTTTGCGCATGGCAGCAGAGCCGCGGCCATCAGGGAGCAGACCACACCAGACCACCGAGAGCGCGGCCGCAAGGCGTCGGCCCGGGGGTGATCCGGCAGAGGTCCGCTCCCTGACGGTCGCGGCTCTGTTGCGGACTTGCCAGAAAAAGCCGGCGCCCTCCTGTGCTACCATTCAAGCGGAGACCCGACCATGGGAAGCCCGCACCTCACGCTCGATCGCGGAAAACTGGCGCAGATTTGTCGGCATTCCCATATCCGTCGACTGTCCCTATTCGGTTCCGCTCTCCACGATGATTTTCGGCCTGATAGCGACGTGGACATGCTCGTTGAATTCGACCCCGAGCACCGGCCGGGCATGATAGGGATCCACGAGCTGGAGGAAGAGCTATCGCGCCTTTGCGCCGGCCACCGCGCTGACTTGGTCAACCCCAAATACCTGAATCGCCACATTCGCGACCGCGTGCTTGCGGAAGCTGAGGTCCAGTTTGCAGAAGGATGATCTCGTTTACCTCCGCCAGATGCTCGACCTTGCGCGCAGGGCACTGAGACTGGCCGAGGGCAAAACCCGCGCCGACTACGACGGGGACGAAGCGCTTCAGCTCGCTCTTGCCCACCTCCCGCAAACCATCGGCGAAGCAGCACGCAAGACCTCAGGCGATTTCCGAGCCGTCCATCCCGAAATCCCGTGGGCGGCCATTGTCGGCATGCGCCATCGCGTGGTGCACGATTACCTGCATGTCGATTTCGATCTGGTTTGGGACGTGGTATCGCGTGATCTGGCCCCCCTGGTCGAAAGATTGAACCAGGTACTCGGTGGATGACTCGGGGCGGGACAGGCCGGAGGCCTGCCACCGAAATGAGAATGTAGCGGCGCCCCCCTTGGCGGAGTCGCCATCGCGAGGCGAGCACCGGCGCAGATGGCGGCATCGATGCCGGCCTGCAAGACACCGGCGCCCGGCCAATGTGACAAGAGTCCCGCGCTGGCGGGAAAAGATGGGGGGGCAGGCAGCGGTCAAGTCTGGTTAGGCGAGATAAGCCTGCCCCCCGCTTGGTGGGTAAGATTCTTATACCGCAGTGTTTTTCGGAATGCAAGAGAAAAATTTCATTTTTTTGGCGCCTGGCGAACCGGACTTCGCCACGGATAGACACACCGGGTTGACGATTTTTCGCTGGGACGGCTGAGTTCCCCGGACTACGCCGACCGCTTGCGCGGCAGGGGCGTTTCGCCCCCACGCGCAGAGTCGCTGCCCTTGCCTTCCGGTTGGCGGGAGCCGGCCGAGGGCTTGGGGGCGCGAGGGCCGGGGGCGGCGGCGGGCGGCGCCGCCTTTTTCCGGTCGATACTCACCACTTCCACGCCCAGGAACCGGTTGGCCTCCTCGATACCGCGCTGCAAGTCCCCCATGGTAACCAGCTTGCCCAGATCCACGCCGATCTGCACCAGGGTGCCGGCGATGGCCGTGGAAATACCGCTGACGATCACCCGTGCGCCCAGCAACCGGGCGGCCTCAACCGTGTTGACCAGGTGGTTGGCTACGGCGGAATCCATGGCCGCCACCCCGGTAATGTCGATCACCACCACGCCGGCACGCTGGCGGCGGACAGCGGCCAGCAACTGCTCGGTCATCTGGCGCGCGCGGGCGGCGTCGATCAGGCCGATCATGGGAACAATCAGCAGGCGGTCGCGCACCTGCAGGACCGGCGTGGATAGCTCGCGGATGGCGGCCTGCTGGCGGCGGACCTCCGCCTCGGCCCGCCGGCGCTCCATGAACTGCCCGATCTGGCTGCCCACCGCCGCCATCATCCGCAATAGTTGTTCGTCGGGCGCCTGGATGGCGCGGCTGAAAAACTCCATGACGCCTAGAACCTGACTGCCCAGCAGGATGGGAAAGGCGAAGGCGGCGTGCAGCCCTTCGCCGGCCGCCAGCGGGGCGCGCGGGAAGTTGCCGTCCTGAAGCACGTCGGGGATCCAGGCCGGCCGGCCGGAAGCCCAGACGCGTCCCGGAAGCCCCTCTCCGGGCATGAAGACGCGCCGGCGCGATTCGGCCTCGAAGTTGGGCGCCTGGCGCTCGGGCAAGTGCCACAACTGGGCGCAGCGGAGCACCTGCTGTTCCGGGTCCGGGGTCCACACCGCACCCACCTCCCAGCACAGGCTCTCGCAGACGGATTGCAGAATCCCGGTGGCCGCTACTGCGATGTCCTGGGATTCGGCGAGGATGCGGGTCACGGCTTGTTGCGTGACCAGGCGTTGCTCGGCGCGCCGCCGCTCGGTGATGTCCCGAAGAATCACGGTGTAGTATTTCTCGCCGCCCGCCTCCACTTGAGAGATGGTGGCCTCGATCAGGAAGGCGTCGCCGTCGGCGCGCACAGCGCTGAGGATCCTGGGCGAGCCCATGCTCCGGCTGGTTACCCCCGTTTTCCCGAACTCGTCGACGTGCTGGCGATGCGCCTCGCGCAGCGCCGCGGGCAGGAAGCGGTCCAGCGCTTGCCCCATGGCCTGGCCGGCGGGGCAACGGAAAGTTATTTCGGCCGCGCGGTTGAACAGCACGATCCGTTGGCGCGAGTCGAGCGTGATGATGGCGTCCATGGCCGAGGAAATGATGCCGGCCAGCCGCTCCTCGCTGCTCCGCAAGGTCTCCTGCTGGCGGCTGATGATTTCTTCCTTGGCCGCCACATAGGACGTACAGAGCGTGGCGGCCGCCGTTTCGCTGAATCTGCCGAACCCATGAAGGGCGGAAGCCAGCTTGTCCGGGCAGTCGCGGTAGGTCTGCTCGATCAACGGGACCAGGCTGTCGCGCAAGGCCGCCTGCACCTCCAACCAGTCGGAGAAGGGGGCGGTGGCCTCGGCGTAAGCCGCTCCCCGCTCCCGCAGCTTCGCCAGGAATGGCGCCCAGTCGCCTTCCTGCAGCGCCTTGCGGCGCAATTCGCGGGTCTCCTTGGCCCAGCGGCGCAAATCGCGCTCATCGCCCCCGCCCACCGCCGCGATGATCTTCTCCCAGATGGCATCGTGATGCGGCCCCAGTGCTTCCCACAAATCCGCGAAGCCCCGGAGGTCCCGCTCGCTCCACCCAGGTTGATGTTCCCCCTCCCGCGACCCTGTTGCTCCCATGCACCCCCCCCCCCGTAGTCCTCAGCTTTAAACTCTTCACCGCCTGCGAAGATTCTTTCACGGCCAGGGAGAGGCGAAGGTCTGTGACGGCGGTCTTTGGACCGCCATCTGCGCCGCCAAACGATTGAAATGGCGACCTGAAGGTCGCCGCTACAACCGCCGCTGATGCCGCCCGAATGACTCTTTCACAGCTTCTCAGTTTTTTGGTGGATCGCCCAGGTTGCGATTCCACTCGCCGACTCTGTTTAGTGTACGCGTAAACGGGCGGGGCAGGTTATCAAAAAGACCGGGGACGCACGCTCTCGAGGGCGGAAAGCAGGAGGCAGCAAGCAGGAGGCAGAAGCCCTGCCTTCTGCCTACTGCCTGTCGCGGTAGGAACGCCGGTTACCCGGCGCCCCCCGCACAGATCCGTGCGAGCGGGACTACCGCACACGGCTCTTGCCTCGGATGTCTGGCGTCGAAGCGCACGCTCGGATTGCCTGTCG
>Ga0315284_10011178_pt1 | contig 12804 bp, 16 predicted proteins | sample YL17G09_16_MG_FD_203696 | JGI IMG/M metagenome (GOLD analysis project Ga0315284, IMG submission 203696) | Sediment microbial communities from Yellowstone Lake, YNP, Wyoming, USA - YL17G09_16 | ecosystem: Environmental > Aquatic > Freshwater > Lake > Sediment | place: USA: Wyoming | collected... | reverse complement strand
TATTGAACGTATAACACGCCGGAAAGGTCTAACCGATTTCATAATCACTATCTTTGCGCCGATAAGTAATGGCAAGTTCATACATACAGTTGCGGCAAAAGAATGAAACAGGGGCAATATGCAGATGCAGGTATCTTTATAAGTTGCTTTTATAGCTTCTGCCGAGTCCTGGGCATTGGAGATAAGATTATTATGGGTGAGCATTGCACCCTTAGGGTGTCCGGTTGTTCCTGATGTATATAAGATTGCTGCCAAATCATGAGGCCCTGCCAAGGCTTCTTGGAGTATTTCAAGGTTATTCTTTTTAATCCTGTTAAAATCTATGGTGTCATCTTTCGCCAAAGTAGTCGTAATAATATATTTTAGGCTATCGACCCTTAACCTCAACTCTTCTGCCATATCCACATACACGCGGGAAGTAATCAGGCAAATTGCCTGGCTATCTTCTAAAATAAATTTTGCCTCCTCAATTTTAAACATATAATTAATCGGCACAACTACTGCACCGGCTTTAAGAATAGCAAAATAACTGATTACGAATTCAGGGCAGTTATCTAAAAATAAAGCTACCTTATCTTGTTTTTTAATCCCTAAATCAATAAGGCCTGCTGCAATTTGGTCGGTTAATTCATAAAGCGCTTTATAACTTATTTTCTTCTGTCCGAAGACAATGGCAATGCGATGGGGATGTCTTTCTGCGCTTATAGATAATAATTCTCCTAAATTTTTATATATCGCCATTTTTACTCAGTATGGGTTTTATATTAACGCCTGCAAATCTTTCCAGGCCCCGGCCTTCCTGTGTCCAGCCGTTATATAATCCATATTTTTCCATACTAGCCTTGGCATTCTCATATTCTTGCTCAGTAATACGGCGTGAAACCTCCTGGGATTGGTTTGCCTTGTAACAGGGAAAATACTGGCTCATTAAACTGATATATGTATCTTTTGAGAGCGCTTCTTTGATGAATTTCATTATTTTGTCTGTGCCAGAGACATTATTCGGCAGAATTAGATGTCTTATAATTACTCCCCTTGTAATAATACCTTCGTTATCAATTCTGGCTACGCCAACCTGCCTATGTATTTCTTTTAAAGCTGCTTGATTAAACTTTGGATAATCCGGTGCCGAGGAATATTTAATTGCCATATCATTATCTGCATAGCGGGAGTCCGCAAGATATATGTCTACTATTGCCTCGAGTAATTTTATCATCTCAGGTAATTCATATCCACCCGTATTATAAACAATAGGGATTCTTAGGCCTTTAGGTATAGCGAGCTTCAGGCTCTTGAGGATTTGCGGCATAACATGTGTGGGCGTAACTAAATTTATATTATGGCAGCCCATACTTTGTAATTGCAGCATAAAAGTTGCTAACTCTTCAAATTCAACTTCCCTTCCCTCATCTAACTGGCTGAACTCGTAATTTTGACAATAAAGACAAGCCATATTACAGCCGGAGAAAAAGATTGTTCCTGAACCCCGCTGACCTGATATAGGAGGCTCTTCACCGTGATGCGGCATAAAACTGCATACCTTAGGCTTAAGGCCGATTCTACAAAATCCCTTTTTGTCATTTAGGCGATTTACTTTGCATTTTCTCGGGCATATACAACAGGATTCAAGCATCTTAAAGACTTTATCAATAATGTTGCTCAATTTACCGTTATTATAGGATTCTAAATAAGCCGGATACATATTTTATGGTACAGGAAAGTATAAAACACTTTCCCATACCACTGCGAAAATCGTTTAAAGTTATTGCCGAAGGCGATTTTCTTGATGGGTAAGCACAATCTCCTTTTCTACATTTTTTATTCTTTCCTCAATCGAAGGATGAGAACTTAAGAAAATTAAATGAAAATTAGGGCCTTTTCCTTCGGCTTCTTTTTTTAATTTTTCAAAAAAGGTAATCATGCCATGGGGGTCAAAGCCAGCATTTCTGGCATACTTGACGGCAAGTTTATCCGCAAGCGATTCATCCTTACGGCTATAACCTAAGCTCGCTAAGTCAAAGACTATATCCATGGCTTTCCCCATTGTTTGTTGGCCGCTTAAGCCCAGAGCGATACTCATCACAATCTGGTAACCTAAATTTGCTTCTAACTTTTTTACACTGTGCCGCGCTGCAACATGGCCTATTTCGTGGCCCAAAACGCAGGCAAGCTCATTGTCAGTGGCAGCGTCCATAAGGCCGGCATTAACATAGATAAATCCTCCGGGAATGGTAAAAGCATTGAACTCTTTATCGTCGATAATCCTAAAATAGTATGTGAGGTCCTTTCTATCCGAAAAGCTTGATACCTTAGTGCCAATATTATCTAATCTGTTTTGCCTTTTAGGGCCTTGCAGTATTTTTAGTTTTTTCTGTATCTGCCTATCCATATCACGGCCTAGGGCAATCTCGCTTTGTGTATCTATTAATAAGGTTTCTCTCTTTTGCGTTGCGGGGTTGTAGATAGTAACGCAACCGCTTAACAAAAAAGCCATAGTTGCAAAGATTATATAATTACTTATTTTTAATCTGCTTGGCATAGATCTCTCTTATCTGATTAAATATTCTAATATAATCATAGGATTTGTAATCCGGATAAGTCCACTCCCAGGAAGTAAAGCTTTTATTCTGATAAAAAAGGGTTATCTCTGCGTATATACCTTTGTCTAAATATATACGGTGTTTGTAATCTTTGATTGAGGCAAGAATAAGTTTTGCCATATCTAGATATCCCGGATCGATGTTAATTGGACGCAAACCGTTTCTCGATAATTTTTTTTCAATTGCATTGGTCGCGATTTTTATCTTAGCTAGGTTTTGCGGCTGGATTAATTTCTCGAAACTGATAAATTTTCTCTTAAGATTCTTGCCAAACTCAGTTTCGTAATAATCAGTATGTGTAAAGGCCAGGGCCTGACTCTCATAATCTATTTTGCCGAACGCTTTTCTTAAAATATCCTTTGTCTTATCGAGTATACTTTCCTCTCTAAAAATAAATCCGATAACCAGTTTTACCCCGTTAGAAATACCGCTGGGCATAACGTTCAATTTGTTGGAATGATTAAAATAATTAATACGGAAAGCGCCTTAAAGTTTATCATTACCTTTTAAAAGGCCTTTAGGAGCTTTTGGGAAAGAATTGATTGATGTATTGAGCTATTTTTTTTCGTTGGCTTTCTTTGATCCCATTAAAAAATACGGCGATATTGAAGCCGCCTTTCTTTTCGTCTTCGGTCCTGACAACTACGCCACGACATTCAACTTCGATATTCTTCAAACTGCGGCCAACCATAAGAGGTAAAATTACCTTAGCTGCAATCTTAGTAAAAGGCGGTATATATTTATCCAGGTGGCAATATACGCCTATGCAACTGACGTTCTGGGTGCTGGTAGCGAAGTCATATCCATCAGCTGCTATTTTAAGCGGAAGGGTTTGTTCTATTCGCGGGTATTGCCTTCTTTCCGTTTTCTTAGGTTTCATATTTTTTCTTCCTTGGATTTAAGCATGCTCTTACGCCAGCATTTTTTATTGCAATAAAATTTTCCATTGCGGTAATATCGTTTTAGTTTTTTAATGGGTTTATTGCAAGCTAAACAGTTAGTTTGTTTTTCTTCTTGGGGCTTGGCCTGTGTAGCTTGGGGCTTTGGCTGTTCTTTTGTTGCTTCTGGTTTTGCAGTTTCAGCTGTCATTAATTCTACTTCCCTTGCCTTTCCTGTCCTTATCCGTTAGATTATTCTATTAATTTTTGAGAGGTTTCTGGGAACTACCTCAGAAACCTCTCAAAATATAGCATATATTTATGGGGATGTCAAATACTTTACAAAACCGTTCTTTCTGTTATAATAAAAATCAAGATGTATTGTCAATTTTATAGCCTTAAGGAAAGGCCTTTTAACGTAACTTCTGACCCCGCCTTCTTTTTCTTAAGCAGGCAACACAAAGAAGCCCTTTCGCATCTTCTCTACGGCGTCACTCAGAGAAAAGGCATCCTTGTAATTACTGGGGAAATAGGCACAGGAAAGACTACCCTCTGCCGTTTTTTTCTTAATCAGTTACCCAAAAATATTAAAACAGCGTTTATACTTAACCCCTACTTTTCCGAGATTCAATTGTTAGAGGCAATAATAAATGATTTTGGCCTTAAGGTAAAAAATAAATCAAGATTATCGTTTGTCTGGGAATTAAACAGGTTTTTATTAAGTGAGTCGGAAGACGGCAATAATGTAGTTTTAATTATTGATGAAGCGCAAAATTTAAGGCCCCAGGCATTAGAGCAGATTCGCTTACTTTCGAATTTAGAGACAGAGAAAGATAAACTAATCCAGATTGTATTGATGGGCCAGCCGGAATTAAATCGTAAATTGAACCTTTACGACCTTCGCCAGCTTCAGCAGAGAATAATGGTCAGGTATCATATTACGCCTCTGGAAAAGGACGAATTAAGTGAATATATAAACCACCGTTTAAATATTGCGGGTTCAAACGGCAGTATAAAGTTGACCGATGAAGCGCTTAAGGCAATCTCTGATTTTTCTTACGGTGTTCCTCGCCTCATTAATATTATTTGTGACCGCGCGCTTTTGGCAGGGTTTGTTGCAGAGACCAAAATAATAAACTCGGATATTATAAATAAATGCATTAAGGAACTAAATATTTATCAGGGGAAACAATAGGCAATGAGCATTATTTATGATGCCTTGAAAAAGGTTGAAACCTCTCAGGCTAACGATTCAAAGACAAAAATAGATAAAGACTCTAAGTCTAAGCCTAAGATTTATTTGCTATACGCATTAATGATATCCCTGGGGCTTTTTATAGCAAATATTTTTTATGGGTGGTTATCCCAAAAACCTACGCTGAAAACCACCGATATTGCAGGCCAGCAGGCCGTGGTTTGGCTTCCGATAGCCAAAGCCACAGTCCAGCCTCCAGCAGATAAAAAAGAGCCTTATCTTGCGCCTACCCTGCCAACAGATGCCTTGCAGGCTAGCGCTTCTGTTGAGACTAAAATGGAAACCCAAAAAGAAACCCTGCCTCCATTTACTTTAAACGGCGTATTCTTTTCAGGGGGCGAGGGCTATGCCTTAATAAATAACCGGATTGTAAAAAAGGGCGATAAAATCGAAAGGGCAACTGTGGTGCAAATTTCTTTAGATGAAGTAGAATTGGAGTTGGACGGTTCGATTATTAAGCTTTCCAATAGCGCAAGATAAATTTTAGGTTCTTATCTTTAAAGCCTGCCGGATTATTTTAAGGGGTATATTTCTTACTACCTTTGTTTTGCCAATGCCTTTAACAAGAACGAATTTATTCTGAGAGCCAGTAAATTTCTTATCGTGATAATGCATTTTTATTATTTCGCCAAGGGAGGTCTTTTCTATTTTAACGGGTAAACCCACAGCTGTTATAAGATTTTCTATTCTTTGAGCCGTTGCATTATTGATTAGGTTTAATTTCTTGCTTATGTCAGAAGCAACCAGCATCCCCAGGGCTACAGCTTCGCCGTGGTTATATCCCTTATATCTTGCCGCTGCTTCAATAGCATGCCCGATAGTATGGCCGAAATTTAAAATTGTGCGGATTCCCTTCTCTTCTCGTTCATCCTGCCGGACAATTTTAGCTTTGATTTGGCTTGCGCGCATAACTATAAACGTAAGTGCAGCAAGTTTTAAATCAAGAATATCCTGATAGTTTTTCTCTAGATAATTGAATAATTCAGCATCTTTTATTATCCCATATTTTATTACCTCTGCCAGACCGCTCTTGACTTGTCTTTTGTCCAATGTCCTAAGTATATTTACATCGCTAAATACTAGCCGAGGCTGATAGAATGCACCTACTAGATTTTTACCTTGATTTAAGTCAATCGCAGTTTTTCCGCCGATACTAGAATCGACTTGAGCCAATAATGTTGTAGGGACCTGTATATAAGGAACCCCGCGCTTATAAATAGAAGCGATAAAACCCGCCAGGTCACCGATTACTCCTCCGCCGAAAGCAACTATAAAAATCCTCCTTTTTTTATCGTAATGCGTTATACCCCTTATTACCGAAGCCGCTACTTCTATAGATTTACTCTTTTCAGTATCAGGGACAATTTTAAATCTTACGGTAAAACCGGATTCTTTAAGGGTCTTATTTAATAATCCGCCATATTTATTTCTTATAAAAGCATTTGTGAGCACATATGCATCGCAACCGATATTTAATTTGCATATATATTTGCCTAAATGATTTAAAGTATTGCTACCGATGATTATATTATAGGAGTTTTTTTTGAGGTTAAGTTTTAGTATATGCATTTTTGGTTTTTAAGAAGGAATTCCTAATAATCTTAATATAAGATTTACTATAGGCCAAACTATACGACCAAAAATACCCAGCCAGAGAAGCAAGATTAGGATGAGAAAACCGTATGGTTCAATAAGAGAGTATTGAGAGGCTAAATCTGGCGGTAATATCCCCGACAATATTCGGGAACCGTCTAAAGGAGGAATGGGTATAAGATTAAAGACGCCCAACACCACATTTATCATTATCAAGCTCTCCATTATAAAATTTATATGCACTGATGCGTGTGTAAATTTCAATATTATGCTTAAGGCAAATGCTAAAATAAAATTTGCCAGAGGGCCGCTCATCCCTATCCAGATGATATCTCTTTTTGGATTTTTTAAAGCCATGTAATTTATGGGTACAGGCTTTGCTGCTCCAAAAACAAACTGGCCTCCTGTGCTAATGAAAAGAAATAACGGTAGAAGGAATGTCCAGACAGGGTCTATATGCGCTAAGGGATTAAGCGTAAGCCTGCCGGAATATTTTGCAGTTGTATCTCCTAATCTATATGCCACCCAGCCATGCGAGAATTCATGCACAGTCATGGCAATGATTAATAACCCAAAAGATATTAAAAAGGATATAAAAAGGCTGGCTACATTCAATCTAGAGCCTCGATTTTTAGTATTTCAATAATGGTATGTTTTTGGTTTTTAGGATGGATTAATTTGCCCGTTATTCTTACCTTATGGTAATTAAGGCTATCGAGGCTTCCCTTATTCCCTTTTAACAAAAGGATATTATTATCTGCAGTTATAAGTTTATGGGTTGCTATTCGTTTAATGACCTTTCCGTACGGCTTTATTATGCCTTCAATGGTTGCATTTTCTTCTTGCGATGCTTTTTCATCCGCTATTTTGTTTTCTTTTTTCCAGCCAGAGGCTGGTCCGCCTTTGGCGGAAATTTCTTGAGCCAATTTAACCTCTTCTTTTTTATTTATGGTATCGGCCTTATTCACAAATTTCTTATTGACCCAACCAAAACTATTGTTGAGTGGCTCTATTTTATACCATTCTCCCCTCTCTTCTAGAATATTTATAACCTCATTTTTATCAGCTTTACCCAGTATAGGAGATGACTCACCGGCCTTAAGTCGAATATTTACATTATCTTTTATTACTTTGGCGGTTTTTTCATCGATAATGGTAACTAAGTTCTTCTTGATAAAGGACGGTGCTGTTTTAGGCAATCTTACCCTATACCACCCATAAGATTCTCTCATTACCTCCACAGGTTCGCCATTGTTTGCAATACAGATTATTGTCGAGCTGACTGTCGAGTCAGAACGTATATTGATATTATTAGCATTAATTTCACCTTGAAATAAGAATGATTTATGTTTAGGGGTGGCTGTTAATTCTTGCGGCAGTGAATCCTGATTTTGTGCAAAACAAATAAAAGGGATAAGTATAAATAATAATCCAGTGCATACAAATATTTTATGGTATAGGAAAGTGTAAAACACTTTCCTAACCACTGAAAATCGCACCTTAAGGTTATCGCCGAAGGCGATTTTCTTGTTTATTGAGCGCATTGATTTATTTTTTATGGTATAGGAAAGTGTAAAACACTTTCCTATACCACTCTAAAATCGCCTGCCTGCCGGCAGGCAGGTATTGAAGTTATCGCGAAGCGATTTTCTTATCATGACTTTCGAGGAGCAGGTTCTTTGCCAGGAACTTGCTCTTTAGTCTGTAGTGGCGCAGGAAGAGCGCCTTCGGTAGCGGCAGCCCCTACCTTTTCTGCTGCTTTTTCCTTCTTGATTTTAATTCTTAGAGTCTTGATTTTTGGCAAACCGCAGACTTTATCTCCAGGTTTCCATTGTTCTTTTTCCATCATCGTTCTTAAACGCTCTGTACGTTTCAATACTGATCTTTGTTTTTTATCTTTGTCTAATAATTTTAATGAAGGGTGTATAGACATAAACTTATAACCTCCTTATGCGGCAATCTTGGTATTGCTTTTTTAGTTTTGGTAATAAAGATTCTGCTTCTTCCCGTTTAGAAAAATTCCCCACGCATACAATACTGAATTTGCCTTTAGGTAATACCAACGGTGATAGCCCTTTTCTTTTTAAAATACCTGCTTCTTTTTGTGCATTTATCCTATTTAAAAAAGAAGCTACCTGGATAGTATAATTTTGGATATATTCTTTAAGTTCATCTTTCTCTTTAGGTTGATATTGTTGATCTTTGGTTATCTGTTTAGGTGCTGATACGGATAATGAAGACTCGGGCTTAACTGCAATATCAAGATGAGAATCAGTTTTTAGCAGCATAAAACTCTTTCCTTTTTCTACGCCTAAAGAAAATGAGGCAATACCAGTAATTACAAAACCAATGATTATAAGTATCGTCTTTTCATATTTTGATATATAACTTATAAATGCTTTAGAGATGCGTGTCCGAGCATGGCCATGGTTCTTTGTGTCCGAGAATAGTTCTAACTGGTTATAATATTCTTTATCCATTTTAATGAGCACATAACTTACGAACACTGAAAGTGTGAGTAAGTTATCAGTGCGAATTAATCCCCCCTGTTTTCTTGCGAAAGCAAGAAGGGGGGATAAGTTTTGACCTCACTTATTATAACTTTTTATCTTTTGCTTGCAAATATTTTTTTGTTTTTATTTTTTTTGCTACCTTCAAGAAAGCTTCCACAACCCTGGGGTCAAATTGAGTCCCGCTTTTCTTCTTTATCTCTTTTAATGCAGAGGGTATATCCATCCTTTCGCGGTAGGGCCTGCCATACACCATAGCCTCAAATGCATCCGCGACTGCCATAATACGCGCCCCTTGAGGTATCTGTCCTTTTTTTAGCCTCGATGGATATCCTGTGCCATTATATTTTTCATGGTGATGCATTATTATCGGTATAACCGGCCTTAAAATTTGCAAATGCCTTAAGATTTGGGCACCTGTAACGGGGTGCCTTTTAATAATCTTGAATTCCTGCGGAGTTAATTTTGATGTTTTTGTAAGTATTTCTAACGGGATATCGGCCTTGCCTGCATCGTGTAACATGCTAGCATACTTTAAACTCTCAATCTGTTTTTCATCAAGATGCATTTGATGCGCTAGCATCATTACGAGGCGGCTAAAATACGGCGAATGGGTATATTCCTGAGGAACTCTTGTATCCAATAATGTTACTAATGATTTTATGCTTCCTAAAACTATTTTTTGCTGCTCTTCATAGAGTTGTAAAGTTTTTATTCCGCTTATTGCCTGTTCCCCTAAAGTCATTAACATTTCCTGATCAAATTTATCGAAGAGCGTAACTTTTTTATCCCGTTTTATTATAATAATCCCAGTTATGTCCTCGCAAACCAGCGGTATGCCTAATAGGTTATCCTGCCTTATTGCTGAAAGTTTTTTTATGATTCTTTTTTCTATCCTATTCGATATCCTGGTTTTTTTATCAATAATATATTTTTTCTTACCGATCACCAGGCACCTTAATAAAGAATGTTCTTTTGTTATATCCAATAGCGTGATTAGGCAATATTGAGAATTAAAGAGCTGGCAGATGAGCCTTGCCAGACGAATCACTAAATCCCTTAATTCAAAAGTAGAATTAACTAAACGATAGATAGAATGAATGGCAGAGATTAATGTTTTATACTTTTTCGTAGGGGTCAAATAGCTTTTTGTATTCATCTAATGCATACCTATCTGTCATCCCGGCAATGTAATCACAAACTACGCGCCTTACGCCATCCGCCGGTATGTTCTTTTGTATATGAGGAGGCAACTGGTTGGGGTTCGTTATATAAATTTTAAATAATTCCTGAATAAATCGCTTGGCTTTATTGCTCATTCTTATTACACGGTAATGATGGTATAGGTTTTCTATGAGAAATGCGCGCAGGGGTTTTCTTAAATCTTGCATTGAGTTACTAAATGATACAATCTTGCTATCCAATCTTTTTACCTGGGCGCAAGTTTTAAGTTTTAGCTTATTTATTATTTTTTCTGTTTCCTGAATCAAATCCGTAACCTGCAAATCAATCAAAGACCGTATGAGCAAATATTTTCTTCTCTCAGGCAATATTTTAGCATATTTTTTATCAGTTTCCTTACTTATCTTATACCAGATCGGCAACTTTTCAAGATTCGTTTCTTTTAACAGGCCTGATGTAATTCCATCGTCGAGGTCGTGATTATCATAGGCTATCTCATCAGCTATATTTACTACCTGTGTCTCCAGAGTCGGCATTTCCTTTGGTGCAAGGTCCTTGATTTTTACTGATTTATCAAACGCTGAAGAATGTTTTATAATGCCTTCTCTCACCTCCCAGCTTAGATTAAGGCCGGGAAAATCAGGATAACGCTCCTCTAATAAGTCAACTACCCTTAAGCCATGTAAATTATGGTTAAAACCTCCGAATTTTTTCATTAGTTCATCAAGCGCATCTTCTCCTGAATGGCCGAAAGGGGTATGGCCTAAATCGTGAGCGAGAGCTACTGCTTCAGTTAAATCAACGTTTAATCTTAAAGCAGCGGCTATGGTTCTGGCGATCTGAGCGACTTCTATGGTGTGAGTTAGCCTTGTGCGGTAATAATCCCCTTCGTGATTTACAAAGACCTGAGTTTTGTATTCTAATCTTCTAAAAGCAGCAGAATGTATAATCCTGTCACGGTCTCTTTGGTATATTGACCTATATGGATGCTCCTTTTCTTTATAGACCCTACCCCGCGTCAGATAACTCTTCATAGCAAAAGGCGCCAGGAAATCATCTTCAAATGCTTTAATCCGTTCTTGATTTAGCATATTTTCTTTAACTGTTTATACAGTTCATCCAGCGACTGCGATATTATTTTTGTATCATATAAAGTGGCCATAAAATTAGTATCTCCCTTCCAGCGGGGGACGATGTGTATGTGCAGGTGGCCGGCTTCGCCTGCTCCGGCGCTGCTTGAGGTATTGAGGCCTATGTTATAGCCGTCCGGCTTTAAAACCTTATCCAGCATTCCCTTCGTTTTATTTAAAATCTGGAATAGATCTAAGAGCTCGATATTATTCAATTGCGACAGTTCCCGTATATGCCTTATGGGCGAAACCATAACATGACCGTTATTATAAGGAAAAATATTTAACACAGCAAAAGAATATCTGCTTTTGAGTATAACATAATTCTTATGTCCGGATTTTGTGCACTTGCAAAATATGCATTTTTTTGGCCTTTTTCCGCCACAAATATTGGCGGAAGCTTTTATGTAGTTAATTCTCCAGGGTGCCCAGAGCCTATCCATTTTAATGACCCCATTTTCCTTCTCTTATATTCCAATAATTTTTGTTTCTATTTTATCGTTGATTTCTATAATTCCGTACGAATTATGAAGAGCAAATATTTTATCTGTAGGGCTGCCGGGGTTAAAATATATTATATTGCCTCTTTTTTCGTTTAAGGCAGAATGCGAGTGCCCGAAGATAATTAAATTAACATTATCCTTCTTAAATATCTCTGTTACAAGGTCTATTAATTTATTGGGATGGCCATATCCGTGTATAATTCCCACTTTATAATTTCCTATCTCGATGATTTCTTTTTCCGGTAATTCTTTCCTTATTTCATAAGAATCCATATTCCCCCAAACCGCCCTTACATTTTTGCAAACAGCTTTTAATTTATCCAGAACGCTGGAATCCACAAAGTCACCCGCATGTATAACCATATCTACCCCTTTAAAGGCCTCTAATATTTGTTGCGGGATATCTTCTGCCCGATCCGGTATATGCGTATCTGCAATTACGCCAATTTTCATTACCTACCTGCTATAATCCTGGGTTTATAAAATAAGTCTAATATCTGATTCAAATTATTTAAATCCCATGTCCAGACTTTCTCTTCCAGTGCCCTCAGCCGAGTATTTGTATCTATATCTTGAAGGGCAACAATAATTTTCCTCTGTAATTTATGGCGGTATTTCTTGCATTCTTTGGCAAACTCAGCAATATCTTCTTCGGTCAAAAACCCGTGTTTAAATGCTATTATCCAAAGATTATCGTGCGAACGTCCGATTACTCCTTCTCTTAACCGTTGGTTATTAAACTCTATGGTCTTTATTTCCCTGAAATGAGTAAGTCTTAGGCGTTTCCTTTCCATCTGTATCACATCATCTTCAAAAAGATGCAATAATTCTATAGTCCTTTCTATAAGAGTTTTTTGTGCATTTGTAAGGAATTCTTGAATCATACCTTCTATTTTATCTCTAAATATAATCTTCTGATTTTTTGCGTCAAAGGTTAAAGATTGCAGTTTCTCCTGGTATACAAATCTTAGCCAGAAACCGAATACCCGATCGCTAATTTTCAGGAAATCGCCGTTACGGTTTATGGTATCGAGTTCCAATAAATGGTTTATCCTCAGCATCAATTCTTTTCGTGTTTTTTGTAAAATATGCGCAATATCTTTCAATTTATTATGTCCGTCGGATATTAAATATAAAATCGCCGTATAATCCT
>Ga0315284_10011176_pt1 | contig 12804 bp, 7 predicted proteins | sample YL17G09_16_MG_FD_203696 | JGI IMG/M metagenome (GOLD analysis project Ga0315284, IMG submission 203696) | Sediment microbial communities from Yellowstone Lake, YNP, Wyoming, USA - YL17G09_16 | ecosystem: Environmental > Aquatic > Freshwater > Lake > Sediment | place: USA: Wyoming | collected... | reverse complement strand
GCGGAGTGCGGAGTGCGGAATGCGGAGTCTCCTTGTACCGCTGGCACACAGCGCTCGGCGTTTCATTCCGACAGCACGGTGTCGGAGGTGCGGGCGGCGAAACTGAAGTCAACGACGGTGCGGTACACCTTGAAGTCCACCGGCGCCGAGTAACGGACGCGCACCTGGTAGCCGCGCACCAGCCGCTCCACCTGCACGTCGTCATCCTTAATGATGAAACCCATGGCCCGGCCCTGCTCCAGCACCCGCTTATGCACCGCGCCCGCTTCGGCGCGGGTGCGCCCCGAATCGACCTCCCTCTGCACCAGTTGCTCGTACTTCCAGCCGTGCAGGTAGGGTTTGGTGGTCTGCACCAAGACGAACCCGAGAACCAACAGAACCACCGCAGGAAACAACCGTGATGTCATAGCTCCCTCGCAGTTGGCGTTCGCCGCTGAGGTGCGCGTGTTCGCCGGCCCGGCCTCCCGGGGCCCTTCTGCGGCATCGACAGATTGTAGCAGAATGCCGGAGGCTGGAGGCAGTAAGCAGCAGGCAGTAGGCCATCAGCCGCCAGCCTCCAGGCTCCAGCCTTCTTCGTGTGCTATACTCCGCGGACAGCGGGCTGGGCTATGTTGCCGACACAAGTAGGCCGGTATCAGATCATCGAGGAACTGGGGCGCGGCGCGATGGGCGTCGTCTACCGGGGCTACGACCCGACCATCGGCCGAACCGTCGCCGTCAAGACCGTGCAACTGGACGCCGGAGACACGGAACTGGTGATGCGCTTCCGGCGCGAGGTGCAGGCGGCCGGGGTCCTCTCTCACCCCAATATCGTCACCATCTACGATGCCGGCGAGGACCAGGGCCTTTTTTATATCGCCATGGAACTGGTCGAGGGCGAGACGCTGCAGAAGATGCTGGCGCAAGGCCCCCTGCCGGTGGAGCAGGTGATTCGGCTGGCGGAACAGATCGCGGCCGCGCTGGACCACGCGCACGGCCATTACATCGTGCACCGGGACGTGAAGCCCGCCAACGTTATTGTGTCGGGCGGGCACGTCAAGGTGATGGACTTCGGCATCGCCAAAATCACGGGCGCCACCATGACCGGCACCGGCCAGGTGCTCGGGACGCCTTCCTACATGTCGCCGGAGGTGGTCAAGGGACAGGGCGCCGACAGCCGTTCCGACCTGTTCTCGCTCGGCGTGATGCTCTACGAGATGCTGACGGGAGCCAGGCCGTTCTTGGGCGACAACATCACCACCGTCATCTACAAGATCATCGGCGAGCATCCGGAGCCGCCCTCTGCGGTCAAAGCGGCGCTGGACCCCGGCGTGAATTACGTGGTGCTGAAGGCGCTGGCCAAGAACCCGGCCGAGCGCTACCAGAGCTGCGGCGAGCTGGCCGGGGATCTGAAGAACTACGCGGCCTATCGCGAGCGGGGGCGGCGGATGGCACAGGCGGCGGCCGCCCGGGGCGCGGCCGCTGCTCCGGCCGCCGTGCCGGCAGCGCCGGTTGACGACGGCGCGGCCAGCGCCACGCTGCCGCTCGATGCGCGCACCGTCGTCACGGGCCGGGGCCAAGCAGCGCCGGCGGTTGCCAAGGCAGGTGCGGCGAGCGCGACGGCGGCTCCGGCGGTGGCGCGCCCTGGGCGACGGCGCAAGCCTCTTCTGGCGGGCATTGTGGCCGCTGCCGTGCTGGTGCTGGCCGCAATCGGCGGCGGTCTGTTGTGGAAGGGGCGGAAGCCGGGCGCGCCGCAGCGGCCGCCGGCGCCGCAGCAGGCAGCCCCCGCGCCGTCTGTCACGCCCCCGCCCGACGCAACCCCGGCGCAGCCGGCAGCCGGCCCGGCGCCTTCAGACTCCGCCGCCAAGGCAACGCGGACGCCCTTAAAACCGGCCGAAATCGAATTCCTGGTGAGTGCCGGCGAAAACTCCGCTTCCATCCGCATCGACGGGCGCGGGCAGCCCGAGTGGCAGACGCCGTACCGCTTCAAACTGCCGCTCGGCAAGCACACCATCGAGGTACACAAGCCAGGCTTTCAGCCGGCGCGGCGTGAGGTGGAGTTCACCAGGACCGGGCCGCGCTCCATCGTCATGGAGCTGGCGCCGTTGCAGGCCACGGTCCACATCACGACCATCCCGCCGGGCGCCGAGGTTTACTTCGACGGCCGGCAGCAGGCTGCCCCCACGCCGTCCGCTTACACGCTGAGCTTCGGTGAGCACAAGCTGAGCATCCGAAAACCGGGCTACCAGGTGATCGAGCGGGCAGTACACATCGGCGATGCGGCGCCGGCCGCCATCCGCGTGCTGCTGGTGCCGGAGCGGCCGATCGTCACCGAGCAGCCGGTGCGGCCGCCGGTGGCCCCGCAGGGTACGGGGCGGCTCTCGATACGCACCAATCCCGGCGGCGCTTCCATCATCGTGGACGGCACACCGACCCAGTACCGCACTCCGGTCAATATCCCGCTGTCCGCCGGCAAACACTCCATCGTAATCGAGCGCCGCGGCTTCGCCAGCGAGACGCATGAGGTCACCATCCGCAAGGACGAGATGACGAATCTGGAACTGACGCTGACGCCCGCCGCCGAGAAGCGCCGCCGCTTCCCGCCCCGCTGAAGCGGAGGTCCAAGGTTCAAGGTCTGGCGTAGTGTCCACGAATTAACTGGACAGCGGCAAGGTTCGCGCCACCCTGGGAGCGCGGCGGCGCTGGTAATGACGGCGTGCCTTCGCCCGGTTGCCGCACACCTTCATGTCACACCACCGGCGGCTTTGGTTGCGGCTGTGATCCAGAAACAGCCAGCCGCAGGTCTCGGCCGCGCACTCGCGAACTGATTCGAGCCGGTCGGCGGCCAGCAACTCGGCGGCGGAAACCGCCGGCGGCCAGAGAATCCGGCCGAGCGCCTCGTCCTCACTCCACGCCCAGTTCCACGCGAACCCCGGACGCTTGACGACGACGCGCCGGTGAGCCATGGCCTCCGACAGGAAGGCGTTCAGCATCTCCATGTCCCGCTCCACCGGAGCGCGCTCGGCCGCCACTGCCGAAAAAACGCGGTAGATCGTTTCGCGCAGCGCGAGCGCCGCCTGGAAGACCTTCCCGGCGCTCCTCGGCGCGCGCCCGGCGCGTTCCCCCAGGTCGCTGGCCTGTTTTGCGTTCAGCGCGCCGCTCTGCTCGAAAAAGGCAAGGAGCGCCGAATAGCCGGTCAAATGGTCCAGGCGCCGGGAGGCGTCCGGACGGTTGTCGACCGTGTTGGCGAAGTCCAGGCACAAGGTTCCTCCGCTCAGCTCGAAGTTGTAGGCGGAACGGGAAGCGCTTGGCATATCCGTCATTCTAACCCATAAAATCACCTTGACAGGTTACGGCGCGGGCTTTATCCTATAACCTGCTAAATAGCACTTGTAGGTTATATGGGCGGCGTGGCCCGCAAGGAGCGAGCGATGATCGAGCTGACAAATTGGGCGGAGGCGCGCGGCTGGAAAGTTGCCTGGGGTCCGCTTTCGGTGCTGGAACAGGTGCGGTCGGACATCGAGCGCCTGTCCGCTTCGGGCGAAATCGACCGCCAGTTCGAGCAGCAGGAGTTGCGGGTGTTCGAGTTTCCGCCGGCGGAAAAGGCCGGCGCCCACGCCGCCCGGGTGCTGGTGCTGGCCGTGCCGCGCCCGGCTCATACCATAACCTTCGAACTCGAAAACGGTGCGCTGGAGACGCTGGCGCCACCCACCTACGTTCACTACTCCCGCTTGCCGGAATCGGTGCGGCAGCTTCTGCTGGCGGATGTCTTTCCCGCCGAAACCCGGCTGGAGCCGCTGGCCGTGCCGCTGAAGGCGCTTGCCGCGCGCCTGGGCCTGGTGCGGTACGGCCTGAACAATCTGTCTTACATTTCCGGCATGGGCAGCTACTTCCAGTTGGTCGGGTACCGGACAGACGGCGATCTGCCATTGCCGGCGGGGTGGTCTCCGGCGCAACCGCAGGCGCTGCCCGAGTGCGAAGCGTGCGGGTTGTGCCGGAGCGTCTGTCCGGCCGCCGCCATCCGGAGCGAAAAGTTCCTCCTGCGCGCCGATCTTTGCCTGACGCTGTTTACCGAAAATGCCGGCGACTGCCCGCAGGACCGGTTGCCCGCCGGGCATCGCTGCCTGGTCGGGTGCCTGGAGTGCCAGGAGACATGCCCCCACAACGCCGGCCTGCTGCGGATCGAGCCGAGCGGCGTAGTGTTCGATCGCGAGGAGACGCAAGCGTTGCTGGCGGGCGGCCCGGTCAAGGACGTTCTTGCCTGCCGTATTCGGTCAAAGCTGGAACGCCTGGCGCTTGCTCACTATGAGCCGGTTTTGGCGCGGAACCTGGCCAATGTGCTCGCTGTTCGGCGCAGGCACGCGCACGTGCTCGGGTCGCCTTAACTCGTCGCGGCCGGCCTGGAGGCCGCCGCAGTTACTCGAATCGCGAATCTGCCGGCCATCGACGCGCAGGCGGTCCAACGTTCCACCCACACGCAGCAGCATCGGCCAAAAAACTCCGAACGCCACGAGCCATCCGCACATTACGCGGATTTGCGCGGATCACGTTTCTGTCGGTTGCTATACTGAGCACGCATCTGGAGGGGCCGATGAGGCGATTGATGAAACAGTTCGGGGCGCTGATCGGCGCGCTGGTGTTCGCGCTGGCGGCAGCGGGCGCGTCCCGCGTGGTCATCGTCAGCGACGCGGCGTTGGAGCCGCCGGCGCGCTATGGGCTGGAAAAGCTGCAGAAGGCGCTCACAGCGAAAGGCTACGCGGTGGAGCGCGCGGTTACCATCCGGGCGGCCGGCGCGGACTTCCTGGTGATCGCCAAGGCAGGCCCGGGCAAACCAGCCGGAAGCTGCGCCGCCACGCCACAGGCGCCCGAGGCGCTGGCCATCCGGCAGGAAAAGCTCCAGGGCCGGCCGGCGCTGGTGTTGTGCGGCGCCGACGCGCGCGGGCTGATGTACGCGGCGCTGGATGCCGCCCAGCGCGTTTCCTGGAGCGCCGATCCCGGTCGGCCGTTCGCGCACATCCGGGACACCGCCGAGAAGCCTTACATGCGCGACCGCGCCGTCTCCATGTACACCATGCAGCGGGCCTATTTCGAGAGCCGGCTGTATGACGAGGCGCAGTGGCGGAGCTACTTCGACCTGCTGGCCGCCAGCCGCATCAACAGCTTCGTGGTCATCTTCGGATACGAGAACGGCGGCTTCATGGCCCCGCTCTATCCTTACTTCTTCGACCTCGAGCAATTCCCCGAGGTGAAGCTGGTGGGGCTGGCCGCCGAGCAGCAGCAACGGAATGTGGCGGCCTTCCGCGCCATGATCCGGACGGCGCACGAGCGCGGCATCAACGTCACCGTGGCTATTTGGGACCACATCTACCGCGGCGGCGTGCAAGGCGGCGGCATCGAGGGCGCTTCGGAGCTGGTGGGAAAGCGCGTTCCCGGGCTGGTCTGGGGCGTCACTGCGGACAATCTGAACGCCTACACCAAGGCCGCTTTGCGGAAGCTGCTCGAGGTCCTTCCCGAGGCCGATGCGCTGCAGTTCCGCATGCACGACGAGTCCGGCCTGAAGCCCGGCGAGATGCAGGCCTTCTGGCACCAGGTTTTTCAACTGATCAAACAGGCGCGGCCGGACCTGCCGGTGGATATTCGCGCCAAGGGCCTGCCCGACAGCATCATCGACGACGGGCTGCAGCAAGGACTGCGCCTGCGCGTTACGACCAAGTACTGGATGGAGCAAATGGGCCTGCCCTTCCATCCCACGCACATCAACCGGCAGAACCAGCAGGAGCGGCGCCACGGCTATGCCGACCTGCTGCGTTATCCGCAGCGCTACACGGTGCAATGGCGGCTGTGGAACGGCGGCACTACGCGCCTGCTGCTGTGGGGCGATCCGGAATACGTGCGGCGCTTCATTGACAGCGCGCGCCTCTACCAGGGGGACGGGTACGAGGTGAACGAAATGCTGGCCACCAAGATGCTCGGCGAGCCGCACGACGCGCCTCCGCTCCAGATCCTGAACCCGCGCTACCGGTATTACGACTACGAATTCGAGCGCTACTGGCACTTCTACCAGCTCTGGGGGCGGCTGGGGTACAACCCGGAGACGCCCGCGGAAATCTGGGAGCATGAGTTCGCGCGCCGGTTGGGGCCGGAGGCCGGCCCGCGCCTGGCCAGCGGCTTGCGCCTGGCCAGCCAGGTGTTGCCGCGCATTGTGGCCGCGAGCTACCCGTATTCGTTTTTCCCCGCCACGCGGGGCTGGGCGGAAATGATGCGCATGGACGACCTGCCCAGGTACGCCGCCGGACACACCACCGACACCGAGCAATTCCAGAGCGCGGCCGACCGGGCCCGCAACATATTGGAAGGCGGCGACAGCGCCGCGCGCCCGCCGGAGGAAAGCAGCCGTTGGTTCGCGGAGATCGCGCGGCGGATTCTCGCCGAGGTTCAAAAGGCCGAAAGCGCCGGCCCCGCGCGGGCGGGACGGCCGCGCTCCCAGGAATTCGTATCGACGGCGACCGACCTGAGGATCCTGGCCTGCCTGGCGCAGTATCACTCGCATCGCCTGAAAGCGGCCGTGCATTACAGCGTCTTCCGGCAGAACGGCGATCTGTTCGCCATCGACGCCGCGGCCGCGGAGGAGAAGCAGGCCGTCGCGGCGTGGGAACGCCTGGTGGAGGCCGCCGGCGATGTGTACGGCAGCGCGCTTCCCTTCGGCGTTCACCGGACCGGCTTCAGCCGGCACTGGAAGGAAGAACTCGAGAAGCTCCGCGCCGGACTGGAGAAGCTCGAAACAGAGCGCGGCCGGGCGCGGCTGTCGCCAACGAATTCCCAGCCTCTCATCGCGCACACGCCAGTGCGCCGCGTCGCGCCGGGCGAGGCGCTCACGGTTCGGGCCAGCGCCGGCGCGGAAGGCGGCCTGAAGCAGGCAGTGGTGCTGGCGGCCGAGCGGGGCGGCAGCTTCAAGCCCGCGGCCATGCGGCAAGTGGGGCCCGGCCGTTACCAGGCGGAGATTCCGCACGCGGCCGCCGAAGGCGAGCTGCGGTACGTGATCGAGGTGACGGATACCGGCGGCCGGCGGGCCGTCTATCCGCCCAGGGGGCAGGCCGAGCCCATCGTGGTCACCATAACGGCCGACCGCCAACCGCCGGAGGTTCGCCTGGAACGCCCCGCCACGGCAAAGCCGGGGCAAGCTCTGCGGGTGGCCGCGCGCGTCACCGATCCCTCGGGGATGCGCAGCGTTCGCCTGCGGTACCGCCACCTGACGCAGTTCGAGGACTACCGAACGCTGCAGATGACGCGGGATCAAAATAGCGGGCTGTACGAAGCGAACATCCCCGGCGACTTCATCGTGCCGCAGTGGGACCTGATGTACTTCATCGAGGCCGTGGATGGCCAAGGCAACGGCCGAATCTACCCCGACCTGGAGACCGAGACGCCGTATGTGATCGTGCCGGTGGGCCGCTCCGGACACAACCGCGTGGTGGCGGCAGGTGCCAGGTGAAGTGCCGGCGGACGTTTTTCCGAGGCAGTCGCCGGCAGGGGTTAACCTTTGTCGAGCGCCGAGGCGATCGCGTCGCGCACGCTTTGGACCAGCGAAAAGCGCTGCTGCTCGCTGAACCCGGCGGTGGGGATCGGCTCGTGCAGCACCATGCGCACATCGCCGGGGTGAAAGCGCGGGTCGCCCTTGCGCATGATCTGGCGCGTTCCCAACAGGGTGACCGGCACAACCGGCACGCCGGCGCGGATAGCCATGACAAACACCCCCCTGCGGAACGGCAGCATCTCTTCGGTGGGGCTGCGCGTTCCCTCGGGAAAGACCATCATGGAGCGGCCGCCGCGCAGCGCCGTCACCCCCGCCTCCACGGTGGCCGCCGCCTGGTGGGTGCCTCGGGGGACGGGAATCAATCCCACCATGCGCATGGCGCGTCCCAGGACGGGAATGCGGAACACCTCCTGTTTGGTCAGCACCACCACGCGCGGCAGGAAGGCCATGGCGGCGACGTCCACGTTGCTGACATGGTTGACCATGAAGACGTAGGTGGCGCGCGGGTCGATCCGCTCGCGCCCTTCCACCCGCACCCGCACGCCGCCCAGCCACATCGCCAGCCGGATGCCGAAAACGCCGGCGCGGTACAGCGCGGCGCTGCGCCGGCTGATCAGCGTGTAGGGGATGAAGATGGCCCCCGCCAGCACCGTGTACAGGAACGTCAGCGAAACCACTATCAGGCTGCGAATCATAGAACGTAGGCTGTGGGCTGTAGGCCGTAAGCTGTAGGCTGGGGGAACCCGCGGCCCACAGCCCACAGCCTACAGCCCACAGCCAAGTTATGTTACCATCCGCTGTCCGGCCGATGGATTGCCACCACATCAAGCAGACGGTTGTAGGGCACACCAGCCGCCTGTTCGGCGACCTGCTCTACCACTTCGATCGCGTCCAGTCTTTTTATAGCTTCAACCCCTTCGATCGCGAATCTTTTTTTCGAGCGGCGCGGGAACTGAGCTACCCGCAGGCCGGCCGGGCGGCGCTGGTGGCCGCGCTGGAACAGCAGGCGGCCGCATTCGGAGCCGGCGAGCCGTCGCGCGGCAACATCGACCGGCTGCGCCGGGGCGCCGCGGCCATTGTGACGGGCCAGCAGGTGGGCCTGTTCGGCGGCCCGGCGTTCGCCTTGTACAAGGCACTCACCGCAATTCGCCTGGCCGCCTGGCTGACCGGCAGCGGACTCGATTGCGTCCCCGTGTTCTGGCTGGCCGCCGATGACCACGACCTGGAAGAGGTGAACCACGCCTACCTGCTCGGTGCCGAGTACCGGCCCCAGCGCATCGCCGACGCCGGCGCGTCCCACCCGGCCGGAGCACCCGTGGGGCGCATCCGGCTCAGCGCGGGCATCCAGCAGTCGGTCGAGCGCGCGCTCACGCTGTTGCCGGAATCGCCCGGCAAAGAGCAGATCGCCGCTGCTCTGGAGCAGGCCTACCGGCCCGGAGAAACCTTCAGCTCGGCGTTCGGGCGGCTGATGGCCCGCCTGCTGGAGCCGTTCGGCATGGTTTTGCTGGATCCGACCGATGCCGCGCTGCGGGAACTGGCGGCGGGGGTCTTCCGCCAGGCCATCGTCTCCGCCGCCGAGTTCCGCGACGCGCTGCTGGAGCGCAACAGGCAACTGGTGAAGGCAGGCTACCACGCCCAGGTCCACGTCACCGAACAATCGACCCTGTTGTTCCTGGAGCGGGACGGGCGGCGGACCGCGCTCCACCGCTCCGGCGAGGCATTCGCAGCCGGCAACGAGACGCTGTCGCCCGGCGAGTTGCTGGCGCTGCTGGAGCGCCGGCCGCAGGATTTCTCGCCCAATGCCCTGCTGCGCCCGGTCGTTCAGGACACGCTGCTGCCGACGGTTGCGTACGTAGGCGGGCCGGCGGAGCTGGCTTACATGGCCCAGGCCGCCCCGCTGTACCGTCGCCTGCTGGGCCGGGCGCCCGTGGTTTTCCCGCGGGCCGGCTTCACCATCGTCGATGCGACGGTCCGGCAACTGCTGGAACGCTATGGGCTGGAAATCGCCGACGTGGCCGCCGGCCCGCAGCGCTTGCGGGAGAAAATGGGGCCGCGCTTCCTCCCCGCCGAGCTGGCCGCCCGCTTCGCCGAAGACCAGCGCCGGCTGAACGCGCTCATGGCGGAAGTTGGCCGGGGCCTCGAGCCGGTGGACCATACGCTGGCCAGTGCCGCCGCCCTGGCGGCCCGCAAGATGTCGTACCAGTTGGAGAAGCTGAAGCGGAAAGCGGGTCGCGCCGCCGCCCGCTCCTCCGGCGAACTGGAGAGCGACGCGGCCATCATGGAGAACCTCATCCACCCCCACAAGGAGCCGCAGGAGCGCTTCTATTCCGGCATCTCGTTGCTGGCGCGCTTCGGCCTGGGCCTCCTCGACAAGCTGTACGCCGAAGTGCCGCTGGAGGATCCCGACCACCGGGCGCTGTGCTTGTAAGGCGCGCGTCGCCGTGTGACAGGCCGGCCGCCGCCACCCTTGCCAACCTGCACAACAATTTTCTACTTTTTCAGGTCTGCTTATGATATAAGCTGCCCCCCAGAGGGGTTTAGGGTGACCTGCCAAGTTCCTGGATCAGGCGTAAACCGCATTAAAGCGGGGAGGCTGACATGAAACTCAGAGTCTCAGTGATTTCTCTTCTCCTGTGCCTGCTGGCTGCGTTGTGTGTTGCACAGGAATTCCGCGCCACCATCTCGGGGCACGTTCTTGACGCCAGTGGCGCGGCAGTCCCTAACGTCAAAATCGAGGCCGTCAACGTGGGCACGAATGAAATCACGACGGCGACAAGCGATGCCGGCGGAGCCTACACCATCCCGTTCCTGCGCCCGGGCACCTACAAGGTGACGGCGACGGTCGCGGGATTCAAACAGGCGGTGCACGACAACGTCATCCTGGAAGCCGCCAAGGTCCTGGGTATGGACATCAAGCTGGAAGTCGGCGCGGTGACCGAGACGGTGCAGGTGACGGCGGAGGCGGTCCTGCTGGAGACGCAGAGCGCAACCCGCAGCGGCATCGTGACCGAGCGGCAGGTGGCGGACATGCCCCTGAACGCGCGCAACCCGATCATGCTGGGCGCCATGATGTCGGGCGTGACGTTTAACGGAGCGGCCATCTGGCAGCGCCCGTTCGATAACGGCGCCATGGCCCAGTGGTCGATGAATGGCGGCCGCGATTCTTCGTCCGAGTACATGCTGGACGGCGCGTCCAACAATGGCCAGATGGGCGGCAGCAACATCGCTTACATGCCCATCGTCGACGCCGTGCAGGAGTTCAATCTGATGGCCAACATCTACAACTCCGAGTACGGCCACACCGGCAGCGGCATCATGAACGTGGTGCTCAAGACCGGCACCAACGCCCACCATGGGACGGTGTATGAGTTCATGCGCCGCACGGCGCTGGACGCCAATACCTTCCAGAACAACGCCATTGCGGCCACCGCCGCAAACCCTAAGGGCGGCGCACCGCGGCCCACTCACTATCTCGACCAGTACGGCTTCCAGGTGGAAGGGCCGGTGCGATTTCCGGGCCTGCTCAAGAAGGACGGCCCGGTGAAACTGTTCTACATGGGAGCGCTGGAGCTTTATCGCGAGGGCACCCCCAACCCGCTGATCGTCTCCTGGCCGGAAGCGGAGATGCGGACGGGCAACTTCTCCAAGCTGACCAACTCGGTAGGACAGGCGATCACCATTTACGATCCGCTCACCGCCACCTACGATGCGAGCGGCAATACCACTTCCCCTCGCCAGGTCTTTCCGGGGAACATCATTCCGCCGGCTCGGATTAACCCCATCGCGGCCGCGGTTACCAAGTACATGCCTTCGCCCAACCGGCCGTCGCCCCCGGGATACCGGTATTCGAACGGCAACCTTTACATGCCCGACTATTTTGACAAGGACAAGTTTTACAGCCTGATCATGAAGTTCGACTGGAACTTCGGCGACAAGCACCGCGTTTTCTTCCGGCACGCGTCCAACGACCGCACCGAAGATCGAACCGATAACGGCATCGACAACAAGCCGGGCACCACCGGCCAGCAGCCCTTCCAGCGCATCAACGACGCGTACGTGGCCGACTGGGTGGGCGCCATTTCACCCACCTTCATCCTGAACGCGCGTGCTTCCTACAACCGGTTCATCGAGAAGGGTTATGGCCGTGCCAACGAAGGCTTCGACTTGACCACCCTGGGCATCTCGAAGTCGCTGTTGAGCCAACTGCCCAGCCCGGTGTACTTCGGCCGATGGGATTTCGACAGCGGCTACCAGTCGCTCGGCCGCAGCCAGAGCAACAACTTTACCGATACCTACCAGTTGTCGGCCAGCGCTACGAAGGTCGCTGGACCGCACACGATCAAGGCCGGCATTGACGTCCGCCAGATCAACTACGAAATCCAGAACACCGGCAACATCCTGAATTACACCGGAAACACCGGCTGGACCCAGAATGCGTGGACCAGCGCCAATAGCAACACCGGCGATGGCTATGCTTCTTTCCTGCTGGGAATCGTGGGTGGCTCGTCCGCCTATCCGCTGTTCCCGTGGTGGAAGCAGTGGTACTTTGCTCCCTACCTCAGCGACGACTGGAAAGTCACGCGGCGCCTGACACTCAATCTCGGGGTGCGCTGGGATTTCCTCTCGCCGTCGTACGAGAAATGGGCCCGCCAGAACGGTCCGTTCAACCCGACAGTAGCCAGCCCGATCGCGGCGGCGGTAGCGGCCAATGTGACGGCGCTCGGGTCGCAAATACCGGCCAGTGTGGCGCCACTTTACGCGAAACTGGCTAGCATGAAGGGCGGCCTCACGTTTGCCGGCGTGGGCGGCCTGGGCCACAACCCGTTCCCGTGGGACAAGAACAACATTCAGCCGCGGGTTGGCTTTGCCTACCAGCTCAAGAACAAACTGGTGATTCGTGGAGGCTTCGGCGAGTACACCTCCAACCCGAACAACGATAACTACCGGAGCAACGGGTTCACCACCAGCACCAGCATTGTGAACTCACTGGACGGCGGCCGCACCCCCATCGCCAACATCCTCTCCAACCCGTACCCCACCGGCATCCAGGTCCCGACCGGCGCTTCGCTGGGCGCGGCGACCTTTGTCGGGCAAAACCCGAGCTGGTTCGACTCGGGTTTCGTGCTCCCAAGTGTCTGGCAGTTCTCGCTGGGATTCCAGTACCAGACCACCCCCAGTTCGACGCTCGATGTTTCCTACGTCGGCAGCCGCAGCTACAACCTGAACATGAACGCCGACTACAATAACCCCACCCTGGACGTGCGCAAGCAGTGCAACCTGCTGGAGGGCGG
>Ga0315284_10011175_pt1 | contig 12806 bp, 15 predicted proteins | sample YL17G09_16_MG_FD_203696 | JGI IMG/M metagenome (GOLD analysis project Ga0315284, IMG submission 203696) | Sediment microbial communities from Yellowstone Lake, YNP, Wyoming, USA - YL17G09_16 | ecosystem: Environmental > Aquatic > Freshwater > Lake > Sediment | place: USA: Wyoming | collected... | reverse complement strand
AGGGATTCACAGTGCTCTCGTAGTGTAGTCCGGCCAATCATTCGAGCCTCTCGTGGCTGCTTTCGCGGCAGGCCGGTGAAAGTTCGATACCCGGGTTCAAATCCCGGCGGGAGCACATCTCTCTCACTGGCTGAAATTCAATCAGAGGGTATGACACACTTTGTCTCTGATTGAGCGTGGGCCTCCTTCCACACTCTTCGTATGTCACTGCAGGCTGCCTTATCTCTGATTCGACCGTAGAACCTCTCAGTTGTCTCCGTCGACCCATGTCCCATCACCTTACTGACAGCATTGTACTTCCCTCCGCTGTCGATGGACTTCTGGCAGAAGGTCGACCTAAAGTGCCTCACCTCGAAGTGCACACCCGACCTCGATTCGACCTCGGCCTTAATCTTCAGCCACTCGTTGTGGGCGTAGTATCGAACATTGCGTCGGCTGTCACAGTATGGGAAGAGCGCTTCATGCTCCTCCAGGCCGTACGCAGCGAGGTACTCCTTCCGTTCTACCAGGAATGCTTCCAGGACTGGCCATACATGCTCCAGGATTGGCACAGTCCTGTGTTTGCCGTACACACATTCTCCCTTCGGATGGCTCACCTTCAGCTCATGTGTGTGGATATCCACCTCTGCATATCGCTGCGTTCTCAGCTCGGAAGGACGAAGGCCAGTGGTGGGGTAGAGAGCAGCCATAGCCCTGGCCACGCTCCCTTTCCACCCCTCCATTTCGAGGGATGCGCACCCTATGGCTTCGAGTTCTTCGTCGGTAAGGCTCGGTATCTCGTCCTCAACCTCGACGGGAAAGCGCACATAGCGCAACTGCTTCATCCTCGCTATGACGGGATTCCTGCACCAGACGAGGTAGTTATCGAGATACTGTATGTACTTCTTCATGGTGCTCGGCTTGAACTCGAACTCCTTCATCTTCGAGATGAACCTCCCGACCTCCGCTTCTCGGATTCTCTTCGGAGAGCTTCGCAACCCATCCGGCAATGGATTCTTGGGGTCATTCGGCTCGATGATTTCCGCAATCCTTCGGAGTATCCTCTTCTCGTTCGCCAATGTGGACTTCGCCTTATAGGGTTCAACGGCTTCGAAGTACTTCGGAAGAAAAGCTCGAAATGGGAATCTGCCCATGCTCCTCATCCGTCGTCGCTTTCGTCGACCGCTAGGGTCACCTGAGGTTCTACAGCCGAATACGGAGGCGTTGATGTAGGTGTCATGACCTAGCACCGAAGGTAGTGGTTCGTTCGGCTGCGATGTCCTACCTTCGGCCAGTGTATCCTCCCCCCTCTATGTCAAACATTCGGTCAATCTTTTACGGCCTCATTCCGGCTGTGTTTTGCTCAGGGGTTCGACCCCCTCCTTTCTTAGACGATTGCTCACGGTCTGATGACTCACGCCTAGCTCCTTTGCAATCGCTCTCAAGCTCTTTCCCTCAGCTATTAGCGCACGAACCCTCCCGGCATCAATCTGAATCACAGGATGCCCCGGCAACTTGCCCCGTGCCCTCGCTGCAGCTAGACCCTGCTTCGTGCGTTCTCGGATAAGCTGCCTTTCGAACTCGGCGACAGCGCCTAGAATCTGCAGTGTAAGCGTGCCAGTCGGGGTTTCAGTGGATATCGGTTGGTCTGTGCATTCAAACCCGAGACCACGGCCTTTCAGCTCCTCGATGAGGTTGAGGAGATTCCGACACGACCTCGCCATCCTGTCAATCTTCGTCGTGACGACGAGGCTAAAGCGTCTCTGCATCGCATCAGACATCATCCTGTCCAGGTCAGGCCGGTTGACATCAGCGCCGGATGCATGGTCGACATACTTGTCATAGACCTCCCATCCCCGTTCCTTTGCGTAGGCCTGGAGCCGAATGAGCTGACTTTCGGTGTCTTGAGAGTCGTCGGCTTTCGACACTCGGGCGTAGAGGGCGACCTTCATGCTGATTCACCCTTTCCGCACGGCGTCATCATCTTCGCAAAGAAGTTCATCGTGCTCACCAACGACTCCTTCGTGTAGTCCTCCATGTTCTTCGTGTACTGCTGCTTCTTCGTCGTGTGGAGGACGGTGCTGAACCTTCCGTATGCCTTCATGCCTAGGAGCGACACCTTCATCGCCTCCCCTCACGGCTAGAATCGATTCCTTCGAGGTTACCTGCATCTTCTGCAAGAGCACGCATGAGTAGCCCTCGCACGACAGAACTCACGCTATCGTCACGCCCTAGCGCAATAGCGAGGATGCAATCGTAGACCTCGAAGGACACCTTCGTTGCGACAACCTTTGTCAACTTCGTTGTCGATGCTTCCCTGAGATGGATAGTCTCCTCGCCGTTCTCCTGAGTGTGTATGTGTGTGTCCGAATCCAACAAGCGCTCAGCCTGAGCTTGAGAAGCGACCATCGTTGCAATCCTCTCCTCAAGATTCGTCCCAACTTCGACAATATCCTTCCCGTCGGCAACAATGATGCAGGCACCAGCGAAGACACTCTCTGGGTCGTCGAGCCCTGCGGCCTCGAACCTTCTGGGCGTTATCATGAGGAGACCTGCCCACGATGTCCTCACTGAGGCTCTGTCAGCGTATAAGAAACGGGCGTACCACACATACTGAGGACATACGACCTGATGCTCTCTGTTGAGGATGAGCAACCGACCAATGAAGAAAGCGTGAGTGATGAGTAGCTTCTGATTGCATGGCGTCCTCGTGTAACGCACGCCACATTCCTTCATCAACTCTTCTTCGCTCCAGAGTTCTCGACCTTCTATCTCTTTGAGCCTCGACTTGATGCGCTCGACGGCGATTGCATCGTTGCATCGTAGCATCGTTAAATCAGCAATGCCTAGAGACTCTACGATTAAGGCCCAATACCTAGTTACTAAGCTCTCATCATTAAGCTTACACTTAGGAGGAGCTTCGTCAGCGAGCAGACTTCGAGGTCGTTCAGACAGACATCGGTCTAAGCGAGCCATCCATGAACAGCGGCCTTCGTCACAGAACTTACTTAGCAAGCTGTGGTTCTTGACTTGAGCGCAGCTGATGTTTGGATACTCCTTCTCGTAGACGCTGTGGACACACTCAGCGACTTCGCTCTCATGCAAAGGAGGAGCGTTTCGTTTGTTCCACTCGATGAGGGACTTCATGCAGAGTTCTTCATCGAAGCCGAATGTCGTGCGCAGTCGTCGGGCCAGAGCGTAAGCGACCTCGTTCCTGCAGTTCTTTGGGACACCTGCACTCATGGCTTCCCAGCATGGGCACGGGTCGCTAGCTGGCTTCTTCAGTGTCTCCCTAGAAAGCTCCTCCTCAGGCTCGATGAAGACTGGGGCTAGCTTGCTGAGGTCATCGGGTTCAATGAGCTTCGAACGCAGCCCCGTCCTCTTGTGGATGCCCTGAGGAAGTCGCACCAAGTGGCCGTAACCACCTGCCGCAAGCTTCCCCTCCTTCGGGAAAATCTCGCAACGCACCTCTGCACGCTCTACGATATTCTCGGCAATCTTCTTCGCATGCCATGCAGAGACTCTGTCCTCAAAGAATATCCAGACATGATAGCCTCGACCACCTGTGTGCTCAAGCAACGCAGCTTTCGCATACTCCGTGGTCTTGATGTGAGCAAACAACTTCCTGGCATCGACCTCCGCATCCCCGTCGTCGAAATCGAAGCAGACCCATTTCACCTCGCTCTTTATGTCGAGTTGATAGATGCCTGCGGTCAACTGCCCATCAATGTGCCGAATCAAGACTTCGGAGGTAACAGGCCTCTTCAATGATGCCCATGAACCGCTGTCGGTTTGGACAGCATACGCATCTGAGCGACTCACAAAAAGTGATGCAATTGTCTCGATGTTCAAACTCAGGTTTTCCTGCATTTGCCTCCCCGTGTCAGTAGAATCTTAGTCAGCCTGGCTATTAAATAGTATCGCACAAATAATAAAATTATACTGGCCTAAAATATTAAAATATGGTCATTATTATATCTTCATCATCATCATAATCATCATCATATTCATCATCATCTTCATCATATTGCGACTAGCTGGCCACCTCCGATTTCCGTCAGGTCTCGGAACTAAGTTCCACTCTGATGCGTCGACCTCGGTAACCTGAGAGAGGTGATTCCAAGAAGCTGTGTGATTAACAAGTATAGGGTATAACTTACCTTAGTATAGCTATACACGATAATCATAAGTAGTCAGAAAGCAATGCGGTTTTCGATGCTTGCGTGCGAGGTTTGACTGCGCCTTCCTCGTGTTGCACGGCATATTTTGCACGCAAGCAGCCGAAGGGGCAGCGGTGCTCACCTTCCCGCTGCCCCATAGGAAGGTGGAACTATGACAAAGAAACCAACAGGTTGGCCGAGAGAGTCTGCAAGACATTCGCTTGCAGGTAGAGGAGTCCGAACGAAGCGAGCGCAATCGCAGAGCAAGACGACTGTCCCGACGGGGCAGAAGAATCCGCTAAAGGAACAGCCAAAGCCCGAAGAGGCGCTGACGAAGGTGTGCGCCGAGGTTGAGACTGCCGCTATCGACGAAGCTGGCGAAGAGGGCGCTGCCGAGCTGTTAACCGACGATGAATGGCTCGCAACACACATCGAGAAGGTCATCGCAGGCTTCGAGTTGAACGACGGCATCAAGACGACGCTTGTGGCGAGAGTTCGTAAGAAGTATGAGCCAGACGGCCAAAACGAGTGAGATGCTAGATGCCTGCAAACTCGGATGAGACAGCAGACCAGGTCGCCGACCTCCAGGCGCAGCTCGACCAGACACGCTCGGAGTGTATCAGGCCAATCATAATGGAACATATACATCGAGCGATGCGTGCCAAGTCCAACACTGACAAGTACCATGAGTACCACGCTCTTTGTGTCGGGGCTATTAGCTACATCGAGGACGAAGAGTTGAAGCTAGAAATCATGAAGGATTTGGAAAAGCCAGACACGAACCTCTCAAACGATTTCATTAGATGCTACAAAGCTGAGATGAAGTCGGGAGTTCCGAACTACCTCATCCTGGAGAATGAGTATGCCAGACTCGTCCCAAGAATCGTCAAAGTCTGGCTTAAAGTCAAGAAGGCACTAGTGGAACAGGAGCTGATTCCGTGGTCTCTAACATATCCCGAACAAATTCTTGAAGGCTCTCTAATGGACGAGCTGATTGCTGATATTCAGATGCAGAAGTTCAGGCGAGCAGCACCACTTCACAGCACTGAGACGATGGCAATGGGCGCACCAGAAGTAGATTCTGGACTTCTCCAAGTTCACAATCACCACGACGACGAAGATGAGGGCGAGGAAGAGGTTCATGGCGAAGAACCTTCCATCCCTGCAAACGAGGAGAATGGTGACGGCGACCGAACTTACAACAACGAAGAGATTGAGAAGGGCGCAGAAGCAATCAAGAAGCTTCAACAGGAGAGGATGGGTCGTGCCCGAAAGCTCAAGACCTACTGAGTTGGAGGCGCTTCTAACCCAGTATCTAAAGGAGCGACTAGCTGCCGAACTGTGTCGTTCATTTCCTGAGCGTCTTCATGATGCCATAAGAGAGGTCGTGAACGATGGGCAGTGAACGCATCGATATGGCCAGGTCGATTGCGGATAGATTCTATAAAGACCTGCAGGCCCTCGAAACAGGTTCGTATGACTCGTATCGGCAATTTGTGAGCCAGTTCTGGCCAACCCAGGAGGCACGGGAGTTCGCACTCGATTGCATTACGATGGCCGAAATGTCTGGAACGGACTTGAACGACTGGCGACCCTGGAGAATCTTCTTCAAATCGAAGTCCCTGAGAGAGTTTGGCAAGCTCACATCACAGTTCAAAGATGAGGATTGCCAGCTTGGGTTTAGAAGCCGCTGAAACGAGGTGCTGAGATGGCAGAGAAATCAGGCCCGAGTGACCTTTCGCAGGTGCGGCTTCTTGAATCTGGCAAAGCCGCTCGCAGACTGCTCGACCGCTTAGGGCGGGCACGATTGAGTTCACGAGAGATGTCAGATACCATTGCGCTAATCGGTCGGGAGACCTCTGTCGTGCGAGCCTGGATATACGCCATCTCGCAGATTTCGCAATTTGGCTGCCGTAAGTTCGCACAATCAAACTCAACAGCAGCGAGCGATGTCGGCCTCAATCAGTTTGGATTGAGTCAGGTGACGGACGAGAACGACTTCGACTGCTGGCAGGTCGCTTCTGTGCGGCAACGATTTTCCGACGAGTGCAGAATACAATTTCATCTTCGAATGATGGGGATGGATAACCTGTCGCAGCTCGGCAGCCTCGCCATTGACGACACACGAGACAACGAGCGATGGGAAGCCGTGGCCGAAAAGGCGTGGACGAGCTGGGGTAAACAGGGAGCCATCGGCGTTGTTCGTGGCCCAATTAAATCGGGAAAAAGCAATATCTGTCTGCTTATCAGCCAATACTTTCTGCAGCGAGGGTGTACCGTTGTTTCCAACATTCTTGTCTTTGACCCACCGTCGGCGTACATCTACAGCGCTAAGCTCTCGGATTTGCTAATTGCTGTTTGCGAGGCCCAACTCAAAGGCAAAGAAGTTCTTCTCGTCCTCGATGAAGCTGGTTTATTTTGGAACAAAATTGAAACCGTCCAGAAGCGAAATGTGAATCTTTCGAAGATTCTGCTCTGCACGGGAAAAATGAACTCGTCTCTCTTGTTTTGCTCACACTTCGAAGAGGCGCTGCCAGGAATCATCGCAAGAAACTATGTCGCAAGCTTTGATAAACGAGGCTTAAGAGAGGCTTTCGTTGAGATTACCGATGGCATCAAGATTCGGCCCAGATTGCTTACCCACATCCCTGGAACTGAGTTGAAATACGACCCGACGCAACTTCAATATTTTTCCGTCGACCTCTCTGTGGAAGACCTTTTCGATTTCATGAGTTCGCTACCGCATTCGTTGTCACCAGACAGCAGCCAGTGGCAACTCCTCTCCGATTATATTTTCAAGCACCAGGGCGAGACGGGCGAGGAATCCCTCAACCCCAAAGATGTCGCATTGTACTTGCGCAAGCGAGGGCAGTCTGAGAGGCAGATTGCGACGGTCGTGGGGAAATCGTGTAGCACGGTTCACAGCTGGGTTTCTGAGCAAAAGGCTTGAAGATACGCACACACGCCAGCACAAACATCGCCGAGCAGTGATGTTCTCATTCTGGTTGTCCTCATGCCCGTGCTCGCTGCTCGTTCTCACGGCATACGACAATAATGCGTGCGTGTAATGCGAGGGCGAAGGCCGAGCAGAGAGAGTCGAAAGGACGGCAGCGGCGTGGTAAAGGGCGAGGCTGCGAACGCCATCGTCCCTGCCATTATGGGATGTCCATGGCCCGTCCTTTGTTGCGACGCTTCTCTTGCGAAGCCTCTCAGAGGCGTTTCTCTTGCGATTGCGAGAAGAACCTCCTGAGGCTGAGAGGTCTTCGTGTTGCGGGGCCGTACGATGCGCTATGACACAAAGGAGAGCCTAATCGGCGAAGGGTTCGAATGAAGAGTGCGAGTCCTGCTAAGAGGCTTCGGCGTCAAGTTGTGCGTCAGGTGCGTATTCCTAAGACCTGATTCTGTAGGACTCCTTTATCCACCCGATTAGCTCGTCGTCGATGTCCTTCTCGTCCCTGATGCTGACGGAGTGAGTCAGCCATGACCAGCCCCAGTTCGTTGCATCCTTCACCCTGTCACCATGCTCAGCGATTTCGAGGGCGAATCCCACCTCGATTTTATCGGAGTAGATATGGATGACTGCGAAGTTGTAGGTGCTCTGCAGCGCCATGTAGTACTTCTTCGCATATGGGACGAAGTCTCCGAGTTCGCTTTTCAACTTCTCAAGAAGTTTGTCGTAGAGAGGCTTCAACTTCACCTTATTGCCAGCAAAATGGAAGTCCGCTTTATACTCGTGTGGAACGACTGGAGTCCCCTTATCGCTCCGTGAGTCGTACTCCGTCTCGTAGTGCAGCCACTTGCCGATTTGAGGATGCTCGAAGCAGATGTACCTCCTGAGCAAGATGTCTGGCTCCACCATCTCCGCTGCACGGAGCATTCTGGCCTCGAAATCAGGGGCCACAATGATAATCCTGACATCCCCGAGACCTTTGCCCTCTAGAAGCCCTGGCTTCTTCTCTTCGACAAACCTCATGATGGTGTCGGCGTTGCGGTCGACCCAGGAAGCGTAGTCCAGGCTCTGGATAAGGGCCTCCTCTGAAGCGCCCTCCACAGCTTTGAACTCAATCACGATTGGATTCACATCCCTGTCGATGCAAAGCAAATCTATCTGCCCAGAGCTGCATGGTACGAAGTGGTCTATGGGCACCAGGTCGCTCTCAAGTTCGTTGAGCATGCCCTCAGCTATCTTCTGCAGTTCTCGCTCACTGACCTCCACCTTCTTGGGAAGAACATCAGCTGTTACCTTCTGCGACATCGCCAACTTCCTCATATCATGATTGAATGCCCTGTATATAGAGACGCAGCGTGTCTTTGGAGAAGATTGACAGTCCGAACTGGCTTCAGTTCAACGCACTCATTCAGTTGTCATGCGCTTGAAGTCCACTTCTATGCGTTCCTTATGGAGGTGATATCTGAATACTTTCGCTTCGTCGTCATAATACTTCGATACTAACCCAGCATCTTTCATCTTCTGAAGAGCTTTGTGGACTGACTGCCTGTACGCAGGGCCATTCTGACTTAGTTCCTTAAAGACTTCCATTGTAGTCATGTCCCTCTTGCTTAGAAGCTGAAGGATTCTCCTGTTCGTGCTGGACACTAAAATCCTGGCGATATCTTGGAGAACCACGAGTGTTGCGATTATTGTAGCCTGTAATAATGCTTGGTCGCCTCGCCAGGCGACACGCCTTTTTCAATCGCCAGGTGCTAATCGACTTTCGATTGAGTCCCTCAATCGGAAATGGTTGCGTATGAGTGCTAATACCGAACTTGTCTCCGACCGCATTGAGGACATCATTGACGCCCTAACGAAGAAGTTCGGGACAAGTGACCTAAGCAGGATTCCAGACATGGAGAAGCTGGACGCTCTTTGTCACGCCATCGGACTCAGTCCGTCACAACTAGATGACCTCATTTCTGGGAACTCTCCTGTCATGAGAACCATAACGGGTCATGTGTTTGAGGTTTTCTTCGACCGTCTCATGAAGAGCAATGGAATGATTGTCAGGACGGTCGGAGGGGACGAAGCTGTCGACAGAATCGTCAACGGTCTCTCAATCCAACTGAAGACGCCGACGAAGTCTGGTACGAAAGGGAAGATGGTGATGTACAAAACCCACAAAACTCATGGTGCCAAATCCGAAACGGAATCTGAGGAGTACTATCACTCAAAGAGTAGTTTTCCCGACCTTCTCGTGGGTCTAATCTCCTATGACCCATTGAGAGTACTCTTCCTGAAGAGAGACTCTCTGCCAATTCACAGTTCCCTCAAAGACAGAATCAAGAGTCCATTTACTATAGAATGGCGTCAACACCCAGGCCTCAATGCGTGGAGCGAGCTGGGGTTGAAGACATTAATAGTCCCCGATTGGGCAAAGAGCCTAAGACCTGGTGCAAATGAACCTCTACCCAAAACGGCAAGCATGATTGGCCTGCCATCAGGATTCATATTGGACGCTATCCTCCAGAAAGAGAACTTCAGAATCTGGAACATGAACATCCGTGGGTTCGCACGGGAAGTGGCCTTCGTCTTCCAGCTCAGAGCGCACGATGCCAGGCCATTCAAGCCGAGCGACTGTAGAAAGGATAGAGCTGACAAAGCTGATGTCTGCCTAAGAGATGCTTCTACGAAGAAGAGCGTCTTCTTCCAGGTCAAAGGAGTCACGAAAGACCAGTGCTCCTACGAGAAGGGCAACCCTATTCTGGCAATCGAGACTCAGCTGTCGAGGGGAAGAGTCAATGACCATCCGACACAAAGTCGCTTGTACTATGCATCAGACTTCGACTTCCTGATTCTGTCTCTTGAGCCCTACACATCGGACTTGTGCCATGTTGCAGCTGGGCAAACGCCTGACCACGGATGGGACTATTATTGCATTCCGACATCTCGATTCAGTCGACATCCTAGTTATCCGAGCAGACTGAAATCCATGCAGAAGATAGCATACCAGGAATTACAGCAGTACAGGGTGGATGAGAAGTGGTACAAAAGATGGGAGAAGGCCCCTCAAACTCAGAAGAGCACATCCTGGTTTGTCTTACCCACTCTGTAGTTCGTGATTATGAGTTCATTCCCCATTTTCCTCTGAATACCTCTGCAGTTTGCTGTGTTGTATAGCCAAGAACGCTCGTAGATGTTCGCCCAGCTGTACATCTTGCGAATCTCGGGAGAATCATCATAAGATAGGCAGAACATGAAATCAGTGTCACGGAGAGTCTTCTCTACTCGAATGTGCTCCTTTGTTGTGAACGACCACGAGTAAGCTCGCTTCTGGTCAGAGCTGAAGTACGGTGGGTCAAGATAAAGCAGGACTCTGTCGCCAGCCGCAGGAGCATTCAATACATCTTCGAAGTCTGAGGCGGTCAGCTTGACATCTCTGAGCTTCTTTCCCGCAGGGATTATCATACTTGCCCAATTCTTCGGCGGAGCACTCTGACCGACGGCATATCCCCATGCAGGCTTGTTCAAGATGCCCGAGAAGGATGTACGGTTCAGGTAGTATGTCCTGAATGCTATCTCCGATTTGGTTCTTGGAGCAATCTGCTTGACCTCCTGATGCCTTTGTTTGGTGGCAATCTCATTGTTGAGGTTCGTGACCAGTCTCGCTCTAAGCCCTGGGTCTGCGATGACCCTGTATGTAGTCATCAAGTCCTCATCGATGTCATTCAACCAGTTGTGGGCGACTCTTGGTTTGGCGAAGAATATCGCTCCACCGCCAACAAATGGCTCACGGTATTCATCGTGCTTCGCAGCATTGATGAACGGGAGAATGTGTTTCAGGGCGTAGAACTTCCCACCTGGATATCGAAAAGGTGACTTGATTCTCCGTTTGTCGTAGAAATCGTCTCTTATGTCCTCAGTCACTTGCGACGAAATCGTCAATCTTGCACCCTCTTGGAATCTTATAGTTCGCAATCACTAGCTCACGACCTCTTCGACGCATCTTGTCGGCGAAATTGGAGTTGTCGACTCTGTAGAAGAAATCGATTTCATACAAATTCGCCCAGCTGTACATGTCTCTGAGTTCACGAACATCATCGTAGGTGAGAAAGAACTTGAAGTCTGTCTCAGACAGAAGCTTGCATAATCTCAGGTGGTCGTCGTTAGAGAAGCCATTCACATAGTGCTTGTTCTTGGGTGGTGAGTAGTATGGTGGGTCAACATACATGAGAGCTTTTGACCCCATGGCTTCCGCTTTGATTACCTCACCGAAGTCTAGGCAAGTGAGCTTCACCCCTTCAAGCTTCTTGCCACATGGGATGATGCGTTCATGCCATCTCTCAGGTGGAAGACTCCGTTTTGGCCTGTATCCCCAAGCAGGGGAGCTTAGCTTTCCGCTGAAGGATGTCCGATTGAGGTAGTAGTAGCGGAAGGCGGTCTCAAGCTTGTTCTTAGGTTTGATGTCTTTGACCTCACGCCATCTCTCTTTCGATGCGACTTCGCTCCCCAAAAGAGAGAGCAACTTCGACCTCAACTCTGGGTCGGCCAGAACATGATATGTGGTCATCAGGGTCTTGTCGATATCGTTAAGCCAGTTATGTTTCGCAGGAGTCTTAGCGAAGAACACAGTTCCTCCGCCAACGAAAGGCTCTCTGTATTCGTCATGCACAACGGTCTCCCAAAAAGGATGCAATCTTCCCAGTGCATAGTACTTGCCACCTGGAAACCTGAACGGTAGGAGAACCCCTTCTGGTCTCATCTGCACTGCTCACTCCTTTCGGTTCTTGACTGAGTCCGAGATGAACGATTTCTCCGCAAGCCAAGCTAGCACTATGTTCTTGATGATGGTTGCATCGTTGTCACCCATTTCTCCCCTCAGACGCTCAATCAGCATCAACTGCCTCTTCGTCAGCGTAATCATCACTCGCTTACTGTTGCTCATATGCATCACATCTGCAACTAAACTGCAACTAACCGCATACCATATGCAAGTCCAGGTATTCTTGCTTTTCTCAAGCCAATTACTGCAGCCGTTCTTCAATTGCGAGAGGCTACTGGTGATACGGCACGCTCCAGTCCTTCTTCCTCTTCGCCTTACTGAGTTCCTGCAGGATGCTGCGAATCACCAGCTCCTGCATCGGCTTGCCCTCGCTGTCGACGGGAATCAAAACCATTGATTGTATGAAGGAAAAGGCGACCATCTCACTTTCGGCTACATGTAGCTTTAGCGTAGCATGCTGCTCCCAAACATCAAGAAGAGGCAACTGCATCGGCCTCCGATGTTCACACCCGACTATGATGCTATTCTGAAAGCCTACGATAAGTATGTCATAGACAACCAGGAAAGGCACAAGACCATCGTTCTGAAGGATAGGGTTGACACGAGGTACCTGCCATGCCAAGAATATCATGCATATGACTTCTGGCAGCCTCCAGAGACAATCGATTCACTCTTTCTTGCGGAATCGCCACCATGGTCAGGCAAAGAGAACTACTTCTACAACAGAGACTATGAACCAGAAGAGGGTAGGTCGAACCTCAGCACAATCCTGTTCAACAAGCTTCACATTGAGCTAGAGACTAAGTGTGACAAGTTGACAGAGTTCAAGAGAAGGAACTGCTTCCTTTCTGATAGCGTGAAGTGTGTGTTCAGGAAGAGACTTCCCACAGACCCGCCTGAAGCTAGGAAGATGAAGATACCTAAGGACTTGATAAAGTGCAGTGTGAAC
>Ga0315284_10011173_pt1 | contig 12807 bp, 22 predicted proteins | sample YL17G09_16_MG_FD_203696 | JGI IMG/M metagenome (GOLD analysis project Ga0315284, IMG submission 203696) | Sediment microbial communities from Yellowstone Lake, YNP, Wyoming, USA - YL17G09_16 | ecosystem: Environmental > Aquatic > Freshwater > Lake > Sediment | place: USA: Wyoming | collected... | reverse complement strand
TGCCCAGAGTGCGGAGCTTCAAATCCTTACTCTAATAGTAGTAGAGAAGGTGAAAAAAGGTGGGTTTGTAGAGAATGTGGGAGATTTTATATTAGAAACAGTAATAAAGGTAAGGTTGAGTTGCCTATAATGGAGGTTCAAGTAGAATGAAACGAGTTATAGCTGCATTATCAGATCTACACATTTTTTCAAGGTATGCACTAATGCCACCTGAATTCACCACGATTCAAGGATCAAAGATGATAGCATCCCCAGGACAGATGATGATATGGAATCATTATCTTGAATATGCTAAAGTCTGTGATCGAGATCAGGTTGACACTGTATTAGTTGTTGGAGATACAATTCACGGACAGAACTACATTGAGCGTGGAACTTTGTTAATGAGTGCTGAGTTAGATGAGCAGATAGATGTAGGATGCCAAGTTCTTGACATTTTGGTGAATCCAGGTGGTGGGCTCCCCAAAAGAAAGTTGATTATGTTTGGTGGTTCTGGCTACCATAAGAGTACGAAGGGCCACAATCCTGAGAAGGACATTTGTGACCGCCTTGGTGGTATCTGGAAGGGCATGGTTGCTAATTTACAGTTTGCACCATGCAAGAAAGTATTTAACATACTCCATGGTGAGTCAGCGTCTTATATTTATAGAGAGATGATGATTGGCCGCGAACTTATGTTTATTAAGTTTGCTGAAGCAACTGGCAAAATTCCAAGAATAGATGTAATGATTAGGGGACACTGGCATAACTTTATCTATTTGCATGAGAAGGATTTACATGCAATACAGCTGCCTTGTTGGATGGGCTTTGAGCCTAACAAAATATATTTAAAGTCGTATGGTAAGATGCAGCCTGACATTGGAGGATGTATTTTATATTTAGATGATCATGATAGATTGAGAGTTTGGCATTTTACTATGGATCAAATTCCACACTTTCACGATAGTGTTGAGGAGGTTTAAAATGAAGGCATATGATGCTTGGATAAGTGCTAAAGATGGGCAGATGATTTGTAGACTGAGTAAACCACTCGTTGGTTTTATAAAAAGGCCGGATAAGATGATTCATCTTGAGTCAATCTTTGGAGTTGATTTTTCTGCTGATGATTGGGAAGTTGAAAAAAAGAAACATAGTCTCATATTTATGAATGTTGAAGTTACTGGAACAATAGATGATGAAACTATTACAGAAAATATTAGACGTCATGGTTTTGAAAGGCCGAAAAAATTTACCCAAGTTATCCTTGAGTGGGAGGAATAATGAAAAAAAGGCTAAGGATTTATATAGCTGGCCCAATAAGAAATCCAGATAACATACAGTTCCTTGACAATCTGCGACAGGGAATAAGGGTTTCTACAGAGCTGATAATGAAGGGGTTTGCACCTTTCTGCCCCTTTTTAGACTTCATGTATCTTTTTCAATTAAGAGAAGGTGAGCAAATTTCAGTGAAGGATTTACATAGCTATTCAATAGCATTTCTTCCTGGTTCTGCTGCAGTTCTTGTTTTGTCAACAGTAGGGAAGGGAAGAGGAGTTTCGCTGGAATTAGAAGAGGCTGTTAAGCTGAGGATTCCTGTCTTTTACAACAAAGAAGTGGCAATAGATTATTTAAAGCATTTGGAGGAATAATGCCCTTCAGGAAAAATTGGACACTTTCTGATAAAGATATAGAAAAGATTATAGATCTGCGTAAGAATGAGAAACTAAAGTTATCTGCTATAGGAGAAAGGTATTCACGTTCAACTCAAACAATAGCAAAGATACTTCATGATAATGGAGTACCTGCAGGAAAGAGAGGAAAAAGAGAGGACTGGAATGAGAAAATCATTCCAAGAATGAAGATAAGAATGTAACAAAGAGTGAAAGGAGGATCAATGCCACTAATTAAGCAGCCAACTTGGGACATCGAAGATTCAACTAAATGTATTGCCTATGCTAAGTGCCCAAGGCGATATATGTACGAATATATCTTTGGGTGGAAGCCAGATACTGCAAACGTCCATCTCTGGTTTGGGACATGCTGGCACTTAGCGATGGAGCACTTAATGCTTCATGGATTAGGTGATAAGACGTATGAGGAAGCTGTGCAAATACTGACAGATAAATACAGAGAAGCATTTAATGAGGCAACGGACTTGGAGAGGTCTCCAAAAACTCCAGGTCATGCTCGGCTAGCTTTGGCTATGTACTGCAAAGAGTATAAGCACAAAGACCACTTTCAAGTTCTATTCACTGAAATTAAGGGAACTGTTCCTATCAGGGAAAATAGAGTAATATATTTCAAGATGGATACTATTCTCCGTGACTTAGACAACAATAACTTGATTAAGTCGCTGGAGCACAAGACTGGGAGTCAAAATAGTGGACAGTGGAGAGATGGATGGAAACTATCTATCCAAACAGGTACATACACCCACGTTCTATATTGTGCATATCCTGAAGAGGAAGTATGGGGAGTGGAAATAAATGGTGCAATCTTCACCAAGAGTAAGATTGCTGAATTTCCAAGAGTTCCTGCACGACGCACACCTAAAATGATGGATGTCTGGCTCAATGCTATCAATCACTTAATTGACAAAATTGAGTATGAAACAGTTGCTATTCAAGCGTGTAGTGAGAACGACAATGTTCTTGATGCTTTCGTTCCCACTTATGACGCCTGCTCAAGTTATTCAGGTTGTCCCTATTTCAATTTTTGTTTAGCCTGGCCCAATCCACTACAGCACGTCGATGAAGTGCCTGAAGGATTTAAAGTTGAACACTGGAACCCTGCCGAGCAGGACGCTAAGAAGATAACTATTGAAGAGATAGGAGGTTTGGGAAAATGATGAAGATGAGAGAAGCATTCGAGAAGATAAAGGAGTTGGCAGGTGACAAGGCAGCTGTAGCTGAATTTACTATGAATACCTATGACAAGCAAGCATGCAACTTATATGTTGCAGACATTGGGTGGTTCAGGGCAGACACTTGGGAAGATGCCCTTGCTAAGTTAATGGGGAGACCAGAAGTTACATTACCACCTGACGAAGAGGAGGCATAAAATGTCTAAAGTAAAGGTTCTACGATTAATTGTATATGAAGGCGATATGCTATGGCTGTCAGACCAACTAGCAAAATCCCTACCAGATGGAGTGAAAAAACTTTATGGTGGAGATAACTCAATAAAAGTAGTCACACTAGGCTCACTACCTGACTATGTTGATCTGATGAACTTTTCTGACTCTTTAAAAATAAGAGGGGAAGAGGGAGGAGCAATTTAGATGCCACTTGATATTATTGCAGAGGTTGCTAAATTAAATGCGCTGTACAAATCAAAAAGAGGTGCAGAACGCTATCACGCCTTGATTTATGGAGAAAAGGGATCTGGAAAAACTTCATTGCTTGCAACTGTAAGATTGCCAGTTTTTATAGATTCCTTTGATCCTGGAGGCTGCCTTGTTTTGAGAGATGAGATAGAACAAGGAGTGATAGTGGCTGATACAAGTTGGGAAGGAGAGGAGGATGCAAAGACTCCAAAGGTATTTGAAGCTTGGGATAAAGAGTTTCATAGGCGAAAGAAGGAAGGGTTTTTTAATGTGTTTGCTACATATGCCCTCGACAGCCTAACCACCCTATCACAGAGGATCATGGACTATGTTTTGAAGAAAGCAGGGAGACCAGGAGGGGTTCCTCAAACAGGTGCAGGTGCAGATAACGACTATGTCAACCAGATGCTGTATCTCGAGAACGCAATTACGGGGATGTTCAGTCTACCTTGTGATCTAATTTTGACTGCCCATCCAGATGCTGACAAAGATGAGACAACTGGTAAAATCTTTGTTGGGCCACTCATAACAGGGAAAGCAAAGATGAGGATTCCTCTATTGTTTAGTGAGATGTATTATGCAAACGCACAAGATACTAAGGATGGAACTGCATATAGTCTGCAAACAAAGTTGTCTTCAACGTTTAGAGCCAGTACTCGACTGGGGAAAGGAGGAAAGTTTGACAAATTTGAAGTGCCTAATATAAAGGCGCTTCTTAAAAAAGCAGGTCTTCCTTATGAAGATATGCCTATTTCTTGGATAAAGTGAGGTGATACAATGAGTGCAAAATCTATAACTATAACTCCAGTTCTTAATGGGTTTAAGGTGCAGGTTGGATGTCAGGAGGTAGTGTTTAATAATGTAAAGCAGCTAACGGGTGAGATCTTTGCATACTATAAAGATCCTGAGAAGATAGAAGCACTCTATCTAAAAAACGCTGTAAATAAGCTTATGAACCTACCAACTTTCTTTACACAAGTTGAGCTATCTAGTAATAAAGTTGAAACAGGAGCAGCAAGAGGTGGGACAGGAGTGCAAGCAAGATAATTAAAGCCAAAACAATCTAACAAAGCAAAGGAGATTTAAAATGGTAGAAGAGCTTCAAAATGAGTCGGAAGATGTTGAGTCATTTCTAGATTTGGGTGAGGACTTAAATGACATCCCAGATCTCATAACGGTAGCAGACGAAGACTATGAACTGCGTATGGTAACCTTTGAGAAACGACCTGGGAAAGGTAAAGGGCCATTCCTGTTCACAGAATTCGAGCTCGTGGGGCAGCCTGATACGAAAATTATCAGGCATGTCATGATGTTGCCTACTGCTCAAAATGCTGAAAGGCAGCAGAAGAACAGAAAGAGAGCCATTAAGTACTTTTATAAGTGCTTTGGTATCCCAACAGCTGGACCTGTAACGTATGCAGATTATATTGGCAATACGGGCTGGGCGACGTTAACTGAAGAAACTGATCCTACTTACGGTAAACAAAACAGAATTGCCAGATTTAGGGCAACTGAAGAATAAACATTCCACTGTTTAGGTGATTGTGAGGCTTTTAGAGGAAATAAAGAAATAACCTTCGCCCCCGTCGGCGTTGGCTAAGGAGTCGGTGGCCTTAGAGCGGTAGGGACGCCATCAATAGTTCGACTCTATTCACGGGGGCGATCCAGAAAAGAGAAAAACGGTGGTTATTGAAAAGATTTATGGGCCGGTGAGAATCCGATGTGGGAGAGAAATATGGAATACAGTGAACTAATTCCAATTTTAGATGATCTACAAAAGGAAGTATTACTGCAATCGCCTAACGTAAGTACAATAGTTTTGATTGCAGATCATATATCTGGCAAATCAAGATATTATAGTACAGGTTTTGCAGAAGTGCAGGCGACTATGGTGAAGATGTTATTGGATAAAGATAAGATGTTAGCTATGACCCTTTATTTGAGTGCATTAGAGACAGGAAAAGGTTCGTAGCTATGTTTAAAATTTTAAACAAAGGGAGGGTACATGGTACGAGATAATGCTCCTCGTTTAAACGTAGAGATTACAGAGGAACAAGACAAAGCCTTACGAGACTTGATTCCTTGGGGCATGAAGCACCACCTTTTCAGTGCTATCATTGATGAACTAATCGAAGTGTTGAAAGAACATGGAGAGATGGCAATTACTGCCATTGCATGTGGAAAGGTGCGCTTTATAGATATAATGAAAGGGAAGGAGAAATGAAATGGACTTAATATCATTTCTAAGAAGATTTGAAGCAGACTTCTTCCATCATCTAGGCAGACAAGTCGGTTGGACTAAGGAAGAACTAAGATATGAGTTCAGCGAAGCATTGAAAAACACCCTCATTCTTACTCATAGTAGAGTTATGAAGGATGCAAAGCAGGAAAGGATGGAAGAAGATGATACTTGAGGATCTTAAAAAAAGTATTAGTAAGATGCCAACTGAGGATTTAATGAGCCTCATTCTTGAATTAAGAGTGAGTCGTAGATCGAGAAAGGAAAAGCCTGCAGCTAAAAAAGCAGCTGCAAAAAGCGAGGCTTCACTTGATAAGATGATTGCAGAATTAAACCCTGTGCAGAGAGCAAAACTTGCAGCATTATTAGGAGATCAAACATGAGTGTAAATGACATAAAACTTGATATGGTTCCTATTGAGTTAATTGATGAAGGCAATCGTGCGAGGGAGGAGTATGGTAATCTTCAGGGGTTAATAGAGTCTTTTAAGTCTGAAGGTGTTATCCAGCCTATTGCAGTTAGAGAATCTACATTGGGTCTGCCAACTAGGTATTTATTATTAGCGGGCGGCAGGCGCTATAGAGCAATGAAGCAGATGAGGATGGAATTAGTTCCTTGCCGTATCTATCCTGAAAGTACTACAGAGCTTGAAGAAAGAAGCATCGAGTTAGCTGAAAATCTAAACCGCCTTGACTTATCATGGCTTGAGAAGATTAGGCTATGTGAGAAGATTCATAATCTTCAAGTAGCTATACACGGTGAGAAAATATCTACGCTGCCAGACGCAGAAGGGTGGAGTAAGCGTGATACTGCTAAAATGCTTGATAGAAGTCCAGCAAGTATTGTTGGAGATATAATGCTAGCTGATGCAGTTGAAAGGATTCCTGAACTTAAGGAATGTAAGACAAAGGATGAAGCTCGTAAACTGCTATCAATGATGCAAGAGACATTGGTTAAGGCTGAGTTGGCAAAGCGAATCGAGGAAAATAGGAGTAGCCTGCCAGTTGAGATGGTGAAGTTATACGACAGTTTTATTATTGGTGACTTTCTCACACACGTCAGTTCTATTCCTTGGAGCTCAGTAGATTTAATTGAAGTAGACCCCCCATATGCGATTGATCTACCTTCATTGAGAAAGCTTGATGAGTTAAGAGATCAGCAGATGAAGAACTATAATGAGATTCTAGCTGAAGAGTATCCAAGCTTTATTATGCGAACTCTACAGGCTTGCTATAGAGTATTAACACTAGGAGGATGGTTAATTATCTGGTTTGGACCTGAGCCTTGGTTCGATCCTATCTTTCAAATGCTAAAGCAGGTAGGATTTAAGACTCGTAGAATACCAGGTATCTGGACAAAGCCTCAAGGGCAGAGTATGCAGCCTGATCTTTATATGTCAAATAATTATGAGATGTTTTTCTATGCTAGAAAAGAAAGTGGATTGTTGAGGAAAGCAAGATCGAATGTCTTTGATTATACTGGTGTATCTGCTGCAAAAAGGATTCATCAGACTGAGCGACCTATTGAGATGATGCAGGATATTCTGTCTGTGTTTGCTGACCCAGGCGCTCGAGTATTAGTTCCGTTTCTTGGAAGTGGGAACACACTGTTAGCTGCATCCAATTTAGGGATGCAGGCATTTGGATATGAACTAAGTCAAGAATATAAAGATTCATTCATGTTGAGAGTGCATGAAGGAAGCTTCGGGAGATATAAGAGTTATGATTAAAATGACGAAGAAATATATAAAGGCGAAAGAGAAAGCTCTTATGCAGCATGGAATAGATATGGCTGTTTATGAAGCTGGGTTCTCTTCATTAGCAGAAATGAGAGACGCTTATCGTTGCTATAAGAAAGGGAGGATCAAAAATGAATCCCTTCCAAAATAGTGGTATCTATGTAGGAAAGAAGGTAGGTGGCGAAGGTTCTCCTGATGCCAAAATAGCCTGGATAGGTGAAGCACCTGGTGTTATTGAAGCTAAGGAAGATAGACCATTTAGTCCAAATGCACCTGCTGGCAAACTAATGACTGAATTAATGCACTCAGTTGGTCTGACTCGAGGTGATATATATCTGACGAATATAATAAAGGAGCGGCCTGGCAAAAGCAAGACTGATCCAAGGAATGATGACTTAACACCTTGGTTTAGAGTTAGTTCGCAGGGGAGAGTAACTGTTACACCTGCCTTCGTTCAGTATAGAGATATACTAATTGAGGAATTAAAGGGTATTAAAGCAAATGTCTTCGTGCCTGCCGGTAACATCTCATTGTATGCCTTAACAGGTTTGACTGCAATTACGAAGAGGCGAGGATCAATTTTAGAGGGGAATTTGTGGCCAGGAATGAAAGTCGTGCCTACAATTCATCCAGCTGCAGCACTTCCACATAAAAATCCTATCTTTAAATATTTTATTAAAGCTGATTTGAGAAGGATACTAGAGGAATCTAAGTCTCCAGTCATCAGCTTGCCATCGCGCAGTCTAAAGATATTACCTCCATATGGAGAGATCTGTGGTTATTTAGAGAGTTGCAAACTATTGAAAAGAATAGCAGTTGACATTGAAGTTTTAAATGAGGAAATAAGTCACGTTGCTATTGCAAAGGAAGCAGATGATGCTATATCTATTTCCTTCACAGCACAAGGTGAAGCTTTTCTAACTCCACCTCAAGAAGCATGGATATGGAAACTGATTGCTGAGTTAATGGAGAATCCAGATATAGTTAAAGAGAATCAGAATATAACCTTTGATGCCGCTTTCATGTTTAGAAAGTTGGGGATAGTTGTTAGGAATATGGAAGATACTATGGTGCAAATGGGTATCTTATTCCCTGACTTCCCAAAGAGTTTAGGCTTCATTACATCTTTGTATACAAGAGAGCCTTATTACAAAGATGAGCGTAAAAAGCAGACGAAGCTGTTTGATGAAGCTAAGTTTAGTATATACAATGCAAAAGATCCTGCAGTGGTTAGAGAGATATTCCCAAAACTAGAAGTTGAATTAAAGAAACAAGGGAATGATGAGACCTATCAATATCAGAAAAGGATGATAGCTCCGTGTGTATACATGCAGGAGAGAGGGATGAGAGTTGATGTTGAGGGGCTGGCTAAAGCGAACAAAGAAGCTGATGAGAGGCTAGTTAAGTTAGAAATAGATATACAGAAGGCTGTCGGTCACTCAATCAATCCTCGTAGTTGGACGCAAATGGCTGATTACTTTTATAAGGAGTTAGGGATAGAGCCATATCTTAAGAAAGGCAAACCGACAGTTGATCAGAACGCCATTAAACGTCTTGCAAGACGTGGAGTTCATGTTGCGATTCTACAAAGAGATTATAAAAAACTGCACAAGTTTAAGACTTCATATTTAGGAATGATAATAGGGAAAGACGGACGCCTACATTCTGCAATGAATCCTATTGGTACTACAACTGGTAGGTTGTCAGCTTCGCAGGATATTTTAGGAGAGGGTGGAAATGTGCAGACACTCCCAAAAATGTTTTATCCCTTTGTTATAGCTGATGATAACTGCATTATGTACCACCTTGATATAAGTCAAGGAGAGAATAGAATAGTTGCAAACATCGCGCCTGAACCATTAATGAAAGCTGCCTTTAATGAAGGTAGAGATGTACATAGACAGACCGCAAGTTTAATTTTTAATATTCCCTTCAATCAAGTTTCAGATGAGCCTGGCAGTAGTGAGATGGGAAATGGGGAACACTCACAAAGGTTCTGGGGAAAAAAGAGTAATCATGCATTTAACTATGGCCAAGGATATGGAAGATTTTCGTTGGAATGCGATCTGCCTGAGACACAAGGTAAGTTTATATACTTGAGATACCATCAGATGTACCCCGGTGTTAGGCAGTACTGGAGTTGGGTCGTTGAGATGTGCAGAAAAAATAGTAGAATGCTGACCAATTTATTTGGGAGGAAGCGTCTATTTTTAGGTAACTGGGGTGACGAATTATTTGAAGATTTATATGCTTTCATTCCACAAAGTACAATTGCAGACAAGATCAATAGACAAGCTGTGATTCCAATCTACGAAGACCAAGACAACTTCAAAGCTATCGACTTGCTAAATCAGATTCACGATGCTATTTTGTTTCAGATACCTTTATCGTATAGTTGGATACAGCACGCTGAAGCAATCCTAAAACTGATAGGTTTATTAACGACGCCTTTAATATGGCATGGAGCTTCGTTTGTTTTACCAGTTGATTTGAAGATGGGGACAAACTTAGCTGATATGATTGGAGTCAAATATGAGTCGGAAGCTGGGAGACTGGCTGGACAACTTTCTAACATTTACAGAGAATACAGAACCAAAGAAGTCATTCCGTTTGTGGACAGGGATCTCGACGATAGCAGCGATGTTACAGAGGAAGTGTAGTTTACCATGGGGACACTTTTCAATATTTCCTAACTTATACATAGTTTTGGTAGGACCATCTGGATGTAGAAAGGGAACAGCTATGAACTTAGGCTACCCTTTCTTAAGAGAGTTAGGAATTAGGCTGGCTGCTGAGGCTATCACTCGTGAAGCCCTTATTAAAGATTTGAAGTTGAGTACCAATACGCAGATTGATTCCCAGGGCAGGCCTTTAATTCACTGCTCTTTGACTGTCCACAGTCAGGAGTTGACTGTATTTCTTGGCTATAATAATATGCAGATGATGGCTGATTTGTGTGACTGGTATGATGCAAAGGATAGATGGACATATAGAACAAAGAATCAAGGAACTGATGAACTCATCGGAGTATGGGTTAATCTATTAGGAGCAACCACTCCTGATTTACTAAGGAGTACGTTACCTGCAGATGCGATAGGTGGTGGTCTTACTGCGAGAATGATATTAGTATTTGAAAAGCGGAAGGCTAAATCAGTGACATGTCCATTCTTATCCGAAGAAGAGAAGAAATTAAGGGAGGCACTGCTGTCAGATTTAGAGCAGATTTTGATGTTGTCTGGTGAGTTTAAGTTAACAAAGGAATACTTAGATTATTGGAACTTTTGGTATCCCTCACAGGATGACAATCCACCCTTCACTGATATACGTCTAAGTGGATATATTGAACGTAGGGCGATTCATGCTTTGAAACTTAGCATAATTGCTAATGTTTCTCGAACAAGTAACATGATGCTTGAATTGCAGGATTTACAAAGAGCAATAGCATTTATGCAAGAAGTAGAACAGAAGATGCTTTATGTATTTAGTGGAGTTGGGAAAGCAAAGTTAGCAGATGTATTAGTGAAAGCGTGGACTTACATAGCAATGAACAAATCAGTTAGAACTTCAGAGTTGTTGAGACAGTTTCATTCAGATGCAGATGTTGATGATATGTCAACTGTGGTTAGGACGCTTGAGACAATGCGTACTATTAGAGTACAGTATACAGGAACAGATCCGGTTTTGGATTATATAGGAACTAAGGGAATGGAAGAAAAATATGGGATAGGCGGATAAAATGATCTGGTGGCATGCTCTAGCAATTTTCATGTTTAGCGTCCTTGATGATATTGGAGTCGTCTTCTATTTGAGAAGAGTAATATCTGGAAAGAGAGGAATGGCTGCAATTCTTTCTGGAATTCTTACTGGGGTTATCTCACTAGAGGTAGTTATTTATGCAACTGATCCAGTCTACATTCCGTTTAATTGTTTAGGTAGTGTTATTGGAACGTGGCTTGCTATGTGGCTTGATGATAGGCTACCCAAAGTCAGACCACGAACTAATAAAGGTAGATTCAAGCCAGCTTCAGGAGTAGCAGAATTTCAACAAAGAAATAAAATAATGTAAGAGGAGGATGATGATGTCAACAACTGACAATAAAAATTGTGTCTATGTTCAAAATTATAAACAAAGGAATGAAGTAATAACTACATACTGTGAAAATATAGACGAAGCGAGGGCTTTAGCAAACTTCTTGTGGAATGAAGGAGAAAGACATAGAAGAGATATTGAGGCTATTAATGAAGACTTAGATTCACTGTGGACAAAGTGGCATGTAGCACCCAGCTATATAAAAGCGTTTGTCAAACCCTAAAGGAAAGCAAATGACAAAACTTGATGAAAAAATAGAAAGATATTCAGACATACTGTTTAAGGCAATAAGAGAAATTAATACACTTTACTACAACAGTCTTATAGATCCAGACTGGAAAAAGGCGACTGGGAACTATCAGAAGGTTGCACTTACTACTGCAAGATTAGAGTATGTACTTGACGATGTTGTATCTTTGATTAAAATTTTAAACAAAGGTAGAAAGAAAGGAGAAGAAAAATGAAAGCAATACTTAGGTTTGATCTACCTGAAGAAAACAATGAGTTTATGTTAGCAAAGAGAGGAAGTGAGTGGGCTAATGTACTTTATGATGTTGACAAAAAACTTAGAGATTGCCTAAAGTATGGACATACTTATGGCACTGTTGGAGACGTGCTAGATGATATTAGAAACTTTTTGAATGAGGAAATGCAGGGTGCAAACTTGACATTTGATGACTTAAATTAATAACCCCTAAACTCTCTCACAGGTAGCTGCCTCTGCCATAACTCCATTCGTCTTGACATCTTTGCAGAGAGCAGTTGCCTTGTTGCAGGGTCAAGATGACTTTTCTCAATAGCAGCAATTATAGTTTCAGGACTAATTGCGTGAGCCGCAACTTCCTGTACTAACTCCTCAGTAACTATATCAACATCAATTAATCTATGTCGTTTGACAATCTGTTCTACAATTTTATTAGCTTGTGCCTTTTCTTTATCTTCCAGAACCCTTGACATTCTCATTTCAAGTTCCTGCACAGATGATTTTAGGAGTTTAAAGCCGCCTGCTAATTTTACTAAGTCAGTCCAGTCCTCAACTTTATACTTATTATCCCCATGCTCATCAAGTACCCATCCATCTTCACTCATTATTCCCTGCCAAGCTTCATTCCACAATCTCCAGACTGGTACTGTTCCTTTACCAAACTTTTTAATATCTTCCCACAGATAACTTTCTTCATTAATAACAGGTACAACTACATCCTTTCCAAATCTAATAATGTCAGAAATTAAGACACCAAGCCAATCTTGAGCCTTCTCAGGAAACTGGAATGATGCAGGTGCAGACGCATCAATTCCGAAGAATCCAAAAACGCCTCTTGAAAGTTTAGGATAGTTATTGTTTAACCAAGTATCGAGATCGTCAAGCCATCCACCACCTCCGCCGATTGTTGCTAGTACTGGCAAGCTCTTAAGTGTAATCATTAGACCACGAG
>Ga0315284_10011172_pt1 | contig 12808 bp, 10 predicted proteins | sample YL17G09_16_MG_FD_203696 | JGI IMG/M metagenome (GOLD analysis project Ga0315284, IMG submission 203696) | Sediment microbial communities from Yellowstone Lake, YNP, Wyoming, USA - YL17G09_16 | ecosystem: Environmental > Aquatic > Freshwater > Lake > Sediment | place: USA: Wyoming | collected... | reverse complement strand
GCGCACGGCCTCCAGGGCCTGGTCGATCTCGCCCCGGTGGAAGTGGGTCATCACCAGCATATCCCGGGCGGGAACGTGGGTGGGGCAGCGCTTGGCCAGGGCGCTGGCGTGGGCGAGCACCTGCTCATGCATGTTCTGCTCGTGGTAGAGATGGATGAGCGCCTCCCGGGCGGCCACGGAATCGGGGATGCGCTCCAGCGCCTGCTCCAGGATAGTGCTCGCCTCCCGGGGGAGCTTGCGCTCCCGGTAGTGGCGGGCGAGGGAGAGGTAATGGTTCTCGTTGGTGGGGTTGAGGGAGATGGCCTTGGTGAGGGCCGCCACCGCCTGCTCGTGCAGGCCCTTGCGCTCGGCGGCCACCGCCAACTCCACGTACGCGGGCTCATAATCGGGGTCGAGCTCCAGCGCGTTGCGGCAGGACTGGATGGCCTCGTCGTACATTTCCTGCTCGATGTAGTAGTAGGCCAGGCTGTTGAGCGCCCGGGGGGAGAGGGGCCGACAGTTGGCCGCCTGGCGGAACTGCTGCAGGGCACGCTCGGTGCGCCCGCTCTGCTGGTAGGCGAATCCCAGCTCGCAGTGCACCTCCGGGTTCTCGGGGTCGATCTTCACTGCCGCCTGCAGGTGGCGGATGGCCTCCTTGAACAGGCCTTTCTCGATGTAGCAGTAGCCCAGGGCGAGCCGGGCGCGGGCCGCCAGGGGGGTGCACTTGGTGCGGATGCAGCGGCGGGCATGGGGGAAGCGGGTGACCACCTCGAGCAGGATGTCGATGGCGGAATCGAGCTTACCCTCGAGCATGAGACCGTGCGCCTGCTGGTACTTCGTTTCCAGGGACTGCTCTTCCATGGCCACCGCCGAGGCGGCGGGCACTCTTCGACCCGCCCCGGCGATTGATTCGGCGAGCACCGCGCCTATCCTGCCGCGAGGGGCCGGGTGTTTTGGCCGGAAGGGGGACGCGAGCGGCGCGCCTCGCCGCCCCCTGGGCAGCGCCGGCCGGTGGGGAGGGACGCTTGCCAGCCCGGGGAGCCGGCTGGTACAATGCGGGCGATGGAACCGAAGCTGCGCAAGGCCACCATGGGCGACATCCCCCACCTGCACCGGCTGGTGAACGAGTATGCCAGCGCGGGCGAGATGCTGCCCCGCTCGGTGAACGAGCTGTATGAGAGCCTGCGGGACTTCTTCGTGGTGGAGGCGCAGGGCCAGCTAGTGGCCTGCGGGGCCTGCCACATCACCTGGGACAACCTGGCCGAGATCCGGACCATGGCCGTGGCCCGGGACTGGCAGGGCCGGGGGCTGGGGGGACAGATCGTGCAAGCCTGCCTGGAGGAGGCGAAGGCGCTGGGGATCGGGCAGGTGTTTGTGCTGACCTACCGGCCCGAGTTCTTCGCGCGCCAGGGCTTCCGGGAGGTGGACAAGGCGACCCTGCCCCACAAGATCTGGACCGAGTGCATCAACTGCCCGAAGTTCCCCGACTGTGGAGAGGTGGCGCTCATCCGCTCAGTGGAATAATGGGCGCCGGGAGGGCAGTGGCGGGGGAGGGAAGTCCGGGGAAAGCGCAGAAGCTGTTCACACCCGCCCCACCGCGCGCGCAAGGAGGACCCGCGTTGTCTGCGCTAACAGGCCTACCCGCGAGCACGCTCTCCAAGCTGCCACCCTGGGCCCGGGAGGGAGCCCGCGCGCTCGGGGTGCTGCCCACGCCCAGGCAGGTGCTGGCTGCCGGCGGCCTGTGTCCGATCGCGGAGGTGGCGGTGCTCCTGCCCGCCGGGGACCTGGAGCGGCAGGCCGCAGAGCGGGTGCGGGGGCACTTGCGCTCCTGCGGCATGGCCAAGGTGCCCGTGGTGGCTACCCCGGAGGCGGCGGAGCGCTATCCCCTGGTAATCGCCATCGGTGATCCGCGCACGGATGCCCGGGTGCGGGGGTACTGGCAGGAGGCGGGGTCGGCACCGCTAGCATGGGAGGGCATGGGGGAGGGCGCGTACGCCCTGGCCATCCGCTGCCGCGGGCGGCGGGGGCGGGTGGTGCTGGCGGCCACCAGCCCGGAGGGATTCCGCAACGGGCTCTCCACCCTGCGCCAGCTCACCATCTACACGGGGGGCGGCCTGGCGTTCAAGCAGGCGGTGATCGTGGACATCCCCTCCTTTGCGCGGCGGGGGATCATCGAGGGGTTCTACGGGCAGCCCTGGTCGCATCAACAGCGGCTGCGGCTGCTGCGGTTTGCAGGCGACTACAAGTACAACCTCTACGTTTACGCGCCCAAGGACGACCCCCTGCACCGGCACCGCTGGCGGGAGCCGTACAACCAACGCCAGCTGCGGGAGCTCCGGCAGCTGGTGGACATCGGGCGGGAGCAGGGGGTCAGGTTCTGCTTCGCCGTCTCCCCCGGGCTGTCGGTGCGGTACGCCGATGGCGAGGAGCTGGCGGCCCTGTGCCGGAAGCTGGACAGCATGCGGGCGCTGGGGGTGAGCTCGTTCGCGCTCTGCCTGGACGACATCGAGCCCGAGCTGCAGCACGAGCAGGACCGGGCGGCCTTCCCCTCGCTCGCTGCGGCCCAGGCGCACTTCGCCAACCGGCTGCACGACCACCTGCGGAGCTGTGACCCCGGGGCGGAGCTGATCTTCTGCCCCACGGAGTACACGGGCACGGGGGGCACGGCCTACCTGAAGGCGCTAGGCAAGGGGCTGGCGGCGAGCATCATGGTGTTCTGGACCGGGCGCGAGGTCTGCACCCCCCATATCACCACCGGGGACGCGGACGGATTCGGCGCCTCCATTCGCCGGCGGCCCCTGGTCTGGGACAACTATCCGGTAAACGATTACGACACCAACCGGCTGCTACTGGGCCCGATCCGCAACCGGCCGGCAGACCTGCGCTCGCACACCGCGGGCATCATCGCCAACCCGATGAACGAGGGAGAGGCCTCCAAGCTGCCGCTGGCGACCTTTGCCGACTACCTCTGGAACGCCGAGGCTTACCAGCCGGAGGCGAGCTGGGAGCTGTCCATCATGCACCTGGCGGGGGGGGCGGGGTATGCCACCCTGCGCCGGTTCGCCCGGCAGAACATGAGCTCGTTCCTGTGCTCGCAGGAGGCGCCGGAGCTGGCGGAGGCGGCGCAGGAGTTCTGGGGGGATTACGGGCAGCGCGGGGCGCAGGCGGACGGGTCGGCCCTGGAGCGGATCTTCCGGGGGTTCACCCGCCTACCGGCGGAGCTGGAGCGGCAGGTGGACAACCAGTTCCTGCTGGCGGACCTGGGCGGGTATCTGCAGAAGACCAGGGACCTGGGGGCCTTGGGGCTGGCCTGCCTGCGGGCGCTGCTGGAGCCCGGGGAGGACCGCCGGGAGAAGGTGGCCAAGCTGGCACATGCCGCGGAGGCGAACTCGCGGCGGGTGGCGGACCGGGTGATGGCCGAGTTCCTGGAGCGAGCGCGCAAGGAGATTGGCTAGGGGAGGTGCCGGGTGTCAAGGGTGCTGGTAATCCATGGGCCGAACCTGAACCTGCTGGGGCTGCGGGAGCCGGAGATCTACGGTGAGTCCACCCTGGAGCAGATCAACCAGCGGCTGGGGGAGCTGGCGGGCAAGCTGGGGCTGGAGCTGCGGGTGGTACAGTCCAACCACGAGGGGGAGATGGTGGAGGCTATCCAGCAAGCCCACGGCTGGGCGGAGGCGATCATCATCAACCCGGCCGCCTACACGCATTACAGCATCGCCATCCGGGACGCGCTGGCGGCGGTGCGCATCCCCACCCTGGAGGTGCACCTGTCGAATGTGGCGGCCCGGGAGGATTTCCGGCAGCAATCGGTGATCGCCCCGGTGTCCCTGGGGCAGATCTCGGGCTTCGGCGCCAACAGCTACCTGCTCGCCCTGCATGCCGTCCGCTACCTGCTGGATGAGAGGCGGCGGTGAGCGTGCACGCCGGCCGGCTCTGCCGGCTGCGGGAGGCCCTGGGCGACCTGGCCCGGGCCGTGTTGATCACCGACCTCCCCAACGTCCGCTACCTGTCCGGGTTCACCGGTTCCTACCTGGTTCGGGAGCCGGTGGCCCTGGTGATCACCGCCGAGAGCGCCACCCTGGTCACGGACGCCCGCTTCGCGCTGCAGGTGCGGGAGCAGGCGCCCGACTACTCCTACCACATCGTGCCCCGGATGCTGGAGGGCATCGCGGCGGTGGTGAGCGAGCTGGGAGTACTGAGCCTGGCGTTCGAGGAGGAGGCGCTCAGCTTCCTGCAGCATCGGCAGCTGGGCGAGCGGCTGCCCGGGGTGACGCTGATCGGCACCGAGGGGCTGGCGGCCGGGCTGCGCATGCTCAAGGAGCCGGCGGAGGTGGCGGCGATCGGGGCGGCGGCGGAGCTGACGGATGCCGCTTACGCGCACCTGTGCCGGCTGGTGCGGCCCGGGATCACGGAGCGGCAGCTCGCGCTGGAGGCGGAGTTCTTCATGCGCCGGCAAGGGGCGGAGGGGGTGGCCTTCGAGCCCATCGTGGCCGCCGGGCCGCGCAGCGCCCTGCCCCACGCGGTGCCCAGCCCGCGGCCGCTGCAGCCCGGAGACCTGGTGATCATGGACCTGGGAGCGCGCCTGGCCGGCTACTGCGCGGACCTGACGCGCACGGTGGCGGTGGGGCGGGCGGGGGAGCGGGAGCGGGAGATCTACCGGGTCTGCCACCAGGCGCAAGCGGCCGGGCTGGCGGCGCTACGGCCGGGGGCCTGGTGCCGGGAGGTGGACGAGGCGGCGCGGGAAGTGATTACGGCCGCCGGGTACGGGGAGCAGTTCAACCACGGGCTAGGGCATGCGGTGGGGATGGAGCCGCACGAGCCGCCGCGGCTGGCCCGGACCGAAGCGCGGGCGGTGGCCCCGGGGATGGTGCTCACGGTGGAGCCGGGGATTTACCTGCCGGAGCTGGGGGGAGTGCGGATTGAGGACCTGGTGGAGGTGACCGCCGAAGGCACGCGGGTGCTGTCACATGCGTCCAATCCCGCCGAGCTGCCGGTGCTGGGCTAGGGCGGCAGGAAAAGCCCACCCGGGGGCCAAAGGGATAGCGCGACCCCGCTTTGGGCCAACTACACCACACGCCACCTGGGAAGGGGATGTACTTCATGTCTGAGCTGGGATTCGGGATCATCGGGTGCGGCGGCATTGCCCCCACCCACGCCGGGGCGATCGGCAAGGTGCCGGGAGCCAGGCTGGTCGCGGTGTGCGATATCGTGCCGGAGCGGGCGCAGGCGCTGGGCGAAAAGTTCGAGTGCGAGTGGTACCCGGACTACGACCAGATGCTCTCCCGCCCGGAGGTGGCAGTGGTGAACGTATGCACCCCCTCCGGGCTGCACGCGGAGCATGCCATGCACGCCATCCGGGCCGGCAAGCACGTGATCACCGAGAAGCCGATAGACATCAGCCTGAAGCGGATCGACCGGCTGATTGCGGAAGCCGAGAAAGCGCGGGTGAAGCTGGCCTGCATCTTCCAGTACCGGTTCAACGACACCTCGCGGCGGATCAAGCGGGAGATCGAGGAGGGGCGGCTGGGCAAGATCATCTTCGCCAACGCCAGTGTGAAGTGGTTCCGCAAGCAGTCCTACTACGACAGCGGGGAATGGCGGGGGACCTGGGCGTTGGACGGCGGGGTGCTGTCCAACCAGGCGATCCATTCCATTGACCAGCTCACCTGGTTCATGGGGGACTTCGAGCGGGTGGAGTGGGCGCAGATCGAGACCAGGGAGCGGGAGATCGAGGCGGAGGACTGGGGGTTTGCGGTGGTGCGCTACGCCAACGGAGTGGCGGCCAGCGTGCAGGCGAGCACCCTGGCCTGGCCGGGCTACAGCGCCCAGGTGGAAGTCTACGGCACCAAGGGGAGCGCGGTGGTGGCGGATGGCGGCGACCTGGTGTCCTACCGCATTGAGGGTGAGGAAGAGGTGCAGCAGGCCGCCAAAGAGGGGCCGAACGTCTCCTCCGACCCCCTGGCCAACCCGCTCACGGGGCACGCGGCCGAGATTGAGGACTTCGTGCAGGCGATTCGGGAGGACCGGGAGCCGTTCGTGACCGGCCAGGAGGCGCGCAAGGCGGTGCAGGTGCTGACGGAGATCTACCGCAAGGCGCTGGGTTACAACCCATTTGAGCGCTGAGGCCCGGGAGCGGCTGGCGCCGGCCTCCTACACGCTGTTTCTGCTGCTTTTGGCCTACGGGCTGACCCTGTTCGGGGTAGGCCCGTCCCTTCTCGCCATCGCCCGGGACTATGGCGCGCCCCTGGGCCGCATGGGCGCCCTGTACACCGGGTTCTTCCTGGGATTCAGCCTGTCGGTGCTGGCCGCCGGTTATGCCGCCGAGCGCTGGGGGAAGAAGCCGGTGGTGCAGGCGGGGCTGGCGATCCTGGGCCTGGGTGCGTTGGCGTTCGGGTTGGCGCCCCGGCTGGGCAGCTTCGGGCTGGCGGTGGTGGTGATGGGGATGGTGGGGGTGGGGGGCGCGGCGGTGGAGTCGGTGTCCAGCGCCCTGCTCAACGACCTCAACCCCCGCCGCTCCGGGCTGGCGCTCAACCTCTCCCAGGGGTTCTTCGGGATCGGGGCGGTGATCGGGCCCTACTTCGTGGGCTACCTGCTGGGGCACGGGCTGAGCTGGCGGATCCATTTCTACCTGGCGGCGGCGGTGATGGCGGTGCTGTTCGCGGTGCTGCTGGCCCAGCCGGTGCGAGAGCCGGAGGCGCCGCGGCTCACCCTGGGGCAGCTGGGCGGCATCCTGCGCCACCCCGTGTTCATGCTCAGCGCGGTGGCGATGGTGCTCTACATCGGGGCGGAAATCGGCTACACCGGCTGGGTGAGCCCGTTCCTGGAGCGCAGCCTGGGGGCGGGTCCGGCCCTGGCCTCGCAGGGGGTGGGGCTGTTCTGGGTGGGGATGACCATCGGCCGCATGGGGTCCGGATGGGCAGCCGACCGGCTGGGGCCCGAGCGGCTGGTGGCGGTGCTGTCCATCGCGGGGGCGGTGTTCTGTGTAGGCACGGCGGTGGCGGGAACGGCGCTGGGCGGGCTGCTGACCGCGCTGGCAGCGGGGCTGGCGCTGTCGGGGATCTTTGCCAGCATCCTGACCGCCATGGGCAACCATTTCCCGGACCGGGTGGCGACCGTGTTCGCGCTGATCATCGCCAGCGTGGGGATCGGGGGGATGACCTTCCCCGCGGTGATGGGAGTGCTGGGGGAGGCGGCCGGGCTGCGGCTGGCGATGCTGGTGCCGGCGGCGCTGCTGGTGCTGCTGTGCGTGACCATGGTGCGCCTGCGGGGCATCGAGCGGCAGGCCCGCTAGCAGGCAATCGGAAGACGGCGGCGAACAGCCATTGCCACTTCCCGGCAGGAGAGACGAGATGGACTGGGTGGTACCCGAATACGGCCTGGGCAGCGTGTACGACTTCCAGGAGATGGAGGCGATCGCCCGCGGCCTGCAGCAGGACGGCCTGGGGGGAGGGCCGCTGCTGCGGGAGTTCGAGGCGGCCTTCGCCGAGTTCTGCGGGGCAAAGCACTGCGTCACCACGGTGTCCGGGACCACCGCCCTGCATATGGTGGCCCACGCCCTGGACCTGGGGCCCCAGACGGAGGTGATCTGCACCCCGCAGACCTTCCAGGCCACCATGCTGCCCTTTCTCTACCGACAGGCGCCGGTGCGCTTCTGCGACATCGAGGCGGATACGCTCTGCCCCGATCCCGACACCATCGAGCGGCTGATCACCCCCCGCACCCGGGCCATCTACGTCATGCACTACGGCGGCTTGCCCTGCGACATGCACCCCATCCTCCAGATCGCCGAGCGGCACGGGCTGGTGGTGGTGGAGGATGCCGCCCACGCCCCCGGCGCCCGCTACCACGACCGGCGGATCGGGGGCCTCAGCCACGCCACCTGCTTTTCCTTCGGCTCGCTGAAGAATATGACCCTGCTCGGGCAGGGCGGGGCGATCACCACCAATGACGACGCCCTGGCGGAGCGCCTGTCGGCGATGGTAGGCCGGGGGCTGCACGGGGAGCGCCGGGAGCGGCCGGAGGCCAAGATCGGCCCCTACCCACAGCCGAGCCCGCCCTACAGCGACCATGCCGGCGACGCCTACACCCACGACTGGGTGTCCATAGACGCGGTGGGGGGGAACCTTACCCCCTGCTCGGCGCAGGCGGCGGTGGGGCTGGTGCAGCTGCGCAAGCTCGACCGGATGAACGCCCTCCGCCGGGAGCTGGTAGCCCGGTACCAGCAGGGGTTATCGCGGATCGAGGGGATGCGCTTCCAGGTGGAGCCGCCGGGCCGCGAATCCATCTACCACCTGTTCCCCGTGTTCTTCGACCAGAAGGAGACGGGGGTGGGCCACGACGAGCTGATCCGGGCCATCGAGCAGCGGGGAGTGCGGGTGAACAATCGCTTCTTCCCCTGCCACCTGACGAGCTACATGCGGCCGCAAGGGCACCGGTTCGGGGAGTGCCCGGTGTGCGAGCGGGTATGGTTCGACCAGCAGATCAACCTGCCTATCTCGCCCTTGCACACCAGGGAGCAGGTGGACTATGCGGTGGGGGCGATCGCCGACGCGGTGGCGTCGCTGCGGAGGTAAAGCATGCAGGTCTCGGTCATCAGCAACTTCTTCGGCCCCGAAGAGCAGAGCCTGCCCCGGCTGGCGGAGCTGGGCTACCGGCGGATCGAGGTGATGCGCAAGGAGCAGGTGGCACTGGATGCGGGCGAGCTACGAACGCTGGCCGAGCGCTGCGGGCTGGAGCTGCACTCGGTGATGTGCTGGCACCCGGGGCTGGCGGACGAGCCCGGGGAGCGGCAGGCCCAGGCCTGGCGGGGGCTGGTGGACAACATCCACTGGTGCGCGGACCTGGGGGCGAAGGTGCTGGAAGTGGTGCCCATGTGGAAAGGGGAGCCTGACCAGCGGGACCAGGCCTGGTCGCGGGCGGTGGAGGCCCTGGGCCGGGGCGGGGAACTGGCGGGAGAGCGGGGGGTGACGCTGGCGATCGAGCCGGTGAACCGCTGGGAGACGCACCTGGTGAACACCCTGGCGGAGGGGGCGCGGATGGCGGCCGAGGTGGGGCTGGACTCGGTGCGGGTGATGGGGGACACCCACCACATGCACATCGGGGAGCGCGACCTGCGGGCGGCGGTGTGGGCGGCAGCGCCCTACCTGGTGCACTTCCATTTCAGCGACAACGACCGGCAGGTACCCGGGCTGGGGCAGATGGACCTGCCCGGCCTGGTGAACACCCTGGCGCGGGTGGGCTACACGGGGAGCCTGAGCCTAAGCGAGGTCTCCCGGCGGCCGGACCCGGAGCTGGCGGCCAGCCTGGGCCTGCGCTACACCCAGGCGCTGATCGCGGTGGCCAAGGTGCGGGCGGAGCTGCTGGGCGCGAGCTAGCCAGCCTGACCAGCAGGCAGCGGCAGGCTGGTGCCAGACCAGGCGGCCCGGAGGGGCTCGCGGGCGGGCCTACTCCAGGGCGACGTTGTCAAGCAGGGTGAACCAGCCGTTGTCTCCGTACTCCGTGTACTGGCGGAGCTGCACGCGCACGGTGCGGTCCATGATGCGAGTAAGGTCCACGGTCATGCGCTCCCAGTACACGTCGTTGCGGATACTGCGGGGACGGGAGCGGCTGAAGCGCTGGGTGGAGAGCTCCACGCCGGTGTTGCTGTCCAGGATACGCACCTCGGTGACGGCCTGCTCGGCCTCAGCCATCTGGTCCCAGCGCAGGCGGTTGCGGGTGATGCGCACGGGCTCGGAGGTGAGGATGGCAGCGGCGCCGCCGGCCATGCCGGCCCCGGAGGAGCGCAGGCTGACAGCCCACTGGCCGCCCTGGAAGGGAACCTGGTCGGTGTCGGTGGCCGCTTGCCCCCCCGCCAGGCCACCAGGGAAGCGGCTGCCCGCCTGCACGAGCTGCACCACCCCGCCGCCCAGGCCGGAGGGGACCCAGCCCTGGAGGTTACCCAGCTCGAAGTCGCCGTTGGCGAGCTGGGTGGGGATGCTGGGCGCGGCAGACGCGGCCGCCGTCGCCGCGACCGCCGGAGCCGGCATGCTGGGCGCGGCAGGCGGTGCCGGGGTGGGAGTGGGCGGAGCCGGCATCTCCCGCGCTCCGTGGCTCGCGGCGCTGACAGGCGCGGGGGGAGCGTGACCGGCCGTGCGGGGCGGCTGGCGATACTTGCGCTTGGCAGGAGGTGGGGTGCGGGCCAGCATCACCACTCCCCCCAGCAGCGCCACCCCGATCACCACCACCAGCAGCACGGTCATCCGCTGCCAGCGCTTGCCCTCGTGCTCCAGCTCGGTGAACTTCTGCTGCTGGGCGGGCGGCCGCTCGTTCCCCTGGTGGTTGTCAGGGGGCTTGGACTTGGCCGATCTCAGTCTTATCTGCAGCGCCATGGTCGCGTTGGCCTTATCCTAGTGCAGTTACCCGGCTGCCGGGTGCGGTAATCCGGCTATTCGTTGATGAAGCCGTAGTAGCGGCCCATCCAGTAAGGCAGCAGGAAGGCCGCGCCGTCATCCTCGGAGCGGCCGTGGCCGCCGCTGTCCAGGTGGTAGGGGTTGCTGTTCCAGCGCATGACTTGCCGCTCGTCCGCCGGGAGGGCAGCCCGGGCCTGCGCCTCCCGGAAGCGCCCCGCCTCCCCGTCCGTCTCGATATCCGTGCGCTGGCTGTTGTGGGTGGCCCAGGTCACCAGCTCCATGGGGATATCCCGCAGCGTGCGCACCGACTCCTCCAGGTCGAACGGCTTGCCCGTGAGCGCGCCGTACATGAAGTCGAACCACGGGCAGTGCTCCGGCCGCTCGATCTTCCAGCTCCGCTCGAAGCTCAGCAGGTACAGCCGGCGCAGCTCCGGATCCTGCTCATACGTCAGCAAAGGGTGGTAGGCGCAGAACGCCAGCTCGTCATCCGAGTGGTTCACCTCGCCCACCTGGGTGATCTTCTGGTGGACGGTGTTCAGCGCGTAGTGGTGCTTGCGCACCAGCTCCTGGTAGACGTCCAGGTAGCTCTGCTTGCCGGTAATGTGGTGGGCGGCGATCAGATGGGACAGGATCTCCAGGCTGTTCAGCCCGCGCTCGAACTCCCGGGGGCCGTTCAGCCAGCTCGGCGCCCATACCCCCCAGGTGGTGGGCTTGCCATCCAGGTCGAGCAGCAGCAGCCCGCCCGCGATGATGTAGTCCATCGCCGTCTCCACCACCTGGGCGATCTGGCGCTTCTCCTCGGCGTCGGCCACCAGGTCATAGTAGACCGCGTAGGCATACAGGTGCCCGTCAATCTCGTCCGAGCTGGTGTCGCCCTTCCACTCGTACTCGCCGTCCGCGCTGTCATGCCATTCGCCGCCGGACTTGCGGGTGTTGGGCTCGTCCTTGCGCACCAGGGCCCGGGCCACGTACCCGGGCAGGCTGCACTTGCGCTGCAGCTCGAGCATGGCCTGCAGGCTGGTGCTCGCCAGGCGGCGGGCCTGCGGATCCTTGGTCACCGCGTAGCGATAGCACTCGGCGATCACGTATAGCGCCGTCCACAGGCCGTCATTGTCGGAAGCCTCGTAGGTGAAGTGCTCCAGGTCGCCCGGCGCGGCCAGCTCGCAGTCGGCCACGTACCCCAGCCGGTAGTGGCGCTTCTGGATGCGCTCCTCAAAACGGGCCGCCTTGTCCTCGAGGGTCATGTTGCGGGTGTAGATCTTGCCCACGCCTTCCGGGGTGACCGCATACACCGCCTCCGGGGTGGCCGCCACCGCCAGCACCCGGTCGTGCGGGAGCCACCGCCGGCCGGCATAGTAGTGCCAGTCGCCACCATCCAGGCGGATCAGTCCCCAGCTCGTCCCGATCCAGAGCCCGCCGTCAGGTAGCGGCGCCAGGCAGGTGATGTCCTCGTAGCACAGCCCGTCCTGGCCCCGCACCTGCTCCCACCACTCCTGCCCGTCCAGGATCTGGAGGCCGGCGGCAGTGCCCACCCAGGCGTGGCCGTGGCCGTCCACGAAGACGGCCCGGGCATCCACGCTGGCGAGCCCGGAGTGGCCCTCCCCGGCGCCGAAGGTATGCCAGGCGGCGCAGTCCCAGCGCCACACCCCCTGGCTGGTGGCCAGGTAGACCTCGCCCTCCGGCCCCACGGCCGCGCTTCGGATCTCGGCCTTGGCCGGGTAGGGGGCCGTGGACCAGGCAGTGGCCGTGGCGACGTGCAGGCCGGCGTCCCCAGCCAGCACCAGGTGGTCGCCACGGCCCGCCAGGGCCTGGATCTGGCCCCACTCGCCCGGCACCTCCACGAAGCGTTCGCCCTCCCGCCGCAGCAGCAGCTTGGCCGTGGCGGCGTAGATGGTGCCCTGGGCCTGGCACAGGTGCAGCACCTCGGCGCTCACTCCGGCCTCCGGGCCGTAGCGGCGGGGCCCGGCGGGGTCGAGCGCGAGCACGCCCTGCTCGCCGCCCAGCCAGACGCGGCCCGTTGCGTCCGCCAGGGCACACTGGACGGTGGTCTTCACCCCCTCCGGCTCCCCCACGGTGGCGGCAAACTCCTGGGGATAGGGCTTGAGCGTGATGCTGGACTCGCTGCGGGACGACATGGGCCGACCTCCCGGGGTAGGTGCTTTCCCTTAGCTTCGACGGGGGGCAGACAACACCTACCGGGCGCGGCGGCGGGGGCACGGTTGGCGGACCCCGGAAACGAGAGGGGGGCACCACCGCCCAGCGGTGGTGCCCCGTTTGTCCCCTGCTCGCTACAGCGCGGCCAGCGCCCCCTTCACGGTGAGGGTGGTGTTGCCGGTCATGCTCACCGGCTGCTGCCCCGGCTGGGAGACGGTCATGCTGTTCGTCATCCGCTGGGTGAGCGCAAAGTCCACTCGCGCCAGCCGACCGGCGGTGAGGTCAAA
>Ga0315284_10011171_pt1 | contig 12808 bp, 7 predicted proteins | sample YL17G09_16_MG_FD_203696 | JGI IMG/M metagenome (GOLD analysis project Ga0315284, IMG submission 203696) | Sediment microbial communities from Yellowstone Lake, YNP, Wyoming, USA - YL17G09_16 | ecosystem: Environmental > Aquatic > Freshwater > Lake > Sediment | place: USA: Wyoming | collected... | reverse complement strand
CGGTACATGGTATCTGGACTCCAATGGTGATGGTTTCTATTCGGCTGGTGTGGATAAGGCGTATTCGTTCGGGGGATCTGGGGACTTTTCAGTAGTGGGAGACTGGAATGGAGATGGCAGAACGAAGATTGGCCTTTTCAATACAAGCACTGGTGTCTGGTATCTGGACATGAACGGATCCGGAGTACTATATCCGGCGATTGACACTAAGATCTTCGGAGCACCCATTACCGGGACACCAGTACCCGTTGTGGGAGACTGGAATGGAAATGGAACAACAAAGATTGGAGTAACAAACGGTATTGATTGGTATCTCGATTCTAATGGAAACGGTGTATGGGATGGGTTATCAATTGATCAGCTGGGTTACTTCGGCATTACCGGTTATACCCCGGTTGTGGGAGACTGGAACGGTGATGGGATTACTGAAGTCGGAGTGACGAACAGTGTCAACTGGTACCTCGATTATAATGGTAATTGTACATGGGACGGCCCGGTGGTAGACCGAGCGCCCTATTTCGGTATCGTTGGTTATACCCCGGTAGTTGGTGACTGGAATGGTGATGGGAAGGCAGAGATCGGTGTTACAAACGGCGTCTTTTGGTTCCTGGATTCGAACGGAAACGGTGTCTGGGATGGGCCCGTGATTGACAAGGCACCCTATTTCGGGATTAATGGCTGGACACCGATTGTTGGAATGTGGGGTTAATTCCATTACTCCAAATTTTCTAAATATTTTTCTCCATTGATGGGGATAGTATCAGCAAAGAACAAGGATTAAAAAATATTAACTAATGTGGACCTTAATTCTTTTACTTTTATATGGATCATCGATTATTACAATAGTAATTTTTTTTATCAATGGGCAGGTTTTTCTGACAAATCTAAATCTAAAATACTGGTACAAACAATAATTTTCATTCGGTTAAAGATCTCAAACCAAGACCTTGATTAGATTCGGCCTCAAATAGTTTTGTGAAAATACACAAGCAATGAGATGAATATATTGTAAGGAAATTTATGTCCGATATTGGATTACCGAATAAGCGTGATTACCAAATTGATGCAATAAAAGGATTCGCAATCATCCTTGTAGTTGTGGGTCATATCACCGCATTTTCCAACAACCTTGAAAATTTGCAGAATAATGTGGTATTCCAGCTGATTTATTCCTTCCACATGCCGTTATTTTTCTTTGTAAGCGGGTATCTCGTATTCGGCCGGTTCGGCCCGACCACGGCTGAATGGATAATTAAGAAATTCAGGCAGTTAATCATTCCCTATATACTCTTCACGATATTTTTCTTTTATTTTTTATTTGGTTTCTCGGTCAACAGGTTCACCATCACTGATATATCTCAGACGTTATTTTCGTATACAGTACCCAATTCAGCCTGGTTTTTACCCGTATTATTCGAATCATTCCTGGTATTGGCACTCTTAATCAATGCAGAAAAAATTGCAGGAAAATTTTCGTATGTGCTCTTTTTTATAACTGTTGCTCTCCCGCTTCCCTTATTGGGTATCGCATCCATTCCCCTTGTGCACCAGATCGTTGTCTATACACCGTATGTAATTGCCGGGTATCTCGCATGCGCCTATAAGGGTTCTGTGACTGAAAAAAGTGTTCACTATCTGGAATTTTTTGGATCCGTTTTGTTTCCTTTCCTGTTTTTGATCAAATCAAGCACGTTTTTTACGAGTATTAATGCCGGATTATTCAATTTATATTACTCATGGCTGATTGCATTTGCCGGAATTATCTTATCCTGGGTTATTGTCAGATTTATTATGAACTATCGCATTTCGTTTGTCTTTATCATGTGCGGAATATTTTCCCTTGAGATTTATCTGACACACCTTGTTATTTTAAATGGTTTTTTTGCAAAAAAATGGCCTCTCTGGTATGGTTCCGATGGAGTCGCACTTGTGAGCGGCTCCATTGCATTGCTGTTACTCTCGCTCATTTCCGCGTTCATATTATCGTATAACGAAAAGATCAGTAAACTCATGTTCGGCAGATGGTCATTCAAATATTTTAAGAACTATCTGATGGATTCAAAGGTTATTGTGAATGAGTAATTACCGGGTCATTTTGACTATCCTTTTATCAGTCGCGAATTTTTTTAGTGTTCGAAAAAGATGATGATTCCTGATGTTGGATCTGATCGAAATTTTCTGTTCTTAAAAGTCAAAATAAAGATATTTTTTGCGCAATGATAACATTCTGGTCGATGTGAGAACTCGGGCTTACAATCTTCTCAATCCTGAATTTCTTTGTCCATTCCCTGCGGATGTACCTCTCGGGGATCGCGGTTTCACCATAAAAATTTTCGGCGAGGATATCTCCACCACCCCCGGGTAGATGAATGAATTTTCCCTCATCATATTCCCTGAGGAGTTTATCGACGACGACCTCTCCTCCTGTGTATGGTAATTGTGGCCAGATACGGATAAAATCCCGTGGTCTTGTCGTCTGTACAAGAATCCCTCCCGTTTTCATGATCCGGTGAAATTCATCAAGCCATGCTTTATGTGCTGATTCCGAGAGATGGCTGAATACCGAGAAACTGTATATGAGATCAAACGATTCATCCGCGAACGAAGTTGGTGGGAATGCCTGGTTCTCGATGAAATTATAGCAGGGGATAGTCTCTTTGCATAACTTTACAACATGGGGTATTACATCACACCCGTATAATTTCCCTTCCGGGATATCCCTGAGAAAACAGCGGGAAATCCTTCCCCAACCACAACCAAAATCCAGCACTGCATCCATAGACTCAAGAGGCCTTCCGGCATCCCGGCAGGCAGTCCTGATTATATCGTAAAACTCAAACGCTTGTATCATTGCAAGCTTTCCTGACCTTCCGCAGAAAGCTTCCTGCGTTTCTGCAGGTGGTAACATGGGAACAGGCGCCCGAGGATTTGATAAGACGTCTACCCATTCCTTATCTGAAAAATGGTGATAGTTTGGCATATTTGATGTCCATACTTTATTGATTGCCTGACAGTAAATAATATCTTAAATCCCATATAGGGAGTTTTATTCACCGAAGGTTTTTGCGGATTTTTCACCGAAGGTTCAATTCCGGGTTGATGGATGGTATGATAACAAACGTCATTTTTCCTGCTTTATTTCTGAACAAGAAAGTTTTTGCACGATATAGAGATCCTGGTGGGTCCACCAGAAAGCATAGCGATACAGGACCAATGGTGATCGAACCTGTCGATATAATTCCGAAATGACATATTCCGGGGTAACTACCGTTGTGCCATATTCATTGAGGGTGAGATCTTTTTGTTCACTGTCCGGTAAAAACCAGAATCCATGTGAGGAGATCACAGGATCACCAAAAAGTTTCGCACTTGCCATACCGTGAGTGGTGAAAATAAGAAATCCGTTCGCCTTCAAACCGGAGAAGAGTGTTTTGATCCACCGTCCCCACGTAGATTCCGGCATATGGGAAAAGAAAGAAAGAGCAAAAACCACATCATACTCTGCATTCAATTTTAGTTTTTCGGGAACCGATTCAGAAAGAATTGTTTTTGTCTCCAACTTTGTTTTTATGAAATGTATTGCCTCCTCGTGAATATCACAGGAAATAATCGTTATATCGGGGAGTTCACGTGAAAGGTGTCGCGTTACACAGCCGTACCCTGAAGCAAACTCCAACATTTTCAGTGGTTCTCCCTGCTGGAATTTTAAATCTGAGTACAAAAGATCGGATAATTTTTTGGCGGATCTGGCACCATCGTAAAAATAATAGTCAACCGCATCTTTTTTTTGTTGAAGGTTGGGATGGTTTAAAAGAAAATGAAAAATGAAATCATCCGGATGAATATCCGGAATAACCCCGTGTTTTGCTGCACTTATTTTACACAACTCGAAGATTTCCGGCGTAATTATAGATTCGCTTGTTTATTCAGTGCTATTCATGGTATGTAACCCCAGGTATTTGCAGAAACGCTGAATGAACGACATTCCGGTTATTTGTTTTAATCGCGATATTATTCATTATTATCGGCTTTTGCGCCAATTCATAAAATAATTGAACAATTTGATAATACAACAGATCAGAGATTTCTATAAACTCGTAGTAATAATGGAGTATTACTAAAAAGAATGTATCTGTGAATGTCTATGATTGATCTCGTCTCAAAAATAAAAAAAATTCCCTATCAATTATCAGTAAAGGCAAACTTTGGATTTTGCCCCATCTGTGAGAAAAAAACCCTTTTTATTAAGCACGATCCATGGTTACGAGACCATTACCAGTGCATGCATTGTAAATCAATCCCCCGGCAGAGGGCGATTGTCAACGCTTTGAATATTTTTTGTCCGGCCTGGCCGGTGATGACCATCCACGAATCCTCCCCAGGAGGGGTAAGCTCAGACTATATCAGAAAAAAATGTAAAAATTATAGTTCATCCTATTTTTTTCCCGATACACTACCTGGATCATATTATAATGGTGCACGATGTGAAAATCTTGAAAAAATGACATTTGAAAACGATATCTTTGATATCTTTATCACCCAGGATGTTTTCGAACATGTGAACCATCCCGATGTTGCCTTCCGGGAGATTGCCCGTGTTTTGAAACCAGGAGGCTTTCATATTTTCACAGTTCCCCTGTATCGGAATCTAAAGGTAACCCGTCCAAGGATCGTTGAAAAAGATGGAGAGATCCAACACCTGCTTGAGCCGGTGTATCACGGGAATCCTATCAGTAGTGAAGGATCACTGGTTACTTTTGATTATGGCATGGATTTTCCCGAGCTGATATTCGGGAGCTCGGGAATGATTACTACCCTGTATCTTCAAAAAGATCCTAAAATGGGCCTGGATGCAGAATTTCTTGAGGTTTTTATTTCAAAAAAGACTGAATAATCTTGATAATATCGCAATCTCCCCCTTAAAATACTCGATCTGAATATACAATAAAAAATAATGAACGTTTTCATGTAACGAATTTTTCATCATATGTTGTAAAAATCAGCATTACTTTTAATCCTGGTACATTCCTTATTGAATTCAGCATTTTCAATGCATTTTGTTTCACACCGTGTATCGACAGTATTTTTTACAAAAACTGAAAAACAGTCATTCAGAATATCCCCGCCCCAGTTGATAATTTCCTGACGGGGACAACAGAGATCATATTTCCTGCAAAATTCCCTGAATAATTGAGCAGTCATTGTCTCTCCACGACCGTGAATATTTTTACATGAAATCGTTTGGGTAGACACATCGTAATACTGCCCGAAATTGGAATGGTGAATAAATCCTTTACCCCCTGGTTTTAAAATACGAGCGGATTCAGCAAGGTACGAATCGAGAACATCAGCTTCGCAATGTACCAACGAATCCCAGCTAAAAATAAAATCGATAGAATTCTTATCAATCATGTGCAATGATTTTCCATCATTAATGTGGAAATTGATATGATACTTATCCGAAAACCGTTTTTTACATGATTCGATACAATTGATATTAAGATCTACGACGTCAAGGTGGTCGCATAGGTTCACTAAAAACTGTGTACATCTTCCGTATCCCGGGGCAATCTCCAGAATATTCCCCGCCGGTACAAAGGATAAAATTCTGGGCAAAATCGTTCCATACCATAAGTATTCTGTCCCACCCCATGCCTGAGACCATTCGTCACCCCAATCTTTCCAGTCGTACTGATTACCCCAACATATTCTGTTATCCTCAATTGATGGCATCACCTAAGTTTCTGCCTCGTAAGTATAACATTTTTTGTGATCACCTTTTTTTGTCGTCAACAAAATCTGGATCCAAAGAGAAAATCCTGTCAATGGATGCAAGAAGAAAAAAGGACATTAATTGCTGATTTTGAATTATTCCCAAAAGAACTGAAATCAACTGAAGATTACCTGAAATTTCTTATTTTTTCGTTCAACAAGTAGTCCTTTACAAACCGCCGATATTTCATCGCTTTTTCAACCGTAAAAGATTCAACACTAAACCGCTGAATAATATCGTCCTGCATTTTTACAATCTCCTCAAAATGCCTGTTTTTATCTTCGGATAACGTCACGCCTTTTCCATGTCGCCGGTGATAATTAAGCGATTTTGCAATAAATGAGATATCTCCTTTCTGAAGTAACCAGACATAAAATAACCAATCTCCGGCAATCTTGAACTGCACCAGGTCATCTACTATTTCAGAAATATCAAATTTTTTAAAAACCGTAGCAGAAACATTAGGAATAGTGTTTTTTATTGCAAGCGTATCGGATATCTCTTTGATTCCTTCTCTCGTATAATTAATCTTCCATTTATTTTCGTCTACATCGTCAGTGTATTTCAAATAATCGACACCAATGAAATTACCGCACTCATCAATCTGTTTTGAGTTGCAATAACTCAGGACAACGTGGTCATCCATAATACCCTCAATAACTTTTTCCAAAAACGTAGTCTCACAAAGATCGTCTGCTTCTGCGATCCAGATATAATCACCGCGTGCCCCTTGTATTCCCTTTGCCCATTGGCGAAAAACCGAACCGGAATTTTTATTGTTTTTATAAATAGTAATGGGAATTGGACATGTTTTTGCATATTTTTGTGCAATCTCAATACTGTTGTCAGAGGAACAATCGTCAAGGAGGATAATTTCATAAATGGGATATCCCTGGTTCACAATACTGTTGAGTCTTTCCTGAAGATATTGCGAGTAATTGTAGTTTGGGACAATCACGCTTACTTTTCGGTTCACGCATCCTGCCAAGGAAAGTAATCGATATATGTAATCAATAAAATTATATCTGGTCGTAATCAACGAGGAAGCACGTTCACCTTTTTGAGCAAGGAGTATCGGGTCATTGAGGATCTTTAAGGTTTCATCGCTCATTGCATCAAGATCAAGATAGGGAACCAACATGCCGTTATCAGAATTGATAATCTCTCCAAAACCCCCGGCATCCTTAAAGCCAATGACCGGAACCCCGACATCCATTGCTTCAAGAATAGTTGACGGGAAGGGATCTTCACGTGATGTCATAAGATAGAGGTCCGATCCCGCATAAAACAGGTCAACCTCTTTTTGAATCCCAACAAACCTGATGCGGTCTTCTAATCCGCGTTGTCTGATATCTTCATCAATGCTCTTAACAAAATTTTCATTCCGGTGTCCCGTCCAGATGAAATAAACTCCTGTCTCTTTCTGCAGGACCTTTTTTGCTACCTCGACGAAGAGATCAACGCCCTTTCTTGAATCTGCATGTCCTACCGCAAGAATTATTTTTGAATCTGTAGGGATAGACAGTAATTTTCTGAGAATTATCCTGGCTTCATTTTTCTTCAGTTTATACGAATTTTTCAGGTAGAGTCCCTGAGGCGAAATCACAGATTTTGCGTCATCTAATCCGGTAACAGAAGCAAATTTTGATTTGACAAATTCTGCCGGGAATACGACGTTATCGGCAAACGTTGATATTTTCCTGGCATTCTCCTCTTGTTTATAATCATGAATTATACCGGGCAATTCATGAATGAGAGAAATTGTCCTGATGTTATTTTTAGACAATATTTCGACAATATCGCCGGTTACTACCGTATTGCATAGTGCAATCTTCACCCCGTCCAAGAAGAGTTTTTTTATTAAATCCTCGACCTGCATTCTGGTTGGATAATCCCGTTCGAGATTAAATACGGTTGAATATTTTTTAAAATCGTCTTCCAGCTGGCCGCCTGATTTCAGCAGCAGTGATACATCATAATGAAAATTTTCCCTGAGCGCTTGTACGATATGGAGTGCAAGTAATTGCGCACCCCACAAGTGTGCATCGTGGGAAACAACAATTATTTTATTACTATTTTTCTGTATGGGAAGATTTTCTGCTCTTAAATCCGAGGCCGTAAGGTTCCAATTCTTTATCTTTTGATTTTCTTCAGATTTCATTTTTTTTTTCTGGAGAATGAAGAGTGCCTGGGGTAAAATACTTTCATTGTCAACAAATTCAACAGGATCCAAAAATTTTGAATATGTTCTCCGGATATATTTTTCTGGAATAATGGCTTCACCATAGAAGGTTTTATCACGATAGTCCCCACCTCCCGTTGGAGAGAACAAGAATGCACCATTTTCATAATCCTTCCGGCATCGATCGATATCAACAAACGACATCTTCAGGGAGTTGTACCAGCCACCGCTCAGGTGATTATCACGTACTGACTGGCAAAAATCCAAAAACCGGCCACTCTGGGTTGTTGCGAGTAAAATTCCCCCGGGCTTTAAAATCCGGGAAAATTCCTGTATCCATTGCATGGCATAGTCTTCAGAGAGATGGGAAAAAACCGAATATGCGTCAATAATATCGAAGCTGTTATCCGGAAATGTTAACGGTGGTAAAGCATTACACTGAACGAAATTAACACCCTTAATCGTCTCTTTACAAACAGAAATTATCGATGGATCCACATCTACTCCCCAGATATTTTTGGGATCACAGTCTTTTAGTAAAATCCGGGTGATTCTTCCCCAGCCACAGCCAAAATCCAAAATTTTTGTCTGTGAATCTACGGTTAAACCATACTTTTCTGCATACTTTTTTATTAACAGATAAAAATTGTATCCTTCTTTCAAAGCATTTTCATAAGAAGATCCAACAAATTGTTTTTGAATGTGTTCAGGAGGAAATCCTGGCATTTTAATGCCATGAATAACTGGCGTATGAACACTCTCTACCAACATCTTGAGCCATTCATCATCGCTGATTCTCCTAATCCGACACCACGAATCAGAGCAATTATCATTAAATTCACTGGATTTTATTAATGAATTCCTCGTCGCTTCAAGATATCCAAAACCATATTTTCTATCCGGTTCAAGATAGGCTCCCTCAGCCCATTCATTCCAGGCATTGATGAAAATAAATCTTTCATCTTTTTTATGAACGTCCCGCGTCCACATTATCAAATCCGATAGCCATTCTCCATACAATTTCGGATTCGCCCCATGTATAATGGAGGGATTATTGGGTTTTCTCGCGGTATTATCCCATCCCGGAAAGATACCTTTAAAGAGCGTATACGGTACTTTTTCAAGATATTTCTTCGATTGCACAAACTGTTCGAAATCCCAGATCTGCCCTCTGAATTTTTTGTTAAATATGGTATATTTATCTGTTATATCCGGACATCCTGGCATAAAATGAGGCGGAAATTCTACGACTGCATTCATCCCGTAAGGTTGGGGTTCTTCGTTAAAACCAAATGTTGACGCTGCTACGATATATAAATCAACAATCCCTTTCCCGCGACAGTACTCTCTCCACGCATTAACCATTTTTTTTACATCTGGCAACAACATTGGGCGATATATTACAATCAGCGGTTTTCCCCCTATTTTTATATACCGTGGATCCAGGAAAAGTGGAAACAGATCCTCGATAAATCTGATATTATTCGCTGGGGAATGCTCCTGCGCCATCAGGATCTCGTGGTCCAAGCCATCCCACCTGCGTGTCCAATTCTCATTAGCCCAGCAGATGCAGAAGGGAAAATCAAATTCTTTATGTTCGATATAGATGTTGAGGGGTTTTTCGAGCAATCTTTTACCATTAAACCAGTAATAGTGAAAACAAAAACCGGACAAGCCATATTGTTTAGCGAGTTCTACCTGCCTTTTTTGAATATCGGGGTCAGTCAGGTTGTAAAATCCTAATTCATCCGGAAGCCGTGGTTGGTAGTGTCCTGCAAATTGAGGAAACGCCTTTGTGACATTTGTCCATTCAGTAAAACCTTTCCCCCACCATAAGTCATTCTCCGGGATCGGGTGGAACTGAGGCAGGTAAAAAGCTATTAATTTAATATCCGTTTCGGGCGGAGGAATCTGACACTCCGACGATGGAACATAATCAACGCTTTTTTCTGAGGAGATATCAAAGATTGAATCGAGATATTTCTCTAATTCTGATGTTTTTGAAATTGTCTCGTAAGGAATAGTGTCTTCAATATCTGGTGTCAGATAGTGTATTGATTGATTGTTCTGTTGCCGGCGTTTTTTATATTCCGATATTGCTTTACTTAACCCTTCATTAACTACAATCCGGCCACCTTTTAATCCGAGATCATACATTTCCCTGCGTTTCGAATGACGGGGAAACAAGGGTTCGATGATTTTTTTATGGAATCGCATAAGGAAACGATAAGAAATACTGGATTTCAAGGAATTAATTTCTGATTTTAACTGATTTATACATGAATTAAGAATATCAATTTCCGATTTTAACTGATTTATACATGAATTAAGAATATCAATTTCCTTCACTCTATCCTTAATTGTTTGATCGGAAACTTTAAGCTGGTTATGTGCAACTTCAAGTTTACTCTCAATTGATTGTAAAGCAATATTTTTTTTATCAAATTTATCGATCAAAAACGCAATTTCTGCATTCGATTTATCAATCAGGTAACTTCTTTGCATATGTTCTGTCAGATCGATATTGGATGCAAATGCAATCAAATATCTGGGATCTCTCTCATTTTTCTCAGCAAAAGAAAAATGCGTATCCTTATATTCAATGATGAATTCGCTTGAAGAAATATTTTTTTCCGATGACAATGGATAAATTGATGAGCCGGAAAAAACCTTTTGCCCGGATAAAAATACATAAGAAAAATATTTTTGCAATAACTCAGAAAATTCCGAGGAATAGAGTTCTTTTATGTGGTAGGGATTTTGATAACCTATCTCTTCTGAATAGTGTTTTTTATCCGGTGAGGAAATTATTAACAGACCGTCATCTTTAAGCAATCGTCGAATCTCTTTGAGGAGAACCTCGTGTTCCTTGACATGCTCAATTGCTTCAAAACAGACAATAACATCGAATAATTTCTCCCCCCCCAGGGGAATGTTAAGAATTGAACCCTCTATAAATGTGAGATTGTCTTTTTCATAGGTATTTTTTGCATGAGAAACTGCAATAGGATCTATTTCGATTCCTACCACAGATCGTGCATCTTTAGAAAGAATAAACGTTCCATATCCCTCGCCGGAGGCCAAATCCAATACTTTTTTTCCTTTGACAAATTGAGAAGCAAAGGCGTAACGGTGGAGATGCTCATAATGAATTTCTGCACCGCATATTGACGGGTCAATATATGGCAGATACCGTTCTCCAGTCCATTCAAGCATAAATCTTATCCTCGTGATTTTATTTCTTTCTGGCTCGGAACACCCATGAGTTATATTTAAAATATTTCAGCATGTTTCCTTCAATATTATAGTTAAGATATGTCTGATATTCCTTTTCATCTGCAATATATGGAATTTCTCTGGGGGAATACCATGTCTCGCAAGGGATGGTCTCAAGGCTGAATCCCAGATTTTCGATCATTGTGTTCATATCCGAACCAAAATCTGTGAACACCAGTGCACCTTGTTCACGGAGTGGATCTCCATGATAAACCTGAGGGTACTTGTGGGTTTTTTCCCCATTTTCAACAACAATTCTGCGTAATGTCTGTTTAGTCTCGTGATAGGGAATTGTAAAAATATGGTATCCACCAGGTTTTAATACCCGGTTTATTTCTGAAAATGCCTTTTCAGGATATGTTACATGTTCCAGAACGTCCTGCGTTATTACGAGATCGAATGTTTCCTCAGGAAACGACAGATTCTGTAAATTTTCACACAGTATACCATCTTTATTTCTCTTTCCATTTGGAATATCATCGAAATATTCGGAGCAGTTATAATGCGGCAAATCCTTGAGAAAATTATGGACAGGTCCGCTAGCCTGCGCTTCGAAAATTGACAAAGAGGATAATTTTGATGCGACAGTTTTCAAGGATACTGTCGAACCGGGTAAAAAAGTATCAAGGATAATTTTAGCCAAATCGCTATTCCGTTTCGATGAACCGCATGTTGGACACAGGGATTCCCTTTGAGAAAAACCGATTTGAGTGATAAAATCCAAAGAACTGCCGCAAATGCTACATTTCTGGTTTTTTTGAGTTGTTTCTGAGAAAATTTTTGCCATTGTGGACATTAATTTTTTGTTTTTTGGAGGATATAATTACTCACACAAAAATTATGAATGTACCGCGATAACTGCAAAAGTAAATTAACGATAACTCCTCTTGGAGCATATTTTATTGGAGAAAAACATTATTTAATTGTACGAACGGGAGGGCCATATGATAATTTATCATATTGACAGCACCATGTCTATTAGTTTAATGGAGTGCAATACGCATGATATCGGGTAAAATATTCCGAAAAATACCTTCGCGAAATCTAAAAACGGAAACTGAGAATACCCTTAATCAATTCGAGGACTGGTTTTATCGGTTCGAATTCACAAATGGTGCAACAACGGTTGTGATGGATAACGTGGGTAATAAAATCCATTCCAACCGTGCCGAAATTATTTTTTCATTTCTTGACCAATTGTATGAAGGAAAATGGCCGCAGATTGACTGTCTGGATATTGCTTGTAACCAGGGTTGGTTCTCGTCACAAATAGCCATTCGGGGCGCTCATCAGGTAACCGGCATTGATATCCGGGAAAGTCATATAAAAATTGCTGATACGATAAAAGATTTAACCAATTTGACAAATCTTAATTTTAAAGTGCAGGATTTTCTAGAAATTGACACGACGTCATGTGAAAAAGCTGATTTAGTATTGTTCTTAGGAATTTTATATCATTTAGACAATCCTTTACAAGCTATCAGGAAAATCCGTTCTTTAACAAAACATTTGTGTATCATCGAAACTCAAGTGGCTAAATCAAATCCTGAACTCGAATGTTGCTGGGGGAGCGATCC
>Ga0315284_10011170_pt1 | contig 12808 bp, 13 predicted proteins | sample YL17G09_16_MG_FD_203696 | JGI IMG/M metagenome (GOLD analysis project Ga0315284, IMG submission 203696) | Sediment microbial communities from Yellowstone Lake, YNP, Wyoming, USA - YL17G09_16 | ecosystem: Environmental > Aquatic > Freshwater > Lake > Sediment | place: USA: Wyoming | collected... | reverse complement strand
TTTTGGGGACCGCCCTGTCGCCATGCACGGAGACCAGGATGTTCGATGGCTTGAGGTCTCTGTGGATGATGCCTTTCTGGTGGGCGTGATGGACACCCTCGCAGACCTGCTCGAACAATCGCAATCTCTGTTCTATATTGAGCTTATGTTCGTCGCAGTACCTGGTGATAGACATGCCCTTCACAACGTCTAACTACATTAAAGTATCATTTTACACTATATGGAGAAGGAAAAACGACATGAGCATACCCAAATTCAAACCAGCCAAAGCGAGCGAGTTTATTCACTGGTGCAAGGACTATCGGCAAGAACACCCAGACGCTGTGGCAATTCTTTATGTTCGCGTGTCAAATACCAGACAGGTTTATGAAGAAAACATTCTTAATCACCTTAAAGCCCTAAGAAATGTCTGTCGGCGTAGAAATATACAGGTCGTGGCAGAATTTACAGAGAATATTTCCGGCAGAAAGATCAATCTCAAAAGGACGGAATTCATTAAAGCGATTGAATTGGCCAGGAAACTGATGCGGCAAGGAAAAGATGTTTTCATCCTCACGACTACCACAGATCGTTACCTTCGGAATGAGCATTATTACAAGACCAACTGGAAAGTCCTACCTACACGAGCAGAATATGAGAGTTTCCTGGAATTAGCAGATGGCGTCCCGCTGGTGACCTACAAACGTCCTGATTTGGGTCCTCGTAAGTCTCGAAGTTTCGCAACGCGAATAGGCCAGCATTTCAAGAATAATAGAGGTGGCAGACCCAAAGGTAGCAAAGACAAAAAGCCGCGAAAGAAGAAAACAAATCCTAAACGACAACGCCTCGACAAACTCCCCAATGTTTTTGCTATGCGTGAAAAAGGAGCTTCGTGGGGTCTTATCAAAGAAGTCACTGGCGTGAAAAAAGGCACAGCCCAAAATTGGATACGGAAAGGGTACAAACATTGGAAGAAAAGCGATGGTTTATAACGGTTTTTACCCTATATTATTTTAACGCGGTACTAAACGTTCCAAACACCGCGAAACTGCTATTATTATCTATTACCGCATTTACGTGCTATGTTGATTTCAGAATCCCAAAAAGCGTTTAACCCCCCTACTTACCTATTATGCTTACCCTAAGCCCTATGGGATACCGTTACTTTCCCTCTCTGTAGAAGTTCCGTTCTTCTGGACCATACCCCAGAATCAGGTTTTCATCCCTGACCAGAAACGTATATAGCTGGTAACCTGTGTACCCCCCAAAACTGTTTTTTGCATTGACCCGGACCTTGATGACCCAACCATATTCTGTCTTTGAAGGAAATATAGTATCAGGATAGTAAGTTACATAGCTCTTGTACGCTTCTTCAAATTGAAATTTGGCGCTGTCAGGGTCTTTCAACATGGATGACATGAAAGACTTTATGACCACTTCCTGAAAAACTTGGGTAGGACGCTCACCATAGTACGCCGTTGCAATCTGTTCTGGTGTTGGCGTTGCTACACAACCAGTTAGCAGCAAACAGACTAAACCAATTACAGTTATCTTGCCCGTTGTTCTACCTTCCATTTTCGTTCTCCCTTCACATTTCAGATTTGTCACGAAACGACACAATAAAAAAGGAGCGTCAAACTATTGACCGTTCCCGACGCCCCTACCACAGGGCACAACAGAACAGTGCAAAGCCGACGCTCCCGTCTTGGGAACGCCGCTTAAACACCCGCTTCTGCTGATTAGATAGCCCATTGGCTAAATGTGGTAGTTTGTCGGGAAACAGCCGCCTAATGCGAACGCATATCTAAATTTTACTTCTGGTTTATCTGCCCAATAAATTATCTCCCAAACAATGTTGCTGTTTATATCCCATTTCCAGAATGATTATAACAGAAAGACTCAATAAGGTCGAGCTAAAAAGCCCAAACACACCACAAATCGACGATCTCAACCGGGGCTATAGCGGAAAATGGGGGGTGGGGTTGCGGTTGAATTTTGTTATTATCATCGTTTTATTTGGATTTTAAGGATGGCGAAAAATATTTATAATTTTTTTATTGAAATTAGCCGATGTTATAGGTATAATGCGTTTTACGCATTAGTAAAACGCATTATACCTATACGGAGGTATACTAAAATGACCCAGTTAACCGCAAAACACGTTGCTGTATATTTTTTGTCATTAGTTGACAATGACTGTGGAGATTCTGTATCTAATTTGAAATTGCAGAAATTGGTGTATTATGCTCAAGGTGTTTATTTGGCACTGCGCGATAAACCTCTCTTTAATGATAAGATATTTGCATGGGAACATGGCCCCGTAGTCCCCTCACTTTATAAGTTCTATAGTCATCATGGGTCGACTGACATTCCAAAACCTTCCAAAGTCGATTATTCAATTTATAACAAGAAAGCCCGTGAAGTAATGGATGATGTTTACAAAGTTTTTGGCCAATTTTCAGCTTGGAAATTGAGGAATATGACCCACGAGGAGCCACCTTGGAAAGATACACCAATCAACACTGAAATAAGCCACGAATCTATGAAGAAGTATTTCAAAACACTTCTTAATTAACATATCAAATGAACATAATTAAGAGTCAACATGGAGAGGCAGGAAAATACGTTTCTCCACACTCTGCAGCGGAAGAACCTGAAGACTCGAAACATCCTGCCTTTTGTTTTCGACATTTGGTAACATCCTCTTTTCCGGAGATACAAAAGCATAGAGCAGCGATTGCAAATACATTAAAAAAGTTAGGACTTCTCAGTTGGTCAGAAATAAAGTCATCTAACCACCAACAATGTGGATACGAACATGGGGATTTCATTGGGAAGAAGACGCCAACAGAGATGTCAAGAGATACACATCTTTTGATTTTTCGATGTTCTGAGGGTAGAATGATTGGTTATAGGAATAATAAAATATTCTATGTGTTTTGGTTTGACTGGCCGCCTTACAAGATTTACGCTCACTGACAGGGCTGAATCCTTTTCAACATCACTGCACCGAGTCTGAGTAGTACGAGCGTTTTATCTGAGAAGTATTTCTCCATGAAAAACCAATAGAGCAGAACGCAAAGCCGGTCAACTGATACCCAGACTGTTCCCACATGGCGTCAAAAAGGAATACAAGAGGTCGAGTCGCTCGACCTCTTTAGAAGATGCGGGCTTAAATCGACTTTCTGCGCCGGGGCCGGAGCGGAATATGGCCTTGACTCTGATGACTCTACGGTGTAATGTTTACATTGATAGTAAAATAAAGGCGCGAAAATAAGATTTTTTCCAAAGGCAGGAGATACTATGTTAGATGATGCGTTCAAAGAAATAATACGGTACAAAGCAGAAAATATGAAAACGGGACTTATTCCTGGCTCACGATACAACAGACACATTAAGAGAGTGCTCCGTCAAGCCGGGGCTAATGTGTGCGAAGAACAGGTGGAAAACTTTGTTATGGGTGGTGTTGATGCGATGATATACGATGTTGCGTCCTTAGTGGGCTTTATTGCGAATACACCGGACTTTTCCGATTGGGCGTCACGTAGCAGACGACAAGAGATACTAATGGAGATATTCCCACCACAGGATAGGCAGAGAAAGCAACTCCCAACATAACAGTATCCTAACCCTACAATCCGGCGCTCTCAGCCAGGGCCATGCCGGACTATGGGTGGGGTTTGGCAGATTATGTTGAAGATATTTCTCTTGCATCTCTGCGTGCCTAAAGTATAATATTAAATATGCGGCTCCTTTATGATGCAGTGAATAAAAAGCCTTTTTGTGAGGGAGATATTACCAATGCCTAAGAAATTCAATCCATTTAGACCAAATCAACCTGTTTATACTGGTATGTTTGCTGGACGAGTGAATGAAATTAGCAGAATCGATACTTTGTTGTTCCAAACTTTGAAAAGTAATCCTTCCCATATACTCATTTTAGGGGAAAGAGGTATTGGTAAAACATCTTTGTTATTTGTTGCAAATCATTTCGGCCAAGGAACTCTAAGCTGGGAACAGGAAAAGTACAATTTTCTCGCCGTACATATTGTTCTCCAGCCTACAACCAATTTTTTGGAATTAGCAAAAAAAATAAATATACAAATTGGACGAGCCTTATCCCAAAATGACAAGGCATTAGCATTTGTGAAAAATAGTTGGAAATTTCTTACAAGAATTCAAACACCCGTAATAAGTTTGAAGCCAGAGCAACAGTCTCAACAAACTCAAGAGGAACTGCTAAATGAAACTATATATTCAATTGTTGATACAGTTAAATTTATAACTGAAGATACTATAGTCAGTGACTTTGGATTCCGAAATAAGAAAGATGGTCTTATCATCTTAATAGATGAAGTTGACCAAGCTAACAAATCATTGGACTTAGGTGTTTTCCTCAAGAATCTTTCAGAAATTTTGACTCAGGAGGGTGCTAATAAAGTCTTGTTCATTTTAGCGGGATTACCTAAAGCAAGAGATATTTTAAGAGAAAGTCATGAATCTTCTCTCCGCCTTTTTGAAGAATTTCATTTAACTACACTGGGGAAAGATGAAGTTGCAGATGTTGTTAAAGGGGGATTGAGCGAATTGAAGGATCAAAAGGTCATTGTATTAGTATCTGAAGGTGCAATAGATAGAATACATACCTTCTCCGAAGGATATCCGCATTTCGTACAGCAGATTGCATATTCAGCATACGAATTAGACTCGGATAATAATATTGATGTGGCAGATGTTGATAAAGCAATGTTCCAAGAGAGAGGTGCTATTGATTTAATTGGTGACCGCTACTATAGGGATTTATATTACGGTAAAATTAAACAGGACTCATATAGGGAGATACTCAGCATAATGTCTGAAAAATCAAATGAGTGGATATCTCTAAAAGAAATTAGAGGAAAATTTCGTGGAAAAGATACTACACTAACAAATGGAATTAAAGCATTGAGAGACCGCAATATTATTTTATCAAAACCAGGTCGCAAAGGTTTGTATCGATTGCAGTGGGTAGGTTTTGCTGCTTGGATATACAGAATTAATCAACGTGCACAGAGACAACAAGAACTACTGTAATTTGCTCTCCATCGATTCCTATTACACCACACCCCCACCCCCGCACACCGACTACCTGCCAAAACATCGAACCGAACGCCTGAGCTAATCCATCCAAAGCAAATAACTAATCGTTCTTAGAACTTCCTACGACTAAGACCGGACTATACGCTTGAAAAGTGTAAATTTTAAGGCTCAAGTATAAAACACTCCAAAATCGCTATTTTTAGTCGAATAACTGCGAAAAAAATTTTTATTTTTACGCTAATTTTAAGGTACTTTATACTTGACGCCTATATAATGCACGTTATACTATACAATAAACACTTGGTTTTATTTGCAGGGGAACGAAAATGAAAACGAGTAAAAGGAAAATGGTGGCAGTGTATATGAGAGTATCGACGTTCGATCAGGAAAAAGGATTAAAGTCACAAGAGCGAGCGCTCATGGACTACTGCCGAAACAACGGACATGAACAAGTGATTTGGTACAAAGACAAGCTAAGTGGTGCAACAACGAAGCGACCGGCTTTTGAGAAGCTACAACGTGCTATCTTCGATGGCAAAGTCGGTACTGTCGTTTGCTGGAAGCTGGACAGGCTAAGCCGTTCCACAAGGGACGGTATAAACCTACTGTGCGATTGGATAGCTAAGAATATCCGGGTTATATCGATCACACAGCAACTTGACTTCAGCGGGGCTGTAGGCCAGATGGTAGCAAGCGTTCTGTTTGCTGTCGCCCAGATGGAGCGCGAGAACCTACGCGAAAATACAAAGCGTGGCTTAGCCGCTGCAAAAGCCAAAGGCGTCAAGCTCGGTAAGCGTCCTAAGTTGTTCGCTAAAGATATTGTACCCATGCTTGAAAGTGGTTTGTCTATTACTGGTATAGCCGACAAGCTGGGTAAAACCCGTCAGGCCATTTACAACTGCTTGATACGTGACGGCGTAGAGCTTGCTGAGGTAAGAGGATAAATAATGATGAAAAAAACTTTCGACTACCTACGCAGAATGATAGGGGGGGTAAAAACGTCGAAAATCGGGTTATGCACAACATATTAAAATTTTGAAATTTTTTGATTTAGATTTTTTGAGAAATTATGACATAGAAATTTTTTGATATGTATTTTTGAAAAATTTTAAGATGAAAAAAACCGGGATAAAACTTCACGATAGACACGCTAAAGCCTTCCAGGTCGAAAATTGGAATGATCCAAAATACATTGATGATCCAGATAGCAAACCAAAGATATTCCGGAATCCACCTAAGCGGTACGAGCAGCATTTTCTCGCCAAGATGGACAAAAGATCGGTCGCATACCAGGTATTACATGAATCGTTTTCTGAAATCGTTCAAGACCGGGGCGGTGTCGAATCTTTGTCCCATATTCAGCTTGCTCTTATCGAAAAGTTTTGCTTCCTCGAATTTATGCTGCACAAAAAAGAATTAGAAATGGCGGAATCGAATAATAAAGGCATGCGCGATAAGAATTTTGGAAGCTACTGCCAGTGGCTTAACTGCCTCATCGGGTTGTCGAAATCCGTCGGACTGGAACGCCGGGCAAAAACCGTCGCAAGTCTCGAAACTTATATTAAACAAAAGAAAAAACATAAAAATTGAAAGGAAAAAAACATGAATTTTTATCAACTACTCTACGGTATTCATTCAGAACACGGCAAGAAATTCACTGCCGGTGACATCGTGAAAAGTAAGGGTGATTTGGTAGCAAAATTCGGAAGCAATAAATTTAGATGTCTGAGCGATGATGAAGTCACCCAGTTGCAAACGGACGAACCGAAAGCCGGTGATGAACCCGATACTGCCGAACAGCCTAAACGGGTTAAACATCACAAAAGGAAATCAGCGTGAACATAATCACTGCCACAAAAGACCAGAACCTTTTTAAGCCCTATTTACAGGGTCGGAATGATTCTCTGCGCTCTTGGCTCAACTGGCTGATATGCTTACGGGTTATATATGGCCTGCCCGTGCGAAAGCCAAACAACCTTGCACTGATACGCCAATGCACCGGACGCGATCCATCGAAGCTCAATCCAGACGGGTACAATACTGTTTTGTTGCTGGTTGGCAGGCGTGGCGGCAAAAGTAAAATTTCCGGTCTTATTGGTGCATACGAAGCACTTTTCAGCGGTAAAGAAAAGCTGCTGTCACCCGGTGAAATTCCGATGCTGACAATCACGAGTCCAACCAAAGACCAGTCAACAATTATAAAAAGCTATATGCGGGCGGCACTGGCCTCGCCAATGTTGGACGCGGAAGTCGGTGACGATGTTCGGTCGGGCTTCCCATTATCTAATGGCGTCCATGTAAGAATTCTTGTGGGGGATTTTCGAAGCGTCAGAGGATATACGCAGATCGCGGTAGTTGTCGATGAAATTTGCTTTTTTGGTTATACAGAGGAAAGCCGGGTCAAATCTGACACAGAATTGATTCGAGCCATTAAACCGGCATTGCTGACTACAAAAGGTAGGCTCATTGGCGTTTCCACAAAGTACGCCCCGCGTGGATGGGCTTACGGTCAATGGAAGCGTCATTGGGGTAATGATAACAGCCGCGTGCTGGTTTGGGATGCAGCGTCTCGTGTGATGAATCCTCTTTTATCCGAGCAAGATATTCAAGACGAAATTGACGATGATCCCGAAGCCGCCCGCGCAGAATATATGAACGAGTGGCGTGAGGATGTTGCCATTTTCCTGCCGCGAGAAGTCGTCGAATCCGTTGTTGTGCAGGGCCGTAAGGAGCTTTTACCAAGGCAAGGCATTCAGTACGCTGGATTTGCCGATATGTCGGGTGGTCGTTCGGACAGTGCAGGTCTTGCCATAGCCCACAAGGACAATCGCAAGGTCATACTCGATTACCTACGGGAATGGAAAGCACCATTCAGCCCGTACAGTGTCGCGGGCGAGATGGCGGCTGAGCTTACACGGTATAGATTGCGTTCGGTTGTTGGTGATAGATATTCTGCCGAATTTGTGGTGCAGGCTTTTAGAAATCATCACGTCACTTACAGAACAGCCGAGCTTAATAAGAGCGAGTTATACTTGGAATTGTTGCCAAGAATATGCAGCCGTGAAATCGAATTGCTGGACAATGAACGTCTTATCGTCCAGTTAAGCAATTTGGAAAGACGATGCAGAAGTGGCGGCAACGATGTAGTTGACCATCCTACTGGCGGCCACGACGATCTGGCAAATGTTTGTGCAGGCGTCACTACGTTGGTCAGTAAGCCAAAAATTGTTTGCGGTGGCGGTTTTCATTTTTCCAATGGAACAATTTTACATAATTTAGGTGGTGACAATGTAGCTTTTAATCGACAAATGATGGCACTTGCCATTTCTCAACAACAAAAATTGAAAGGATATTGAATATGGGAATTGAACAAGAAAATTGTGTTGTTCTCGATGGCGGCTGGGTGCTTTATTCGGACGGGACGATGAAAGAAAATTCAGCGTCGGGATATGGCATGACAAAGAAACCCGAAAATGAATACGAGAGAAGCCGCCTGGCCGTTTTGTATTGGACTAAAAAACTTGAACTGAGCATTGCGGAATTCGATGATAAAAAAAGTATGTGGCTTGCATCCGCTCGCAACAGGCTCAGCCAAGAGGGCAATCCCGGTGGCCCACCTGCCGAAACCACCGAGGCCGTCGCATTGTTGACATCGCTAAAGAGCAAAGTCGATCACGCCAAAGAGCAACTGGCGGAAGCCGAGACCGAGCTTGAGCGACACACGCCCCCAAGTTTGAAAAAAAACAATGACATAGCAGAGCAAAACAGGCAGCGAATTGCCGACTTTTGCGGTGCTGTCGAAAGAATAGAAATATAAATTTTTAAGGAGTAAAAAAATGCAGTTTTTACAACAAGCAATCAGCAATAAAAATAGCTTCCTTGAATGTGAAACCAGCCGGGCAACGCATTTTCGCGACCCGGACGATGGCAGCATACGGCCAATTTCGGAACTCGATGGCATTATGATCGATAACAACGGCGAGCTTGTAAACAACCTGCCGCCGTCTAATGGGAGCTTGCCCGAACCGTTGCCGATGCCTGTTATGAATTTCGGTGACGATGAGCAGGTTGTGCAGAACGATTTCGACGGTTTGCCTATGCCGCAAATGACGTTCAATGCTCCCGGTAAGAAAAAAGATGAGAAGGTCACTAAGCAGACAGTGAGTTACAACGGAATTGAACCGTTGCCATTGCCAAAAATGCAATTTTGAGTTTTTCCGTCCGTGATAGGCAACGGACGGTTTATCATAGCCGGGGGCCGGCGTTATAATAACGATTTTTCAGCCCAAGAGCCGGCCCCATTTTTGCGACAGTGACATTGTGATAACTGGCATTGACATTATTTTTCTTTTTGTCCAGCCGGTGCAATACGCCGGTTGGCCCTTTCCGCCGGGCATGCCTTTACCAGATGCCCGGCATTTTTAAGGGCTAATTATGATAAAATTTACAGACGAAGATGAAATCGAAGCTGCTTTTCGCTATTACCGAAAAAAGGGATTTCCTTATCCCAATTTGAATAATTATGAACAAATTCACATATTTAGACAACTGCAAAACAGCGTCAATAGAATTAACAAACACGATGAAGCACTTCTGGGTGGTTCTAAGATTCTCACGCGCGGAGGAATTGGCGACGTTGTGCTTGCTAATTATTTTCATAAACATATTTGGGAATCCCACGCTGTTGGTATGCGTTCTGCTGTTGAATCATTTAATATAGACAGCAGTTTAGAAAAAGTTTTTGCGATGTGTCTGAAACACTATAAAAATATCAATGACAAAAATGTTCTCCAATTTCTCAAATTCGTAAACGGAACACAAGTTTGTTCTAATTTCAGACCACAAGCAGCGAAGGCCATCTACGATTATTTTCACACCACAAATACGCTGGACATGTCAACAGGATATGGTGGTAGGCTGCTCGGTTTTCTCGCATCAAAAGCAAAGGGAACATATACGGGAGTTGACCCGTCTGAAAAAACATATCAAGGCAATTTAAGATTAGCAAAAGCATTCAAATCCAGTGACCGCGTCAAGCTGATATGCAAGCCTTTTGAGGATGTTGATATTTCAGAATTGGGAGAACCCGATTTGGTGTTCGGGTCGCCACCGTATTTTCTCAAAGAAATTTACGATGAAAATGCACAGACGCAGAGTAGAAATCGATACACAACCTATAAATCATGGCGACGAAATTTTCTCTTTGTTATGCTCGAAAAGACATATCAGATACTGCCAAAGAATGGCATCCTCGCGTTGAATATTGCTGATGTGAAAATTAAAGATAAGAAATATCCTCTCGTTGACGACAGCAGACGATTTGCTCAAAAGTTGGATTTTCAATTTGTCGAAACGTTGAGTTTCAAGATTAGCGGATTTGGCAAGGGTTGCATGGGTGCGAAAGAAGAACCTATTTTAGTGTTCAAAAAATGAAATTGCACAACGAAAAACGCTCGATTTTACGAAAATACGTAGTTTTACCCGACCGGGCCGGAAAAACCCGCCATAACGCATCCTCGTAACGAATTTCGCTATATACGAAGCTGTTCCAAGGGCTGTGAAAAGAGGATTTTTTGAGTTTTTTATTAAAACAACGATTTTTTTCTTTACTGTCTATAGCGAATAAGCATAATAGCGATTATGAAACCGATAGAAAACAACAACCGATTGAATCAAAAAGACAATCCTAAACTTTCAGCCGGAGCGTGTCTATCCGCAAGGACGACCGCGCTTCTATCGGGCGTCATAAGCTCCGGCTGTTTTTCTCGAAAGGGAAATAATTATGAAACCGATAGAAGATAGGATTTTAGGTCAACTGCGATTTGCAGCACTTCGTCGTGTTAGCACTGAACAGCAAGAGGATAAGGGAGAATCGCTGCGTGTTCAAAAAGAAGCCATTGAGCAAGCCGTTATTGGTTTAGGTAAAATTGTAGAATGGTACGGTGGTCAAGAGCACGCAACACCGGGCTATGAAAAGAACGAAATCAATCGACTATTAAAAGATGCTGAGCGCCACAGATTCGATGCTGTCATTATTGACCGAACCGACAGGTGGAGCAGGGATAATGAGCAAAGTTCGATAGGCTTAAAAGTATTCAGGGATAACAGCATAAGATTTTTCATTCTTGCCAATGAGAAGGATTTGTATGATCCTGCGGATGAGTTTTTTATTAATGTAAACGTAACGGTAGGACAGTATTTTGCACGTTCGATCACGAAAGAATCAAGACGTTCCAAAGTAAAGCGAGCCAAAGACGGGAAACCCAGTTGCGGGAAGTTGCCGTTTGGACGGACTTACAATAAAAATACCGGCAAGTGGGATATTGATTTAACCGCAAAGGCCAGAATAGAAGATGCGGCACGAAGATATTTAGCCGGTGAAAAGCTGTCCGACGTAGCGAACGAGTATAGTATGGACGCCAGCGGCTTGCATAGAATACTGATGCACCGATGCAGTGATACATGGGAACAGAAATTTAAGACACTGGACGGCAAATCGACTGAAATAATTGAAACCAAAGTACCCCGGTTGCTGGACGAAGCTACAATCAAAGCAATTCACAAAAAAGCACAGACGAACAAGACTTACAATCATGGAGAGATAAAAAATAACTACTTGCTGCGCCGGGTGCTATTCTGCAAGCATTGCGGCTATGCAATGTTTGGCCAGACGAGCGATGGATACAAGTATTACCGGCACACTTCTAAAAAACATGCAAATAAATCAGCTAAGATTTGCGAGCGCCCAGATAAGTGTAATAATGTGCCAGCAGACGAAATCGAAGATATGGTATTGACTTACCTATTTGAAATGTTCGGTGATCCAAAGCATATCCAGCAGGCGATTGAGCGAGCGACACCGGATATAGAAAAAGTCAAACAGCATCGCCAACGGCTGCAAATTATCGACAGGGAAATAGAGAAGATAAAGCGTGGCAAGGTCAGACTTGTTGACGCTATATATGACGGACTCGGTACTGAAATCGAAAAGAAAATAACGACATTAAACGAACGAGAAGCCCGGCTGATAGAAGAACGAAATCGACTTAGCGATAATCTTGAAAACGTGCCTACGCCGGATATGATTAAGCGGGCTTCGAAGTCCGTCCGAATAGGCTCGGCACTACGCCGGACTAAGACCGAAGCATGGTTTAAGAAAATGCCTTATGAGAATAAACGGGCATTATTGGAAATGGTCTTCGCTGGCAAGACGCCAGACGGTAAACGAATGGGTGTTTACATAGAGTGGAAAGATAATGGACGCTGGCATTTCGATATTCACGGACATTTAATCGAGCGTGAGAATTTAAGACTATTAAGCAAATCCCGCAGGCAGGCACGGCTCGATGATGAATTGCGGGATATTGGCAGTAAGCAAAAAGAGCTTTTAACTAATTCTACTTTGTATTGACATATTCCATCACGAAATATGGCATGCCGGCTGCTGTTGCTCCTGCGTCGAATACGTGAGCTATGTTCGGGTGGTCCAATACAGCTAAGGCTTGCCGTTCAGCCTCGAAGCGGGCAACAACTTGCCTGGAATCCATGCCCGGCTTGATGATCTTCAGCACAACCTTGCGTTTGACCGGCTCTTTCTGCTCGGCCAGATAGACCAGTCCCATGCCGCCCTCGCCAATAAGAGAGAGCAACTCGTATCGGCCGATTTTCGTGCCGGGACCTTCAAACTGTGCCTTGCCATCAATAGTAACGTTTGAATCAACGGCGGGAATTTCAAGATAATCTCCAGCCT
>Ga0315284_10011169_pt1 | contig 12808 bp, 11 predicted proteins | sample YL17G09_16_MG_FD_203696 | JGI IMG/M metagenome (GOLD analysis project Ga0315284, IMG submission 203696) | Sediment microbial communities from Yellowstone Lake, YNP, Wyoming, USA - YL17G09_16 | ecosystem: Environmental > Aquatic > Freshwater > Lake > Sediment | place: USA: Wyoming | collected... | reverse complement strand
TTGCGTGTATCTGGATGGCATGCCCAGGCCGCCGTTGCCTGGGCATGCCACCCGACGCGGCCGTGTTTTTTCTAATCCGCAATCCGCAATTCGCAATCCGCAATGGCTCTCGGCGCGGTGGGTACGGAGAGCCGCCCCGCAAAGCCTCCCTGGCACGGGTACGGCTCGTGCCGTGGCCGGCAAGCCGCGTCGTAGGATGATCGGCCCCCGTCATGTCGATGCCCTCAATTGTCCTCGGCGGCGGCCGGCAGGTTGGAATCCTCCGCCAGCCGGGATCCCGGCCGGTACCTCGCGTGACAGAGGGTGCGAATATGGGCGTCGAAGTGGCGGTTGAACCACTCGTAATCGCCGGCCTTGGAATCCGACAGGATTTCGATTCCGATGAGGTTGCCGTCGGCTTGCACCCGGGCCCACCGCGTCACGCCGTAAAGCATGACGCCGCGAAGGCCCTTGTCCGGCACGGGGACGGTCAATTCCAACGCGACGAGCACGCCGGGAGGAAAGTAGTACCTCGAGAAAACCGCCAGCCCGCCGCGCGAGATGTTGAACACCCGTCCTGCGAACCGCAGGGGGCGTTTCTCGCCGGGCCGAATCGTCAGATCCGCCATGAGCGGGACCCGGTCATACTGTCGCGACCTCTTCATCACGGACCTCCTTTGGGGCCGATGGCCGTCACGAGCGGCTGTCGACCATCGCGCATAGCGCGGGCTGGCCCTGGGGGGTGATGGCCAGGTCGAACTGGGCGCCTATGATGCCGCCGCCGCCTTCGGCCTGGGCCCGCGTCACCGTGGCGCCGACATGAGTCAAGATCTTGAGGCCGTTGCCCTCGATCCAGATGCCGATCCGGACCCGGGTTCCCACCGGCATGAATTGCTCGGCGAAAAACCCGATACCGCTCCGGCTCAAGTCAATGCTTCGCCCCTGGCAGGTCCAGCCGGCGGCCAGGTTCTTCACCTCCAGGTTGGCCGAGAAGGGAATGCGCTCGTATTGCCGTCGTTGGAGCGGGGTTATTTGCATGTTGCTTGGCACAGGTTTCATGTGTCTTCCCTGGTTATTTCCCCCCCGGTCCCGAAGCCATCTGGAACATGGGGAGATAAATGGAGGTCAGAATCACCGCCACCGTGACTCCCATGCCGAGGATCACGACGGGTTCAATTATGCCGGTGAGCCGTTGCAGGCGGTCCTGCACCCGCTTGCGATAGTAGACCGCGACCTGTTCCATGACGATGCCCAGTTCGCCGGACGCTTCACCCACCTGAACCATACTGACCATCATGGAGGTGAACAGGCCGGTCTCCTGCATGGAGACCGAGAGTCCGGTTCCGTTGGCCACGCGGCCGGAGATCTGCCGGATGGCCTCGCCATAGACGGCGTTGTTGCGGAACACGCCCTCCATCGAGTGCAGCATGTCGAGCAGCGGCAGCCCGCTGTTCAGGAGCAACACCGCGTTCGTGGCGAATCGCTCCATGTAGGCCTCGACCGCACATTCGCCCACCATGGGCGTCGTCAGAAGGACTTTGACGAAAGTCCGGCGCCCTCCCGGGGTCCGCAGGTAGTACCGCAAGAGCAGAACCGCCGCAACCACCCCGCCCAGCAAGTAGAGCCCGTCTTTCTGGAGGAAATCCGACAGGTCGATCACCATCTGGGTGATTCCGGGCAACTTCGCGCCGGACTCCCTGAAGAAGTCGGTGAATACCGGCACGACCTTCCACAGCATCACGACGACGGCCGTCACCGCCACGCACACCATGATGCAGGGATAGATCATGGCCGAGACGATTTTGCCGCGCGTTTCACGCGACGTGTTGATGTGAGAGGTGAGGCTGGTGAGGACGTTGCCGAGTTGCCCGCTGGACTCGCCGACCTTGATGATCTCGATCCACTGGGGGTCGAACACCTTGGGGAAGTCGGCGGCGGCCTGGTGCAGGGAGGTGCCGCCCGCCACGCGTTCGGCCAGGGTGCGGATCGTGGCTTGCATCTTGATGCTCTGCGATTGCTGGGCGGAAATCCAGAGCGCCTCCAACAAGGGCGTGCCGGCGGCAAAGAGCGTCGTCAATTGCTGGAAGAACCGCAGCGCATCCTCCGACGAGATGCGCGGGTGCATCTTGGAGGCGGTCCGCACGTGCCGTTGGAACCACGTGCCCACTCGCTTTGCGTCGGGCCGCAGGGTCATTGCATCCGAGTTCATTCGCTATCCGCCTCTTCCATGGAAACGCTCAGCGCCTCTTCCAGGCTGGTGACGCCCTCGCAGACCTTGGCCAGGCCGGCGTCCGCCAGGAGCATTATTTTCTCCCGTCGCGCTTCGGCCCGAAGTTCCGGAATGCCTTTTCCCTCGGCAATCATGTCGCGCAGCCGGGGCTGGACTCGAATCACTTCGAACAAGCCGACGCGGCCCTTGTAGCCGGTCTGGCGGCAGACCTCGCAGCCGCGGGGACGGAAAATCTCTTGTTGCGGATCGAGATGCCACTTGGCCACCGTCTCGGCATCGGGCCGGTAGGGTTCCTTGCATTTTTCGCACAGCCGGCGCACCAGGCGCTGGGCCTCCAGGAGGCGCAACGCCGATGCCAGCAGGAACCGCTCCACGCCCATGTCCGCCAGCCGGTTCACGGCGGCCAGCGCATCGTTGGTGTGGAGCGTCGACAGGACCACGTGTCCCGTCAGGGCCGCCCGGAGGCAGATCTGGGCCGTCTCCTGGTCCCGCACCTCGCCCACCATGATGACATCCGGATCCTGCCGCAGAAAGGCCCTCAGGGCGGCGGCGAAGGTCAGCCCCACCTGCGAGCGGACGTGCACCTGGTTGAGCCCCTCGAACTTGTACTCCACCGGGTCTTCGACCGTCATGACGTTGACGTCGGGTTTGTTAAGCAGATTCAAGGTGGCGTACAGCGTCGTGCTTTTGCCGCTGCCGGTCGGCCCCGTCACCAGCAGAAGCCCGTGGGGGCTTTCAGCCGCGATCTTGAAATCGTCGGCCTGCTTCTGGCTGAAGCCCAGTTTGGTCATATCGAGGGGGATCGCGCTCTTGGTAAGAATACGCATCACCATCTTTTCGCCGTAGACCGTGGGGACCGTGCTGACGCGAAGGTCCACGCGTCCGTTGTCCACGGTCAGGGAAATGGCCCCGTCCTGGGGAACCCGGCGTTCGGCGATGTCCATCTTGGCCAGCACCTTCAACCGGCTGATCATCGGCACGTACATGTTCAAGGGCGGGGGCGAGATTTCCACCAAGCTCCCGTCAACGCGGAACCTCACCTTGATGGAGTTCTCGAAGGTCTCCAGGTGAATATCGCTGCTGCCTCCGCGCACCGCCGAGGACAGGATGTGGTTCACCAGGCGGACGACGTGACTGTCGCGGCCCTTGGGCACCGGCCGGTCGAGGTCCACGATTTCCTCCACCGAGCCGTCTTCCGGGGTCGCCGCGACGGCATCCTGGCCGGCCTCAGTGCTGATCTCCTTGACCATATCGCGTTTTCCGAAGACCCCTGCCAGGGCCTCGTCAATCACGCTCAGCGGCGCCACGAGCGGCCGGATGACCAGCATGGTCAGGAGTTGGATTTCTTCGAAGGTCGTGAGGTCGGTCGGATTGGCAAACGCCACTTCCAGAATTCCGTGCTCGCGCGTGAGCGGGATGACCCGCCGCTCGCGGCAGGTGCGCTCGCCAATCCGTTCGGCCATCTCCTTGTCAACGGCCAGCGGCGCGTCGGGAGAGACCAGCGGCAGCCGCAGATACTCGGCGTAGGTACTCGCGATGGTGTCCTCATCCGCCAGTTCTGTCTGAACCAGCGCCGCTTCAATGGACTGGTTCTGCTGGACCATCGCCTTCTGGATTTCGGCCAGGTCCTCCTGCTTCAGCACGCTGTGCTCAAGCAGCAAGGTTACCAGAAGGGGCTGGTTCGAAACGAATGTCCCCGTTTCGCTCATGGTTTGCCGTTCGCCTTCTTCTCTGCGTGTTCCGCCGCGCCCGGCCGGGTGATCCGCAACGTCTGCCGCACGTCGCCCCACCGCAGGACCACGTGATCGTTCTCGATGGACTCCACCAGCCAGCCTGCCGCCGGCTTCGCGCCCTTCACCACGTCGCCGGGGCGGTAGGCCCTCTCGTCAATCATGGCTATGCGGGCGGCGGCGGCGATGCACACGCTGCTCAATCGCGAAGGGAGCGGCGGGGGCTCCGGGGGCGGCGGGGGCGGCGGGGGCTCCGGGGGCGGCTGCGGCTCGGCTTCTTGCGCGGCCTTGGGGTTGGCGCCCACGGCCTGTGCCGCCGACCCGGCGTTTTCCTGTGTCGGCCCCTTGTCTTCCGGCGCCCCGCTGTCCTGCCCGCGTTTCGCCGGTGCGGCCGCCTTGTTGCCGGAAAGGTAACTCGCCCAGGCGACCTCAAACGGATCGCGGCCGGCCGGGCTGGCATGGTTCTGGGCCGCCACCAACTCCGGCCGCAGCATCTTCTGAGTGAGGCCGGGCGGTTCCTTTTCCTGGCTCACCAAGGCGGCGCCGGTATCCATGACCGAATAGCCCAGATACCCCAGCAGAGCCAGCGCCAGGCCCAGCGCGACTTTGTCCATGTTCTTAGGCATTTTTTTGCACGAGTCCCAGTACGTAGATTTTCATAAGGATGATGTTGGGCGTTTTTTCGAGGCGAAGCGATTCCACACGCAGCAGCCTGTCCGATTGATCCAGCCACTCGACGAAACTCCGCAGTTGCGGGTAGGTGCCCTGCACCTCCATCTGGAGCGACACGGCCATGTACGGGCCGATCTTCCGCGGCTCCTTGATCTCCATGCCGCGCAACTGCACGCCGATCTTCCGCGAGCCGTCCAGGAGGTACTGGACCCACTCATTGGAGTCGCTCTGCTTGCCGATGCGGGACCGAAACTCCGTGACGTCGCGGCGGAGCGATTCGACCTGCTGGACCGTCTCCAGGCGATTCTTCTCGGTCTCCACGGTGGCCCGCTTCTCGGCGATCTGGCCGGAAAACGGGTAATAGATACCCCCGACGCCCAAGGCGGCCACGGCGAATACGACCGCCAGGCGCATCTTGATCGGATCGCCGATCAGAGCCGCGATCTGCGACTTGGATCGAAGTAACTTCGCTTTGTCTAGTCCCAGGTCCATGTCTCGGGCATCGCCCCCCCCCGGCCGCACGGTGTTTGCTATCCGCTGGCCGCATGCTCCTCTTTACCGGGCGAGGACTTTTCCTCCTTCTTGGATCCCGCGGACTTCTCCTTCGGGATCGCGATGATGGTAAAGAGCGCAATGTCGGCGTTGGCATCCTTGCGCCACTTGATTTCCGCCAGGTTCACGACCGGGAACATCCGTTTCAGCAGGTTGGCGCCGCGGAGCGACTCCAGGAAGGCGTCGATCTCCTTGGGGGCCGATCCGCGGTCCGTGAAACGCGCCATGCCGCAGATCGTCAGCGACTGGTTCACCTTCTGGGTCTCGCCCTTGCCCGCCTTCTTCATCTCATAGTTGCCGGTCAGCGACTGAAGGCAGGAGTTGGACGGCAGGCGCGTCGGCAGGTCGCGCAGGTAGTTGCTCCAGATCGCCCGCGTGCTCAGAAATCGCTGAATCGCGTTGACCTCGTCTGAAAGGCTCTTCCGCTCGAGGTTGATGGCGTCGATCCGGACGCCCTGCGCCCACTTGAAGGAGGCGTTCTGCCTGCAGAGGTACTGGCACTGTTCATCGAGGTCCGCCAGGGCGTACCACAGGACGGCCGCCAGCGCCCCGGCGGCCAGGAGCATGCCCGCCGCCAGTTGACACGGAAACATCTGGGCCATCGTCAGAGGCGGCCGGATCGCCTTGAACAGGTCGATCCGGTCCAGGTCTTTCTTCCGGGCCGACAGGGCCAGGGCGAGGCTGTACGTCGCCTCGTCGGGCTCCGCGCCCGGTACGGCAACCACCTCGGCCGTCACTTCCTGCCGCAGTTGCTCGACCAGCGACGGCTCGATCTTGCCCTGCACGCAGATGCCGGTCACCCCCCTGATGCCCAGGTTGGTGAAGGCGTGCAACTCTACGTGGCGGACGGCCGAGGCAATGCTCCGCGATTCCTGGCCTGGCGTCATCGCAAAACGCCGCCAAAGCACCGCTTTGCCGTTGACCACCAGCATCGCCAACCCGCGGTTGTTGCTCAGGAACACCCGCACCAGGGTCTTCCAGCCGCGCGCCGGCCTGGGGCTGCGGCCGGCCATATCGAGCAGCGAGCACGGCGCGGGCTCAAGCCGGGCGTTCTGGATGCCGGCCTCCTTGAGCGTCTGGCCGAGTTCCTCCGCAAGGTCGCGCCGGCAGGCGGCGATCTGGTAGATCGTCGCACGGTGAAGTTTGGATCGGACGTAATCGGTGGTGGCGTTCGCAGGATCGAGCGAGGCGCCGCTGCCGGTCGCCAGCAACGCCGCCGCGGTCGGGGCTTCCTGGGATCCCTCCTCAAACGTGCGGGTCGTGAAGAAGATTTGCTCCGCCGCCAAGCCAATGCAGACCGACAGGCGGCGCCGCTGTTGCGGCGTCAGGTTGGACTCGAGCCACTGCGCCAAGGTCTTGCCGGGGCCGCCTTCCCCAATAGGAAGATGGCACGTGGACCGCACCTTCCGACCGGCGAGTGTTGTGGCCAGTTCGGTTAGTGCCAAGTGCCCCTCCGCGAGGTACACGCCGAGAGCACGCCCCCAACACAGGTTTCCCAATACCGATGGTTTCAGCCCCATGTCCGGCCTTTCAACCCCCCGCATGCGGGGGGATTGTTTTAAATGATCCCCCCGCATGCGGGGGGTTCATCCTGCCATGCTGGAATAATAGGTGAGGAAAACGAGACGATGGTCACGTCCGGGTAGGGGAGACGGCACGGGCGTTTCGACCAGAGTATTTATCGACAAACATGGGGCAGAACTTTCGTTTTTCCGCCTCGCCGGGCGCCCCCCACCCGCGCGAAAACGGCTTCCGGCGGCGCAAGAACTGGGGGCGCCGTCCGGGCGCCCCCAGTCTGCATTCCACAAGGTTCGCTGTTGCCCGACCGATTAAGTCTGCATCGGGTTGATGTCCGACTTTTCCGAGATCGTGCTGTTGTCCCCGTCGTACCCCTCCTGCGTGAAGGTCACGGTGTACTCGCCATAACCGGCCGACGCGCCCTTGCGGGTCAGCGTCAGCGACCAGGAGTCCTGGAGGCTGGCGGTGGTCCCGGGCTCAATGGTGCCCGGCGTGAAGTACTTCACCGCGGTCATCTTGATGTCCAACTCGGTCAGTTCGGCCGCATACGTGCCCTGGCGGGCATGGTACCGCTCCTGGGCCGACTGGATGGAGGCAAGGTAGTTGAACGCCTCCGCCGCCTTGGACCGCTCCACCGAGGCCATGAACCGCGGCACGGCAAAGGCCGCCAGCACCCCGATGATCACCACGACCACTGCCAGTTCCACCAACGTAAAACCACGACGCATACGCATACCCTGCTCCTTTTGTGTAGGGGAACGTGCATTTGTCGGTGCCTGAACTCCATTCGTATCGACACAATGAATCTAAAACTTTAATCTTACGCGGCCGATTCCTGTCTCGCCGGCGCCGAGAGGCGACCCCCCCCAGGCACGGGCACCACCCGCCTTCGTGGTTGGGGACGCAACCCAGGCATCCCCAACCCCGGTCAGGCCGGACTTGCTTCCGTTCCAGGGCCGGTTAGGTCTGCATCGGGTTAATGTCCGGCTTGTCCTTGATCGTGCTGGTTTCCCCGTCGTACCCTTGCTCCGTGAAGACCACGGTGTATTCGCCGTAACCGGCCGACGCGCCCTTGCGGGTCAGCGTCAGTGTCCATGAGTCCTCGAGATCGGCTGTCGAGCCGGCGGCAATAGTACCCGGAGTGAAGTACTTCAGGGCGGTCATCTTGATGTCGAGGTCGGCCAGGGCGGCCGCATACGTGCCTTGGCGGGCATGGTACCGCTCCTGGGACGACTGGACGGAGGCGAGGTAGTTGAACGCCTCCGCCGCCTTGGACCGCTCCACCGAGGCCATGAACCGCGGCACGGCAAAGGCCGCCAGCACCCCGATGATCACCACGACCACAGCCAGTTCTACCAGTGTAAACCCGCGTTGCCGCTTCTGCATATCCTTCTCCTTGCGTAGGGGTGGCCGTTGTTTACGAGCCCCCAATCTGTATCTGCATCGGAAGAACCGGGGAAAAACTTAACCCGTTCTTCGGATTTCCATCCGTGGCGGGGCTCAAGGGGCGCTTCCCCGCCGCTTATCGGACGAAAGAACTGTTCAACGTCAGCGACTTTGGCACAAGGGTGAGTGTTCGGTAGCCTTTGGCCATTTTTCGCCACGATGAAACTCATAACTGGCCTTTCGCAGGTTATTCAAAACCTGACATCTTGTCTGATTGCCTGACGACGACTTAGGAATTATGTGTTGACCCGCCGCGACATAGTACTACAACGTCCTAACCCTAAACATTTGGGGGCGTCAGTCAAGGAATTCGGGCCGTTTGGCGGGGGCGTGCTCGTAAGTGTTTGTCTGGACGTGGCTTACGGCGGCAGAAATTGTGGCCGGTCACCGGGTTTCTTCCGAGACGCCCCGGAAAAAGGTGAATAAATTCTGCCAGCCGCCGGGGCAACTGGCCGAACTTCGAACCGCGCCCCGCCGCCGTCAGGCCCTTCATGACCGCCTTCTCGGGTCTCTGCCAGCCGTATCAGGCCACGCGTCTCAGCGTGACGACCGGCAACCGTGGTTCTCGGGCAAATCAGCCGTAACCCCTCAGTCTCGTGCGCCTACCCTATCGGCTGTGGCACGGCTGGCTTGTCCAGCCGTGGCGGAAGGTCTGCGGCGCTACCCACGGCTGGACAAGCCAGCCGTGCCACATTCCGCAATCTGGAGCGGGCGCACGTAACTGACCCCTTACAATCAGCCTCCGAAAGAAGTTGTGATCAGACGCCTCGGAGGCTACCATAAGTGCCGGTAAAGAGACAGGTTACGGTGCCAGACGAAGGGCACGAAAAACGGTGGACCAGCACACCGGGCCGCAGAATCGCCGGGAAACCGTTGCCGGCATCCTGGGGACCCTCGCAAAAACCTGCGAAAGGCCGGTAGAATAAGGCGGACGGAATATCTGGGAGGACCATCTGCGTGCCCACCAACGAATCTGCCGCGAGAAGCACTCGCCCCGCGGCCGGGGGATCATCGCCTGCTGCACCGCCGCCGGCCTCGCCCCTGGACGAATCTCAGTTTGCCCTCGTTCAGGAGGCCGCCCGCAACTACAAGCCGATCAAGAGGGCGGCCTGGATCGCGCTCGGTTCCGCGATCACGACGCTCGTGATCGGCGTTTCCGCCGTGCCGCTGGCGCTGATATGGCCCAGTTTCTCCGGCGCCCTCATCACCGTGGGCCTGTGCGTGATCGGCGTGGTGGAGTTCATGGGCTACCGGAAACTGCGTCAGGCGGACCCGTCGGCCGCGCGGTGGCTCGGCACGAACCAACTCGCCTTCCTGGGCCTGATTGCGTTCTATTGCCTGCTTCAGATGCTGACCTTCTCGTTCGAGGACGTGAAGGCGGCGGCCATGTCACCCGAGTTCAGGGCCCAACTGAGCGCCATGCCGGACATGGCCCGCGGGATCGACCGCGACATCGAGCAGTGGGCGCCGCTGGTGACGTACGGGTTCTACTCGCTCGTGCTCGTGCTCAGCGTCCTCTTCCAGGGCGGCCTGGCGTACTACTACTTCACGCGACGCAAGTTCCTGGAGGCCTTCCAGCGCCAGACGCCGCCGTGGGTCCGCCGCCTGCTGGTTGAATGCACGCCGCAGCCCGCGAGGTAGTGCTCTGTCGCTCATCATTCGAGGGGTGCCACTGGTTGCTTGCAACCAGTGCGCTTCGGATAACACGGCTTGCGAGCAAGCCGTGGCACCCATCATTTCAGGTGCGACAGAGCAGTAGTCTGTTCCTCACCCTGGTAGAACCAAGTGCCCCGGAAGGATAAGCATGTCTACTGCGAGAAACCTCTCACGTCGCGTCAACATGGGCCACTCCTGGGTTTTGCCGGCCGCCCGACTCTGCGAACTCTCAATGCTTCGGCGTGTCAGGTAGGCTCGTTGCCAACCCCGCTGAGGAAGAACTCCCAGCGTTCCTCCAGGTCGCGGCGAGGGCCGATGATCGTCGCCTCGCCAACCGAATCCTCGGACGGCGGGACCCTGAAATCCATCTCAGATATGAAGGCGCCGAACAACTCGCGCCCGCCGCGATGGAACAACGCGTCGAGTGTGGCGCCTTCCGGCAGTCGCGCCAGGATCACGAAGACGCTGACCTGCGGCGTGCCGTGGTGCTCGCGATACCAGTTCGGCCCCGGCCTCGGGAACGCCACCGCGACGACTTCGCCGCCGACCCCCGATTTTCGCAGCCGGTCCCGGAACATGGCCGAACCGGCCAGGCGATCGAGTATCTCTCTGGCGAAGGCGGCGTCCAGGCGCGTCCGTAGGATCGGAGCGTTTACGAGCACCAGGCGGCCGCTATCGGCCAGCCCAGGCAGAACGGGCTGGGACCCTCGCGGCACGTCGGAAGCGGGCCGCGAGGCGAGTTGCCGCATGAGAAAATCCCACCGCTCCTCGGCCGGGAACCCGGGTCCGGGCCGCTGGACGTTCCCCTCGACCATGTCGTCGGTTTCCGGAGCGCCCAGGTTCACGGGCGCCAGGCAAGCGCCGCGGACCTGTCGCTTCGACTTGTCGGCCAGCGACTCGGCGATGCTCGCGCCCTGCGCCAGGGTGCACCGCAGGATTACCAGCCGCGCACGGTCCGGGCCGAGTGGGTCCGGCGCCGGCCCGCGTCCGCCGGCAGCGCCGCCGGCGCGCGACCCGGGCTCGCCGGGCTGCTCCGGCCGCTCCAGCGGGGCACAGAAGATGATCGCCACGTCGCCGCCGGGCTCGTCCAGGAAGGCCAGGAAGCCCTCGAGCGCCTTCGATTGCCGCAGCCTTTCCAGGACTCGCTCGGCAAAGCCGGTCGCCCAGGCATTGCGCCATGGGCCTCGGATCACGACCGTCCGCCCGGCCTGGACAAACGGGATGCCGGCGACCTGGCCGCCGGTGACGGATAATCGCGTTGCCGCCTGCTGCGGCGGGCCGAACGGAATCGTTGCCGCCAGATATGGCACCGTCCGCACCCTCTCCTTGATGGCGTCAATCAGCCATATCGAGGCGAAGCACAGCCCCATCGTTACGGCAAACGCCGCCGGTACGCGCACGGCCGCAGGCAGGCGCAGGCCGGGCAACTTCGCACGCACGGGCCGCAGGAACCTGTCGCCGGGAATGATGAACGAGGTCCGTTCGCGGTACCGCTCGTACTGCGGGCCGAACAGGCGAAGGCACGTCCGCTCCTCGCTCTTGGCGAGGTAATAGTAAAGGAACATCATCAGGAAGAACGCCAGGTACGTTATCGCCCGTCCCCAGGTCAGCAGGATGCCCACGCCGAACAGGACGAGCGAGACATACTGCGGGTGTCGCGCGAAGCGATAGAACCCGTTTGTCACCAGCCCCGACTTGCGGATCTTGGCCCGGTAAATCTGGCCCGCCCCTGCCAGAAACAGCACGAAGCCGGCCAAAACGAGGATGGGCCCCAGCCAGCCCAGCGCGAGCACGGGGAACACGAAATGGGTCAGCCAGGCCGTGCTCGGGTGACGCCCCAGGGTCTCAATCTGCAAGACCGATCCGTAGAGGAACCCCGCAAACGGCAGAAGCATCCAGACAGGTTCGAGAATGACAAAAAGGCCGAGGACCTTCAGGCCCGCTTCGGCCATGCGCCGCCACACACCGCGCCGCTCAGGGTTCGCCGCCGCCGTTTCCATGGCTTTCGTTTTCCGGTCGGAAAGGGTTTCCGGGGGTGTCCGCCGCATCCCGTGCGGCTCGCCCCGGTTGCGGTCTCGGCCCGAGATCGCCCGAACGCCCGCGGGTCACCGTGGGTTCCTGGCGAACTTCACCCACCGCAGATTGACAGCCTTCCACTTCGCCGGGTCGGCGGGGCGGAGTTTCACGATCTGTTCACCGGCCTTCTTTACCTCGATGACGCCCATCTCGACCGTGGCGAACTTGTCCCAAGCGCCCGTGGAGGGGACCTTGCCTTCGGCCTTCTGGTCGGCGACCTCGACGGCCAGGGCCGGCTCGCCGCCGATCGAGGCGCAAGTTGCCGAGACCTTGAAGTTGCCCGCTTGCTTGAAGTTCACCTTCCACGCGGCCCAGTCATCGCCTTTGTCCCAGAAGCCGATGTTGGGCTTGCCGCCCTGGTTCTCGGTTTTCAGGTCGCCGTGCAGTTCGGCGTCATCGGGTTCGAGCGAGTAGTTGCCCGCGCCGTCCGCCTGGACCACCGGGACCGCCTGGGCCGCCGGCATGGCAAGTTCCGGCTTAAAGCCGCGCAGGTCCTCGCCCGTGATCTTCAGGGCGACGGCGTACTTGCACGGCGCTTCGCCCGGGAGTTCGACGGCGAGGCCGTCGGCATCGTGTTTCCACGTGATCTTGGCGCTGGAACCCAGCAGGGAGATGTTGGTGATCTTGGCGGTCACTTCGGGCAGTTTGGCCAGCGTGCGGATGACGACATGGCCGTCGGTCGGCCAGCCCATGGCGAAGGCGTAGAGGGTCTTGTCGCCCTTGCACGTGAACCGGATGTCCTTGACGGTGTAGGCGAAGTCCTCCCCGAAGTGCCCGCCCTTGGCCCGCACCGGACCTTCGCCGTGGATCAGCCACGGCCGGGTCTCGTAGATGGCCTCGCCGTTGATGGCGATCCAGGCGGCCATCTCGGCGAGCACCTGCTCGGCCTCGGGGTCGAGGCTGCCGTCGGGGCGCTGCACGACGTTAATCAGGAGGTTGCCGTTCTTGG